>Ga0163144_10000769_pt1 | contig 75743 bp, 57 predicted proteins | sample OliLak19BULKMAT1_FD_123175 | JGI IMG/M metagenome (GOLD analysis project Ga0163144, IMG submission 123175) | Freshwater microbial mat bacterial communities from Lake Vanda, McMurdo Dry Valleys, Antarctica - Oligotrophic Lake LV.19.BULKMAT1 | ecosystem: Environmental > Aquatic > Freshwater >... | reverse complement strand
GTCCTCCGGGCATCGCTTCGAGTTGTCGTCGCGCTGTGCGATTCTCAGCGCATCGATCGCGCGCCGCAGCTCGCGTTCGTCCCACCCGCGTGGAAACGGACAATTTCAACGGGCTGCTAGCGTGGTGGCGAGCCCCGCCTCTTCAGCACGCAAGCGATGGCCGAAATCTTGAGCGCGTCGCGCATCCGGAAGTGAAACCTGTCCTTTCTACATGGGAGACAAAAGCTAATGAAACGATTGTTTTTGACAGCAATAACTACTCTCTTGCTGGTGGGTAACGTTCACACCGCACGGGCTGCCACTCTGTTCTACGGGGGCGACTGGTACGGCAACGGGTCCGGCAACGGCACCGCCACCAGCGTTCACCGCAGTGACCTCGAGTCGGTCCAGTTTCAAAACTTCATCGTGCCAGCGGGTCAGTCCTGGCAGGTGAGCGCCCTGTTCGCAAACCATCTCATCGCGCCAGCGCCGACTCTGCCCATCGTCTCCGCCGACTGGTCGATCCGCTCCGGAGTTTCCGTCGGCAATGGCGGAACGTTGATCGCCAGCGGCGCTAACGCGCCTGTGACCCTCGCTCCAACGGGGCGCGGCTGGAACGCGTATCTCGAAGAGACGTTCACTGTCGACGGCCTCAACGTCATCCTGCCAGCGGGAACTTACTGGATGAGCGTCACCCCACTGATTGGCACCACCGATGGCTTGACCTACAACACGGTCACCGTGGGAACAAACGGGATCGGGGTTCGTTTGCCTGACCAGGTCTTCGGACTGGTCACCATTGAGGGAATGGGAGTGACGCAGAATTATGTCGAACTGACTTACTCGCGTTCGAGCGGCGTTATCGGCGCCGTGCCCGAGCCGGAGTCGCTGCTGCTCGCCGCAAGTGGAGCGGCGGCCGTAATGTTTTTCGCCGGGCGTTACCGCCGCGCGGCCGCACGGCCGCGTGGACTAGAACAGCACGGTTAAGCCCATGGTCACGTGGTCGGCCGAGTTGGTCGCCGTGATATTGGTATTGGGCAGCGCGCCGGCCGGGGTCACGTAGGGGCCGGAGATCGAAGCCCGAAAGCCGTGGGTGTAGGCGATGTTGAAGGCCACGTTGTCGCGGAGCATGTAGGTGCCGCCGCAGCTAAAGAAGTTCTGCATGATCAGCGACGTGCCCAGATTGAAATTCGTTTGGTCCAGCGGCACGGGGTTGCCCACGTAGGTGTAAGCCGTGCGCAGGGCAAGCCGATCGGTGAGGTTGTACTGGATGGCGTTGACCACGGTCATCACATTGCGCCACCCCAGGCCTTCCACCGAGCCATCCGCCCGGAAACCGCTGCCGTTGAAGCCGGAGGCGCTGTTGTAGTCGGTCCAGCGGACGTCCATCGCATAAAGCATGCGTTCAAATCCGGTGTACGAAGCGCCCACGGAGATGATCTGCGGCAGATCGAAGCCGACCTTGTCCAGCACCGGGTTACCTAGCGAGTCGTTCGAGTTGAATCGCAGTTTCTCGAACCATTGTTTGCTCTTGTAGCTGGCGCCGAAACGCCAGTTGTAGTCGGTGATGTAGTAGACGCCCGCCTGAAAGCCGCCGCCGAAGGCGTAACGCGAACCGGTGCCCGGGCCATAGGTCGGAATGCCGAGCACGACGTTGGGTGCAGCAAACAGCAGGGGGTCGGCCTGGATGCTGGCCAGGTCCAAAATCGGCGCGATGCCGAACGAGAGCTTTTCGGTCGCGGCGTAAGAGATCGTGGGAATGACCTGATAGATCTCGGCCCTGCTGAAGACCCGACCGACGCCAACGCCGGTGGGCGGCTGGGGCGTGAGAATGGGATTGGCGTTGGGTGCGAACAGCGCACTGGACGCGAAGTTCGTGCTGAAGCCGCCGATGCCGAACACGCCCACGCCCCAGGTCCAGGGGGAGCAGTCGTCTTTGGCCACAAACGACATCGTCGGAATGGGTGTCACGCCCGGCTCGCCCTGGGTCGAACCCGACAGCCCAAAGGCCTGCGACGAGATGGTCGAAGTGGGCAGCACAACGCCGAGCGCCAGGGCCGCTTCCGACCGCTTCAGCCCACTGATGGTGGCGGGGTTCCAAGCCAGCGCGCCGGCCGAATCCAGCGGCGCCGCCACGGCGGCTCCGCCCATCGCCTGGTTCACCGGGCCGACGCCGGTCAGAAAGATACCCTGCGCCTCCGCCGACCCAGGCAGGGTCAAGAGCGCCGCCAGCAGGGTTGCCCCGGCTAGCACTCGATGGAACCAACGGCCCAAACTTCCCGCCAAATGCCGGGTCGCGTATCGCATTTCAGGATTCCTTTCCGCGCGGTCTCGACGTCCCTGCCGAGAACTTGGTCGTGGTTTGATATCGGCCGTGGCCTAAACGCGGGCCCAGTGGAACGATGACAACGGTCGACGCCGTCGTGAGAGCGGTGTCGGTCGTTCCGATCTGGTAAAGTTTGCGGCGCGGGCTGGGGTGACTGCTATCACACTGCGCGTGATTCAGCTCGCTCGATCTGCGATGGTCGGATCCTCAATCGACGCCGCTGCCGGCGTAGGCCGACGGAAACACAGGAACGGGGGGCGTGATGCAAACGCTTTCGTTCAGCGAGCGCGCGACCCGGATAATTTCGTCCTCGCAGTTCAAGAAGGCGCGGGCCACGTCCGGATCGAAATGCGTGCCGGCCCCGTCCAGGATGATGTTCCTGGCGGTCTCGTGGCTCATCTTGTCCTTGTAGACCCTGCGCGAGGTCAGCGCGTCGTACACGTCCGGCAGAGCCGTGAGCCGACCACACAGCGGAATGTCTTCGCCCCGCAGGCCAAACGGGTAACCCGTGCCGTCGAATCGCTCGTGATGCGTGTAGGCGATGTCGCGTGCCATGGCCAGGTAGCGGGCCTCGGGATAGGCCTGGGTCACGGCGCCCAGCGTTTCCCCGCCGATCGTCGTGTGCTGCTTCATGACCTCGAATTCGTCGGGCGTCAGCGGCCCCGGCTTCAGCAGCACGCGGTCGGGAATGCCGATCTTGCCGATGTCGTGCAGCGGCGAGGTCAGGTACAGCAGTTGAATGTATTCGCCATCGATCTCATCGCGATACTTGCTCCATCCGGACATCTCATGGGCCAGGATTCGGCAGTATTCACGCATCCGGTCGAGGTGCATGCCGGTGTCCCGATCGCGCGATTCGGTCAACTTGGCCAGCGTAAAGAGCATGGCGTCGCGGCTTTCCAGCGACAGGACCCGCTCGCCGGTGCGCAGCCGAAACTGCAGCTCGTCGGGATGATAGGGCTTGCTGAGGAAGTCGTCCGCGCCGGCTCGCAGACCCTCGACGACGTGGTCGATGCCATCGTAGGACGTCACCAGCACGATGTAGATATAGCTGTTCCACTGCCGCTGGCGGACCTTGCGGCACAGCTCGGCGCCGTTCATCTCGGGCATTTCCCAGTCCGAGACCACGATGTGAAACTCGCCCGTGCGCAGCAGCTCGAACGCCTCCACGCCGTTTTCGGCGGTCGTGACGTCATAGCCGAAATACGTCAGCGTATCGCGCAAAAACGCGGAAGAAACGCGATCGTCTTCGACCACGAGCACGCGCATGTTGATCTCGGCGGGCATGACGATTTATTTGCTCGCTTCGGTAATGTCGAGGCTATCTGACGCAGTAACGGCCGCGGTGAAGCGATCCCATTCGAGCTCCAGCGCGTCCATTCGCTCTACGACTTCGTCGATCGAGCCTCCATCGGCCGCCTTGCGCAGCTCGGTCACCCGCGATTGCAGACCAAACGCAGCGGCATTGGCACAAGCACCGGACATGCGATGTGCGATCTTGCGCACCGCTTCCAGGTCGCGGCGCTCCACCGCGCCGACCAGGTCGGACATCTCCTCAATGCAACGCTCTTGAAATAACGCCAGCATCCGCTCGGCGAAGTCAATCTTGTTCAGACAGCGCATTAGCAGGGCGTCGTGGTCGATCACCGATTCCAACGCTTGTAAACTCTGGAGAGACATGATTCCCACCTCGCCTGTGCGAAAAGCCTCCGCAAATCGTCTCCTGCCAACGCAACTAGAGGGAACCACGGTGTTTGCGATTTCACCGCATTCGACCGAGGGTTCGCTCTAGCAGAACTTTAGGTCACCCTGATAACGAGTCAAATTCCATGCGGTTGGTGTGAATTCCGCAACGCGGCTCGTCGCTAAAATTGCGCCAATTGGATCGATCGGCCCAAACGGCGACGTGGGCCATCGAACAGCGACCAGACTGCGCGTTTCAGAACCGGACGCCCGGCGCGAGGCCAGATGCGAATACTCCACTCGCGGCGCAGTGCGCGCGGTTATTTCGACGCCAGCGTGGGCGGCCCTTTCTGGGCCAACTGGTCGACCAGGTGGAGTGCGCCAAATAGTTCTTCGGTTTGAATTGGCTTGGTGATGTACGCGTCCATGCCGGCGGCCAGGCACTGCTCGCGAAAGCCAACGAGCGCATGGGCCGACAGCCCCACGATCGGGATGTGTCCGCCCGAGACTTCCTCCAATTCCCGAATCCGCTGGGTCGCGGCCAGACCGTCGATCTCCGGCATCTCGACATCCATGAAGATGAAGTCAAACGCCTCCTGTTGGTACCGCTCGATGGCTTCGCGCCCGTCGCCCACCAGGCAAACCGAGTGGCCCTGCAACTCCAACAAGCCTCCGGCGACTTGCTGATTGAAAAAACTGTCGTCGGCAACCAGGATGCGCAAGGGGCGCATCGCTGCGGGACGCAGAGGACCTCCGTCGGTGGCCTGGTTGGCGGCTTGCAGTCCGAGCGCTGCGCGAATCTCGGCGGCCAGTTCCGCCGGCTTGATCGGCTTGACCAGGCATTGCGTCAGCCCCAGTTCGCGGCAACGCTCGACCATTTCAACCTGGCCGGCCGCGATCAAGAAGATCGGTCGCGTCGTGCTGGGAGCCAGGGCCTGGTCGATTCGCGACAGAGTGTTGTCGTCCAGTGTTTCGGTCACGCCGACGTCGACCAGCACCACGGTTGGCCTGGCACGGTCGTGCTGCGGAGTTTGCGGCAAGCTAGTCAGCTCGTCGATGGAGCGCACCGTCGCGGACGGCACGCCCAAGACGTGGCACATTTCCCCATAGACTTTTCCCGCACTCGTGTTCGCGCTGACGACCACCGCCACTGGCGGCTGGGCGCCCGTCGAGATCGGCAACACCTCCGACGGGGCGGCTGTGAACTCGAGCGGAACGACAAAGTGAAATTCGCTGCCCTGACCTAGTTCGCTCTCGACCCACATGCGGCCGCCCATCAGGTCGACCAACTGCGTGGAGATGCTCAGACCCAGGCCGGTGCCGCCGAACTTGCGAGTGGTCGAGCTGTCAGTCTGGCGGAACGCTTCGAAAACCGTGGCCAGCTTGTCCTGCGGAATCCCGATGCCCGTGTCGCGAACCACGCCATGGACCATGCCGCGGCCGTCTTCGCTTGAGTCCAGCCACAGGTCGACCATTACCTCGCCCTGCTGTGTGAACTTGACCGCGTTGCCCAGCAGGTTGACGATGACCTGGCGGATGCGGTTGGGATCGCCCAGGGCTTCGGCCGGCACGGCGGGATCGACGCGGCAGATCAGTTCCAGCCCCTTTTTCGCGGCGTTCACGGCCAAGAGCCGCGCGGCCTGGGTCACGACGTCGGTGAGCGAGAACTCGATGCGCTCCAACTCCATCCGACCTGCTTCGATCTTTGACAGATCAAGGATGTCGTTGAGCAACATCAATAGTGCGTTGGCCGATTCCTTGACAATGCCCACGTAGTTGCGCTGCTGATCGCTCAGTGGTGTGTTCAGCACCAGCTCCGTCATGCCAAGCACGCCGTTCATGGGCGTGCGAATCTCGTGGCTCATGGCGGCCAGGAAGCGGCTCTTGGCCTGGTTGGCGCTTTCGGCCGCCTGCTTCGCGGCGAGCAATTGCTCCTCGGCGTCGCGTAGCTCCTGCGCAATGCGTTCCAGCTCGCGGTTGGATGCGGCCAACTCCCGGGCGCGGCTCTCGGCGGCGGCCGTGCGGTCCTCGACGCGCTGCTCCAACGAGGCATTCAATTGTTGCAGCTCGGCAAATCCATCCGCGTTTTCCAGCGCCGCGCCGGCAATTGTGGCAATGAAGTCGGCCAGCCGCTCCTCGTCGGCGCCAAACAGCTTGCGGACGTGCTCGTGAACGACATAGAGGCACGCCTGGATGCGGCCCCGCACGCGGATCGGCACGCATAACACCGAGCGATCAGCGGCATCCGCCGCGTTGGGCTCGACGTCGGAACCGGCGGCCTCGGTGTCGGCCACGGCTCGACCGGTCCGCATTGCCTGCTCGACCAGCGCGGCATTGACGGTTACTCCCGCGCGGTTGTCGCCGCTCTGCGGACGAATCAGGTTGCCCTCGTCGTCTACCTGCAACACCAGGCAGTGCTCGCCGCGCAGCAGGCGCAGCGCGGCCGCCCTGGCAGCCTCGTGAATGGCCGGCGCCGCCAAGGCCGAAGCGATGGTGCGGCCCGAGTCCAGCACGGTGTCAAACCGGTCGGCCAGCGAGAGATTGGCAGTATCTCGAGTCGAACCCCGCCCGGTCGTGGTGTCGGTCGCGTCCAGCTCGACCAGGATCGCCTGCGCCTCGCTCCACCAGGCGTCCGCGCCGGCCCAGCCCGCCTCGCGGCCGACGCGCGCCAGGCCCATCAGGGTCTGGGCCTGTTGGTAGCGTTGTCCCAATCGCCGCGCGACGCGAAGGCTCTTGGCAAATTTCCGCCGCGCGCGAAACAAGCAACCGCGCATCGCCAGTAGGTAGGCCTTGTCCCGCAGCGATTGGGCCAGGTCGTTGCTGCACAGCCAACTGGCTCGCAGCGATTTATTCACGGCGCGCTCGGCGCTCCGCAGCCGGTCGTCGCGCTTGAGCGGTGTGCACTCGTGTGTTTGTTCCGCTTCGATCCGCCGGACCGTGGCGGCCCAAGCGACGTCGGGAATCGTGTAGGCGTTGCGGACGCCAGCGACCGTGGCAATCTTTGCGCCGCGTTCAAAAACCTCAGCAGCGCGCTCAAGGTTGCCCTCGGCATAGTGCCGCAACCCGTCGGCCAGCAGCACCTGGGCCGTGCCTTGCGCGTCAGTTCGTTCGCGCTCGAGTTCCCGGTCGAGAATGCCCTCGGGCAATTGGCCGTTGGTCGCCCGCGCCCAGACGTCCAGGATGATGCCCGAGGCTTGCTCGTCGCCCAGTTCGATGCCGGACTTGTAGTTGAGTTGCGATTCTTCGATTGCGCCGCGGAGGTCTCCCAGGTGGTAGAGCGAGGCGGCGATCTGATAGCGGGCCATGTGCACCTGCCAATAGTCGCCCATGCGTTCGAGCAGGCGAACCGCCATGCGGCACTTGTCCACGCACTCCTCGAATCGCGAGGCCGCGTAGAGCGTGATGCCGTAAAACACCAGCGACTGGCCCTGACCCCACAGATCGCCCAGGCTCTTGCGCATCGCCATCGATTTTTCGGAATAGGCAATACCGCGGCTAAAAGCGCCGACGAGTGACATGCCCGGCCCATGTTCCGAATAAGCCTGGGCCAGCTCGCGACTGGGCAGAAATCGCTCGCCCTGGTTCATGCCGCGCAGATGGGCCCAGAGGGCCATGACCTTGCTGCGCGAGTACCAGCAGCCGTGGGCAAAGTTGCTCAGCATCCGCATGGCCAATCGTTCGGCGTCGTTGGGCGGGCGGTGCACGCGGTGCACAAAAATGCTCGGCAGCGCCGTGTGCAATCCCTGGGCAAAGCCCTCCCACAGAAAACAGGCAACTCCCAGCCACCGCCAGCGCGGCACGAATCGGCCCAGCAGTCGCAAACCGGTTTCAAAGTGGTCGATGGCCGTGGACATGTCGCCGCGACGAAATGCCAGCTCGCCGAGCTTGCCTTGGATTTCGGCTTTGGCATAGGCGCCGTCGGCGAGTTCCGCGGCCGACTCGAACAGTTCGCCCGCCGAGTCGTAACGCCCGCGCAGCATCAGGGCGTCGCCCAGACCTTCGATGATTTGAAACCGCATCGACTCGGTCGTGGCCCCGCGCAAGGCGATTTTGTATTGCTGCTCGGCGATTTCCAGGGCGTGCTGCACCCGCGACTGTTCGGCCGCCTTCAGCGCGAATGGGAGTGCTCGCTGGCTGTCGCCGGCCGCGTCAAAATGGTAGGCCAGCTCCGAGACGCTGTGCGGCGCGTGCTCCAGCAGGTGATTTGCCGCGCGACGATGCAGCGACTGTCGCCGGTCCACGTCCATGCGGTCGAGCGCGGCGCTGCGGATCTTGTCGTGCACGAACACACACTTCGCGCCGTCGGGCCGCATCCAGACAAGCTGACGCTGGCGCGCGTCATCGAGCGCTGCGATCGCCTTGGCGGTCGATTGCTCGCTGAGCAAGAGCGCCATCTGCAGGTCAAACTCCTTGCCCAGCACGGCTCCGGTCGAGAGCAACTCGAGCGCGTCGGGCGGCAACAGGTCCAGACGCCGTGCCAGAAACGAACCCGCTCGGCTGGAAGAACCGGCATCAGCAATCGCCGCGGGTTCCACGCCCCAACCGTCATCCGTTGGAAACAGCGCCCCGCTTTCGACAAATCCCCGCAGCACGGCCGACGCCATGAACGGGCTGCCCTCGGACAACCGCTCAATCATGTCGGTGACCGTCGTTGGCAACGGTCCGGCCATCGACTCGACCAGTTGCCGCACCTCGGCAGGCGTCAAGGCCGGCAACCTCAGGTGGGTCACATCGTCTATCTTGCGCAGCAGATTGTCGGCCGCGACCTCCTCGGCCCGAAACGCGGCGACGACCACCACATTTCGCTTCAGACGTCGGGCATCGCCGCCGTCGGTCTGCCAACGGCGGATCAATTTGAACGTGAGTTCATCTGCCCATTGGCAATCATCCAGAATTATCATCGCCGGGCGATCGACGGTGCCCAACACGTCCAGAAACACGGCCAGCGCCTGAATGGTCCGCGCTTCGCTAACCTCCTCTGGCGGCGCAACGTCGGCCGCGTCCTGCTCGAACAGCGCGGCCATCGGCGGCAATGCCGCGGTGATCACGTCGCGATACTCGGCCAACCGATCCCGCAGCATTTCCACCATGCCCGCCCGAGAACGGGCAGCGGCCAACACTCCGTCGACGATGCCGTATAGCAGGCGAAACGGTTGTTGGGCCACGTCGCTGGTGCCCTGACCGCGTAGCACCCAGCACCCCTGCCGCGCCGCGCGGCGGGCCGCCTCCTCAAGGAGCCGAGTCTTACCGCCGCCCGACTCGCTCTCTATCATCACCAGGTTGCCGGCGCCGGCTCGAGCTCGGGCGACCTGCATGTCGAGCGTCCGCACCTGCTCGCTGCGGGCGACAAACGACGGTTCAGCCAGCGTCAACCGCTTGTCGCTGGCGCCGATGACCACCGCTGGGTCGGAGTCGCCGGAGCGCAGACCCTCGGCGATCGCCTCCAGATCGGCCAGCGCCGCTTCGGCTGATTGATAGCGATCACGGGGGTCTTTCTTGAGCAAACGGTGGATCAGCGATTCCAAGGCCCGCGGCACCGACTGTCCGTCGCCGCGCAGCTCGGGCACAGGCACGGTCATGTGCTCGAACAGAATCGTGCCTACCGCGTCGCCTTGAAACGGCGGCTGGCCGGCAAGCGCGTGATACAAAACCACGCCGGCCGAATACAAGTCGGCCGCGGAAGTCAGGTCGTGTTCGATCGACCCGGCTTGCTCCGGTGAAGCGTAAAGCGAAACTTCGATCGCGTCGGCGCCCAGCGGATCGTCTACGTCGATCGGACGCACGGGACCAAAATCTACTAACGTCGTCGCGTTGATCGGGCCCTCGGCATTCACGATCAAGTTTGCCGGGCGAACGCTCTGGTGCAGGATTCGTTGACGGTGCAAAACATCCAGCGCTGAGAAGATGCCGCGTCCGACCGCGAGCGTCTCGCTCACGTCCAAGCGCCTCTCGGCCAGCCGTTGGCGCAGGGATATGCCCGGTACGAAGCTGGAAACGAGCCAGAATTGTTCCTGCTCGCGGCCGGCAAAGAGCACCGGCGCAAACCAGGGACTTTCGACGCGGCGCAACAGGTTGGCTTCGTACTCCAGCCGCATCAATGCGCCAGAGATTAGCGCGCTGGCCGGAATCGCCTTGACGATGGCTTGCTGGCCCGACTGGTTGTCGCGAGCCAGATAGGTGCGCGCGCCGCGGCGGTCGCCGAGGGCTTGCTGCAAGACAAAGCGGCCCGCGATCACTTGCCCAATCGCCGCATCATCCCGCTGCGCGAGCATATCAAAGTTCGCCGCTGCATTTTGAGTCATTTCCGTAGCTTGGCCGAGCTGGGTAACTGCAACTCAATTGTGCACGCCGTGCCGAGCTGGCCGAAGCACTGACATTGCTTGCGGCAATTCGCCGCCGAGGTCCTTTCGGGCGCGGCACTGCTGCGAATCACCCCGCAAGGTTTACCCAACCGTTTCCTGACGACGACCGCGCACGAAACCTAATGAAAAAAGTCTAGCTCGTTGTGGACCCAGCGGTCGGTCGCGTTATAACGAATTCCTGAGCCACTCATACACCCCGGGGCAAATGCGGGTGGGATGGCTGGTGCGGATCGAACGAATGATTCGAATGTATCGATCGAGATGCAAACCAAACTTCCCATCGCCCCAATTCCCATCAACCAAGTAGTCACTTCCATGGAGACCGCCATGAAGAAGCTGCGCATGGATTCGGCAGAGGATCTGCCCTCCCCCTTGTTCGAGATATCCTGGGAACAGGACAAACAATTTCGGATGGATCCGGGCGTCGTGACCTCGCTCTTGCGCGAACAGGTGCCGGTACTGGATTTTGTCCAGTGGACCGTCACCTCGATCGAGCCCGGCGTGACCGAGTCGGTCCTGCCGCTCAATCCGCAATCGACCAATCAACACTTCACCCACCAGGCCGCGCTGTGCGTGCTGGCGGCCGACTATACCGGCGGCACCGCGCTGGCCTCGCTGCTGTCGGGCTGGCCCATCGTCGGCGTGCATCCGGTGGGTTCGCCGCAAAGCGTGTCGATGTGGCTGCTGCGCGTCGAGATCAAGTACCTGCGCCCCAGCGTTGCCGACCTGAAGGTCACGGCCCGAATTGATCCCGAGTTGCACGATCGCATTCGCAAACGATTCATCATGGGTCAGGCGGTCATCGAATCGATCGTGATTCAGTTTCACAACGGCGACACGCCCGTGGCCGAAGCCACGCTGACCTACTATGCCCGTCAATCCGAGAAGCTGCGCTCTGACGGGATCGCGACGGGCCGTGTCAATTCGCTGTACGAGCTCAAGCTAACCTCGTCCGCCGAGCTGATCGCCGGCGTGCGGGCCGCCGAAAACGGCCGGATGTTTCGCGACGACTACGCGGCCCAGATGGCCGGCCAGCACGGCGTGGCCATCGCCAATCGCTTTTGCGAGCGCTCGCCGCAACTCGGCGGCATGGTGGCGGCGCGGACCTGGCACCTGGACGCCGCGATCGCCAACTTCGTGGCCTCGGGTGGGCGCAACATTGTGATCCTCGGCGTCGGCTGGGACATGAGGCCGTTTCGCTTGCCGCTACCCGAGGGAACGCGAATCTTTGAGCTGGACTTCCCCACCACGCTCGTTGAGCGCAGCCGTCGCCTGGCCGAGCTGGGCGTCGTCGATCCGCAGGGCGTGACGCGCACCCAGATACCCATCGACGTGCGTACCATGCCATTGGCGCCGGCCTTGGCCGATCAGCTCGACCCCAACGAACCGGTCTTCGTCGCCTGGGAAGGCATGAGCATGTACTTCCAGGAGCACGAAGTCCGCGAGATCTTGTCTGGAATGATGCCCGCACTAAAGAACCCCCAAAGCCTGCTTTGGGTCGACCTGGTCGACCGGCTGGCGATCGAGCATCCGGAAGAGTATCCCGAAAGTGTTCGAAATTTCATGCGGGGCATGCAGATCCTCGGCGAGCCCTTCACGTTCGGGCCGGAGTCGGTGGCGGATTTTATGCGCAGCTCCGGACTGCGATCGCTGGAGGTCGTGCCCTCGGACGTCTGCCTGCGGGGGCGCAAGGATCCCGTCTATGCGATTTATAAGTTCTGTGTGGCCAGCGCCGACTTGAGCGCAGAGACCGGCCTGCCCTCCACGTTCGCCAAGACCCGCGTCGACAGAAAGTCGCGTCCCAAGGTGCGCCCCCATCATCAGGCGCCCACGGCGCACGAGTCGCCTCGCACGGCCACGCCGCGCGAATTGCAGGGCCTGGCTCTCAAAAATGTGACTCACTAGGTCCATCCGCAGTGCGTGCTCCCCGCCACACTGGTGAACGGGGAGCACGCGAGCGGGCCACGGTTGTCTGCTTGCAGCTTCCAACACAAAGCCAAAACTCAAGGGAGGTTGGTTGAGGTGCTACGCGCAGGCGGCGACGTCCGGTGTCGCGCACTGCCATAACCATCTGACCACGACGGATCGAGAGGAGAATTCTCGAATCAGTTCGAACGACCGCCTGCCTTGGCGGCGTTATCCGCCGGGCGAACCCGCGCGCGCTGAGCCATTTCGCACAGAACCTTGCCGACCTCTACGCGGCTCCCAGGAACAAAATCTGTCGCCGCCAGACTCTGTCACTGGCCCCCGGGGGTCGGTTCGCACCGCCCGGCCCGTGGCTGGCAGCGCGGGCACAGCGATTGCACTGAGGCCGTGTCCAGGAGGAACCTGATCATGACAACCTGGATTTTGGTAAGTGACGCAAGTCGGGCCAGATTATTCACGACCGAGCTACGCGAGCACGACTGGAAGTTAGTAGAAGAGTTCGATCATCCCGAGGGACGCGAGACCTCGAGCGAGATTCGCCCCACTTCCCCACCGGGCAAGTCGCAACAAGGTGCTACGGCCGGCGCCCATCACACCGCCTTTCAACCGCGGACCACACCCAAGGAAGCCGAGGCCGAACGATTTGCGCATTTGCTTGACGAGTACTTGAATAACGCCGTGCAGCAGGCGGCCTTTGATCACCTGGTGCTCGTGGCCCCGCCGCACATGCTGGGTGTGCTGCGAGAAAAGCTGAAGAACCCGGTCGCCTCGCGGTTGCGCACCACGGTCAACAAGGATCTGGCGATGCTGGGCGCGGCCGAGGTGCGCGAGCGGTTGCTCGATACGGTGTTTCCAATCCACCCGGCATAGCCCGGTTCCGCGGCCCGAACTGCCTGCCCGTGCCACGCTTTTTGAGTGCTCGAAAGGATAAGGTCGAACTTATCCTTCGCTCAGGGGCTCCTCAGCACAATCGCTTAAAGTCGCGCTTAGGTTTTTTCGCGACCCGCTTCGCTCGCGAGCATCGCGGCGTCTCGATCAGTTGGCAACGTGACCAGAGCATCTGGCTCACCCGAATCGGCAATGGCGCGCGATGAACGCGCTCGACGGCTTCTATGATCACTTGGGTCCTGGTAAGCGATGCTCACCACGCGCGGCTATTTGCGGTCGAATCGCGCGATGGAGCTTGGACGCTCGAGCGCGAATTCGTGCGGGAAGCGCCTGAGCAATCGTCGCTGGATGCCGGCATTTCACCGGCCGAGGTCCAAGGGCCGAGTGAGCCGCACACTCGCCCGACGGTGGACGAAGGGCGGCGCACTCCGCCCGATGATCTCGACTCGCGGCAATTTGCCCGGAGGACGATCCAGCGCCTGCAACAGGCATTGGATCAGGGTGACTTCAACTATCTGGTGCTGGTCGCGCCGCCGCGCTTCCTGGAATTTTTGCGTCGGCACGTAACGGGCCGGCTGGCCTGGCAGCTCCGCGCGATCGTTGCGGAAGACCTGACGTCGGTCGTGGAAAGGGAACTCCGCGAGCAACTGCTCGACAGCGTGTTCCCCGATGGTTTGGACTAACAGTTGCAGCAGTTGCTTGCGGCCTAAGACCGATGTCCGTGCGAGTCAGACAACTCACTTGGCAATCAAAGCACGCGGCTTGCGTGGTCGCGCCTTCACACGCGAGATAGCTCTGGCGCCGCCACGTGGAGACACGGGCTTCGGCTTTCGCGCGACGGCAACCGCAGGATTCTGAGGACTCTGGACCGACGTCGCTGCTGGTCCTGGCTGCAAGACGGTCAGCAGCCGTCCGACTTGCACATGTTGCTCCAGCGGATGTCGCAGGTGGCGCCGCGTTTCAAGCCGATACAGATTCTGGCGGCCCACGCGCTTCCGCTTGAGGTAACCGCCCCGTTCCAGGTCAACCACGATCCGCTGGACGGCCCGCTCCGTGATCTGCACTTTCGCCGCAATATCCCGAATGCGGATACCGGGCCAGAGAAAGATGCAATGTAGGACGTGGGTATGATTGCTCAGAAACGTCCAGTCGGTGGGCTGCGATTGGGTCATCACGTCGGTCATGTTCCAGATCGCGCGAGGCCGCGGGCCCTGAGTCGTTTTTGCGAGTCGTCCAGTAACGAATGCGAATTCACGTAAACCTTTTCACGATTTTATCTTGCGTTTTAGTCCCGGTCAAACAACCCGCCGCACGCAAGCCCGCGACAAGCGCCTTCAGCACTGACTGCCAGAGTGGCTGGTCGCAACCGCATTGCAAGGCTTAAATGTCGTGTATTCTCGGTCGCATTTCACGATCGTTCACTTGGACTCCAGCTGACTTTGTTGTGATGCCGACGATCCGCGCGACCGATTTAATCCGCCCTCCCCCTTCGCAGTTGCGCGTCTCCCCCATCAGTTCGGGGTACCTCATCGCCAGGCGTACGACCGTTGCGCGCTGCCTGACATTTCCGAAAGCATTGCGTGCTTTTCGCAGTTTCTCGCGGCGCGCCAGCGCGGGCATTTGGTTCGTGACAAATCCGTAAGAGTGCGCCGTCTCTCTAGGACAACTCATCGCGCTGGAATAGATTGACGACATGGATGTCGGGTTATGTGATTCGTCGTATGCGTGTCGTCTATTACCGCTGGCAAGCCACCCGGTCGTGGGAAGCAGGGCGAGTTCCAGCGTATTTGCCCTTCGGCGGCTGCTGCCGATGTTGATTTTGGTAGCTGCTCTCTGCTGTGACGCCTTGGCGGCGCTCGTGAAGATGTGCGTGAACATCTTCTGTTCCGAAAACCACCTTGGTGTGATCGCGCTGTCGATCTAAGAGTCAACTTATGAGCCACAGAGTTACGAACGTCTCGCCGATTCTGACCGCCATGCTCGCGCTGGCCACGTTCCTGCTGCCTGCGTGCAACATGCACCGAGAGGAAGCCCATCACGAGGCACATAAGATCGTGGCCACCAGCCCACAGTCCAAACCGGTCACCCTGACCCAGCAGTACGTTTGCCAGATCCACTCACAGCGGCATATCAACGTCCGCGCTTTGGAGATGGGTTATCTCGAAGCAATTCCGGTTAAGGAGGGGCAACGGGTAAAGGAGGGCGACCTGATGTTCAAGGTCCGGCCGATTCTCTACCAGGCCAAGCTCGACGCCGAGAGCGCCGAGGCCCGGCTCGCGCAACTGGAGTTCAACTACACCAAGAAGTTGTACCAAGACAAAGTGGTCTCGCAGAACGAAGTGTTGCTGCTCGAGGCCAAGCTGGCAAAGGCCCAAGCCAAGGTGCAATTGGCGGCAGCCGAATTGGACTTTGCCACCGTCAAAGCGCCGTTCGACGGCATCGTGGACCGCCTGAGCCACCAACAAGGGAGCCTGGTCCAAGAGGGAGAAAACCTCACGACATTGTCTGACAACAGCCTGATGTGGGTTTACTTCAACGTGCCCGAGGCGCGGTACCTCGAATACATGGCCGAACTGAAGGAGCACAAGGAAGACCTGCAGATCGAGCTTGTCCTGGCCAACGGCGAAACGTTTCCGCAATCGGGAAAGATCGGCGCGATCGAAGCCGACTTCAACAACGAGACCGGAAACATCCCCTTCCGCGCCGATTTCCCCAACCCCGACCGCCTGCTGCGACATGGTCAGACCGGCAACGTGGTGATCCGCCGCGTGCAGAAAGATGCCATCGTTATCCCGCAACGGGCGACGTTTGAAGTGCTCGACAAGCTGTATGTCTACGTCATCGACCAGGACGACGTGGCGCATCAACGCGAGATCGTCGTCCAGAATGAACTGGACGACATCTACGTCATTGAGAAGGGGCTCGGCGTGGACGACAAGATCGTGCTCGAGGGCATCCGGCAGGTCCGCGACGGCGAGAAGGTCGAATGCGAGATCCGAGAACCGCAGCAAGTTGCTGAACGCCTAAAGTACCACGCGGAATAGCCACGACGTCACGCCACTTACTTCAGCAGAATCTCGCAGGACCATGTTCTCGAAAATCCTCCATCGACCAGCATTGGCGATCGTAATCTCGATCATCATTCTGTTTCTGGGGGGATTATCCATCAAGACCCTGCCGATCTCCCAGTTCCCCAACGTCGCGCCGCCGAGCGTGGTCGTCACGGTCGCGTTCCCCGGGGCCAGCGCCAACGTGTTGGTGGACTCCGTGCTGGTCATCCTGGAACAGGCCATCAACGGCGTCGCCGACATGCGCTACATGGCCTCTGCCGCGACCAGCGCCGGTGAAGCCACGATCATGATCATCTTCGAGCCGGGCACGGACCCCAATGTGGCCGTCTTGAACGTGCAAAACCGGATCCAGACGGTCAAGAACCGGCTCCCGCCGCTGGTCGAGCGCGAGGGAATCATCGTCATGCAGGCCATGACCAGCATGCTGATGTATGTGAACATTTACAGCACGGATGAGAGTCACGATCAGAACTTTCTTTACAACTACGCCTTCGTCAACCTGCTGCCCGAGATCAAACGGGTCCGCGGTGTCGGCAGCGCCACGATCCTGGGCAGCCGCCAATATGCCATGCGGGTCTGGCTGAACCTCGACCGCATGCGGGCCTACAACGTGTCGGCCGACGACATCATGAAGGCCGTGGGCGAACAGAGCATGATCGGCTCGCCCGGTCGGCTCGGCCAGGCGACGGGCAGGACGTCGCAAACGGTCGAGTACGTCTTGACCTGGGTCGGGCGCTACAACAAGCCCGAACAATATGAAGACATCGTGCTGAAGGCCAACGCCAACGGGGAGATTCTCAGGCTGAAGGACGTGGCCACGGTTGAGCTGGGCCCTTCGTACTACAACATTTACTCCGACATCGACGGGCACCCCTCGGCCGCCATCGTGCTCAAGCAGCTGCCCGGCACGAATGCCGCCGTCGTCATTGAAGAGGTCAAGAAGCTGCTCGAGGAGGTCAAGGATGAATCCTTTCCGCCAGGCATGACGTTTGAGGTCAGCTACGACGTCTCCAGCTTTCTGGAAGCCTCGATCGAACAGGTGCTCCACACCCTGTTCGAGGCCTTTGTGCTGGTCTCCCTGGTGGTCTTCCTGTTCCTCGGCGATTGGCGTTCCACGCTGATTCCGACCCTGGCGGTTCCGGTGTCGCTGATCGGCACTTTCTTCTTCCTGCAACTGTTCGGCTTGTCGATCAACCTGATCACGCTGTTTGCGCTGGTGCTGGCGATCGGCGTGGTGGTGGACGACGCCATCGTGGTGGTCGAGGCGGTCCACGCCAAGATGCACGAGAAGCACCTCTCGCCTTATCGGGCAACGCAGGAGGTCGTTAGCGAGATCAGCGGCGCGATCATCGCGATCACGCTGGTGATGACGGCGGTCTTCGTGCCGGTGACATTCATGACCGGACCGGTGGGCACGTTTTACCGACAGTTCGGCATCACCATGGCTACATCGATCGTGCTTTCCGGCGTCGTGGCCCTGACGTTAACGCCGGTTCTCTGCGCGATGATTCTCAAGCCTCACACGGGCCAAAAAAAGAAACGGGGACCGCTGGCCCTATTGCTGCATTGGTTTGACCGCGGCGTGGAAAAGGTTACTGGCGGTTACGCCGCGTTTCTGCGGCCGATCGTCACCCGCCGCGCGCTGACCTCCCTGATCATCGCGGGCTTTGGCGTTGCCATCTTCCTGGTCAACACGCAGCTTCCGACCGGGTTTATCCCGCTTGAGGACCAGGGGATGATCTATGGGATCATCCAGACGCCGCCGGGCTCCACGATCGAGTACACCAACGCCAAGAGTCACGAGCTGCAAGAAATTGCCAAGAGCGTCGACGGGGTCAACTCGGTCTCTTCCCTGGCAGGTTACGAGGTTCTGACTGAGGGGCGGGGCTCAAACGCCGGGACCTGCCTGATCAATCTAAAGCCCTGGTCCGAACGCAAGATGACCTCGAAAGAGATTATCGCGGAGCTCGAGCACAAATGCCGCACAATGTCCAACGTGAAACTCGAGTTCTTTGAGCCGCCGGCGGTGCCCGGTTTTGGCGCGGCCGGCGGGTTCTCCACGCGCGTGCTCGATAAAACAAATTCAATGAACTACAAGCAGCTCGGCGAGGTGACCGACAAGTTCATGGACGCTTTGTCGAAACGCAAGGAGGTGAAGGGCCTGTTCACTTTCTTTGCCAGCAACTACCCGCAATACGAAGTGGTCATCAACAACGACGTGGCCATGCAAAAGGGGGTGTCGATCGCTAAGGCCATGGACAACTTGTCCATCGTCGTCGGCAGCACTTGGGAACAAGGCTTCATCCGCTTCGGCCAGTTTTACAAGGTCTTTGTCCAGGCCCAGCCGGAGTTTCGCCGCTATCCCGAGGACTTGGAGAATATGTTCGTCAAAAACGACAACGGGGAAATGGTTCCCTACTCGTCGTTCATGACCATCAAGAAGCAGCAGGGCTTGAACGAAATCAACCGCTACAACCTTTATCCCTCGGCTGCCATTCAAGGCGCTCCCGCGACCGGCTACAGCAGCGGCGAAGCGATCAAGGCGATCCAAGAGGTCGCGAAAGAGACGCTGCCGCAAGGCTACGGCCTGGGCTGGGAAGGCCTCTCTTATGACGAGGCGGACAAAGGCAATCTGGCCATCTTCATCTTTCTGATCGTCGTCATCTTCGTGTACCTGGTGCTCGTCGGCCAATACGAGAGCTTCATTCTGCCGCTGGCAGTGATCATGTCGCTGCCCGTCGGCATCTTTGGATCCTTTTTGTTTCTGCAGGCCATGGGATTGGCCAACGACGTCTACGCGCAGATCGGCCTGGTCATGCTGGTCGGCCTGCTCGGCAAAAATGCGATCCTGATCGTGGAATTCGCCGTGCAGCGGCGCCACGAGGGTGTGAGCCTCAAGGAAGCGGCCATCGAAGGGGGAAAGCTCCGCTTTCGGCCCATTCTGATGACCTCCTTCGCCTTCATCGCCGGTCTGATTCCGTTGGTCCGCGCCACCGGCCCCGGAGCGATCGGAAATCGCACGATTGGCACCACCGCGGTCGGCGGCATGCTATTGGGCACCCTCATCGGCGTGCTGGTCATCCCCGGCCTCTATTACCTGTTCGCCAAGCTGTCCGGCGACAGCAAGCTGCTGGAGGACGAGACAGACACGCCTCTTAGCGAAGTGCTGGAACATCACGAGCCAACGGTCCACGTTGAGCCCGCCTGAATTCCTGACGCTGCTGCAAGATTTGGACGTCACTTTGAGCTCCCGCGGAAACCACGACCACGCTACTCAAAACTCGCCGCGCTGAGTGCTAGCGAAATCGAACCCGTCAAAGTCAACGTAGGCGGCACGACGCGCAATGGAGCTAGAAATCATTTGGGACGACTACTCTTCGGGCAGCGGCAGGCGAGCCGGCCGATCGACTGATTTCGGCGCCGCGCGATTCAACAACAACGACTCGAAAACCGCTCGGGATTACTTCGTTCACAAGCGACGCTGGCAATGAGGGCTGCACCCGCTATCAAGCTGTCTGACAGCGACCGCGCGACCCTGGAACGCTGGGCGCGAGGACGTTTGACGCCGGCCCGATTGGTGTTGCGATCCAAGATCGCGCTGCTGGCCGCATCCGGGTGGCTCAACAAGGACATCGCTCGCGAGCTTCGCTGCGGCGCCAAGACCGTGAGCATCTGGAGAAGCCGCTTTGCCCGGCAAGGCGTCGCGGGCATTGAGAAGGACGCTCCCCGCGCCGGCCAGCGCAATAAGCAGTCTGAGGCCCTGGTCCAAGCGATCATCTACAAGACGCTGCATGAGTCGCCGCCGCGGCGTCGTCGTTGGAGCACGCGCACGCTTGCAAGAGCCTTGGGCACTTCGCCTGCTATGGTGCAGCGGGTCTGGAAAACTCACGGACTGACAGCATGCCAGCGGCCCGCCAACGCTGTGTCTTAAAATCCCATCTGCCTGAATCGCCACTGCTAGCTCAGACGCTAGCGGACATCGCACACCAAGCGCGTGTTAGTCTGTAACGAGTCTGTGCATTTCACCATCGCGCTCTTAACGCCTTTGACGATGAAACCATTGGCAACGCACTGCCGCACGAGCAAGACGCTTGTGTGCGCCGTCCCAGAGGGGGGAACGGCTTGAGCAGCGGACCGAGTCCCACTCGGCGCCCCGTTTGTCAGGAATCCCGCCACATTTGTCCTCTCATCCCTCCGCCGCTCGGCTCGCGCACGCCGAGCGATCTACCCACCCGCGCACGCTCATCAAGGACGCCATGGATGAAGCCCTTCGTGAGAACTTCCAACGCGCGGCACGTCACAAATGCCGTCGCCACCGTGGTCATTTACAGCATCTTGCTGTTGGTTCTGCCGGGCTGCGGCATTCCCAAGCTCGGTCTGGCCAAACATGGACCACCGCTCCCGGGCGACTTCAATGGAGCGACCACTTCGGACAACGCATCCGAGGTGGGCACGTCCGAGTTCTTTAACGATCCCCGACTCACGGGCCTGATCAACCAGGCCCTGTGGGGCAACCAGCAATTGCGCATCCTGTCGCAGGACATCGCGATCGCCAACAACGAGGTCCTGAAGCGGCGCGGGTCGTTCCTGCCCTTCGTGACGTTCGGCGGCGGCGCGTCGCTGGACAAGCTCAGCACCTACACGCCCTTTGGCGCCGACCTAAGCCAGATCGTGTCGCCCACCGGACAGCCCTTTCCGAATCCGCTGCCGGACTTCCTGATCGGCGCCGACATTACCTGGCAGGTCGACATCTGGCGGCAATTGCGCAATGCCAGAGACTCGGCCGGGCTCCGCTATCTGGGCACGGTCGACGGCTGGAATTTTGTCGTGACCCGACTGGTCGCCGACATTTCAGAGAACTATTACAAGCTCATGGCGCTCGACAAGCAGCTCGAGACCCTGGATCGCACGATCGCGCTGCAGGAGCAAAGCCTGGAGATCGCCAAATTTCAAAAGGAAGGGGCCCGCGGCACCGAGTTGGCCGTTCAGCGTTTTCAGGCCGAGGTTCGCAAGAACCAGAGCGAAAAGCTGATCATTTACCAGCAGATCATTGAAACTGAAAATCGCATCAATTTCCTCGTCGGACGCTACCCGCAAGGCGTCGAGCGCGATTCCAACGGTTTCATCGACTTGAACCTGTACACGCTCAGCGTCGGCGTCCCCTCGCAGTTGCTCTTAAACCGACCCGACATCCGCCAGGCCGAGCGCGACCTGCAAGCCGCCGGGCTGGACGTGCGGGTCGCCCGGGCCAACTTCTACCCGCGGTTGACCATCACCTCGGGCGTCGGCTACGAGGCCTTCAACGCGAAATACTTGTTCTTCACGCCGGAATCCTTGATCTACGGCGTCGCGGGCGGCCTGGTCGCGCCCTTGATCAACAAGCGGGCCATCCAGGCCGATTACCTCACCGCCAACGCCAAGCAATTGCAGGCCATCTACGAGTATCAGCGGGTCACGCTCAACGCCTTCACTGAGGTCGTCAATCGCGTGTCGAAGGTGCAGAACTACAGCCGCAGCATCGAGCTCAAGAAACAGCAGTTGGACTCGCTGGAATCCGCGGTCGACGTTGCCTCGAAACTGTTTCAGAACGCTCGCGTGGAGTACATGGACGTGCTGTTCGCCCAGCGCGACCGCAACGACGCGCGACTTGTCCTGATCGACACCAAGCGCGAGCAGCTCTCGGCCATCGTCAACGCCTACCAGGCTCTCGGCGGCGGCTGGCGCAACGTGGGCGGTCCGGCGCCGCCGCCGCAGTGGATACCGCAGACCAGCATCCAGCTTCCAGTGAATCCGCCGGTCAATCTGCCGCCCGTGGGCCCGCCGTTAGAAGAAGTCCCCACGCCACAGCCACCGGTGATCCTGCCAGCGCCCGAGATCCAACCGGCGCCGCCAATTCAGGCGGCGCCGTAAAACGGGCTCCGGCAATTCGGCAAGCGAAGTCTGCCAGGGGCGCAAAAACAAGCCCGGAGAATCGCGAGGAAGTCGCAATTCCCCGGGCCGAAGTTTTCCGAGAAATGGTCGGGCCGGAAATGGGCGGCACAGGACTCGAACCTGTGACTTCCACCGTGTGAGGATGGCGCTCTAACCAACTGAGCTAGCCGCCCGGAAGCCTCTAATTCTAGCATTTGCGGCCGACAACGCCAGCGGTGCCGTGCGGAAGAATCGCGGGGTCGCGGATCTGGCCAAAATCGAAGCTGCGGTCTCGCTGACAAGCTGTGCCCGAGGCGACTGCGCATGCTAGTCCCGATGATGGATCACGATCTCGGCGCAGGTTTGGCCGCCTAGCCATTGCACCAGGGAGGGCAGGGTGCGGGGCCAATTGAGCGTGGCCGGTTCACGATAGATTTTGAGCATGCCTTTGTCGTCGGTTTCGATGTCCTCACGCCCGCGCATGTCAATAATCTCTGCGATTCGGCCACGGCCCAGGGGACTTACCGCAGTCAGTTGGAGCGTGCAAAAACCGTTTGGCGTGGCGTCAATGTACCCGTCCAAGCCTCGCACCTTGAAGCCAGTCAGTCCGCGCCTCGTTTTGTGCTTTTCCCCCTTCGTCAAGCGAAAGCTGTAGTCAAAACGGAGCAGGTCGGCGTCGCATTGGATCGTCGACAGAAAGTCTTCCGCGACCACGCGAAACAATGCCCGATTTCGTCGCACAAAAGATCCTGCGGGAATCTTCATACCCTGCGCGACACTCGTGTTTTCCCTGACGCCCAATTGCTGATGGAAATCCAATCCGTCGCGCAAGAAATAGGCCGGCCCCGTCAAGATGCCGAAGTCACGGTCGGTCAGTTCCAGATGGAATGATTCGCCATCGGCCTCAATCCGCAATGTTTCGAGTTGTTCGCTTTTCTTGGGCATGCTCGTACCCCTCGCGCTTGCACATTTCTTTTCGAATTGGGTGATCGGGTGGGACACGCTGTGATTCTATTGGGAATCCGGTGGCGACGCACCCTGAGCTTATCCGTCGGGCAGGCGCCGTCAACGGAGCCCTTCGCACCGATCACTTGACGCACTTCGAGACCCGGCGTATATTTGCTTACACGAATATGATTACCAAGGCTCCCACCGCTGCTCGCGTTGACCGGATCTTTCGGGCGTTCTCCGATCGCACCCGGCTGCGCATTCTGGGCATGCTCCGCGACGGCGAGCTGTGCGTCTGCCACATCGTCGACGTCTTGGGCGTGCCTCAGCCCAAGGCCTCGCGGCATCTGGCCTACCTGCGCCGCGCCGGCCTGGTCCTGGCCCGCAAGGAAGGTCAGTGGAGCTACTACCGCCTGGCGCCGGCCCGCGGACCCGTGCATCAGAAGCTGTTGGAATGCCTGGCCTGCTGTTTTGACGAAGTGCCCGAGCTGGCCAAGGACCTACGTCTGGCCTCGCGCAAGCGGTGTTGCAGCTAGTCTCTTTTTTTTGGCCCAATATATTCGCTTGAGCGTATGCAAAAACTTCGCGTGTTGTTCCTGTGTACCGGCAATTCCTGCCGCAGCCAGATGGCCGAGGGCTGGGCCAGGCACTTGCAACCCGATGCGATCGAGGCCTACTCGGCCGGCACCGCGCCCACCTCGCTCAATCCCCGAGCCGTGCAGGTCATGGCCGAGGCGGGCGTCGACATCCGCGGCCAGACCTCCAAGCATGTCGACGACCTGGCCGGCCTCAAGTTCGACTACCTGATCACGGTCTGCGGCCATGCCGACGAGCAGTGCCCCGTGTTGGCGGGCGCCCAGCGCCGGCTGCACGTCGGTTTTGACGACCCGCCCCGGCTGGCGCAATCGGCCACGACCGAAGAGCAGACGCTGGAGCCCTATCGCCGCGTTCGCGACGAGATTCGTGATTGGATCAAAGCCTTGCCGGCAGACCTGGAGCGTGACGCATGAAGCGACTGTCGTTTCTCGATCGCTACTTGACCCTGTGGATCTTCCTGGGCATGGCAGCCGGCGTCGCCCTGGGGCACTTCGTGCCGGGCGTGCACGACCTGGTCAATGCCTTTCAGGTCGGGACCACCAACGTGCCCATCGCGATCGGCCTGATCCTAATGATGTATCCGCCCCTGGCCAAGGTGCGCTACGAGGAACTGGGCGATGTGTTTCGCGATACCAAGGTGCTGGGGCTGTCGCTGGTGCAAAACTGGCTGATTGGCCCGGTGCTGATGTTCGCCTTGGCGCTGATCTTCTTGCACGATTATCCGCAGTTCATGACCGGGCTGATCCTGATCGGCCTGGCCCGCTGCATTGCCATGGTGATCGTTTGGAACGACCTGGCGCGCGGCAACACCGAATATGCCGCGGGGCTGGTCGCCTTCAACAGCGTATTCCAGGTCCTCTTTTACAGCCCTTACGCCTGGCTGTTTGTCACCGTGCTGCCCCCCTGGTTCGGCCTGCAAGGCACTGAGGTGCCGATCTCGATCGGGCAGATTGCCCAGAGCGTGCTCATCTACCTGGGCATTCCATTCGTGGCCGGAATGCTCACCCGCTTCACGCTGGTCAAGCTGAAAGGGCGGGAGTGGTACGAGAGTTCCTTCATTCCAGCGATCAGCCCGATCACGCTCGTGGCGCTCTTGTTCACGATCGTCGCCATGTTCAGCATCCAAGGGCAGCGGATCATCGCGGAACCGTGGAGTGTGCTGCTCATCGCCGTGCCGCTGTTAATTTACTTCGTCGCGATGTTTCTGGTCAGCTTTGCGATGGGTCGCGCCCTGGGAGCCGACTATTCCAAGACCGCGACCATCTCGTTCACGGCTGCCAGCAACAATTTTGAGCTGGCGATCGCGGTGGCGGTAGCCGTGTTCGGCATCGACCACGGGGCGGCCTTCGCGGCCGTCATCGGCCCGCTGGTCGAGGTGCCCGTGCTCGTCGGATTGGTTCACCTCTCACTCTACTTTCAACGTCGATACTTCGGCGTCGTCGATACCGGCACGGTAGCGGCGCCGGATACTTGCCCCACTTCATTCAATTGACAGGAGCTTCTCCATGGCCATCGAACAGATCGTGAAAGAACGTTATGCATCGGTCGCGACCAGTGGGCTGTCGACCAATCAGGCCGGCGTGAAGGCCGTGGCCCAGGCCTTTGGCTATTCGAACGACCAGTTGGCGTCGATCCCGGCCGAAGCCAACATGGGCCTGTCGTGCGGCAATCCCACCGCCTTTGCCAGCCTGCGCGAGGGCGAGGTCGTGGTGGACCTGGGCAGCGGCGGCGGCCTGGACGTGTTTCTGGCCGCGCAGAAGGTCGGGCCCAGCGGCCGCGCGATCGGCATCGACATGACCCCCGAGATGCTCGCGCTGGCCCGCGCGAATGCGGAGAAGATGGGCCTGCCGAACGTCGAGTTTCACCAGGCCACGATCGACAAGCTGCCGCTGGCCGATGCCTCGGTCGATTGCGTGATCAGCAACTGCGTGATCAATCTGGCCAGCGACAAGCCGGCCGTGTTTCGCGAGATCGCCCGCGTGCTCAAGCCGGGCGGGCGCCTGGCGGCCAGCGACATCGCGCTCAAGCGGGCGCTGCCCGACGAGATCGGCCAGAACCTGCTGGCCTACGTCGGTTGCATCGCCGGCGCGATTCCGGTGGAGACCTACCGCGCGGGACTAGTCGACGCGGGCTTTGGCGCTGTCGAGATCGTCGACACCGGCTCCGACCTGAGCGTTTACACCAAGGTCGAGAACCAGGCCGCCAGTTGCTGTGCGGGCGGAGACTGCGGCGCCAGCGAACTGACCGATACGCTGCGCGACCTGATGCGCCGCTACGACATCAACGACTACGCGGTGAGCGTGAAGGTCTACGCAGTAAAGTCTACGCAGTAGAATCTACGCAGCGAAGACCTGAGCGGAGTGCGCTAAGACAGACGAAGTCACGTGAGCCGCGGTTACGAGACCTGCGTGGCTTGCGTGGCTTCGGTCGGGGCCTGAGTCGGCGGCTCAAACTTGGGGGCCGTCGGCTCGTCGCGGTCGTCGGCGTTGTAGGTCCGGGCGACCCGCTCGCGCGGCTGGCTGTAGGTCGCAGAGTCGACCTCGCCCTTGATCTCGTTCAAGCCCTTCTTGAACTCTATGATGCTCTTACCCAGCGAGCGACCAACCTCGGGCAGGCGCTTGCCAAACAGCAAGACCGCGATCACGCCCACGATCACCAACTCCATGGGTCCCAGGCCGAATGGCATGGCATGTACCTCTTGCTAGCTCAACGGGCTCGTGTGGCGGCGACCCACGATTGGTCGCGGCGCTTCGAAGCCGGGGTTAACTCTTCTGCGTCTTCTCGGCGTCGTCTTCGATACCCTGCACGCCCTTCTTAAATTCCACCACGCCTTGGCCCAGCGACCGCATCATCGTCGGCAGCCGGTTACCGAACAGCACCAGCACGATGATGGCGATGATCACAAGTTCCGTCGTTCCGATGAAGCCGAGCATCTGAGCGCCTGCATGTGTTTGTGGTGGGAAGGACTCGCGCCGTGGGGGCATCCGCTCCGGCGGTCGGCTGGCGCGCGGGCGGTCGACTGGGCGGCGGCGGGCCTCGTACTGCGCGGGGGCGGCACGGAGCATGCGGTGGACCAATCGCCACCTTCAATTTTACTGGCGGCAAGTGCAGTGTCAAACGACGAGGGCCCGCCGGAACCTGCGATTTATGGCACCTAGCCCCCTACGGGCCAACTACTTAGTGCGACGCTCGCGACCCGCAGCCTCGACGTAGAGTGGCAGAAAGCGGTAGTAGACCTCCAGGCAAAGCGCGCCCAGCGCGGTCGAATAGCCGCGGCCGCCACAGCCCCCCCAGACCGGATCGGGGTCCCAACTGCCTTTGAATTCTCCCTCGGTCCGCTGGCTGGACAGCAGCTTCTTCTGCAGCGCCTCGTTCCATAGCCGCCAGGGCTCTCCCTGCAACTGGTACATGCTCAGCGTGGCGTAGTACCAATAGTAAAAGTTCGTCGTGCCCATGCCGGGCACTTCTTGCAGGACGAAGCTGCTGGCCTCGTTGAGCGCCTCGGGACTGTCGGGGATGCCAAGAAACTGGCGGCAGACCAGGGCCTCGGCCGTCATCGACCGGCTGGGCACCTGCCGCACCGGCTGATAACAGGCCAGGCCGGCACGATTGCCCAGCGTGACACTTTTCAAAAACCGCTCGATGCCGCCACGGGTCTGGTCCTGAATCGGGATGCCCGCCAGGTGCGCGCTCTTAAGCGCCATCACCTGCCAACCCAACTGACTGGTATCGCCAGGTTGATTGGGACCATAGCGCCAGCCGCCGCTCGGTTTGTCCTGCGAGGCGACGGTGAAGGCAATGGCCCGGCTCACCGCGGCTTTCAGGCGATCGTCGCCGGTCATGGCATAAGCCTCGCTCAAGGCACAGGTCGCCATGGCGTGGCAGTACATCCGTTCATACATATTGTGCGACGCGCCCAGGTTGCCGTCCGATTCTTGCATCGAGAGCAAGAACTCCAGGCCGCGGCGGACCGTGACCTGGTGCTCGCCCCGTAGGTGCGTATTGCCCGAGGCCAAAAACGCCAGAAGCGCCAGACCTGTGATGCCGGTGTCGGCCGTGCTGCCGGCGCCGAAGCGATCTTGACCGTCAGCCGCTTTGCCGCTGCCAGCGCCGGTGCGGCGCGCTTCCCAACGCCCGCTGGGACCCTGGTTCACGGCCAGCCAGCGCAGCGCGGCGTTCACGGACGCTTCGCTCTCTTGGGTCGCGCCTAGGCCCTTGGCCACTTGCGCGTGGTTGCCGGTCCGCAGTTTGAATTCCTCGGGCATCCGTTTGCCGGCCGCGCCCGCCGGACCCGGTCCGGACAGAGCATCGCCCTTGGGCGGCATGACGGGCACCAACGGTTTGCTGCCCTCAGCGGCAGCTGGTGCGCTCGGCGCCTTGGCGGGCGCCGGCTCGACAGGTTCGGGGGGCGGCACCGGATCGGGCGCGGGCTCGGCCGGCACTTCAATCGGCGCGGCGTCCTGCTTCGGTCTTGAGACCGGCGTCATTTCGGTTTCGGCGATCGCCGGCGGCGGCGCTTCAATGGTAACCGGCGGAGTGTTGTCGGGCGCAGCACCAACTTCGGACGGCTGGGCGCGCTCGGGCTCAGCCAGCTGGGGCAGGGGGGCCACGGGCGCTTCGCTGGACAGGTCTCCGGTCGGCAGGCCCGCGTCCGGCGCGCCTGGGCCGAACGCGTCCCAGGGCTGCGCAGGCTGCGATTCGCTCGGACGATCATCGTCTGCGAGCGCGGCGGCCGAGCTATCGACCAGTGCCACCTGGATGCCTTGGCCCTCGGGCGCCCCGACCGAGCTGGTCACGATGTTCACGGTCGAGATGTAGATCGCCAGCAGCAAGTGCGCGCCCAGCGACAGCGCGACGCATTTGCCCAGCGGCTGCGACTGCCCCCAGCGCGTCCGCACTAGCAGCAGCAGCGTCACGGTCAGCAGTACCAGGCCAACCCAGACGACCCAGCGCACGAACTGGTCGTCGAAGATCGCGGCGAGCAGGATCGGGTTAGCGGCGAGCATGGTCAGAGTCCGTGGCGGCCATTTGAACGGCGATCGACAGGTCGCCGATACCCGCCTGCTTGCAGGCATTGAGCACGCTGGCCACGCGCTGGAACGTGGCCGTGCCGTCGCCGCGGACCATCACGCCCAGCGCCCGATACTGGGCCCGGGCCGAGGCCAGGCGGCCGGTCAGCTCCTCGAGCGTGACCGGTTTGTGGTCCAGCGTGATCTCGCCGTCGGAATAAACGTTGATCAGTTTCTTCTCCGGAGCGGCGCTCAGGGCCTCGCCCGCCTTGACCTGCGGCAGCTTGAGCTCGATCTGCCGCTCGGACTCGATGAACTTCGTGCCCAAAACGAAGAAAATGATCAGGCACAGCAACACGTCGATCATCGGCGTGAGGTTCAAGGCCGGCAGTTCTTCGAGTTTGCTTCGTGAAGACATGATTCACTTCGTCACGTTCAGGAAATGGGGAGGTCGCGGGCAAATCAGGCGGCGGCCGGCGGACGACTCTTGCCGCGGAGCTTGCTTTGCCGCTCGTCGTGCAGGGCCTCGGCCGAGATCAGCCCGACCAGTTCCTGCGAATGGTTGTCAATCTCCAACAACAATCGCTCGACCTTGCTGGCGAACAACACGTAGAAGCACATCGCGGGAATGGCGATCAGCAGACCGCTGGCGGTGGTGAGCAGGGCCTCGCTAATGCCGCCGGCCAACAACTCGGTGCGGCCCATGGCGTCGGCCTGCGAGACAGCCTCGAATAAACGGATCATGCCGAACACCGTGCCCAGCAGACCCATCAACGGACTGAGCGTGGCCAGCGCGTTGAACAACCGGACGTAGCGACGCAAGCCACCGCTAGCGCGGTCGCCGGCGTCGATCACGGTCTGCTCGAGCTCCACACTGGGCCGGCCCCATTTCTTGGCCACGGCCGCAAAGACCTCGGCCACGGGGCTGCCGTTCTCGTGGCACAGCTCCAGCGCGCCGTCGCGGTCGAGCTTGCCCTCGCGCACCTGGTGCAGAAAGCGTTTGACGAAAGGTCGCGGCACTACTCTTCCGCGCCGCAGGCTGATCGCCCGCTCAAAGACGAACACCATCATCAGGAACGAGCAGGCAAACAGCGGGAACATCATCGGCCCGCCCTGTCGCAAGACCTGAAAGAGGTTCTTGTAGGAGATCTTCGGCGCCGCGGCGGGCGCTTCTGCTGCTGCGGGCGCCGAAGCTCCCGCGGGTTGCGAATCGGAAGTCGTCTGTGCGCCGGCCGGCGCCGCCAGGACGCAGACCATCGCCACGATCAGGAGCATGGCCGCAAACCATCGACGAGCGGCAACTGGGACCTGTGCGTTCATCACCGGGCATCCTTGTGCGTAAGGTTCTTTGTCAGGCGCTGACCTGTGTGAGCAGGTTGCGCGCAGGTTCATTTCGAGGTTTGAGGGCGATTGGCCAGGCGGTCGCGTGCCGCACCTGCGCGGCGTGTGGCCTCGGCGTTCAGCTCGCTCTCTGGAAACTTCCTTTCCAGTCGATCGTAGCAATCGAGCGCGCCCTGCCAGTCGCCAGTGAGCTCGCGGCACTTGCCCGCCTGAAGCAGAGCCGCCGCTTGCCAGCGAGGAAACGGATAGGCGTCGACCTTCTCGTACTCGACCAGCGCCGCCGCGTAGTTTTCCTGGTGAAAGTAGGACTCGCCGATCATCCAGCGGGCCATCGCCGCGGTTTCGCTCTGGGCGGCGCGAGGCGAAGCGATCACGCGGGCATAGGCCTCGCGCGCGCCTTGCAGGTCGGCCTGCGCCGCCAAGGAGCGGCCCACCACATACTCCGCCTCGAGCGATTCGTCGGCGTCGGGAAATTCTTGGACGACCTGCCGGGCCTGCTCGATCGCAGCGTCCCATTGCTTTTGTTGGGCCAGCGACTGCGCCTGCCGAAGCTGCGCCGCCGGATACCAGGTTTGCTCGCGCGCGCCAGATCGAGTGCATACCTCCTCGAGTCGCTTGCTGGCCTCGGCAAATTCGCCGCGACGATAGCAGGCCTCGGCTCGCAGGTATGCCGAAGGCAGGGTCAGGTCACTGTCGGGAAACTCCGCGACCAGTTTTTCCAGCGGCGCGTCGACCTCGTTCCAGGCCCGCGTTGCCGCCGCCAACCGCGCGGTCAGGTACAGTCCCCGCTCGCGCAACGCCGGTGGAGCTCCGTCGCGGGTCACCTCGGTCAACAGCCCGCGGGCCTCGTCGTACTTCTTTTCGGCGATTGCCTGTTCGGCGCGCCGCAGCGTGGCGTCGGGTGTCAATTGGCTGTCCGGAAACTCGCGAGCCAGCCGGGCGAACAGCGCTTCGGCCTCGGTCGTGTGGCCGGCCGCGCGCTCTAGCGTCGCCGCGCGATACAACACCGTGTCGAGCGCCGGATACTGCGGGCGCTCGGCGATCACGCGCGAGTACAACGCCACGGCCTGCTCCGAACGATTGGCCGCATCGTGAATCCGGGCTGCCCGATCGAGTGCCTCGGCGGCTCGGGGGCTGTCGCGATGCTGGTCGTAAACGACGCCGTAGGCGAGCAATGCGCCGTCAACGTCTTGCAGGTGCTCCAGCGCCCGGCCGCGGGCCAGCGCCGCCTCGGCCACGTGCGGATCGTCTGGGAACTGCCGCAGCACCTTGTCGAAGTTCGCGGCGGCGCCGGTCCAATCGTCGGCTTTAAAGCGGCACCAGCCCAGGCCCAGCAATCCGCGGGCAACTTCGCGGTTTTCTTCGCCGGCGCGTGTCAGAAGCTCGTACAGCGACTCGGCACTGGCCAGGTCGCCCGCATCAAAAGCTTGGTCGGCGATGCGCGTGCAGGTCTGCACTTCCAAAGCGTCGGGCGATTGCCGGCCAACGGCTTCGACGAGCAACTTTGCGGCGTCGGCGGTCTGGCCCTGTTCGCCGCAGGCGCGGGCGGCATGGCTGCTCATGGCCCGGGCAAGACGATGCTGCGGATTCGCAGCGCGACCTGCCTGAAAAGTCGCAACGGCGTCGCCCCACTGGCTGCGGGCCAGCTGCGACATGCCTAACCAATAGTGTGCGTCGCCAGACAGCTCGGGGACGTTCGCAATCGGTTTGAGCACCGCCTCGGCTTCATCCTGCCGGGCCAGTTTGTAGAGGGCATAGCCGCGACCGAGCTGAGCTTTTTGCACCAGTGGGCTCGCCGGATACTTCGCCGCCAAGGTCTCAAAACCGGTTAGGGCCGCGGTATGGTTCCCGGCAGCATTGTCCAACGCGGCCAATCGCAACAGCCCGTTGTCTGCCAACGGGCTGTTTGCCTCGATTAGTTTGCGATAGTCGTCGCGCGCCGCGTCGAGCTTGCCCAGCTCCTCACGAACCAAGGCCAGGCGCAAACTGCATTCGTCGGCCAGCGAACCGGTCGCGCCACGGGCCAGCGATTGCACCAAGAGCGGTTCGGCATCTGCCGGTCGACCGTTGTCCAGTTCGATCCGCGCCAGGTACTCAAGTGCGTAGGGCGTCGTGTCGTCATCGCCCCCGGCGTCGACCACGGCTCGCAGTTTTACGCGCGCCCGGTCGAAGTCGCGGGCCAAAAAGGCGGCTTCACCGGCGCGAAACTGGGCCTGCCGCGCAAAGCGATGTTTTGGATCGCGGGCCAGCAGTTCGTCGAATTGCCCTCCGGCGTCGGCGTAGCGCTCCAATTGCATTAGCGCTTCGCCCCGATAGAACCGCGCGCTGGCGGCCCGCTCGTGGTCCGGCGCTTGGGCGACGAGTTTGGCGAACTCATCGATCGCCGCTTGCCAGCGCTCGTGCTGGTAGTGATCGGCGGCCGTGCGATACAGTTCGTCGGGCGTCGCGGCTTGCGCATGGTCGATCGCCCCGCACAACGCGAGCAAGACCAGCGCGACAAGGCGTGCCGTGGCGAACATAAGCTTGGAGCCGGGCCAGGAAGGGGTGTCGTGGCCGCACGTTTTTGGGGCGACAAATAGTAGCGACCCGCCCAGAAAACGGCCAGCCCGCTTGCGCCAGCACAGTGTTTGCCAACGGCAGCGACCTCCTGGCAAAGGAGGTCGCTGGCGCACTTGTGCCTGTCTTGGTCTGCCGCCGGACACCGCGGCACTGCCAGCCACGCTAGCAGTGAACCGCTGACGCCATCCGCGGCGGACTAGAAGTCGCTGAGGGCTCCAGTGTCGACATTGCCCACCATGTGCAGATGGTTATGGTCGACGTAGATCACTTCTCGCGAGTCCTCATCGATCAGCGTGTGCGGGATTGGCCAGCCCATTCGCGTGACGTTCGTGTAGTAGACCATGCACTTGTAGTGGGCATGGTGCTGCTGGGCCGGACCGACCAGCGGATAGAATCGCGGCGGATCGATGTAGTCGGCAATTTTCTCTTTGACGATCCGCACGTTGTTGCGTTGCACCTCATGCAACAAGGGCAGGCCGCCTTCGACCGGATGGGCCCGCTCCAGGGCGCGCATGATCTCATCGTCGCTGGGCGGGTCGAGCGCCTGCACCGGACCGTCGCCGGTCACCGGGCCCAAGATGGGCACGCGGTCATAACGCTCCTTGACCCAGAAGGCGTCTTCGTGGCGGTCCATCATGAACGGCGTGACCGGAATCGGAATGCCGAACACGCCCAGGCTCGGGCCGGCGACGCCCGCACAGCCGCTGCTGCTGGCCATGGCCAGGCCCAACACGATCACCCCCAGGACGCTCGTCGTCTTCGTGCCCATGACCGATTCCTCTTCCTCGCTCGGAGCAGGATCCGTTGTGCGTTGCGCCGGGCGATTGCCGCGGCGGGCGTTGGTCCGGAGATAGGGCATGCGCTGCCTGACACCGGGACGCTAAGCCTAGTTATCGAGTGAGTCTGTAACAAACTTGCGGGTTTTTCCGGTTCTGCCGAAAAAACGGCCGCCGCGGACGTTGCTCAACCCATTTCACTGCCGGTGGCGCCAGCACTCATTTGCCTCCCCAAAAAAACACAAACCCCGCGCGGCTGCTGCCAGCCGTCGGGGGTTCGTGTTGCTGTCATGTCGTCTGCCGGGCTTCCGCCCAGTCGCCCAGCCGGCGACGGTCGACTAATAGTGACCGCGGTCGTGGAAGTCCAGGAACCACCATCCGTCGTCCCACTCCAAGCTCACTTTCCGCCAGCCCAGCGGCACTTGCGGATAGGGATAGAAGGGACCGATGAAGGGAAACGCGCTGGCCGAATACTGCTTCGGATAGGTCAACGCGGCGTAGTTCGGTGAGGCCGCGTAGCTGGGCCAGGCATAGCCGGGCATGTGCGGCTGATCCGTGCCGGCTTGCGGCGGCGGACCACCGGCGCCAGCATACATGGCCATCGGACGATTCACGTGGTGCTTGCCGCCCAGACGGTGGAAGCCGGCCGGAGTGCCCGTGCCGTCGGCAGCCCGATCTTGCGGCGCACTGGCGGTCGGAGCTTCGACGTCCATTTCGGGCGAGTAGGACGTGCGGCGGGCCGCGTTGGCCTTGGGCTGCTTCAGGCCCATGCTGGCGCCGCTGCCAACCGACATGTTGTTGACAATCTGCTCGACGCCTTCCAGGTTGCTGACGACGTCCAGGGCATTCTTCAGTTGCTTTTCGCTGGTGACGCGGCCCGAGAGCCAGACCGTGCCATTGCGATACTTCACGCCCACCGAGTAGTTCTTCAACCGGCCGCTGTCACGCAGCACGGTGGCGATCTCCTGCGCGATCGCTTTGTCTTCGTTGTCGTCGCCCAGCGCCATAGCTGGTGCGAGCGCGGCGACCGCCAGGATCGCCCAGGTGAACAGAGTGCGTCGCATTTCCCCCCCTCCTCGTTGAACTGGAACGTATTCGAACGCGTCGGACGCAAGCTGCCCGCAGTGCCTCGCCCCGGCTGCTGCCCGCTTGCTGTTGCGGGGTCGGGCAGGCGCGAAACCAGATCGAGTAAGGCCGTTGGCTGTGTGTCCGCGAAATGCTCGGTATGAACCACACGGCCGACGTGGCGCCCGCAGGTTCAGGCTGAACTGACCGCTTCGAGTGCCTGTTCGAACCCGGCTAAAGACGCCCGGCCCGCGCAAACTCTTGTTCCGGCAATTCACCTGACTATAGGTGTCGGTTACCGGTTGTGCCGAAGGGGAGGATTTTTTCGGCTGTGCGGGTTTTTCGAGTGGGGCGCTGCTAGCAGATAGCACCCGAACCCGCGCATTGGCGGTCCAACAAAGGTCCATTACGTCGGCGACCGAGCGGCAGGGGGCCGCGAGCGATCGTCGCGCGACCTAGAGGCTCCCGAGCGGAGCCTCGCTGCGAAAGTCCCAGATCGCCACCAGCACCATGACTGACAGCGAGATGCAGGCGAACAGCAAGTACCGGGGGCCCAGTGCCACCGAGTACATCGTGGCCAGGCCCATCAGCGCCAGAAATCCGAAGAACAGCCGGTGGCAAGAATCCTGGCCCCGCGACCCTTCGCTGAGCCTGGCCAGCCAGGCGCTGATCACGCCCGCCACCTGCACGATTGCTAGCACCCAGATAAACGACGAGTGTTCAAGGTACGCCATTCGCATACGTCTCCGTGAGTCCCTTCGCGGAAGTTGATAGTCGCGCGAGCCGCTAGCAACGCAATCCTTGCGTGGCAGGTGGCTCGAGCGAGGACAATTGCGAGTCGCATGCCAAAGCACGGTGGGAGTCGATGGATGGCGACTGTCGATCGTGCTAAACCGTGCTCGGGCACCCAATTAGATACAAATCAGAACTGCGAAATGAGGACCTAGATTCGCAGATTGGGAGATCCGGGGTCACGGGGAACTTGCAAAATTTGCAAAGACTCTGCCGACGCTAGCAGCACTTACATGCTGGCATCCAATGGGTGTCAATGCGGCTTCGCTCGATCGCGACGCCTGCTGGCAGTGGGTCATTGCGCCTCACCAGAATTGTGAATCGCTCACCAATCTGGTGCGATCGCGCTGCGCGCAGGCAGGCTCGGTCGCGTCGCCGTCGAAAAAAATTTGCCGACTCACTTCGCAAAATTGCCAGTAGTTTTCTGGCCGCGACACACTCTCGTGCTAGCTGCACCTTGCGCGAATCGACGGACCTGGCGAACGCTGCGGTCCCACCAGCGCCGCCTCCCCGGATCCGACCCCGACGTCGGGGGGCGGCACACTAGTTGCTTTCCTCAGCCAGCACGTCCAGGGAACTTTTCCGCTCTCAAAGATTGATCGGAGGACGCCAATGAACGAGGAATTCGTCGACGAAGATGACGTGACCCGCGCCCGGCGCAACCAGACGCCCCGCTCGCGGCCCCCCAGGGCCGCCCGCACGGTCGCCAAGAAGCGACCACCCAAGACGCCCATCGGCGGCACCCACCAGCGCCGCAACAAGCACTGGAACTGGTGAGGGAGCAGTAGGCCTTAAGCGATAGGCCTTATCAAAAAAAAGAGGCCACGCCCGACTGGGGGCGTGGCCTCTCTGTGTTTTCCCACCTCAGGCCCAAGGCCGATCGCCTAGGGCCTACTTGAGGAGCTTCTTGACCTCGCCCTCCAGGCCTTGCGCCCGGACGTTGCGGTCGACCACTTTGCCTTGCTTGTCGATTAAGAGCATCGTGGGCACGGTCTGGATGCCCATCTCCACGGCGAACCGGCTCTCCATGCCGCCGTCTTCGTACAACTGCGGCCAGCGCGGGTCGTTCTCTTTCAAGAAGGCCAGCATGTCGCGCTTGTCGTTGTCCAGGCAGACGCCGATCACCTCAAAGTTGTCCTTGAAGCGGGCCCGCAGGTCCTTGAGCAACGGCATGTCGGCCTTGCACGGTTCGCACCAGGTGGCCCAATACTGCACGACCACGACCTTGCCCTTAAGCTTGGCCAGGTCGAAAGTGGCGCCGCTGACGAGCTTGCCCGCCAGCGGAATCGCGCGACCGACCGAGCTCAGCCGAATGCGAGCGCCCTCGGCCTTGCGATGGATGGGCGCCTGCGGATAGTCCTTCACGATCGTCTCGTACCAGTGCAGGGCCTTGTCTTCCTGGCCTGAGAATTCCTGCGACACGGCCAACTCCAACATCGCGTCGGCCGAGTCGGGATACTTCTTCGCTTCCGAGACGAACTTCTCCAGATCCTCGACCCATTTGGTCTGAATCTTGGCAAAGTCCACCATCGGGTCGGACAAGGCGGTGGTGTGCTCGGCGGTCATTCGGCGGTACTGAAAGTAGAATGCCAGCTCCTCGTCCTTCGGATCGGTCTTCAGCTTGTCTTCCACGGCCTGCATTTTGGCAATGCCGGCCGGATAGTTGCCGCCCTGCACCGCCGCGCTGACCATGTCGGCCAACTGCTTGTACCATTGCGGCCGCAGCTCGGGGTCGGACTCCGTGATCAGCTCTTCCAACAACGCAACGCGTTTGTCGAGCTGCGCCGGCGTGCTGTCTGCCGACAAGTCGCCCAGCTTGTGGTACTCGTCCAGCAGCTTGCGGGCCTTGTCATTGGGTTGATTCGCCGCCGCTTGAGCCTGCTGCTCGCTCCGCGCCGCCGCAAAGAAGATCTGCCTCGGCTCGACCTCGGCCGTGCTGTCTTCTTGGATTTGCGGTACGTCGATCAGCCGCCAGGCATTGTCCGCCTTGATCAGCGTGCCGAGCGTGATGGCCTGGCCCTTACCGTCGGTTTCGAGCATCGCGGCCGCGTTCTCATAGACCACGATATCAGCGGTCGATTCTTCGGTGCCGGCCGGCACGGTGCCCGGTTGACTGGCAGCAAACGCGACCCACTTCGTGCCCGGCGCGATGAGCTTCTGTTGTCCGGTGAGCGTGGCGAAATTGGCGATCGCCATTTCAAGCTTCTTGGCCAGCAGGTCACTCTTGGCTTTGCCCAAGCCGAGCGCTTTCAGCTCTTTGCCGCTGAGCAGCAAGCGTTCGAAGCGGGCCCGGTCGCGCTCGCGGATCGCGGCGACCAGCTCTGAGCTGACCTCTTCGGCGGTGATCGCCTGCCAGTGGTCAATCTTCTTGTCTTCGTTGGCATCGATGCCCCAGCGCGAGCCGGCCGTATTGAGCCAGCGGCACTGGTCGGCCTTTTGATTGAAGTTGGTATCGATGTCGCGATAGACCTCGACGCCGTCCTTGTAGTAGCACCACTGGTCGACGTAGTTGTCGCCGTTGGTGTCCAGAAAACGGCGGAGGATCAGACCCTGCGGATCGCGGACCACCCAGCCCACGGTCCCGCCGATCTTCTCGCCTTTGACCGTGCACTTGGGAACGTCAGCCGCCGCGGGCGTGTCGATCTGGACGTCGGTTTGCACGGGCTGCGCGACGCCCAAAGCGCGTTCGGGCGTCGGCGGATCGGCGGCTTGCGCAGTGGCGCCCACCACCAGCCAGCAGGCCAGGGCAGCCGCCAGCGGGCAATTGCGAAGTTGGATGTCCATCGAGCGAGACCCTCGAGACAGGCGTTGATTTGGAGACCGGGAAATAACCGATGCGTCGAAACGACGCCAGCGCGAATCGAATGGCCGCGCTGGATGTATCTTCGGCCGTGCCGGCGGTCCAATGTGAATCTGTTCCGATTTTGCCGGCTGACAGAGCGGATCGCGGCGATGGCTGGCGGTGCTATCAGCCAGCATCGCTGGCAGGGTCACGGTGGGCCGCGAAGCTCAGTAAAAACGGCCGAAATCGGTGGTATACTAGAGCGAATTGACAACCAGCCTGCGGCACCTAAAATACGCTATTCCTCAAGGGGCGTGTTCCCTTGCCCCGGGCGCATAGCTCAGTTGGTTAGAGCGCGTCCCTGATAAGGACGAGGTCCGAAGTTCGAATCTTCGTGCGCCCACTACTGGCGGTGGGCTGGTGCTGGCAAGCCGCAGTCAATGCGGGCTGCTAGCAAGGCAGGCGGGCGCGAGAAAACGGCGGGCAACCGCCGGACTGCCCAGCGGGGCCGGCGGTAGAATACTTCCGCCGTGCCTGCCAGCAGCGCACTCCCCGGGGACGTAGCTCAATTGGGAGAGCACCGCCTTTGCAAGGCGGGGGTTGAGGGTTCGATCCCCTTCGTCTCCATTTTTTTTCTCGTACGTCGAATCCTGCGCTGTCGCAATAACCTGGCATGAAGGCGCGATCGATGCATGGCGTTCCAGCGGATCTTGACCTGACGTGCCTCCAAGGCGCCCAGTTGATCCAACTGTGCCTAGGGATGTACCAAGTACAATTCCATTTTGACCATACGAGTTCACTTAGTGTCGAAGGCGACTGGGAACTGCTAGACGTTAGTGGCGCGACAATCGATAAGTCGCTCACTGTTCCACGGACGCAACCATTTCAATTGCATCTGTTACTTGGACAGCGCGCAATCCGAACCGAGGTTTTCGCGCCGGAATGGATAGCGATTCAATTTGAGCGCGGCGAACTACTGAGAGTTTTTGACAACTCCCGACAATACGAGTCATTCTCTTTTAATGGGATTTACGTCTAGTTGGATCTCACGCGACCCCGCCCTCTGTCGCGGCAGCGATAGCGCCATTGTTGCACGCATCCTGCGCGCTTGTTTGTCACAATTGGGTCAATCCGCTCGTCCTGAGCAACCTTCAAAGTTGCGCTCGCGCGTGGAGGCTCGATCTCCCATTCGGCGAGTTCGGGCATTGCCAGTTATCGCTGGAAAATCCCAACGCGGCGACAAGAATTGCTGGTGCAAGGATTGCTTGCCCGCGTCGCGGATCAAATAGCTGAGACTACGAACGATGAGCGTTTCTTCAGAATATCGCCGCCTATTGCAGAATCTTGTTCCGCAGCCGATCCGCTCCGAGCGCGAGTACCAGCGCGCGCTGCGGCAACTCAGCGGTCTGATGACTCCCAAGCCCGGGGCCGCACACAGCCTCATGATCGAGATGCTCTCGACCTTGATCGAGCACTACGAATCGCAAAAGTTGCCGACTCCACAGAGTCGTCCCGCCGACTTATTGGCCCATTTGCTCGAGGCCCGGGGGATCTCGCAGGCGGAGCTCGCGCGAAAAACTGACATTTCACCCGCCACGCTCAGCAGCGTTTTGGCCGAGCAACGCGGAATCAGCAAGCAGAATGCCGTCACGCTGGCGAGTTTCTTCAACGTCTCCCCCGCACTTTTCATTGCCGAGGCCGTGCCGGCGGCCGGCGCTCAACCTGCCGGATAAAAGTAGTACCGCCACAGGGCGATTGTCCGTCAAAAACCGCTCGGTTGACGCGCGCCGGCCTGCCAGCCAAGATAGCCCTGGCATCGCCTGGCTCTCGAACCTGCTCGGTAAATCGCGCGTGAACGCCTCTCACACTGTCCTCTCGTTGACCGTCGCTTGCTGCTTGTGCTGCGCGACCGCCTCGTTTGCCGCTGAGCCCTCCGGCCCGCTCTCGCCGGCCGACTCGCTCAAGCAAATCGTCGTTGAGCCGGGCCTAGCCGTGGAGCTCGTGGCTTGCGAGCCCGAGGTGATCGACCCGATCGCCATTCGCTTCGACGAAGACGGCCGGCTGTGGGTTGTCGAGATGCGCGACTATCCGCATGGTCCGCCCGCGGGTCAGCCGCCGCTGTCCAAGATTCGCGTGCTCACCGACGCCGACGGCGACGGCCGCTACGAGACCTCGCGGGTGTTTGCCGAGGAGATGCTGTTTCCCACCGGCATCCAGCCCTGGCAGGGCGGCTTGTTCGTCACGCTGGCCGGCGAGGTGCTGTATCTGAAAGATACCGACGGTGACGGCCGCGCCGACACGCGCGAGGTCTGGTATCGGGGCTTCACCGCCGAGAACCCTCAGCTGCGGGCCAACCATCCGCGATTGGGCCTCGACGGCCGCATCTACGTCTCCAACGGACTGCGCGGCGGCGAAGTTGAAAACGTGCGATCGGGCAACCCCGATCAGCCGCGACTTAACATCTCAGGCCGGGACTTTTCGTTCGACCCGCGCTCGGGCGATTGCGAGGCGGTGAGTGGCAATGGTCAGTTTGGCCTGGCTTTTGACGACTTCGGCAATCACTTCACTTGCAACAACCGCGCGCCGCTGCAGCAGGTCGTGCTCGAGAGCCGCTATCTGGCCCGCAACCCGTTCCTGGCCGCCACCTCGGTCGTGCGCGACGTGGCCACGCCGGGCGAAGCATCGCGAGTCTTTCCGCTGGTCGCGGCCTGGACGACCTCGAATCTGCACGCCGGGCAGTTTACGGCCGCCTGCGGCGTCGAGATCTACCGCGGCGACTTGCTGGGTGACGTTTACTATGGCAACGCATTTACCTGCGAGCCCACCGGCAGCCTGGTGCACCGCGAGATCATCTCGCCCGACGGCGCGACGTTGACGGCGCGACCTGCCCTGGAAAACAAAGAATTCCTGGCCAGCCGCGACCCGTGGTTCCGCGGTGTGAACCTGGAGAACGGCCCCGACGGCGCGTTGTATGTCGTCGACATGTATCGGGCCGTGATCGAGCATCCGCAGTTCATGCCTACGGAGTTGCAAACGCGACCCGATTTGCACCTGGGAAATGACCGCGGGCGGATTTACCGCATCGTCCGCGCTGACAAGAAGATGCAGCGCCTGACACCCAAGCTCTCGGCCGCGACCTCAGCGGAGCTGGTCGCAATGCTCGACCATGCCGGCGGCTGGTGGCGTGACACGGCCGCGCGACTGCTAGTCGAACGGCAGGACAAGTCGGTCCAAGCACCCTTGGAGCAATTGGCCGGCGCATCGCGGCGTCCGGCGTCGCGAGTGGCGGCCCTGTGGGCATTGGAGAATCTCGGGCAGTTGTCGCCTGACACGATCGCGCGAGCGCTTGCCGATTCCGCGCCAACGGTTCGCGCGCAGGGCGTGCTACTGGCGGAGTCGCGTCTGGCGAGCAATGAAACGTTGCGAGCCGGCGTCCACAAGCTCGCGACCGATGCCGACCCAACCGTGCGATTCCGCGTGGCGCTGGCATTGGGCGGTCTCGACGACGACGCCATCGAGCCGGACCTGGCCAGGATTGCACTGACTGCCGCGGACGACATTTGGACCCGCACGGCCGTGGCCACTGCCCTGCCCCGTCACACCGCGGGCGTGCTCGCCGCCGTGCTCGGCTCGATCTCGGACAACTTACAGAATCATGACGCGCCACCGACGGCCCTGATTGCTGAGCTGGCCACAATCGTCGGCGCCAGTCGCGATCCCGCTGCCGTCGCCCGCGTGCTCTCACTGGCCACGGACGAATCGAACCGGTCGGCCACGGCGCGCGAGACGGCGCTGCTCGGCCTGGCACAAGGGTTGGAGCGACGCGGCGCATCAATGACCGAAGTAGTGGCCGGGCTGGTCCATGCCCAATCGCTCGCCGCGCGGCTGGACGTGCTGTTTGCCCGCGTGATCCGCGAGGCCGCCGACGTCGATCTCGACGAATCGGTCCGCGCCGGCAAGCTCGACCTGCTGCGCTACGACCGCAGTCCCCGGGCCGTAGAGGCCCTGTTGCCGATCGTCACCCAATCGCCGTCGCAGACACTCCGAATCTCGGCGGCCGCAGCGCTGACCGCGCATTCCGACCCGCGAATCGGACCGGACCTCGTCGCCGCGTACGCCGCGCAGACGCCGGCGGTGCGCCGCGCGATCCTCGACGCGCTGATCGCCGAACCGGGCCGCGCCAACCTACTGCTGGATCAAGTTGCCGCCGGTCATATTGCCAAGAGCGAGCTCGACGCGCCCCGGCAGAACCGCTTGAAGAGCGCCTCCGACCCCGCGTTGCGACTCCACGCGGCCGAGCTCCTGGCCGCCGCGCCGCCGGCCGAGCGCAAGCGGGTACTCGCAGACTACCAGGCGTCGCTAAAGCTCAAAGCCAATCCTCAGACCGGCCGCGAGCTGTTTCGCCAGCATTGCTCAGTTTGCCATCGCATCGCGGGTGTTGGCGTGGACGTCGCGCCCGACATCTCTGACTCGCGCGTCAAGACGCCCGAGCAACTGCTGGTCGATATCCTCAATCCCAACCAGGCCATCGACAATAACTACACGAGCTACACCGTCGTGATGGCCGATGGCAGCATTCACTCGGGCATCATCGGCGGTGAAACAGCCAGTGCCATCACCCTGCGCCAGCAAGAGGCCAAGACCGTCGAGCTATTGCGAGCCGATGTCGAAACGATCAAGAGCACCGGTCTGTCGCTGATGCCTGAAGGATTCGAGAAACAACTCTCTCAGCAACAACTGGCGGATCTGATATCCTTCATCAAGAACTGGCGTTATCTGACAACTAACCCTCGCCCGCAAGCGGGAGAGGGTGGCTCACAAAGTGAGCCGGGTGAGGGCCGATCCGCGAGTTGATTTGCCCGCACCGCGCCGCATGTCGAAAGGACTCAGCACATGGGCAGACCCCTATCTCGCCGGCAATTCACCGCCGCAACCCTGGCCGCAGGACTAAGCGCCGCGCAGCTCGGGACGCGCGTGGAAGCTCAGATTGGGCAGCAGCCGCGCGAGGTACCCTGGCTGGCTCAGGTGCAAACGCCGCCGCCGATGCTGCCGCCCGACGCGCCGAACCTCCAATCGCTGCTGCTGACCGGCCGCGGCGACCCGATCCGCACGCTCGACGCCTGGCAGACGCGCCGCGAGGAATATCGCAACGGCTGGCTCGAGTTCATCGGCACCTGGGACCCGCCCCGCTGGCGACCCGATTTTCAGATCCTTGAGGCCGACCGCACGGCGCACGTTTCCAGACAGTTGATCCGCTACGAGAGCGAGCGCAACGTGCCGGTCGAGGCCTACCTGATCAAACCAATCAAGGTCGATCGCCCACTGCCGGGCGTGGTCGTGTTGCACTCGACCGTCGACTACACGATCCGCCAGGGCGCCGGTCTGGAAGGAGACCCCGCGGCGCACTGGGGCCTCAAACTGGCCGAGCGGGGCTTTGTGGCGATCTGTCCGCGCTGTTTCCTCTGGGAAGACGGCGCGCCCCCCAACCTGCAGGGCGCGGTCGCGCGGCATCAGCGCAGGCACCGCAACACCCGCGGGATCGCCAAGATGCTTTACGACGCCCGCCGCGCACTAGACGTGCTGACCACGATGCCGGAGGTCGACCCCAACCGCCTGGCCGCCGCCGGACACTCCCTGGGCGCCAAAGAGGCGCTGTACCTGGCGGCATTTGACGAGCGGGTGAAAGCGACCGTCTCGAGCGAAGGAGGCATCGGCACCGCCTTCTCCAACTGGGATGCCCCCTGGTACCTGGGCGAAAAGGTCATGGGGCACGACCATCACGAAATACTCAGCCTGGTCGCGCCGCGGGCTTTTCTGCTTATCGGCGGCGAGAGCGCCGACGGGGCCCGCAGTTGGCCCTACATCGCCCGGGCGATCGAGGTCTACCGCATGTATCCACAGACGCCGCACATCGGCCTGTTCAACCACGGCGCCGGCCACCGCATCCCGGCCGCCGCCGAAGGCCGCTGCTATGAATGGCTGCAAGCTTACGTCTGAAGTCCTTGGGCAGCGCGGGGGACCATGATAACCCTCGCCCGCACAGCGGGAGAGGGTAGTTCACGAAGTGAACCGGGTGAGGGGAATTTCTGGCGAAAGCTTAGCGACACCAGCCCGCATCGCACCTCTTGTGCCTACCAGCACCCAGACGCCTGCGGCGTCTGGGCCACCCTGAAGAATCGTTACGCTGCCTCAGACTCCTCGTCCTCTTCGCGCGAGCTTGGTCCCGGCGTCTCGCGGTCTTTGCGGACCGGACGGCGGACGCGGTCGGCCAGTTCCCCCTCAAACTCTTCGGCCGACCACTCCACGCGGTGCACGCGCCGCTCGATGCGCGGCTCGGGCTTCGCTTCGACCCGGACCCGTGGACGCGGGAGATTGCGCGGCGCGGCGGGTACCGGCGGAGGCGACGCGATAATCTCCGGCTCCAGCTCGTCAATCGGCGGCGGAGGAGGCGCCTCGGGCGCGCTAGGCGGTTCCTCTTCGATCTCCTCCGGCTCGGCCTCCAGCGGCTCCAGTTCCATGGGCTCGGTCTCGATCGGCCGGGCACGGCGCGATTTGCGCGCCAAGGGCTCACCGGTCCCCGCGCTGCCGTTGTCGGGCAGCAGGCGGACCTCGGCCTTCACGTGCTTGAATAACCGGGCAATATGGTCGTGGCAGGTGAAGAGCAACACCTGGTGCCCCTCGCGGGCAAAGTCGCGCAGCACCAATGCCGCCGCCTTGGCGCGCCCCGCGTCGAAATTGACCAGCACGTCGTCCAGCACCAGCGGCAAGCGGACGCCGCGCCGGGCGTATGAGTTTATCAGCGCCAACCGCAAGGCCAGGAACAACTGCTCACGAGTGCCGCTGCTGAGCACGTCGATCGGCAAGCTGCGGCCCTCGCGGTCGTCGACCAGCAACCGGTGTTCGCCCAGCGGCGTCCAGACCCGCGTGTAGCGTCCACCGGTCAGGCGCACCAGGTAGCCCGACGCCTCACGTAGGGCAGGCGGCTGGTGTTCGCGCTCGTAGTATTTCCGCACGGCGTCCAGCATCAGGCCGGTGGTGGTCACGACCCGCCAACGATCGAGGGCGTCTTGCAGCCGTTTCTCGACGATGCCCAGCTCGATCCGTTTGTTGGCCAACCGACGGTCTTCCACCAGGGTCTTGAGCTGCTGATTCATCTCACCGCGGCGCTCCACGGCCTGGCTCAAATGCCCGGCAGCAATCCGCCGGGCATCGGCGACATGGGTCTCCAGTCGGTCGAGCTGATCAGGCGCTGAGAGCCAATCGGCCAGCTGCTCTTCTGAAAGTTGGCCACCCAAGGTGACCGAGATCTCGTGAACCAACTGCTCGCGCTCGCCGCGAAGCTTGATCGATTCGGCCTGCGCCAACGCCAGGCGGCGAAACTCGGCTTCGTCGCGAGCGCCGGCGGTGGTCAAAAGCAACCGACGCCGTTCGCGCAGCACGGCGGCCTGCCGCTTGAGCCTTTTCTGCCGCCGCACCAACTGCGCGTTCTCTTGGAGCAACTCCTCGCGATCCTTGAGCCGGGTCTGCTGTTGGGCCCACTCGGCCAGGCAGGTCTGCAACTGCTCGATCGGGCGACCCTTGCCTGGCAGGCCCACTTCGGCGGCAAGTTGCGTGATCCGGCCAGCCACGCCCGTCATTTCCCCGCGGCGGCGTGCCAGCGCGGTTTGCTTCGTTTCAATCGCCGCTGCCAGACCTGCCAAAGCCGCGCGGCGCTCGGCATAGGCCCGAACCTGGCGGGGCTTGAGGTCGGCCGGCAGACCATAGGCCGCCAGCGATTTGCGCCACTGCTTCTTCAGCTCCGCGTAGCGAACGCCCAGGCTCTGGGCCTGAGACCGCAGCGCGTCGAGTTCGCGTTGCGAGGCGTCGCGCTGCGACTCGATCGGCATCAAATCTTCCAGCTTCGCCAGCGCCTTTTCGGCGGTCTGCAAACGGGTTACCAGCGGACCGCCGCCGCGCGGCAGCTTTTCGTCCAGCTCGTCGCGCTCGGCCTTGGCCTGCGCGATCTGCTGAGCCAAGAGCCCCATCTGCGACTGGCAACCGTCGAGCTTCGCTCCGGCGCTGCGCTCAAGCCAGACCTTGGTCAGGCCCGCGCCCACGGCTGCGATGACCCCGACAAGTCCGACCGGCCAGGACAGCGAGCGGCTGAGCGACTCGGGCAGGATCTGGCCGAGCAGAAACAAGAGCACCAACGCACAGCCCAGCACGAACAACCCGCCGACGCAGACCAGAATCCAGGCCGGCAGGACCTGTTGCTCCAGGTGTTCCTGGCTTTGCTCGTCGAGCTCGGCCTCGCGGCGGCTCATCTGATCCAGCCGCTGGTCGAGCTGCACCCGTTTGCGCAGTTGCGAAACCAGCTCGCCCGCTTCGGCCAGCGCGTGGGTGAGGTCGGAGGTTTTGCCGCCCAAGGCCGTGGCCAGCTCGCGTTGCCGGGCAGACGACCCTTCGGTCAAACCCTGGATTTTCAGTTTGCGTTCGGCCAGCTCACGGCTCGCCTCGCGCAGGTTCTGCCCCGTGGCCCGCAGCTCGGCGACCGCCCGCTTGGACAATCCGCCGGCGGCGCCCGCCAAGAGGGGCGCAATACCCATCGCCTGGGCGTTTTCCTGGCGTTCGCTCTCCAACTGCAGCAGCTCGGCCTCAAGCTCCGAGACCTCACGCTCCAGTGCCGCGAGCCATTGCTGCTGTTCGCCCAGCGCCTCCAGCCGCGGCGCCAAACGCCTGAGCGGCTCGTTGATCTTGAGTCGCTCGATGGCCTCACGAATTGCCTGGCGCCGCGCCGCCAGTTTGAGAAATCTCTTGCGTCGCGACGCCAGTCGATTCTGAATGGCGTCCAATCGTGCCAAGGCCGCGTCGGGCAGACCTTCAAAACCGCCGAGGGTCGCCAGCTGACGGTCGATCGCCGCGCGGCGAATCCAACGGTCGCCGAGGACCCGCGCCAGCGAGAGGTCGCGCAATTGTCCGTCGAGCCGGGCGACCTCTCCCTCCAGCCGTGAAATCTCCACGCCCAGCGCGTCACGCTCGGCATTCAACGTTAAGTAGCGGGTCGTGCCCTGGCTGAGCTCGGCGATTTCGCCTTGGAGCCGTTCGCGGCTGCCCAAAAGCTGCGTGACCAGCGAGGGCCGATCGTCTTTGGCGAGTAGTCGATTGCGCGAGGCCTCCAATTCTCCGAGCACGTCGACCAGCGACACACGGTCCAGGCCCAGGGCCAGGTTATAAAGCTCGTCGGCGGCCTGCGTGTCCGAGAGCGTGCCCAGCTCTTGAATTTCGCGCAGTCCGAAGGCGAAGACGTTGTTGAAGATCGACTCGTCAACCGCGCCCAGCAGCGGCGCCAGCGCGTGCTCGTCGTGCGTGGTTTGCACGCCGTCGGTCACCAGCGCCGACTCACCAGCTTCGCCCGGCTCGTCTGCGTGACGGCTGATCGTGTAATGTTTTTGCCCGGCCACGGCCTGCAGGCTGCCGCCCGAGCGACCTCCGCGGACCGGCGGCAGGTAGCGCGCGCGGCGCTCGGCCGAAAAACCATAGAGCATCGAACGGACGAACTGCATCAGGGTCGTCTTGCCGGCTTCGTTCGGCCCGTAAAACGCCGTGACCTCTCCCGAGAGCTCGGGCAATTCCAATTGGCTCCAGACGCCGAAGCCGTCGACCACCAGGCCCGTGACTTTCATCGTCGCGTCTCCTGGGGATGCAATAGCTCTGCGCCCAACCGCGCAACCTCGGCCAGCACCTTCTGCCGGACGGCCGGGTCCTCTAGCGACACGGCCGAGGTCAGGCTGCCGGCGACGTGCCGCTCGGCCAGGTACGGTTCGAGGTTCAAAGGCGCCTCGGGCTCGTCGACGTAGTGCTGCACGGTGCGCAGAAACTCGCCCAGCAAGGTCTCTTCTTCATACAACTCGGCGGGCACTCCGGCCGATTGCTCGGGCTCGACCGAGACGGTCCACACGCTGGGGCGCTTGCCGGCAAACTCGCTGCGCAGTCGACTCAATAATTCGGTGGCGAGCTTGCCCCGCCGCAACTCCGCGGCCAAGGGCCGGCTGCCGGTGATCGTCCAGCGCACCAGCAGGTCCGGGCCAAAAGGATCGCTGGCCATTTCGGTGACGCGCTCGACCATCACCTGGTGTAGCTGCTCCTGGGTCGTCGGTTCATTGACCACAATCCGCTCGTCGAGGTATCGGACCGCGTCGGTGGGGACAAACGCGGTGCGGACGCGGCCTGTGTCGTCGACCTGCACCATGGTGCAGCCGTGCGGTCCGGTCTCATTGGGACGTCGTCCCTGCGGCGAGCCGGAGTAGTGTGCCACGACCGGACCGGTCAGGATGGCGCGGCGCTGGTGATCGCCGCCCAACGCCCAGTAGTGCACAGACTGGTTTGCCAGGGTCTCGGCGTCGGCCGCGCCGTGCACGACGGCGACAGTAAACAGTTCGCCGGCGTCTGGCTGAAACTCGGACAAACGGATCCGCTTGCGCTGCGTGGAACTGGTGCCCAGGATCTGAGCGATCGGCAAACCATCTTTGCGATGCACGATGCGCTCGACCCGTTCGCGCGAAAACCGCACGACGTTTTCAGCGAGCGGCCAGAGGTCGGCCCAATGCTCGAAGTGGTCGGCCCGGCCCCCCGACCAATAGACGCGAATCCCCTGCTGGGCCAGTCGGGCAAATTGCTCCGCCAGGAATACCAAAGCCCGCGGCCCAGCCAGCCCCGGGTCGACGACGTCGCCGGCCAGCACCAGGAAATCAACGCGTTCTTTTAGCGCGGCGTCGAAGATGCGCTCGGCGGCCCGATAGGGCGCATCAATGAGCATTGGCCGCCAGGCGTCGGGCATCTCGGCGAGCCCGCGCGGCGCGCGATCCAAATGCAGGTCGCTCGAATGGATGAAGCGAAACGGCTGGGTCATCGCGGCCCTCCCTGATCTCGCGCCCGAGCGCGACCTGGCGGCGGATAAAACCCGCGCCGCCATCATCCGGGAAGTTTACCGAAGTGAGGCAATTCGGGCTACGCGAGTTTGGCGACCCGAGGATCTGAATGGGGTCAGTCCCGCGGCCGTTTGGGCCTCGCCGGATTGGGCCTCGGACCGGTTTTGGGCGCCGCGGCGGGCCGTTTGTGGGGGCCTCCTGGTCTCTTTACCGAGCGGCCTCCCTCAGGTTTCTTGGCCGGGGGAACCTGGCCGGTGATTTCGTACAAAAACCGGCTGGGCACGGTTTCCCGGAGCTTGCCCCACTTCATTCGCCCCAGCGCCAGCGAAATGGTCAACCGCCACTGGGCTCGAGTGATGCCCACGTAGCACAGCCGCCGCTCCTCGTCGATGGCCGGACCTTCCAGCTCTACCGCGCGGCGATGGGGCAGCAGCCCTTCTTCCATGCCGACCAGGTAGACCTGCGGAAACTCCAAACCTTTGGCACTGTGCAGGGTCAACAGCGCGATGGCATTGCGGCTCAACTGCGATTCCTTGTCCTCGCTGTCGTCACGATCACCCAGGGCCACGTCGTCCAAAAAACCCAACAGCGAGCTCTGGCGGGCCTTTTTCTCGTAGGCTCCCACGGCGTTGACCACTTCCTCGACCGCGGCCCAGCGGGTTTGCTGCTCCAGCGGCTCGCGATACAACCGCTCGATCTCACGGCGATAGCCAATCGCGCCGACCAGGTCGGTAACGATCTGCACCAGCGAGTCTTTCTTTTCCAATCGCGCGCGAAAGGATGCCAGCATGCGTTCAAGCTTCTCGACCGCGTCGGCCGCTGAGCTGGGCAGTGCGGGCAACTGCCGGACCTGGTGCAGGATCTCGCCCATCGGTTTGCCTTGGGCCACGGCGGCGTCGACCAGCACGCCCACGGCCTTGGTGCCGATGCCGCGCGCCGGCGTATTGATGATCCGCCGCAGCGAGACCTCGTCCGTGGGTGTCACCAACAGCCGCAAGTAGGCCAGGATGTCGCGGACCTCTTTGCGGTCGAAGAACGACATGCCGCCCAAGAGCACGTAGGGCAACTTGGCGGCCCGCAGCTCGGTCTCGAACAGGCGCGGCTGCTCGTTGGTGCGAAACAGGATCGCGAAGTCACGCGGCTCGGCGCCGCCCATCATGCGCAGCTTGATGTCGTCGACCACGCGCTTGGCTTCGGCCACTTCGTCGGGACATTGCCAGATCTGCGGTCGTTCGCCGCCGGTGATCGCCGCGCGCAGCACCTTGTCGTGCCGCAATTTGTTGTTCTTGATCAGCCGATTTGACAGCGTCAGGATCGCTTCGGTCGAGCGGTAGTTGTCTTCCAACCGCACGACCTTGGCGTCAGGCCAGTCGCGTTGGAAGCGGAGGATGTGCGTGACCTCGGCGCCGCGCCAACCGTAAATCGATTGGTCGTCGTCGCCCACCACGCACAGGTTGCGATGCCCGCCGGCCAAGGCCTTGACGATGCGGTACTGGCTGCCGTTGGTGTCCTGATACTCGTCGATCAGCAGGTGCGAAAAACGCCCGGCTTCGGCGGCGCGCACGTCGGCGAATTTTTCGAAGAGGTCCTCGACGCAGAGCAACAGGTCGTCGAAGTCGACCGCCCCGGCATGGTGCAACGCCCGCTGGTAGCGGCGATAACCGGCGCTGGCCAGGTGCTCTTTGTCGCTGGTGGCCAGCGCGGCGGCCTGGTCGGGCCGGACCGACTGGTTTTTCCAGCGGCCGATAAAGTTGACCAGCTCCGCCGGGCGAAGGACCTCGTCGGCCACGCGGATCTCGCGCAGAGCGGTCCGCGCGGCGCTCTCCTGGTCGCCGCGGTCGTAGATCGCGAATTTGGCCGGGTAGCCCAGTCGCGGGGCGTGCCGCCTGAGGATGCGGACGCACAGCGAGTGGAACGTGGAGATCTCCGGCCGCTCCTTGAGCTTCTTGCCCAAGAGTGCGCCGGCCCGTTCCTGCATCTCGCGGGCGGCCTTGTCGGTAAAGGTCATGGCCAGGATGCGGCTGGCGCGGGTGCCGTGCTTGATCAACTCGGCAATGCGATAGGTCACCACTCGCGTCTTGCCCGTGCCGGCGCCGGCCAGGACCAACAGCGGGCCCTTGAGCGTGGTGACGGCGGCATGTTGCGGAGCGTTCAATCCGTCGGGCATAAAGTGGCAATATCGTGCGGCAGTATCGTGCCGCGAAGGAGCTGACTGGAGCGCAAAGCAGGCGAAGCGAAGGTAATCTCGGATCGTAGCGGTCCGGCGCGTCCAGCGGAAGGGGTAGAGCAAGCGGTTGAATTGAGCGCAGAAATGATCGACGATGGACTGCTTGGAGGATTCGTGCGAGAGACCCCATCGAAATCGGCAAGTGTGCGTCGCGCTGCCGCGCGTGGCTTCGTGCTGGACCGCACATTCTATGCGCGGCCGGCGCTCGTCGTGGCGCGACACCTGCTGGGCAAGGTGTTGGTGCGACGCATCGGCGGGCGCGAACTTACCGCGCCGATTATCGAAACCGAGGCCTACCTCGGCCCACACGATCTGGCGAGCCACGCCAGCAAGGGTCGCACACCTCGCACCGAGGTCATGTTTGGCCCGGCCGGCTGCTGGTATGTGTACCTTATCTATGGCATCCACTGGATGCTCAATGTCGTGACCAACGACGTCGACCATCCGGCCGCCGTGCTGATCCGCGGCGCGGGCGAGTGGACCGGGCCAGCGCGCTTGACCAAGGCCATGTCGATCGACAAGTCTTTAAACGGCGCCGAGGCCGCGCGCTCTAGCGGGCTATGGATCGAGGACCGCGGCATCAAGATGGCCCGGGGCGCGATCCAGCGAACCCCGCGAATCGGCGTGGATTACGCGGGTCATTGGGCCGCACGGCCCTATCGCTTTGTGGTCGACGCGGCGGATTTGCGCGAAGTTTGACAGCTGCTCACCCGTGTGACAAAGTGGGCCCAACGCCAACCACTCCCACCCGCCGAGGTTTGCCATGGGTCGCCCGCTCGCGCTGATGTTCGTCGTCTGTGCCCTCGCCTCTCCACTGGTCGCCGCCGAACACGAGCTGCACCGCTTCAAGGTCGTGCCGCTCACCGACGTTTATTACTCCGAGGGCGCGAACTTTGGCGACGTCGACGGCGACGGCGTGGCCGACGCGGTCTATGGCCCTTACTGGTTCAAGGGTCCTGAGTATCAAGAGAAGCACGAGATCTACCCCGCCAAGCCGCAGCCGACGCGGCGCTATGCCGACCACTTCTTCTGCTGGCTCTATGATTTCAACGGCGACGGTCGGCAGGACATCCTCACCGCTGGTTTCCCCGGCACGCCGGCCTTTGTCTATGAAAACCCCGGAGCGGCTGGCTTTGACAAGCCGTGGCCCAAGCACCAGGTGCTCGACTCGGTCGCCAACGAGTCGCCGCAGTTGCTGGATCTCGTGGGCGACGAGCGACCCGAGCTGGTCTGCACGCACGATGGCTACTTTGGCTACGCCACGATCGATTGGTCGAAGCCGCTGGACACGTGGACGTTTCACAATGTCTCGGAGCAGAACGCCCCCAAGCCATTTGGCCACGGGCTGGGTGTGGGCGACGTCAACGGCGACGGCCGTCGCGACATCATCACCAAGGACGGCTGGTTCGCCCAGCCCGAGAAGCTCGACGGCGCCAGTTGGCAGTTTTACAAGGCGAAGTTTGCCGGACCGGGCGGGGCCGAGATGTACGCCTACGACGTCGACGGTGACGGCGACAACGACGTGATCACCAGCCTGCACGCGCACGAATTTGGGCTGGCCTGGCACGAGCAGCTCAAGGACGGCGAGAAGATCATCTTCCGCGAGCACAAGATCATGGGCGGCAAGCCCGAGGAGAATAAATATGGCCTGGTCTTCAGCGAGCCGCACTCGGTCAACCTGGTGGACATCGACGGCGACGGTCTGAAGGACATCGTCACGGGCAAGACCTACTGGTCGCACCACGAGCAGAGCCCGCTGTGGGACGCCGGGGCGGTGGTCTATTGGTTCAAGCTGGTGCGTGGCCCCGACGGCGTGGACTGGGTGCCCTATCGCGCGGCCGACGACACCGGCATCGGCCGGCAAATCACCGTGACCGACGTCAACGGCGACAAGCTGCCCGACATGATCGTGGGCGGAATGAAAGGCGCCAACGTGCTGCTGCAGGAGCGCGTGAAAGTGACACCGGAGGAATGGGAAAAGGCGCAGCCGAAGAAGCGGTAGTGCGGGGTCTGCATTTTATGGCTGAACTCTCCGACCTGTAGCCGGCCTCTGTGAGGCCGGGAATGTGCTAACAGTCAGACCAGCCAATAGAGGCGCTGACCGACCAATGCCTTCGCGCAAGCACCTCCCTCGCCTCGATCAGATACTGGTTGAGACGCCGATCTTTTTCATCACGACATGCACGGCGCACCGCCGTCCGGTGCTCGCAAGTGACGCAATGCATGAGATCTGTCGGGAAGTGTGGCGCCATGCAGAGCGCCTCTACGGTTGGCGAGTAGGACGATACGTCTTGATGCCAGACCACGCACATTTCTTCTGCGCGCCATTTCGCGATAGCCACCCAATGAAGACATTTGTGGGCAAGTGGAAAGAGTGGACGGCGAAATACGCGTGCCGCCGACACTCGGCTTGTTCGCCGCTCTGGCAGAAAAGCTACTTTGACCACATCTTGCGATCTGCCGAAAGTTATGAAGAGAAGTGGCAATACGTTCGCGAGAATCCCGTGCGAGCCGAATTGGTCGCAAAGTCCGGGGATTGGCCGTATCAGGGGGAGATCCACAAGCTGCGATGGGATTGATTCCGCTTGGCAACGCTCCGGGCTTGCAGACCCCGGGCTGCAAAGGCGATTCGGTGTCGCGGAACCTGGCCGAAGAAACACCGCGGTCATAGACCGCGGCTACAGAGGCGCTCTGGTGTCGCTGAAATCAGCTGTGGAATCTCCGCGGTCACAGACCGCGGCTACAGAGTCGACGCGGCAGTCCCTACCCGACCTGCGCCAACACGTATGGACCTTTGGGAATCACTGCGATCGTCGCCGTTGGCCCGTACTCGGCCAAGGATTCGGCCACGGCTTGCTCCACGCTCGGCGCGCTTTCCACGAACAGGCTGTCGATCGTTTCGGCGGCTAGGCCGTCGGTCACGATCTTCACCTTGGCCTTGCGGCGCACCTTGGCTAGCTCTTCGAGCTGCCACTGGTCGAGGCGGAAGTAGTCCTTGCCCAGGATGCGCTCGACGAACGCTTCCAAACTAGAATGTTCGCGAAACAGGGCCTGAAAGTCCGCGCTGCCGATGCCCTCGGTCATACCGGCAGCCAGGATGATCGTGCCCCCTTGCTTCACGATCGGCAGTGCGCCGGTCAGACCTTTCACCGATTGATAAAAGGTCGTGTCCAGCGGGTAGCCGGCCGAGCTGGTCACCACGATATCGACCGGCTCGCTCACCCGATCGATCACGACCTGGCGAACGAACTCGACCCCTTCCAGAAACGCCGCCTCCATGTCGCCGGCCACGAACTTGAGCGGGCGGCGGTCGGAGTCGATCACGACGTTGACGATGAAATCGCAGCCGGCGTGGCGCGCGATCCAGGTGTTTTCCTCATGCACCGGATTGCCATCCAGGATGCCGCAATCGGCCTTGGGATGCTCAATGAAATCCGGACCATGCCAGACCTTCACGGTCTCTAGAGCTGCGATGCCCGGGCAGATCAGCTTACGGCCGCCGCTAAAGCCTGCCATCAGATGCGGCTCGATCAGGCCGATCGTGATCTTCAGGTCGGCGCGGACGTAACGCGAGTCGATCCAGATCGGCACGCCGCGCGGACTGACGCCGAGGTAGGTGTGCTCGTTGATTTCCTGGCCATGATGATCCTCGACCCGATAACGGGCGGCGATCTCGGCGCCGACCATCTCAACGATTTCATCCTGGGTGCTCGGCCGGTGCAGGCCCGTGGCGACCAGGATCTGAATCTTGGATCGCGGGATGCCAGCCGCTTCCAGCGTGGCCAGCACAGGACGCAGGATGAGCTCGTTGGGCACCGGCCGGGTGATGTCGCAGATCACAATGCAGGCATCGGTGCGACCGACAGCCAGCTCGGCCAGCGGCGGCGCGCTGTTGGGACTGGCCAACACCCTCTCCAGGTCGCCCGCGGGATTCGCCAGCGGCGGCGCGTCCTTGTAGGCCAGCTTGCGGACCACGCGATCGTCGGGCAGCTCGACCTCGAGACCCGAGCGAGCATATTCCAGTCGTACGCGCATGGCGGCAAGCGCGGTCCGCAGACCGCGTCATCCATACGAAGCGGAAAGGCAAACGAAAAGGGAGGCAAACCCAGCGGGGAGACGAAGCTACTTCTTCTTCGCGTCGGCCTTCTTGGCCTCGGGCTTCTTGGCGTCGGCGGCAGCGCCCTCGGCGCCTTCCTCTTCCTTCTTCTTCTTTTTCTTCTTAATGGCCAGCTTGAAGACCCGCACTTTCGGCAGGCCAAAGGGGCTGTCCCCTTCCTTCCACCGCTCGGAATCTTTCAACTGTGCCAGGCGCTCGGCGCGCGACAACACGCTGCGGCTACGAAGCATTCCCCGGCGCACCCGCAGGCTCTTGTCCATCGTCATGATTCGATCATCCTCTTGTCAGACCGCGGCGAACGGCGCGGACCGCAAAGGCCCCGCACTCTAGCGCCACGCAATACCAACCCGCCCAGGCGGGGTCTCAGGCAAACAGCCGAAGCCGCTCAGTATACGCCTGAGGAGCCAGGGCAGCAAGCGGACCTGGAACGGGCTGATTACGGTTCCGTTTCCTGCACTTCGCCGCCGGCGCGGGTCACCAGGGCGTCGTATACGGCCGGGTCGATTGTGTCCGACAAAAACCGGGCCGAGCCATCGCCGAGCAGATGCCCCACGACCCCCGCGTGCTGGCTCGAGGGGCCGTAGCGGCAATCGATCGAATCGACCGCATCGCCCCAGGCATAGTAGGGCTCGTGGTTGAGCGAGGTCGCGTTGGCGGCGTAGCTGGGCACGTTGTCGACCGTAAACGGTCGCCCGACCGCCGCGGCGCCCGTGCCGTCGATCCACACGGCCACGTCCTGCTCGCGAGTCTCGCCGATCAGCACCGTGTGGGCCAGCCCGTCGGTGACGTCCTTCAGCCGGGTGTCCGACAGATAGTAAAGCGTGCCGTCGGGCCGCCGCTTGCCATCCGTGCCGGGTCCCCACAGCTTGCCGACGGTCGTGGCGCCCAGGGCCACGTAGTTGCGAATGGCAAACGCCGGGTCAATCTCCAGGTACTTCTCTTGCCGCGAAAAGTCGCCGCCCTCGAACGACGGGCAGCGAAGGATCGGCACCACCGTGGCCGCCGCGCGGCGATTGCCCGGCGCTAGCGACGAAATGCGATAGTCGATCGTGCCCTGTAAGGAGCTGTCTTCCAGGTATGGCAGCAGCAGCGAAGCCCAACTGTGCAGATGGACCTTCGCGTTGGTCGCGTAGCTCCACACCCCCTCGTCGACCGCACTGGTGCTGGCTGGCGGTAAGCGCCCGAGCGAGTCGGCGTACGAGTGAAACGCCAGGCCGAGCTGCTTGAGATTGTTCAAACAGTGCGTGCGGCGGCCGCTCTCGCGGGCAGCTTGTACGGCCGGCAATAACAACGCGACCAGCAGTCCGACGATGCCGATCACGACCAGCAGCTCGATCAGGGTAAACCCGAGCCGGGGTGCGCGACCGCACGACGAACTTTGCAACGCGTCACGATGCAACATGAACTGACGCCTGTCGCCGGATTGGCGACGAAAAGAACGCTGCCCCTCGGCAGGCCATTGTATGCCGCGAGAGTGCGCGATGACATTTGCCCAGGCTCGATTCGCGTGCGGGGCGACCAATTATTGCCGGGCCACCCCGCTCAGCGATCGATCTGGGTCTCGGGCAGGCTGCGGCGCAACTGGTCGACGCCGGCCTTGGTGACCTTGGTGTGATGCACGACCAGGGTGGCCAGCTCGCGCAGGTTACGCAAGTGCCCAAGGCCGGTGTCGGTGACCTCGGTGTTGCCCAACGAAAGCGTGCGGAGGTGAGTCATGTGCCTCAGGGCCGGCAGCCCGGCGTCGGTGATCTTGGTGCGCCCCAGGTGCAAAGTGCGCAGGGCCGTGAGTTGCTCAATGTGAGCCAGCCCCGCGTCGTCCAATTGGCTGCCCGAGAGAAACAGCGTTTGCAGCTCAGGCAGGGCATCCAGCGGGTCGAGCCCCTGCCCTGTGACCGGCGTGTCGCTGAGATTGAGCGACTGCAGCCCGGGCAGGGCCACCAACGCGGCCACCAGACCATCGGGTGCCTTGGTGCGGCTCAAGTCCACCTCGACCACCTGCCCCTCGGGGTTGAGCTTGACCTTGCCGCCGTACGATTCCACGTCAAACACGGCTTGCTGATCGGGGGGCAGTGAGCAGCCGGCGGTCAACACGACCAACGCCACCGCGGCGATTGAGAGAGTCTTCATCGTAGCACTATCCTTGTGCAGTGAACTCGCCTTGTGCTGGAAACTCGGCAGGGCTCAGAGAGCCGGGCGAACGTCAGCCCACGTTCTCGTGCTCCACGCCTTTGATCAACTTCAAGAACTCGTCCATCGTAGCCGGGCGGTTATCGGGTGACGACTCAATGCAGGCCATGATCGCCTTTTCCAACCGGGGGTCGATCTGTGGACAATACTTGCGAATCTCGGTCGGCTCTACCGCGCCGTGCGCCATCGCCGCCAGCCCGGCGCCGCGCGGCCACGGCAGCTCGAACGCGCAGAGTTCGTAAGCCGTGACGCCAAAGGCAAAGACGTCCAGCTTCAGGGTCGTCGGCCGGCGGCGCACGACCTCGGGAGCCATGTAGTTGGCCGTGCCGGTGCGATTGCCCGGCTGCATGAAGGGGGCCGTGGCGGGCACGGTCAGGCCAAAGTCGATCAGCTTCAGCGATTCGCCGCTCTTGTCGACCACGAAATTGCGCGGGCAGATGTCGCGGTGAATGTAACCGGCCTGGTGCACCGCGGAGATCGCCTCAGCGGCCTGCCGCAGCAGATTGACGCGGCGGCCGGCCAGCAACTCGCTGCGGCCCACGATCAGGGAATTCAAACCAGGGCCGTCCAGAAACTCCATCACCACGTACTGCTCGTTCTCGCTGGTCACCCCATGCTCGAGCGTCTTGACGATGTAGGGGTGCGACATCAGCATGGCGATCTCGCCTTCCTTCGGCTTCTTGATGCCGACGAAGCGCGCTTCGAGCGCCAGGGTCTTGTCGACGTCAAGGATCTTAAGCCCGACGAGCTCTCCGCTCTTGCGGTCGCGGGCCATGTAGAAGCTGGACATCGTGCCCGAGATGGCTTCGCGCAGCAGCTCGAACCGCGCGGCGATGTTGACTTTCGAGCCGGCGAACAGCGTCTTGAAGTTTCCCAAGAGACCCATCAGCACGCTCTCTCGATCACCCGGGCAAGCCTTGCCGCTTGTGCCTCGGTTCCTGTTTTCCCGTTCCCGTTTTCTCGCCGCACGACCAGCTATCGCCGCGGCGCGACCCTAGCGCTACTCTATGCCGACCGCTCAGCGCAGGCAAGCGAAGCTGGAGAATGTGGAGACCGGGGCCAAGAGAAGGACGGCTCAGCGGACCGTCTTGGCGTCGCGCGGCATCCGACCGCAATAGTCGATCGTGCGGGCGATCTCGCTCTTCAGGTCGCAACGCCGCACGATGCGGTCAATGTACCCGTGCTCCAAGAGGAACTCGCTGGTCTGAAAACCCTTGGGCAGCTCGATGCGAATCGTGGCCTGGATGGTCCGCGGCCCGGCAAATCCGATCAGCGCCTTGGGCTCGGCAAAGATCACGTCGCCCAGCGACGCAAAGCTGGCAGCCACGCCGCCCATGGTGGGATTGGTCAGCACCGAGATAAACAAACCGCCGGCCCGGTCGTAGCGCGCCAAGGCTGCTGAGACTTTGGCCATCTGCATCAGCGACAGAATGCCTTCGTGCATCCGGGCTCCGCCGCCCGAGGCGCTGATGATGATCAGCGGCAATCGCTCGACCGTGGCCCGTTCGATCAGGCGGGTCAGCTTTTCGCCGACCACCGCGCCCATGCTGCCCATGATGAACGCCGAATCGGTGACGCCAAAGGCCACGCGGCGGGCGCGAATCATGCCGCTGCCAACCACGGCCGCGTCGCGCAGTCCGGTGCGTGCCTGCTCGATTTTCAGCTTGTCTCGATAAGGAGTCTTGTCGACGAACTCCAGGGGGTCGGCCGGCTCGAGCTCGCCGTACCACTCCTCAAAGGTGCCTTCGTCCAGCACCTGCTCGATCCGCTGGGCAGCCGAGACGTACCAGTGGTAGTCGCACTCGGGACAGACGCCCAGCGCCCGCTCGGCCTGTTTGCGGAAGATGGTCTGCTGGCAACCGGGGCAACGCTGCCACAGGCCCTCGGGCACCCCGCGCTTGGGGCGCCGCGCTGGCGGCGACACGCTGACGTCGGTAGACGGCGTTTGACTGGTGGCCATAGATGTTTCGGCAAGGGGCACGACGGTTCTGGTATCCACGTTAGTAGCCGACGGCCCTCTCTGGAGATCGGCAAACCCGGTGGTTCGGTGCCGTTTTTTTCCGCTAAACCCGGTGTCTTCCTAAGACTCGCTAGAAACCAGCGCCTGCGGATCGAGGGTAATTACCTCCCATTTACCGCAATGCTCCCCATTTTTCCAGAAGTCTCCGATCTCGCACTTGGCCAGGTAACCATGAACCAGGCTGGCCAGCGGCTCGGGAATCACCAGGGCGACGGTGCCCTGTTTGTATTTTTTAATGATCTTGGTCAAGCCCACCTGGATTCGCTCGTGGGCCTCACTGAGCATTTCGCCCTCGGGCGGGCAGATCGTCCGCGGCTGCTCCTGCCACTGGCGAAAGACCTTGGGCTGCTTGCGTTTGACGTCATCGACCAGCATACCCTGCCAGAGTCCATGGTCAATATTCCGCAAAGTATCCAGATTCTTCAACTTGACGTCCAATGCCTCGGCCAGCGCCGTGGCCGTTTGCTCGGCAGCCTGGCAGGGACCGCAATAAACCGCGGTAATTCCCAGCGGACGCACGCCTTCGATAATCTTTTGGACCTCTTCCGCGCCTTGGGCATTGAGCGGAATATCCAGCGTTCCCTGGATGCGCCCCTGCTGGTCGTAGTCGGTTGAGCCAGGACGGATCAGCACAAATTGAATCATAGCCGTGTCGTGGTCCTTGTTTCAGTTCTTCGCCAGGCGCGCGAGTGTGGCGACCGCCTGGGTGTAATCGGGCTGCTTAAAAATCGCCGAGCCAACGACAAACAACTGAGCGCCGGCCGCGGCGCAGCGGCAGATCGTGCCGTCGTTCACGCCACCGTCGACCTCCAATAGCACGCGCGTGCCGACTTCATTCGACAGTTCGCGCAATTTGTCGAGCGCCGAGGGCTGAAAATGCTGACCCCCAAAGCCCGGCGCCACGCTCATGGTGAGCACCAGGTCGCAGGCATCGAGATAGGGCAGCACGGCCGCCAAGGGTGTGTCCGGATTAAACGCCAGGCCCGCGGCCGCACCGAGCGAATGGATCTGCGCGCATACGATCCGCGGATCGTCGACCGCCTCGACGTGAAAAGTGATCGCGTCGGCGCCCGCCGAAACAAATTGCTCGAGGTAGCGAGCGGGCTCGGAAATCATCAAATGCACCTCGATCGGCAGCGAGGTCACGCGGCGCACGGCCTCGACAATCGGCGCGCCGTAGGTCAGGTTGGGCACGAAGTGCCCGTCCATCACATCCAGGTGCAACGCCTTCACGTCGGCGGCTTCCAATCGCGCGATCTCGTCGGCCAGGTGCGCAAAATCGCACAACAGCAGCGACGGCACCACCACCGGCACGCTTGAGCGAACGGCAAGAAATCGCGATCGGCGATCGGTCAGAACGGGCGTGTCTACCACGAGAGTGGACGCATCAATGCGCGATATCCAGGAAGAGCCGCCAGCAAGCTGGATGTCCATTGCGACGCGGCACGCTTCACGTGCCCTTCCGATGGCTGGCGCTTTGCAGTTGTGGGGTAAAGCTGTGAGAAAATCGTGTGCCGAGCCGTGAGACCAGCACGCCATTGTACCTATCTGTAGCCGGTGCGTCTGCGCAGCTTGCCTACGAGCGCGCAAGTATCGTTCAGCAAACCAATTAGCACTGCCAATCACCCCCCTCGCAAGGGCTGCAATGCGGCGGCGACGTCGCGCTGCTAGCGTCCGCCCGCCGGGGGTCGAAGCGTCAGACCCCTTCCAGGTCGTCGCTCCGCGGCAGCTCGTCCAAGCTGGCCAGGTTGAATAGCTTCAGGAAGCGATCAGTCGTGTAATAGCGCGTGCGGCGAGGCTTCGTCTCTTCCCGCTCCAACCGCACCAGTCCTCGACGAACCAACTGCGAAAGCGTGTGACCGCAAGGCTGCCCGCGCAATTGCGATAGCTCCTCCGCCGAGATTCCCGGGCGATAGGCCACGGCCGAGAGCAGCTCTACGGCGGTCTGCGACAGCCGGGCCTGCCGCGCCTTGCCGTAAAACGAGTCACGCATCCGGGCGAAGTCCTCGCGTAACTTCAGCCGGTAACCGGATCCCTCGGCGAGGATGTGATAGGGGCAGGCCCGGGCCTCGTATTCGCGGTTCAGCTCGCGCACCAACGCGTCGATTTCGGCCGGCCGCACGCCCCGCATCATGCCGGCCACCTGTCGGGCCGAGAGGGGTTCGTTCTGGGGACTGCCGACAAACAGCATCGCCTCCAAGATCGTGCGCGGCGCCACCTCGCAGGCGGCGTCGGGGTCGGTCTCGGCGGGCGCGGCCGCTGCCTCGGCCTCGTCGGCAGGGGCGTAGGGGTCGTCGCCCGAGCGGAGCATGCCCGCCAGCGCCGCGCTCAACTGGTTGAGCGACAGCCCGGCCTCGTCCGGCAATTTCCGGAACGCGGTCAGGCCCAGGTCGCCCTGCTGGTCGTCGGCGGAAGGGGCGGATTTGCGGGTCATTAATGCACTATAGCAGCCTGTTAAGAAAAGCCATCGTGGCTTTTTTCAACCTCGCCAAGTGCAAAGCAGAGCTTCGCACGGCTCGCAAAATAGCGACTTAGGTCGCTATTTTGTTATCGCATCCATGCGATATATCAGCCCGTTGAATTCTTCAACAGCCCGATAGGGCCCGCCGCCGCTGGAGGCCAGATTGCTCCTACCCAGCGTGCTTTTTCATAAACGCCAGGCTATCGCGAGCCAATTGCTCTTCGCTGGAGTACATCCGCCGCCAGATCTTGGTGGCGGCGGCAATCTCTGGCAGCGAGAGCCCGAACGCCTCGACGACCATCCAGCCGTCGTAGCCGGTCTCTTTCAAAGCGCGGAAGTTGGCGTCCCAGTTAACGCCCCCCTGCCCCGGCGTGCTGCGGTCATTTTCCGAAATGTGCACGTGCACCGTGTAAGGCGCCGCGATGCGGATGGCCTCGGCCGAGCTCTTTTCTTCAATGTTGGCGTGAAACGTGTCGTACATCATCCGGCAACTCGGATGGTTGACCTCCTTCACAAACCGCACGGTGTCGGCCGCACAATTGAGCAGGTAACACTCGAAGCGATTCAGGTACTCAATTCCCAGCATCACGCCGCTGGCTTTGGCGTGCTCGGCGGTCTGCCGCATTGAGTCCACTCCCCACTTCCATTCGTCTGCCGTCGGCCCCGCACCCGAGAACTCGCCGATGGCCGAGTGGTATGGCCCGCAGAGGGTCTGCGCGCCCACCGCCTGGCAGCATTCCAGAATTTGCTTGGTGGCCGCTACGCCGGCGGCGCGAATCTTGGCATCGGGACTGATCGGGTTGTCCGCCGCGCCGCGAATCGTCACGGCGGTGCGCTCCAGACCCAGGTCGTCCAGGCGCTTGCCCCAGCGGGCAAACTTGTCGACGTCCGGAGCGAAGATCGGCAACTCGACGCCGTCGTAACCCATCGCCTTGAGCTTCTCCAGCACCGGCAGGAGTTCGTCCGTCAGGTCGCCCGACCACAGCAGCATGTTCATGCCAAATTTCATGGATCACTCTTCGAGAGAAGGGACTGCGAATAGGTTCTGAAACTCGTAAACCGGCGTCTGGGGTCGGCCGCCCTAAGGCGACAGCAGCTCGCCCTTGCGCGCGGCCACGCGCTTGCGTGCCACGGCCAGCCACTCGACGCTGCTGGGGGGCAGCACCGCCAGGCCCACGCGACGCATGACCTGATTTAAGCGAATCAACAGTTTGGCATCCTCCGTGTAGTCGGACAAGAACCGCTCTTGCGAAAACAGGCCGATGAAGCGGCCCAGGTCGCGGGCCGGCCGCGGAGCGATCTGGTTGACCGCCCGCTCCACGGCCGCGACATCCAGCGAATCGATGGCCTGATAGTAGTCGTCCAGCCGCTGGGGCGCTTCGGCCACCAGCTCCGCATCGAGCAGAAGCTCGACCAGGATGTGACCGAGGAAGTGGGGCCGAAAGCCTTCGTCGGCACCCAGCGCATCCCGGACCAGCCGGCTCAGCCCCAGCGACAGTTCGGCGAAAGCCCGGGTGCCATGAAACCAATCGTCGTCGGTGCAATGCTGCACGATCCCGGCGGCGACCCGGGCCACCAGCGGATCGGCCGCGTCGACGTGCAACAGCGCCTGGCGGCGGCGGACCCGCACCTTGCGGTCGACCACATTGAGCCAATCTGGCACGGCCGTGCCGGCCAAAAAGTAGGGGTCGTCAATAAACGGCCGCCCGTGGGCAAAGTAGTTCATCGGGTGGACATCTCGATCGGTCGCGCCAAATGAAAAAGTTGAATAAGGCACGAGGTCCCGCTACGATGCGTTCCGTTCGCCGCCCCCGCCGTTGCCAAACCGTCGGTCGGCGGGACACGTCCGTCTAATCTCAACCTTGACCCCCTTCGAGGAGTCGCTCATGCAACGCTCGTCCATTTTCGCCGCCGTCGTGGTCGTGGCAACCCTGGCATCGCTTGCCCCAGCTGCGGTCATCGACTTCGAAACAACTCCGGCGGCGATTGCGCCCACGGACGATGCGTTCTTAAGCTCGCCCTACAACATCTCAGGCGGCGGCACCGTGACGTTCTTCTTCGATGCCAACGGCAACCTCAGCTACGACGCCGGCATTGATGGTCGGCCGGTCTTTGAGGCTTACGGGGCTGACACTTTGGATGGATTTGCCAACGGCATCACCAGCATCAACGACACGGCCAATGGCGGACTGGCAAGTCAACTCGGCAGCTACTTCCTTCGCCAGTTGCAGCCTGGCAGCGTGCCGCAGCCGTTCATCGTGGACTACAACACTTCGCAGGTCATCACGGCGCTATCGGGCGAGATCTGGGACATCGACGGCGCCCCCGGCAATACCGAGGGATGGCTGGTCGAAGCGCTCGACAGCTCGAATGCCCTGCTTGCTTCGCTGCTTTCACCGCCGGGCAATTCGTCCGCGCTGGACGGCCTGCCCTGGGTGTTTTCGTTTACCGGCCTGCCCAGTGGATTCGACAAGTTGCGGATCACATTTATCGGCAGCAAGACCATGGGTTTGGGGCTGGCCTTCAACAATTTTGACCCCACCACCGCCGTGCCGGAACCGAGCACGTTGGCGCTGGCAATGGCCGGTGCTGGCGCCCTGGCTTATGTGTCTCGCCGCGCGCGGCGCGGCCGGAGCGCATCAGAATAACGTCAACAATAAAATAATTGCTCCCCCGACCCTGGTCCGCTATACTCCGACGGTTCGGGCATTGGGAGTACAACACCCCCCATTGAAAGAGCGGGGCGGGGAACCGGCAACGAGGTCAATTTCACGGGAAGGCGCTAATGTAGGAACGGTCAATTCGCGACGACTCTTGGCGGAACCAGAGAAGCGCCGTGACGACCACTCCTAACAGCGTCCACACCGTGAGGTTCACAGATGTTGCACTTCTATCGCGTTCCGCTATTCGTCGTTGCCCTCGTCTTCGCCCTGGCCAGCGGCTACGTGCCGAGGGCCGCTCATGCAATCTCTGTGACCAGCGGCCCTAATCTCTCGGCCGATGGTCCGATCATCGACATCCCGTCGATCACGTTTCCGGGCAACGCCTACCAGGTCGACATCGACCTGACGTTCGATCCCTTCGCTGGCCCGATGACCAAGCACTTCGGCACACCGCGCTATGAGAACGGCCAGCCCGTGCCTTTAATCGGTTCGCAGCCGTTACCGTTTGTGATCAACGAGAATTTCACGTTGACCGGCACCAGGCAGCTGGTGTCGGATTGGCACGAGATAATCATCACGCCCGGCTGGGTGTGGGTTACACCGGGGCAGACCTTGCCCGGCTTTCCCAATCCCTTCCCCGAGGGCCAGTCCCTGATTACACGCAATGGCACGCCGTATCCATACACGCCCAGCGGTCCGCAGAGCGGCGATCCGACCCGCATTGACGTGATTTTCAACCCGATTCCCTCGGGCAACATTCTGGACGTTCACAAGGCGCTGTTGTGGGTCGGCGCGACCGGTCCCAACGACATCTGGGGCGACTCGCCCGACGAAACCGTGATCACGATCCTCGAGTTCCCTACGCCTGAGCCTTCGAGCATCGCGCTGGCCGCGATCGCGGCGCTGGGACTCGTGGGTGGGCGGCGCCTGCTAAGCCGCCAGCGAATGGATCGCACCATGGCATCAACGATGGCATCAACGATGGCATCAATCGACCCATCCTGAAGCCCGTGGCCCGAAGCCCGAAACTGGTAGCCTGCCCTCAGAGCTCCACCCATTGGCCGCTCTTGGCACTGGCTAACACGCCGTCGCAGACCTTCTGCGTGCGCAAGGCGCTGCGGAAGTCGGGCTGCACGGGCTTGCCGTTCTCCAGGCTCTCGAGGAAGTCGGCCAGGGCGTTGATGAAGGTGTGCTCGTAGCCGATCGTGCAGCCGGGCACCCACCAGTTCTTCATGTAGGGATGCTCGGGGTTGGTGACGTGCACCTTTTGCCAACCGGTCAGGTGGCTCTCGATCTTGGCGCCGGTTTTGGGGTCGGCGTATTTGAAGTACTGCAAATACTGCGGGTCTTCCAGGTCGAAGTAGACGCTGCCGGCCTCGCCATTGAGCTCAAAGGTGTTGAAGTTCTTGCGGCCGCGGGCGTAGCGGGTGCTCTCAAACGTGCCCAGCGAACCGTTCTTGAACACGGCCAGAAACATGCAGGCGTCGTCGATGCCGACGGGCTGAACCTTGCCGGTGTCGGCGTGGACTCGCTCATTGACGAAAGTCTCGGTGGCGGCACTCACCCGCGCGATCGGACCGTTAAGCCACTCGGCCGTGTCGATCGAATGGGCCAGGAGGTCGCCGGTCACGCCCGAGCCAGCGACGTCGACGTCCAGGCGCCACAGCGCCGCCCCGCCCTGCGGCACGTCGGTGGCGATGGTCCAGTCTTGCAGGTAGGTCGCGCGATAGTGAAACGGCCGGCCGATACGGCCTTCGTCCACCACTTGCTTGGCCAGCGTGATCGCCGGCACGCGGCGATAGTTGAACCAGACCATATTGGCCACGCCGGCCTTTTCGACCGCGGCGCACATCTCTTCGCCCTCGGCGACGTTCATCGCCAACGGCTTCTCGCAGAGGATCATTTTGCCGGCCTTGGCCGCGGCCAGCACGATCTCCTTGTGGGTGTTGTTCGGCGAGCCGACGTCGATGACGTCGATGTCTTTGCGCTCGATCAGCTTCCGCCAATCGGTCTCATAGGACTCGTAGCCCCAGTTGGCGGCGAAGGCCTTGATCTTGTCTTCCTTCCGCGCGCAACAGGCCTTGAGCACGGGGCGAAACTCGCGGTCAAAGAATTGATTGACCTGGCGATATGCGTTGGAGTGGGCCCGGCCCATAAAGCCGTAGCCGATCATGCCGATGTTGAGTGGTTTGGACATGGGGGAGTCGTTGTTGGTTGTTGGTTAGTGGTTTGGTAGGTCAGGCATTTGCCTGACATGAATCGCGTTGGGTTGTGCCTGTCAGGGCTCGCCCCGACCTACGGGGACGTTAGAAAGGCTCTACCTCCGCGTTGGCCCAGGCCTTTTTGAAGCGGGCCTCTACTTCTGCCGCTTCCTCGTTGCGCTTTTGTGCTCTGAGCGATTTGGCCAGGCCGGCCAGCGACCAGCCATTTTCGGCGTAGATCTTTAGGTCGGCCCGGTAGGCGGCTTCGGCATCGGCCGGTCGATTGGCCGACAGCAATAGAGCGCCCAAAGGCTGACGCATCGGCAGATACCAGGGGGGCGGTTCGTCATATTGCAACGCGTCGGCCTGGTCGACCGCCAGTCGTAGTTTGGCGGCCGCGTCGTCGATCTTGCCCGCGTGCGCCAACAGCGTGCCGTCCAGATGGTTCGCCGCAATCGCCAACAGGTCGCGGGCATGGTGCTGCATCAGCATCTTGTCCTCGGGCGTAACGGCGTGGATCGCGCGCAGTTTGCCGGCCTCGACCTCGGCATCGGAGCGTTTGCCTTGACCGGCAAAGGCCAGGCCGCGGGCATAGTGCCAGATGCCGTGGGCATAAGTGAACTTCTCGTTCGGCGACTTCTCGGTCAGGATCTGGTCCCACTTTTGAAATCGGGCCAGTGCAAACAGCCGGGTCGGCACGAAGCCCTCGATCAGCGGCATCTTCTCGACCATTTCGTCGGGCATCTTCGCCGAGACCTGGCTGCCCGAGCGAATCGCTTCCTCCGCCCGACCCTCCATCATCTGGCAAGCCCAGAGAAAGTGAATGTTGTGCGGGTAGTACATCATCGGATACGGCCCTTCGGGCTTATGCCGCGCGATGTACGCTTCGTCGGCCGCGATGGCCCGCTCGTTCGACACGGCGGCGTCGCGATAACGACCCAGGCGAAAGAAAATGTGAGCCGGCATGTGGACCATGTGCCCAGCGCCGGGCATCAGGCCACCCAATCGCTCGGCACAGGGCAGCGCCCGCTCGGGCGAGGGCGAGGCCTCCACCGCGTGAATGTAAAAATGGTTCGCGCCGGGATGGTTGGGATTCTTGGCGAGGACCCCTTCAAGAATGGCCAATATCTCGTCGGTGCCAGGCTCGGCTTTGCCTTCTTTGGTCCACAGTTTCCAGGGCCTTAGGTCCATGAGCGACTCGGCAAACAGCACGACGACGTCCAGGTTGTCGGGATACTGGGCCGCCATTTTTCGCATCGCCTCGGCATAGGCCAGATCCAACGCCGCGCGATCCTCCGGCGGCGTCTCGGCATAGCGCAGCAACAAGGCATCGATAAACGCGACCTCGTGCGGCTTCGCACTGCCGGCCAGCTTCTTGGCCTGCTGCACCGCGGCGTGGGCTGCCTTGGCCTGTTCGGCGTCGGCCGCCAGGTTGTAGTTCGGACCCAGCGCCAAGGCGATGCCCCACTGGGCCATCGCGCAGTCGGGGTCGATCTGCGACGCCACGCGAAACGAGCGAATCGCCTCGGCGTGGTTAAATGCATACATCAGCCGCAGCCCTTGGTCGAAGTACTTCTGCGCCATGGGATCGCTGGTTGTGATCGCGTGGCTATGGTCGCCCAGGTTGTCGATCAGTTCGACGAACGGCTCGTCCTTGGCGCTCCCCCGCGGATGCACAGCGCGAACCGGAGTCGCGGTGCTGAAGCACAACAGCGCAATGCTCAAGCCCAGGAGCGACCGTGCGACCTTCTCACGGAGCGTGTAGTAACTGCGCATGGGCTTCATGTCGGCACCTCACGTGGACAATGTCCAAGGACCGCGACTTATTCTCTCCAGCCGTGCTCGTCGCGCACGGCGATCATCGACGCCAGGATCGTGTTCCAGGTCTGCGGATCCATCATCACCTTGTTAGGAAACATGCAGCCGTCCCAGCAGACGTGCCGAAATTTCTGGGTCAGGTCACCCTTGTCGTCGCGCAGCCAAAAGCCGGCCACCTTGACGATGTCGAGCTTGGCATTCGGATCGTTGGGCAGGCAGTGCCGCCCGGTCTTGTCGTGCGAGCCCGTGCCGTGCACGGTGGCGTCGTTTTGTGCGACGTGAAAGTCGATCGTCCAGGGTCTGAGCGCCGAGGTCAGCTGCTCGAGGGCCTGGTCCAGAGCCGCCGTGTCCTGCCAATCAAAGTTCGGCGGCAGGATGGCGTCTTCCGGCGCGTTGTGACCCAGCACATAAAGCAGCGTGTGGGCCATGTCGGCCTGAAAACCCAGGGTCTGCGGCCGGCCGACCATCTCCAGCAGTTGCAGCATGCGGCGCCAACTGTGCATGCCGCCCCAACAGATTTCGCCTTCGGCCGCCAGCTGCTCGCCAAAATCCTCGGCGATCGTGCAAGCCTCTTTGAACGTGGCGGCGATCTGCTTGCTGTTTTCGTTGACGTCGCCGGTCGCCCATTCGCCCACGCCGGTGGCCGAATCGATCCGCACCACGCCATAGGGCCGAATGCCCAGGTCACGGAGCTTGCGGGCAATGCGGCAGCCCTTGCGGACCTGGTCCAGAAACTTCTTGCGATCTTCTTCACTGCCCATCGCCGAGCCGCCGCCGGTCGGCGGCCAGACCGGCGCCACGACCGAACCGATCACGAGGTTGCGGCTGGCGGCCTTCTCGGCCAACGCCTTCAGTTCGTCGTCCGAGGCGTCAATGCTGACGTGCGGATCGAACAGGAACAGGTCGAAGCCATCGAACTTGACCCCGTCCACCTCGGCCGCGGCCGTCAGGTCGAGCATCGTGTCCAGAGGAATCGCCGGTTCAGAGCCTTCGCCCTTGCCGACGACACCCGGCCAGGCAGCATTATGAAGTTTGGGAAATGTGTTTGCGGGAGCCATAGGGTAGTGGTTGGTGGCTAGTGGCTTGTGGCTAGTAAGAAACGGGCAGGCATTCAACTAGGAATACTTGCAGTTAAGAATTCAATGATTCATCAGTGACTCAGTCACGTGGCATCAGGGATTTTCGAAGTCCGCTCAGAAGACGGCCTACCTCGGCGATGCACTCTTGAAGCTTCAATTCTGCGTCACTCGGCAGCAACCCAATTCTGGCCGACAAGGCGGCTTGAGTCTCGAGCTCCGCCAAAGAGCCGCGAGCATGACCAAGGAATTGGAGCATTTCACCTCGTGAGGACCGGGCTTGCCCCTCGGCAATGTTGCTGACGACCGAAACTGAAGCACGACGCATCTGACTGGTCAGGCCATAGACCTCCGACTTTGGGAATTCGGCAGTTGCTGCATAGACTAACTCGGCTAACGTCATGGCACGCTGCCAGACGATCAAATCGCGATACGAACGAATGGCGGATTTCCCGACACTGCGTTGCTGCATTGCATCACCCGTTTGGCCCGCGAGAATCTATCCGTCCTGGCCACTAGTCACCAGCCACTAGTCACTTCAATAACTGCCGACCTTCGGCAGGTCCTTGTGCACGTCGGGGCCAAAGTAGCGCAGACTCACTAGCGGCTCGCTGCCGGTGTTTTCGATCTCTACTCCCTTGGTGGCCGCCTCGTGGGTGATGAAGACCTCGTCCTCGGTCGCTTCGCCGAAATGGATCATGGCCGGGGTCTGCAGCGGCAACTTGCCGATGCGGCCGCGACCTTGCACCGTGATCCAGCCGCTGGCGCCGGGGTCTTGGAGCTTGCACTTGGCGCCCGGCTCTAGCGTGAGCTCCTTGGCGCTAAACAGCTGCGCGCCGTCGACCGTGCCGTAGACGATCCAGCGGTCGGTATATCCCTGGCCGCTCTTGGCCTTGTCGGTGATCGGCTCCAGGTAGTTGTGCTCCTTGAAATGCGTGTCGACGTTCTTCTCCCAGTCGAGCTGTTCGATGATGAAGTCCAGGTCCTGGTGCTTGTCCTTGGGCACGTCCTTGACCAACAGCGACCAGGGCACCTCGCGTCCCTCGACCAGCGACTGGAACATGCCAAACACGTCGCTGCCCCACTGCGGCTCGTAGGTGCACAGCGAGCCTGGCGCGTGCAGCACGCCCGGCGGGATCAGCCAGCCAGTGCCCCGCTTCAGGCGATAAGCCTTGGAGAGGTCCAAAATGCCGTTGTCTCCCTTGTGCCAGTTCTCCAGGCACTTGCGCAACTGCGCCTTGGTCGTGCCCGGCTCCAGGCCCATGAAGGTGTAGGCAAAGTTGTTGTCGACGTTGTTGTATTGCGGCGGAAAGTAGTAGCTCTCGGGCTTGCCCTGCTGACCGGTCAGCGCGGCATGCTTGAAGCTCTGGTGCATGTGATGCGGGATCGGGCCCATGTTGTCGAAGAACTTCGAATACACGGGCCAGCGCTGGTACTTGTCGAACATCGGCTTGCCGATCAGCCGGGCGCCTTCTTCGGCCACGGCGTCGGCCAGGGTGAACCGCTGACCTTCGACCGCCACGTAGCTCAGACCTTCGTCGGGCGTGCGGTTCTCGTTGGCCGCTTCGGTTGCGCTGGCAAACCACCGCTCGTCGATGCCGCCGCGGTGCGCGCCATAGGCATACCAGTCGCCCGGGGCGAGCTTGATCCGCTTGCCGGGATGCAGGAAGCTGCGCGGAACCCAGGTGGGGGTCAGCCGCAACAGGCCCTCGCCGGAATCCAGCGCGCGGCTGAGAGCTTTGGCAACGTTGTCTTTCTTCAGCGGAGTGGCAGTGGCCATGATGGTGACGCGAAGCTCCTAAAGGGTATGAGGCGCAGCAGGCGGATCGTCGCCGCGCGCGATAACTAGCTCGCCAACCGGCATGAGCCGCCGCCCGGGCGACGGTGGACTGACCGTGGGCAGGGCCGCCGGAAAACCCTTGTTTTATTCGCTGAACCAAGGGATGGCAAGCGACGGGATGGCGAGCAACGGGGAACTCCAAAACCACTGCAACTTTGTGGCGCGAAACCTCATCCTGACGCCAAGTTCAAGCGGGGCTTGCGACGCTACCGCAGCCCGACCACGCCTGCCAGACCCAGCACGCCCAATGCCACAAAGGCGATGCCCGCCACGATGTTCACCGCCAGCATCGCGCCCCGGGTACTGGCGCTGGCGGCCTGATCAATCGCTTGCGCCGCGCCGGGTTTGCGGCGCAGATAGGCCACGGCGTAAGCCAGCCACATCAGGCCCACCAAGATCGACATTACCCAAAAGATGTTTTGCATGGCACGCATCCTAACAGAGCGGGGATGTGGCGGTCGCGTCGAAGGTGCAAACGCTGCCGCGGCGCTGGAAATCTGGCCCGGTCGAGCTTACATTGCACGGCCAACGGGCGGCAATGGCCCGCGAAAATTCCCTTCTACCCAGGCGGAGAACGTGCGATGGCCGAAAAGACCACAATCCTGCTCGATACCGAAAAAGGCATCCGCCAAGCGGCGACCACTACGCCCGACGGCTTTGCCTGGCGCACCCTGACCGGTGGAGTGCGCGAGGGGGTCGACACGGTCGAGGTGAACAACGGCAAGCTGCGGTTCACGGTCGTGCCCACGCGCGGCATGGGCCTGTGGAAAGCCTGGCTCGGCGACAGCGAGATCGGCTGGAACTCTCCGGTCAAAGGCCCGGTCCATCCGTCGCTGGTGCCGGTGGCCGACCCCAGCGGATTGGGCTGGCTAGAAGGCTTCGACGAGCTGATGTGCCGCTGCGGTCTGGAAAGCAACGGCGCGCCCGACTTCGCTGCCAATGGCGTCTGGAAGTATCCGCTGCACGGTCGAATCGCCAACCGGCCGGCCCATCAGGTGGCGGTCACTAGCGATGGCGACACAATGAGCGTCACCGGCACGGTCGACGAAACCCGGTTCCTATTCCAGAAGCTCCGCCTCACGGCCACTTATAAGACGACTCGCAATCGGCCGGGGCTGACGATCATTGACGAAGTCACGAACCTCTCGGGCAATCCGGCCGAGCTGCAATTGCTGTATCACATTAATTTCGGACCGCCGATCCTCGACCCCGGCGCCAAGGTCGTGGCCGCGGTAAAGACCGTGGTGCCGCGCGATCCGCGCGCCGCCGAAGGCATCGCCACGTGGGACAGCTACCCCAACGAAGAGGCCGGATTCAGCGAGCAAGTCTACTTCTTCCACCTGGCGGCAGACGCCGAGGGGCGCACGCAGGTGCTCTTGAAAAACGCCCATTCGACCCAGGGGGTGAGCCTGCGTTACAGCGTCAAGCAACTCCCCTGCTTCACGCTCTGGAAGAACACGCCGCTGGCGGCCGACGGCTACGTCACCGGGTTGGAGCCGGGCACCAACTTTCCCAACCCGCGCTCGTTTGAGGGGCAACAGGGGCGCGTAGTGAAGCTCAAGCCGGGCGAGAAGCTGCGGTACGAGATCGAGCTGGACGTGCACGGCGACGCGGCCAGCGTGAAGGCGGCCGAAGCGGCGGTGGCCAGGCTGCAAGCAAGCGGCAAGCCCCAGGTCTTCGACAAGCCGCAAGCCGGATGGGCGAAGGTCTAAGTTGGTCGCGTCGCGCGGCTGAATCACTTAGACATTAGCATCGCGCGCAATCGTCGCCAGATCTTGCGCCAACCCCACGCGCCCGGCTCTTCGATCCGCGCCGCCAGGACCACGGCGGCGCTGCGCATCGCCAAGCCTAGCGCCAACACGATCAGGCAACTGCGATAAGGCTCGCGGGCCGGATCTGTCGAGGTCGAGCGGAGCCAGTCAAAGAGCACGCCGCCCAGGATGGTCGAGACCGCATGAAACAAGCTGGCCAGGGCGTCGATCACCGCGAAGTAACCGGGCCGCTCGTTACCTGGTGACAACGCCAGCACCAGGTTCGGCAGGCAAATGTTGTGGGCCACGTAGGCCGAGAACAGGACCCAGGCGCCGACCAGCCACCACCATGTCGCTGGCCCCGTGGCCAGCAGATAGAAAACCAGGCTGGCCGAGACACAGGCCTGCGCCACGGTGAGCACCGGCCGATTGCCAATGCGGTCGCTGAGCCGGCCGATCGGCCCACTGGCTGCCAACTGGCCGAGCTGCGTCGTGACCTTCAGGGCTTGCAACGGCGCCACACCCAGTGCCAGGACGTCCTTGGGATAGATCACGTTTTGCACGGTCTGCGAAATGCCGTTGGCCAGCGAAAACCAACTGCGAAAGACCAGCAGCCGCCGAAATCTGCGATCGACGAGCGGCGACCAGATCGCCCGCCAGGCCAAGCGCGCCTCGGGCCTGGGGTAACGGCGCGTGCCGGGCATCATCGCCAACGGAATCAGCGACCCCAACAGCAGCGCCGCGCCCAAGGCCGTCGGCACGGCATAGGCCAACAGCATCGTGTCGGGGTTGCTGGACCACCTCTCGCGCAAACGGTCGGTCGCGACGCCGCTGGCCAGCAGCAAGGGGATCGAGACGGCGAGTTGCACCATCTGGCGCCGAGCGAAGTATCGGCCGCGGACCGCCGGCGGCACGAGATCTCCCCACCAACTCCACAGCGCCACCGTCGCGACGTACTCCAGCAGTTGGTGGACGAAGAGCAGCACGATCATCGCGCTGACCGCAGCATTGCGGCCGATCGCCGGCACGGCCAGCACGATCGCGGGCAAGCCGACGATGAGCAGGTAGCTCGCCAGCGAAAGCCCCAGACACGCGCGCCGCGCCGTGCGCGCGCGATAGATCACGGCCGGCGCCGCCAATCGCACCACGCCCGCCAGGTTTGGCAGCGCCAGAACCAGCCCCAGCGCCAGGCCTTTTGCGCCGAGGTCGCGGGCCAGGTAGCTGACCAGCGGGCCGGTGGTCAGGGCATTGCCGGCGGCCCACAGCGCTGCGTTGACCAGGCCGAGGGCGAGCGCGCGGCGGCGGGATTTTGGCGGCAGCGGATAGGGACGGCCGGACATTGCCGGTCAGGATAGGGGATCTGACAAGCGAGGTCGAAATCGCGACCCCGAGGCGCGAAAAAAAATTCGCCGTGAGAGCTTGCCCAGCCGGCACACGCGCCGAAATCGGCGCTGGAGATCTTGCCCAAAGGGCCCAGAAAACCGGCGAAATCTCGGGATTCGGGGAATGTTTTCTCGGTCGGTTGACAGTCTGGAAAATTGGGGGCAAGATACGTGAACCAACGCGTGACAGCACGCGTAAAGAGAGACGCAAGACGCATGAGGCCAGCGACGGGAAGCCCTGAAGGCCAGCAAGCCTTTGGCGGTAGAACGGAGCGAAAACCTGATGCGATCTTTCGCTCGGGCCTGGAAAGGAAGCTTGGCGACCTAGGCAAATCGAGGCAGTGAAACTTCCCTGAGGGAATTTTCTTCTGCGGCGGTTGACACGGGTCGATCAAGCTCTAGAATGGGCTCTCCCTGGAAGGCACTGCCTTTGGGCAGTAATGCAGCCGGGGATTTTTAATGGCCCTCGATCACTTCGGTGCGAGGGCCCTCTGTTTGCTCTTTGACAATTTAGTAGTGACCTCTGAAATTTTTTTGCCAGCACAAGACTGTGCGTTGGCCGACGGTCAGGTTCTTTTCACGAGGAGCCCGGCCGGTTGGCAAGCAAACCTAGAAGTTTCTGATGGCTTATGACCTGGTTACCCGTCTCTTCGGAGTCGAGTATCCGGTTGAATGCTTAAATAAATTGAAGGGTTTGATCCTGGCTCAGAATGAACGTTGGCGGCGTGGATTAGGCATGCAAGTCGAGCGAGAACCCAGCAATGGGGGACAGCGGCGTAAGGGACAGTAATGTGTAGATTATCTGCCCTCGGGACCGGGATAGCTGCGGGAAACTGCAGGTAATACCGGATAACATCTCCGGATCAAAGGTGTGATTCCGCCCGAGGATGAGTCTGCATCCTATTAGCTAGTTGGCAGGGTAATGGCCTACCAAGGCTTTGATGGGTAGCGGGTGTGAGAGCACGACCCGCGTCATTGGGACTGAGACACTGCCCAGACACCTACGGGTGGCTGCAGTCGAGAATCTTCGGCAATGGGCGCAAGCCTGACCGAGCGACGCCGCGTGTGGGATGAAGGCC
>Ga0163144_10000768_pt1 | contig 75745 bp, 68 predicted proteins | sample OliLak19BULKMAT1_FD_123175 | JGI IMG/M metagenome (GOLD analysis project Ga0163144, IMG submission 123175) | Freshwater microbial mat bacterial communities from Lake Vanda, McMurdo Dry Valleys, Antarctica - Oligotrophic Lake LV.19.BULKMAT1 | ecosystem: Environmental > Aquatic > Freshwater >... | reverse complement strand
CTAGGGAACGCCGAGCGCGGCGGCCGCCGCGATCCAGATCGCGATGATCACGCCGAGCCCACTCTTGGCTGCAGCCGCCACCGCGCGGCCGATCAGCGCACCCGTGGCCACTCGCGCCGGATCGCTGCGCGCGTCGCGATGCACGCTCAACTCGCCCACGAAGGCCCCGACGAACGCCCCGACGAACGCCCCGAGCACGGAACCCACGATCGGCACCGGCACCCCGACCACCGCGCCGACCAGCCCCCCGAGAATCGCGCCCCACGACGCGCGTCGCGAGCCACCGTATCGCCGCGTGTACCGGCCCGCGATCGTGTATTCGAGTGTCTCGGCGAGCACGACCAGCGCGGTCACGCCGCCAAATGTCCAGGGCCCGATCCCGCCCGCGGGAACCGCCACCCAATACAGCAGCGCGGCACCGAGCATGAGCCACAACCCCGGTAGTCCGACGGGAACGAGGACCAGCCCAAGCAGTAGCACGGGGATCACGAGCAGCAGCGCGAGAGCCGGCGACATCGTGGGAAGCGCGTCCATAGCCGGTCCTACGCAGGAGTGCCGCGCTCGGATTCGCGGGCCAGAGGCCGAGTGCGCGCTCAAGGATCGCACGCAGCGTGCCGAAGCTACAGAATATGCAGGCACGCGACGTGGCATGCCGGAACCCATCGGAAACGCGCTCAAACGGAGCGCGGTCGCCACTGCTTGAGATGCCAATGCCGGACGTCGCCTATTGCAGCCTGTCCATTCAGCTCCTTCGAGTCGCCGATGCGCACGACGTGCGGGGTGCCCTGCGCGAGCTTTCCGGAGCAGTGTCGCTGAGCGAAGCCGATCGTGCCGGCATCGAAAACGATGCGTTCTGTCTCTGTGCTGAACTGCGCAGCTTCGCCGCCGCGATGAACGGCCCGGAAGATGAAGTCCAGTTGTATCGCAGCCTCGCCATCGTCTGGCTGGAACTCCGCTTCGAGTGGCAGCGCCACAATCTGGTCGCGGATTTCGATACGTCCCGCACCGGCGGCACGGAGTTGGCGGTGCTCGTGCGCGCGTCGGCGGCGAGTTACCTGCTGCAGCGCATCGAAGTGCTGCTCGAGCGCGAGCAGCTTGAACGCCTGGTCGCCACGGCCATGGCAATCATCGACAATCTCCGCGAGGATGTGTCTCGCGTCGGCGCGCGAATCGCCGCGTAGGGGTCCCGGCGCGTCTGCAGGCTCGTGAGATAGAAGCTGTCGTGGGTCTCAGTCCACCAGCGGCGCGCGGCGATCGACATCGCCTTTGGGAGTGCGCCGCCATTGCGCGTCGTCAACGACACGCACGCGTGCCAGATAACGTCCCATCGACCCCAGTGTCGCGCGAAGGGCAGACACGTCGGGTAGACGTGCGTCACCGCTCAGCAGCACGTCGAAGCCGTCGCCATCGGCCTGATGCACGAGCACCTCGCGCACCATCGGCCATGCACGCCGGATGGAATCTTCCGCGCGTGGGGCATCGACCGCACAGCCGTTCGGCAGCTTGAAGGTGTCCGCCGCCCGCCCGACGTAGCGAAAAGCGCCACCAGCCAACGGCTCGACCACATCGCCAGTGCTCACCCAGCGCGCGGGATCCAGCCGCTGCAGCACGCCATTGCGCCACGCACCCATGCAGGCGTTCGGCCCACGGAACGCGAGCACCCCGTCGTCGTCGATGCGCACCTCGCACCCGACGGCACGGCCGATGAACCGCGGCGACCATTCGCCGGCTGCCCCGAGTGCGACGCCCGGCGCGGCCTCGGTCTGTCCGTAGCCCACACGCAAACGCGTTTCAGCCAGCCGCGCCGCCAACTCCGACGAAACTGGCGCACCGCCGACCGTGCCGCCCTGTACGCGATGCAGCAACGCCGCACCGCGCGGATCTGCGAACAGACGCGAGGCGAGCAACGGCACGAGATCGACGTGCGTGATCGGATGCGCATCGGCCAGGTCCAACAGCGCGGGCAGATTCCGACCGTCCGTGCCATCGCGCACGATGTCGTCTGCGTCGAGCAACGCCGAGAGCAGTCCGAGCACAAGACCGAACGCGTGATGCCACGGCACGACGCTGAGTACACACGCTCCGCGCTGCGCGCGAAGTGTTGCGTGACTATCGAGCACCGAGAACACATTCGTATCAGACAGCGCCACCCAGTGCGGCGCGCCTCCGGTCCCCGACGTACGCAGTAAGAGGCACGCATCTGATGTCGTGTCACCCAATGGCGGTCGCAGCGGCGGCAGCGGCGTGTCCGGCCACCCGGCGCTGCCAGGGCGTGCGCCATGCGCGATCGTGTGCCCGTCATCGCTCACCAGCAACCGGGCATCAAGCGCAGCGAGCAGCGTCGGGCCCTGCGCGCCGCGGAGATCACGCGGCGACGTAACCGCCAGCGTATAGCCATCCCACAGTGCAGCTACCAGTAACTGAACGAACGCCGCGCCCGCAGGCAATGCACACACCACGCGATCGCCGCGCGCAAGCCCCGCTGCGCGCAACGCACGCGTCCATTGTCGTGCGCCCGCCCACAGCGACGCCGCAGTCCAGAGCGCGTCAGGCAGCACGAGCAGCGGCACCGGCTGTTCGGCCAGACGCGCATACAACCGCTCGCGCCAGCCGGGCATGCTCACGCACCACTCCACAGTCGGTGATCGGAACGGCGTGGGCTCTGCGTCAAATCGGTCCGCGCGTCAGCGCTGACACAGACCCGTCTGCACGCGGTGCTTCCTTGGCATCCTGCGCACGCGAAATCGTCAAGCGCGTCCTCTCGCTGCCGATGCCAGCCAGCAACCACTTGTCGCGCGGCACCCGCTCGCGAGCCCATGCGGGCAACTGGCGGCGGTCGCTGCCGTCGAGTGGCGCGGATTCGCCACTCGAACCGGCGACGAGCACACCATCCATCCTCTGCGCCATGTGCACATCCAGGCTGGCAATGAATGCGCCGCGGTCGAGATCACCATTGGCATCGAACGTCGAGACGGCCGGCACCATCAGCCCGCCCAGCGGAGTATGTAGCATCTTCGCAATTTAGTCTCGCGAAGCGCGAGCGAGACATTGCCAGACCAGCGGAGACCGACATCGCCGTCCGCGACGGAGCACACCGACGGTGCCGTGCCTCAGCGGGAACGGCCGGAACGGCAACGGCAGCCGCGACTGACGATTACCGATAAAAACCGATTGGAACAGCGATGTGCGGGGATGCTGCAACCGCTACTGCGAAAAACTGACTGACGCAATTGAACGCGGAAACGCCCATCCGCGTCCATCCGCGTCAGTCGTCGGCGCGACGCCCGACGGCAGTGTGCGCCGACCGCGCATCCTGCGGAAGGTGAGCTCGAAATCCGCTGGTCGCGTCGACGGCGCCAGCGCCGTCTCGAAGGCAACTTCGCCGATGGTCACCAGCTCCGTGAATGCTGGTTGAAGGTCTGCATGCCGTACCGCGAACTGTCGGCGTCACCGCCATCACGTCGCACGCCACCGCGCGCCCGTGTCCACTGGCGCGCAGCAACAGGCGCGGCGACAGCCTTCCTTGATGACTACCTCGAGATCTGCCGGCCGTCGAAGTGCCAGTGCGCGCAGCAGCGCTGTGCACGCGATAATGGCACCCTTCCGATCTGCGGTTTGGTTGATGCCGACGGTGAAGATGGTGGCGCCGAGTGGGCCAGTGCGCATAGGCGGGATGTCCATCTGCCCCTTGGTGCGTCGTCGAATGTTCTACTGATTGACATCGCTCAGCGACTTGCGATCGGGCCCGCGGTAGTGGATCAGGAGATCTTTGTGTCCGTCGACCAGTGGCGTCGTCGCGAGTAGTCGATCACTGCGGTAGGATGGAGCGGAACTCGTGCGCGTAGATCCGGCGTCTGTGGCGCATGCGTTGCGGAGTACGGGTGCACACATCGTGACGGTGCGCAGCGCGGAAGTGCATACTGGCAAAGCGCTCGTGCTGATTCGCACACGCTATCGATCTCCGCGGTACTCCGCAACGCGGTGATGAACCGTGCGACTCGCGCTGACAAGGTGCCTCTCTCTGCGCGAGGCCCTGTCATGAGGCGCTCGTCATGACCGCCCGGGGCGACGCGAAGCCCACTTCCTGTCAGTTGTACCAGAGCGGATACGTCCGACGAATGCTCCAGCGTTCGCCGGGCCCACGCTCGAGCCACACCAGCTGACCGCCGCCGCAGGTATCGCCGCACCCGTGCACGAACTCCACCATCGCCGTTGCACTATCCGACGAAAACGCGATCGGCGAGAACGCGAGCACCTCGCGCTGCGCGGGATAGCGGCGTGCAAACTCGGCCCACCAGTCCTGGGGCTGAGCCAGTCGGATCTGCTCAAACTCCGCTCGCGTCAGCACGCGCATCGGGCGCGGCAACGGCAATCGCGCGCTCGACTGCGGCCGCTGACTCACCGCCTCAAGCGACGCAGGCAGACCGGCCGGCACCTTGCCGTATTCCTGCCACGTCACCGGCTCGCCAGCCGGTGCGCGAAACACGACCGTGCTCTCGGCCACCACCACGGGTACGTCGGCAGCACTTCGCACGAGCGAGTCGAAAACGGCGGAATAGACACGCGCGGCGGTCCCCGAGGGCGGCACAAATGGCGTGGACGTCGGCTCGGGTGATCGTGCGCACGCGATGGCGAGCGCCACGCACAGCACCAGCAGTTTCGGGCGACGCTGCAACATGGAGGAGGGTTGTTGGTGTGCTAACGCGCACGTTCAGTTGCCGCAAGCCGCCGTTCGCGACCTGCCCAACCGAGGCGGCGCACGGGAAGCAGCGGCTTACGCGATCACACCGGCGGCGGCGAGCCTCGCCCGCACGGTCGCAAGTTCGTCACCCGCAACGGCCAGCAGCGGACTGCGCGGCGGTCCGCCTTCGAGTCCCGCCATCGTCATCGCGGCCTTGATTCCGGCAGGGCCCATCGCCGCCGCAATATCGGTTGCCAACGGCTTGACGCGCGCCTGCATCGCTTCCGCCTCATCGATCCTTCCCGCGCGAAAGAGATCGACCATGTCGCGCACCTGACCACCGGCAAACAGTGCAATGGCGAGAATCGCTCCGCGCACGCCCGCGTGCAGCGCCGACACCGCCGTGGCACCGCTTCCCGTGAGCACACTGAACGTGTCGCTCTGCGCCCCAAGGTAATCTGCCAGCACCGGTAGGTTGCCCGCACTGTCCTTCATGCCGATGACATTCTCATGCTGCGCCATTTCGTGAATGAGCGCCGGGGACAGTACCACGTGCGCATAGACGGGAATGTTGTACAGCATCACCGGCAGCGGGCTCGCATCGGCAACCGCATGGAAGTGCGCCAACAGCGCCGCCTCGTTCATCCGCTTGAGGAAGTAGTGCGGCGAGACCACCAGCACCGCATCGGCACCCGCGTCTTTGGCATCCTGCGCGCGCGAAATCGTGAGACGCGTACTCTCGCTGCCGATGCCCGCCAGCAACCACTTGTCGCGCGGCACCCGCTCACGCGCCCACGCCAACAGCTGCTGACGATCCGTGTCATCGAGCAGCGCGGACTCGCCGCTCGAACCCGCGACGAGCACACCATCCATCCCCTGCGCCACGTGCGCATCCAGGTTGGCAATGAATGCGCCGCGGTCGAGATCACCATTGGCGTCGAACGTCGAGACGGCAGGCACCATAAGCCCGCCCAGCGGAGTAGTAGGCATCCACGAAATTTACTCTCGCGGTGGCGCCAGTGGCACACGCTCAGGCAAGGCAACATCGACACTGCCATCCGCGGCGACGCGCACCGACGGTGCGGTGCACCAGCGGGAGCGGCCGGAACGGCAACGACAACCGCAACTGACTATCACGGATACAAACGGATTGGAACAATCATTTGCAGGGATACGACAACCGCAACTGCAAAAACTGACTGACGCGGAAACGGCGCCGATCTCGCAGATACTACAAACCACCCATAAAGCTGTTGCCGTATCCGTAGAAATCAGAGCCGTTCATCCGTGTCCATCTGCGTCAGTCAGTCGCAGTCTCCCCGAAAATCCGGCCGTTGATCCGTTCGTATCCGTGATAGTCTGTCGCTGTTGCTGTTGCTGTTGTCTGCTCCGTCGCTATCCCACGTCGGTTCACCCACCGCGTCAGCTCCCGAACAGGCTCTCAAACCCGCTCCCGAAGACCGCGTCGCCGCCGAGCGGGTTCGGACTCGTCACCGTCCGATGTCCACTCGGACTCGTCGCGATCGGCGGCAGCTGCTTACCCGTGCCGAGCGGGTTGGGCCCCAGTCCCCCCAGCGACTGCTCGCCACGCGCTCCTGTCGGCGTCTTCGCGGTCACCGCCGGCACCGACGCCGTCTGTCGTGACGCGCTCGCCGCGACACCCGTTGGCGGTGTGCGCCGCCCACGCATCATGCGGAAGGTCAGCTCGAAATCGGCCGGTCGAGTGGACGCCGCCAGCGCGGTCTCGAAGGTCACTTCACCGTTCGTCACCAGCTCGGTCAGGTGCTGGTCAAACGTCTGCATGCCATACTGCGAACCGTCGGCGATATAGTCGCGCACTTCACTCACCCGATTCTCCGCGATGAGGTCGCGAATCGTTGGCGTCACCACCATCACTTCGCTCGCCACCGCGCGACCGTGTCCACTCGCGCGCGGCAACAGGCGCTGCGACACCACCGCGTGCAGCGATTCGGCCAGTCGCATGCGCACCACGGACTGCTCATCCGGCGGGAACATCGCCATGATGCGCATGATCGTGCTGCACGCGTCCGGCGTGTGGAGCGTCGAAATCAACAGGTGTCCCGTCTCGGCGGCCTTCATCGCGGTGTCAATCGTTTCCGCGTCGCGCATCTCACCGATCAGGATCACGTCGGGATCCTGACGCAGCGCCGCACGCAGCCCCATGCGGAAACTCTCCGTGTCGATGCCGACTTCACGCTGCGTCACCGAACTCCTGAGGTCCGCGTGGATGAACTCGATCGGGTTCTCGAGCGTGAGGATGTGCTTTTCCTGCGTCGCGTTGATCGATTGCACAAACGCCGCCATCGTGCTCGACTTGCCGGAGCCCGTCACGCCGGTCACCAGCACCATTCCTCGCTCGGCGTGCGCGATGCGATTGAGTACCGACGGCAGCTTCAGGGACTCGAACGTCGGCACGTTGGCCGGAATCACGCGCAACACAATCGAGTGCGATGTACGCTGTCGCAGGATGTTCACACGGAAACGTCCGATGCCCGGTGAGGCCCACGAGCAGTCGTGGTCGCGCAGCGTGTCGATCATGGCGCGTTCCGCTTCGCCCGTCATGAAGTGCAGCGCGATGACGCGCGTCTGCTCGGCGGTGAGCGCCTGTCGCGTCAGGACAATCAGCCGCCCATCGATGCGGGCGCGCACGACATCGCCGGCTTTGATGTGTACGTCCGACGCTCCACGCTCCACCGCTGCCTTGATGATCCGCTCAATCGCCACGTCTTGTCTCGCATGCGTGACGCTGGCGACCGCTCAATAGCCGGCGTCGAGATCCACGACGTTACGCAGCGGCTCGCCCGCTACCCATCGTCGCCAATTGTCTTCGAACAGAACAGATCAGCCCACCACGCGCTACGGAGACGACGATTGCGCCGGGCGGGAGCAACGCCAGCGTGCGGGCGTTCAATAGTTTGTTACTCGATGCGGTGAGCGGCGCCGTGAGAACGCGTCCGTCCGCTGTGACGATTTCGGTCTCCAATGTGGCGGCGCCCGTCACACGAGCGCATGCCTCGGGAACCCCGGCTCACGACGGTACGGCGAGCCTGCCGAGTCCCATCTTGTCGCGCACGTCCTGCATCGTGTGCTGCGCAATCGCGCGGGCGGTCTTCGCGCCGTCGGCGAGCGCATCCAGCACCCGCGCTGGCTCCGCGTCCAGCGTTGCCGCGCGCGCGCGAATGGGTGTCAGCTCCTGCACCATGCCCGCCAGCAGCACCTGCTTGCAGTCGATGCACCCCCACCCGGCCGTGGTGCACTGCGTCTCGACGTTGGCCACGGTCTCGGCGTCGCTGAAGGCCTTGTGCAACTGGAAGATGTTGCACACCTCGGGACGCCCCGGATCGGATTTGCGCACGCGCTGCGGATCGGTCATCGCCGGTCGCAGCTTGGCCCAGATTTCGTCATCCGTTTCCAGCAGTCCGACGGTGTTGCCCAGTGATTTGGACATTTTCGCGTTGCCATCGAGTCCCAGCACGCGACGCGTTGGGGTCAGCAGCGCCTTGGGTTCGGGGAAGTAGCCTTCACCGAAGCGCGCGTTCCATTTGCGCGCCGTGTCACGCGCCAGCTCGAGATGCTGCACCTGATCTTCGCCAACAGGAACCGAGTCGGCGCGATAGAGCAGAATGTCGGCCGCCTGCAGCACCGGATACATCAGGATCCCCGCCGGTATGCTCTCCATCTTCGACGACTTGTCCTTGAACTGCGTCTGCCGTTCGAGATCGCCGAGTGGCACGAGCGTCGTGAACACCCACGACAGCTCCGTGTGCTCGGGCACTTCGCTCTGCATGAACAGGCTGCATTGCGCCGGGTCGATTCCCGCGGCCAACAGCGACTTGGCCATCTCCCAGCGACGCGCGCGGAGCACTGCCGGATCGTAATTGCCCGTGATGGCGTGGTAGTCGACCACGCAGAACAGTGCGCCCGGATGCGCCTGCTGCAGCTGCACCCAGTTCTTGACTGCACCGAGGTAATTTCCGATGTGCAGTTCGCCCGAAGGCTGTATCCCGCTGAAGATCCGTGCCATCCAGCAAACGTAATCCTCTCTCACGCAGCCCGGCAACGCGACCCGCATGACGACGCCGACTTCCACGCAACGCCTCGCCTGGCGCAACGTCGCCGCAGGTGCCGCCGCACTGGCCACTGCCTTTATCGCCGAAGAATCGAAGTCACGTCACACCCTCACATGGGAAGAGAAGAGCGCGACGGATTTCGTGAGTCGGGTGGATGTGGGCGCCGAGGAGATCATTCGCCGTCACTTCGCGCAGGAAGCGCCGGAGATCCGCGTGGTCGGCGAAGAGATGGGCGGTGGGTCCGCGGAAGAAGGACTCGTCGCCATCGTCGATCCGCTCGACGGCACGACGAATTTTCTGCACGGCTACCCCTGTTATGCGGTCTCGATCTGTGTCGCGCTCGATGGCATACCGCAAGCGGCCGTCGTCTACGATGTCGCCCGCGGTGGCCGCTACAACGCCACCCTGGGTGGTGGCGCCTTTGTGGACGACCAGCCCATCCGGGTCTCGCCCATCAACGTGCCGGCACGAGCCCTCATCGGCACCGGCTTTCCGTTCAAGGACCAGAGCTTCGCGCCACAGTACCTCCGACAGTTTTCGACGCTCATTCCGCAGGTGGCCGGACTGCGACGAGCCGGTGCCGCTGCGATCGATCTGTGCGACGTGGCGCGCGGTCGCTTTCAGGGCTTCTGGGAGCTCATGCTGGCCCCGTGGGACCTCGCGGCGGGCGTGCTGCTCATTCGGGAGGCCGGCGGCCGTGCAACCGATCTGGCGGGCCACGACGCCCCGTTGCGTGCCGGCCCCATGGTCGCCAGCAACGGCATCATGCACGACTGGCTCCTCTCCCAACTGGCCGTCGGCTCCGATCAGTCGTAGCGTCTCCCTGCTCCCTCTTGCGCGCCGCTTCCCCCCGTCGTCGCGCCCTTCCCCCGCGCCTGCATCTTCTCAAAGCCCACAACCCGAACTCACCGCTCGCCACTTGGTGCTTGCGCTCAATCCCGCAACTCCCAACTCGCAGCCCACCACTGGGTAGTCGTCGTGAGCCGGTTCTGCATTGGCTCTGCGTTCGTTGCTCCTGGTTCCCTCCTCCTGCCCGCCTCCATGTCGCTCGTCGAGTGCGTCCCAAACTTCTCCGAAGGTCGCGACCCGTCGACCATTGCGGCGTTGCGCGAGTCCATCGCCGCCACGCCCGGCACCCACGTGCTCGACGTCTCCAGCGATCCGTCGCACCACCGCACCGTCATCACCTTCGTCGCGACGCTCGAACAAGCCGCCAACGCCGCGTTCAGCGCCATGCGCGTCGCCCGCGACCGCATCGACCTGACGACACATCACGGCGAACACCCGCGCATCGGCGCCACCGACGTCGTCCCCTTCATCCCCCTCGACGGCGCGACGATGGACGATTGCATTCAGCTCGCGCGCGAACTCGGCGAACGTGCGGCGCGTGAACTCGGCATCCCGGTCTATCTTTACGAGCGCGCAGCAACAACTCCCGCGCGTGAGAACCTCGCCGACGTGCGCCGCGGTGAGTTCGAAGGGCTGCGCGAGGACGTGCGCACCAACGCCGCCCGTCGCCCCGACTTCGGCGCGGCAGAGCTCCATCCGACTGCCGGTGCCACCGCCATCGGCGCGCGCCCGTTTCTCGTCGCCTACAACGTCTACCTTGGCGACGCGAAGAACCTCCCGGTTGCCAAGGAAGTCGCCAAGGCCGTGCGCGGTTCGTCCGGCGGCCTGCGCTACGTGAAAGGCCTTGGACTCGAAGTCGACGGACAGGCGCAGGTGTCCATGAATCTCGTCGACACGGAAAAGACGCCACTGCATCGCGTCTTCGAGTTCGTGCGCAACGAGGCGGCGGCGCACGGTGTGGTGCCGACCTGGAGCGAAGTGGTGGGCCTCGTACCCGAACGTGTGCTGCTCGAAGCAGGGGCCCGTCACGTGCAGTTGCGCGGATTCACGCGCGCCATGCTGCTCGAACAGCAGGTGCGCGACACGGTGTCCGGTGGTGAAGCGCTCGAAGCGTTCGTCTCACGCATCGCCGCACCAGTGCCAACGCCTGGCGGCGGAAGTGTTGCCGCACATGCCGGCGCGCTCGGCGCCGCACTCGCACAGATGGTGATCGGACTCACCGTCGGCAAGAAGAAGTATGCGGCGGTCGAAGAGGAGATGAAGTCGCTCGCGCTCAAGGCCAGCGCACTGCGCCGTCAGCTGGCCGGTTTGGTACAGCGCGACGCCGACTCGTATGAACGCGTGCGTTCAGCGTACGCCATGCCGCAGGAACCGGAGACCGCACTCGCCGCGCGCAACCACGCGATTCGTACAGCGCTGCTCTTCGCCGCCGAAGTTCCGTTGGAGACGGCGAAAGCGGCCGTACAGGTCGGTGAGATTGCCGCCATCGTCGCCGAACGAGGTAACATCAACGCGGTAACCGATGCCGCGGTCGCGGCACTCATGGCCGAAGCGGCGTGCAAGGGCGCCGTATTCAACGTACGCATCAACATCAGCACACTCGGCGCCGACGCTGCCGATGAGACAGCGCGACTTGGCTCGGAAGCGCGGGGCTGTCTCGACGCCGCCGCCGTGCACGCACGTCTTGCGGAAGCTGCGGCCGAACGCGCCATGGCAACGACGTGACCGGCCTTTGGTATGCAGGTCCCGTCACGCATCGACGGTGGGCGCGCATCGCCGGACCACTGCGGCAGATCACCCTCGGCGCGCTCGCCATCGGTGGCTGTCATCGCGGTGCGCTGGCCAGCGCGTCGGTCTCCGACGCCTCGAAAACCCCCGTCGCCGTCTCATGCGCCACAGCACAAACGCCCACCGCGCCGACAACCGGTGTGCCTGCTCCGCGCGCCCTGCCGGTTGGTGTCTTGCTCCTGACATTGCGCACGGAACCACCGGCGCCTCCGGCATCCGAGGCGACCGTGCGTCTCGAGGGCGAGACCTCGCGCAGCACGGTCAAGGTCGACCCGCGGCTGTCCGCACGCTTCGAGCTGGCGCCGGGTCTGTATGATCTGCGCGTCGCGCTCGATGGCTATGTGTCGTTGCTCGTGCGCGTAACGTTAACCGCCGGATGCACCGCCGAAGTCTCGCCCACACTGCGCGGACGGACGTCGAAAGAGCAGTAGCCGCTGCTACTTGCTCCAGGGCGGCGTGACGCCGTTGCTGCGCGCGTAGGCAATCAACTGACCAAGATGCTCGTGCAGATGCGTGGCGGTGAGAATCCACATCCCCTGCGCGGTGCTCTTCATGCCGAACATCGTCACCGGCTTCATCAGATCATCCGATGTGGTCTTGGCCATCGACGCCTTCAGGTGCGCAAAGCTCTGCTCGAGATCGGCCACAATCTGCTCGCCCGTCAGCGCGCGCTTCTCGTACGTGGTCAGCGTCTTGAAGTCGTCGCCCTTGATGCCGGTGGACGCCGGGATCGCGTTGCCGAATCCGGACGGCAGCAGGTAGTTGTCCGACGCGACGTGCAGAAACACTTCGCCAGTCGAGCGCGCCGAGGCATCGGGACGCCACGACATCTTCGCGGGCGGCATCGCCTTGGCCAGCGCAATGAACTTCGACGCCGCGCCGTCGATGTCCTTCATCAGGTCCACGACCAGCGGAGCAGTGCTGCTGTTCTGCGCGGAAAGCGGTGCGGCAACGGCACAACCAAGGAGAACGGCGCCAACGAGTCCGGAGAATGCAGTGCGCATGTTGAACGACCTCAGGCGGGTAACGTGAGAATGCGAGGACCGTTTTCGGTGACGGCAACGGTGTGTTCGAAGTGTGCCGACCGCTTGCCGTCTGCGGTGACCACCGTCCACTTGTCGCTCAACGTCCGTGTCTTGGCGGTACCCACGTTCACCATCGGCTCGATGGCGATCGTGAGCCCGGGCTGCAGCCTCTTTCCGCGCTTCGGCTTGCCGTAGTTGGGGATCTGTAGCTCTTCATGGAGCGAAAAGCCGACGCCATGCCCAACCAGTTCGCGCACGATCGAGAAGCCTTCCGCCTCGACCAGCGTCTGGATCGCCGCACCGATATCGCCAACATGATTGTCAGGCGTCGCGGCGGCAATGCCAGCGGCGAGCCCTCGCTTGGTCACGTCGAGCAGCTGCGCCGTGATCGCATCGATCTCGCCAACGGGGACGGTAATCGCGGAGTCGGTGTACATCCCGTCGAGCTTCACGCCCACGTCCAGCGTGACGATGTCACCCTCGTTGAGCACGCGCTTGCGCGACGGGATGCCGTGCACGATCTCCTCGTTCACGGAGATGCAGGCGCTGCCCGGAAAGCCGTAGAGCCCCTTGAATGCGGGTTCGGCGCCGGCGTGCGAGCGAATAAACGACTCGCAGAGGCTGTCCAGCTCGAGCGTCGAGATTCCCGGACGCACGTCCTTCTGCATGAGCTGGAGCGCGGCGTACAAGATCGCCCCACCCCGCGCCATGACATCGATTTCGCGCGGCGACTTGAGCAGTGTGGATGGGGCGGTTGACCCGAGGGCCATGGTCAGTTCTCGAGAGCCTTCGTGACGCGGGCTTCCACTTCGTCCACGCTGCCAATCGCGTCGATATGCACCAACTTTGCACCGTTGGTCTTGTACCAATGAATCACCGGTGACGTCTGATCGCGATACACGGTGAGGCGCTTGCGCACCGCATCGGGCTCGTCGTCCTTGCGTCGCACCAGCGTGCCTTCCGGCGTATGTCCATCCACGGCGCACTTTTCGCCGGGCTCGCGACCGAAGAACGGGCGCTGGCAGACATCGCACGTGGTCCGACCGCTGAGCCGACGCACCAACTCGTCTTCGGCGATATCGAACATGATCACGGCATCGACCTTGCGACCCAACTGCGCAAGCTGCGCGTTGAGCCCCTCGGCCTGCGGCGTGGTACGCACGACACCATCAAGCACCGCGCCGCTGGCGGCGGTGGGCGCTGCGAGTGCTTCGCCCATGATGCCCATGATCACGGCATCCGGAACGAGGTCGCCGCGATCCATCGCCGCCTTCGCTTCGAGACCCAACGGGGTACCGTCGCGCACCGCCGCGCGAAGCACATCGCCCGTGGCGATCTTTGGAACGTCAAGGCGAGCGGCAAGCCGCTCGCCTTGAGTACCCTTCCCTGCGCCCGGAGGACCGAGCAGCACGATGACCATTAGTTCCCTGCTATGCTAGAAGCCACCGGTTGCCTGACGTCCGCGGAAGCGGACGCGCCCCTTCTTCATGAAGCCGTCGTACTTGCGCAGCAACAGATGCTGCTGCATCTGGGCCATCGTATCGAGTGCCACACCAACCACGATCAGCAGCGACGTGCCGCCGAACGCAAAGGGCACGTTCACCAGTCGGGCGATGACGATGGGCATCAGCGCGATGAACGTCAGGAAGATGGCGCCCGGCAGCGTGATGCGTTCCACGACTTGCTCGATGTACTCGGCCGTCTTCGCACCCGGCTTGATGCCCGGCACGAATCCGCCCTGCTTCTTCAGGTTCTCCGCCAGGTCGACCGGATTGAAAATGATCGACGTGTAGAAGTACGTGAACAGCAGAATCAGCACCGCAGAGAGCACGAAATACAACCACGGATTCGGACCCTGCGGATTGAACAGCTCCGCGATCTCCTGCGCCTTGGCATTGCCGCTGAACTGCGCGATCGCGCCCGGAATGACGATCACGGACTGTGCGAAGATGATCGGCATGACGCCGGCCGTATTGATGCGCAACGGGATGAAGTTGCGCGCGGCCTCACGCTGACGACCACGCGCCATCGTGCGCTGCGGGATCTGGATCAGCACGCGACGCGCCGCCACCGTGATGGCGACGACGCCTGCCACCACACCGATCATCACCAGCGCCAGCACCACCAGCGACAACGGCGCGATTGCACCCGTCGTGACGAAGCCGAACGTCTGCAGGATCGCGGGCCACATGCGCTCGACGATCGAGAAGAAAATGATCAGCGATGCGCCGTTGCCGAGTCCCCGCTCCGTGATCTGCTCACCCAGCCACATGACGAAAATTGCGCCCGAGGTGAGGAAGAGCATCATCTGAATGATGAACAACGAACCCGGACGTGACACAGCGGCCGGCAGCGACGCGGTGAACAGTGCGAAGCCGTACGCCTGCACGAGTGCCAGGACCACCGTGAGGTAGCGCGTGTACTGCGTGAGCTTTTTGCGTCCTTCCTCGTCCTTCTGCATCTTGTCGACGGTGGGCAGTACCGCGCCCGCAATCTGTAGGAAAATGCTGGCCGAGATGTACGGCATGATGCCGAGGGCGAACACGGTCGCACGCGAGAGACCACCACCCACGAAGAGGTCGTACAGGCCAAGCAGCCCGCCGCCCTGTTGCCGTGCGAAGTAGTCCGTCAACGCCTGCACATCGATGCCGGGCGCCGTGATATGCGCACCGGTGCGATAGATCAGCAAACACACGAAGGTGAAGACGATCTTCGCCCACAGTTCAGGCGTCTGATAGATGTTGGCGACGGCCTGCGCCGCCCTGTTGTTCTGCTCTGCCATTCGCCGGGGCTCCCCCTCAGCCGTCGACGCGGCCACCGGCCGCTTCGATCTTTGCCTTGGCTGACGCGCTCAGCTTCACACCACGCACGGTGAACGCGCGCGGCACCTCGCCATTCGCCAGCAACTTGGCCGGACCGTGACCGTCACGGATCAACCCAGCCGCCACCAGCGTCTCGGTCGACACTTCGTCGCCGCTCAGCTGCGCCAAGTCGTTCAGACGCACTTCCTGCGCGTATTCCTTGAACGGGTTGGTGAACCCGCGCTTGGGGATACGACGGGTGATCGGCATCTGGCCACCTTCGAAGTGTGGCTTGCCACCACCAGGTCCACCGTGGCCGGAACGCGCCAGGGAACCCTTGTGACCCTTGCCGGACGTCTTACCGGTGCCCGAGCCGGGACCGCGACCAATACGCTTCCGGTTCCGGTGCGAGCCCGGCGCCGGCGCGAGGTTGTGCAGTCCGATCTTCTCGACGCCTTCAGCGCCGCTGTTGTTCGTGGCCACGTGCTTACTCCTCCACCGGTGTCACCGACACCAGGTGACGAACCTTCTTGAGCTGACCGCGCAGCGAGGCGGAATCCTGCTGCACGACGCTGGCCTGATGATGCTTGAGGCCGAGCGCCTCCAGCGTGCGGAGCATGCGCCACGAATGGCCGATGCCGCTGCGCACCTGAGTGATGAGAACCTTGCCCTGCGTCGGCGCCTGCAGCTTTGGCGTCGTGGCCGGACCCTTCGACGGATGCCACACGAACGTGCGAGCCATTACGCCACCCCGGCAGCCGTGACGGCCGCCTTGCGAAGGTCAGGCACTTCGGAGCGCGACTTGGCGCGTGACTTGTACCCGATCTGCCACACCTCGACACCACGCTCCTTCGCTGCCTGCTCGACCGTGATCAGGTGCTGCAGGCCGTCCAGCGCCGCGAGCACCATGTTGTGCGGGTTGGTGGACCCGAGCGACTTCGTCAGAATGTCGTGAATTCCGGCGCACTCGAGAATGGCGCGCACGGCACCACCCGCGATGACACCGGCACCCGGCGCGGCCGGCTTCATGAGCACCTTGCCGGCGCCATGCTTGCCGACCACTTCGTGCGGAATCGTGGAACCGGTCAGCGGGATCGACACCATGTTGCGACGGGCGGCGTCCACGGCCTTGCGGACCGCTTCCGACACTTCGTTCGCCTTGCCGGTGGCGAAGCCAACCTTGCCCTGCCCATCGCCCACCGCGACCAGCGCGTTGAACGAGAAGCGACGACCACCCTTCACCACCTTCGCGACGCGATTGATCGCGATCACGTTTTCTACCAGATCGCTCTGCTCGCGTTCCTGACCGGGACGACCTTCGCCGCCACGTCCGCGACCATCACGTCCGCCTGGGCCGCCGCCTTCGCCGCCCGGGCCACGTCCACGATTGCCACCGGGTCCACCGGGAGCGCCGCCCGGCCCGCCGGGACCGCGACCGCGGCCGCCACCTGGGCCACCACGTCCGCCGCCCGGGCCGCCACGACCGCGACCAGCTGGACCACCACCGCTACGGGCGCTGCCGCCTGGCGCGCCACCGGAACCTGCTGCGTTTGCCATGTCAGAACTCCAGGCCGCCCTCTCGGGCGCCATCGGCCACGGCCTTCACTCGGCCATGGTACTGGTAACCGGCGCGGTCGAACACGACCTTGGCGATGCCGGCGGCCTTCGCCTTTTCGGCGACCGACTTGCCGACGGCGAGCGCGCGCTCGGACTTCGTGCCGTTCATCCCTTCGTCGCCGACCGTCATCAGCGTCTTCTGCGTGACGTCGTCGACAATCTGGGCGTAGATGTGCTTCAGCGACCGGAACACCACCAGGCGCGGGCGCTCCGCCGTACCGTTCACCGCCTTGCGTACACGCAGATGTCGGCGCGCACGCCGCTCCGAGTTCGTACGCGGGATCGCGATCTTGGCCATTACTTGCCTCCCGCCTTGCCGGCCTTACGCCGGACGACTTCGCCTTTGTATTTCACGCCCTTGCCCTTGTACGGCTCCGGCTTGCGGAAGCTGCGGATCTCGGCGGCCACCTGGCCCACGAGCTCCTTGCTTTGTCCTTCAACCAGCACCGTCGTCGGGTTCGGCGCGGAAATCTTCACGCCCACCGGCGACTTGTACTCGATCGTGTGCGAGAAGCCGAGCGAGAGCAGCACGCCGTACGGCTTCACTTCAGCCTTGTAGCCGACCCCGCTGATCTCGAGCGTCTTCGCAAAGCCCGCCGTCACGCCTTCGACCATGTTGGCCACGAGCGTGCGCGACAGCCCATGCAGCGCCTTGTGCTTCTCTTCATCCGACGGGCGCCTGACGAGGATCTCGCCATTCTCGTGCGCCACCGCCATGTCAGCCGGCAACGTGCGCGAGAGTTCGCCCTTGGGCCCCTTCACGCTCACCGTGCTGCCGCTGATCGCCACCGTAACGCCGGCCGGAACCGGGATGGGGCGCTTTCCGATACGTGACATGAGCGCTCCTTACCAGATGAGGGCGAGCAGTTCGCCCCCAGTATTCGTGGTGCGCGCCGTACGACCGGACATGATGCCCTTCGACGTGCTGAGGATGGCCATGCCGAGTCCGTTGCGCACGCGCGGAATCTCCTGCACGCCGACGTACTTCCGCAGGCCGGGCGTGGAGATGCGCTTCGCTTCACGGATGACCGACTGGCCACCATGCGCGTACTTGAGGATCACACGCAGTGCGTGCTTCCCGTCCTCCAGTTCAACCGTGCGGTAGTCCTGGATGAAGTTGTTCTCCTTGAGGATGCGCGCGATCTCGACTTTGATCTTCGACAGCGGCATGTCCACGCGACGGTGCTTCGACGCGCAGGCATTGCGCAGCCGGGTCAGCATGTCGGCGATTGGGTCGTTGAGACTCATGCTCTCGTAGTGCTCCTATGGTATCCGGGCAGGCCGGACCTGTAGGAAGTGAAAAATATGAACTACCAAGTGTCGAGCTTCGAGTTGATGTGCTGGGCTTTGGGTTGACTCAGAGCCCAGACGTATACGCGAAGCCCGAAACCTGGTGGTTGGAGGTCCTACCAGCTCGCCTTGCGTACGCCGGGAATCAGCCCGTTCAGGGCCATATCCCGCAGTGCAATGCGGCTCAGTCCGAAGGTGCGCAGGAAACCACGCGGGCGTCCGCTCATGCTGCAGCGGTTGCGCACGCGCGTCGCCGACGAATCGCGCGGCATCTTATGCAACGCGTTGATCGCCGTGAGCTTCTCTTCCTGCGTGCTCTTCGTACTCTGGATGACGGCCTTCAGTGCAGCACGCTTGGTCGCGAACCGGGCGACCAATTCCTTGCGCTGTGCATTGCGGGCCAGCTTGCTCGTCTTTGCCATGGAGTCTGTTCTCGAGTGGTGAGCGTCAGGCCGCAGTGGCGGCAGCTGTAGGCTGCGCCGGCTTCGGGATGACAGGCTTGTCGTCGCCCTTGAACGGCATGCCGAGCTGATGCAGCAGCGCCAACGAGTGCTCGTCCTTCGCCGCCGTCGTCACGAACGTGATGTCCATGCCGTGAATCTGCTCGATCGCTTCATAGCTGATCTCCGGGAAGATCGTCTGTTCCTTGACGCCCAGCGTGTAGTTGCCGCGGCCGTCGAACGAGCGGGTGCCGAGTCCGCGGAAGTCGCGGATACGCGGGCACGCCACCGTCACGAAACGATCGAGGAACTCCCACATGCGCGCGCCACGCATCGTCACCGACGCACCGATTTCCTGTCCTTCACGCAAGCCGAAGTTGGAGATCGACTTCTTGGCCTTGCGACGAACCGGCTTCTGACCGGTGATCAGCGCCAACTCTTCCACGACCACGTCGAGCAGCTTGGGCTGTTTGACCGCTTCGCCGACGCCGCAGTTGATCACGATTTTCTCGAGCGACGGGATTTCGTGCACGTTGGCAAAGCCGAACTGCTTTGCCAGCGCTCCCCGCACCGTCTGCTCGTAGTGCGCCTTCAGGCGAGGCGCCGCCACCGGCAATCCGGCACCGCCGTGCTCGCGCTTGGTGAAGTCGGCGGCCGCACGCGGCTGTCCGGCCTTACCACTCTTGCTGCTCTTCCCACCCTTGGCTGCCGGGGCTCCACCTTTGGTGCCGCCACCCTTGGCCGCGGCACCCTTGCCACCTGCTGCCTTTCCGCCGGACTTGCCGCCGGCCTTTTCCTTGGTCGCCATCGTCTATGCTCCGGGGGTCAACGTGCGCGGGGGATGACTTCGCCGCTCTTCACGCCGACACGCTCCTTGGTGCCGTCGGTGTCGATGCGCGCCTTCACGCGCGTCGGCTTACCAGTCCTGGAATCGAGCAGCATCACGTTCGAGGCATGGAACGGGGCGGCCATCTCGATGATGCCGCTCTGCTCTTCCGCCGTGCGCGCCTTGCGGTGCTTCTTCACGATGTTGATGCCTTCCACCTTGATACGGCCCGTCTTGGGGTACACCAGAAGGACCTTCCCTTCCTTCCCCTTGTCGTCGCCGCGCATCACGCGAACGGTATCACCCTTCGTGACGTGAATCGCCTCACGCGACGCCTTGAGCGCATGCCGCTTGGCGCCCAGACGCTGCCCGCGATCCGTCTTGTAATACGTGTGAATCCGCATCTCAGAGCACCTCTGGCGCCAGCGAAACGATCTTCATGTAACGCTTCTCGCGGAGCTCACGCGCCACGGGACCGAAGATACGCGTCGCTTTCGGTTCGCCCTTGTCGTCAATGATCACGACGGCGTTCTCGTCGAAACGGATGTAGCTGCCGTCCTTGCGACGCGTTTCCTTCACCGTGCGCACGACCACGGCCCGCGCGACGTCGGACTTCTTTACAGTGCCGTTCGGCAGGGCGTCCTTGACCGCGACGATGACCTTGTCACCAAGGCCCGCGTAGCGGCGGCGCGTGCCGCCCAACACCCGGATCACCAGGGCGCGCTTGGCGCCGCTGTTGTCCGCAACCTTCACGATGGATTCTTGCTGGATCATGGCTGGGTTCCCTTAGCGCGCGCGCTCGACGATCTCGACCAGGCGCCACCGCTTGTCCTTCGACAAGGGCCGGGTCTCCATGATGCGCACCGTGTCGCCGACCTTCGCCGAGTTCTCCTCGTCGTGGGCCTTCAAGCGCCGGGTGCGCGTCACCATTTTGCCATACTGCGGGTGCGGCATGCGGCGATCAATGCGCACCACCACGGTCTTGTCCATCTTGTCGCTGACGACCAGCCCCACGCGAAACTTGCGTGCGGTCCGTTCGATGGCGCCATTCTGCGAGGCGCCCGTCGCGTTCTGCGTATCCGTCATCATCAAGTTCCCGGTTAGCGGCTGCGGGCCTTAGAAGGGGCCTTCTTCGCTGCCGCCTTTTTGGCGGGCGTCTTCTTTGCGACAGGCGCACTCACGCCACGCTTGAGCCCGAGCGCACGCTCCCGCAGCACTGTCTGCAGGCGCGCGATATCCCTCCGGACGCTGCGGAGGCGCAACGGCTCCTCCAGCGCTTCCGTCCCACTGCGGAAGCGGAGGCGAAAGCGCTCCTCTTCCAGTTCTGCGATGCGGGCCGTCACTTCGGTGTCGGCCAATCCGCGGATCTCATCAGCCTTCATTGGTCACCGCCTCCTCTCGCATCACGAACTTGGTTTTTACACCCATCTTCGCGGCCGCCAGCGCCATAGCCGTTTCGGCCACTTCACGCGTCACGCCCTCGAGCTCGAACATCACGCGTCCCGGCTTCACCACCGCGACCCATCCCTCTGGCGGTCCCTTGCCCTTACCCATGCGGGTCTCGGCGGGCTTCTTCGTGATCGGCTTGTCCGGGAAAATCCGGATCCACACCTTGCCGCCACGTTTGATGTGGCGCGTCAGCGCCACACGGGCTGCTTCAATCTGACGGCTCGTCACCCAACCCGGCTCCATCGCCTTGAGGCCGTAGGTCCCGAAGGACACCTCGGCGCCACGGTGTGCCAGGCCGGTCGTGCGGCCCTTGAACATCTTGCGGAACTTGACCCGCTTCGGACTCAGCATCGTTAGGTCTCCTTAGACGCCGGTCGAGTAGGTCTTGCCGCGACGGTCGTCAACGATCTCGCCCTTGAAGACCCACACCTTCACCCCGATGGTGCCGTAGGTGGTCTTCGCCGTGCTCGTGGCGTAATCGATGTCGGCGCGCAACGTGTGCAGAGGCACCCGACCCTCGTGGTACCCTTCGACGCGGGCGATTTCGGCGCCGCCGAGACGGCCGCCAGCCTTCACCTTGATGCCGAGCGCGCCCATGCGCATCGCGCTCTGCACCGCTCGTTTCATGGCGCGGCGGAACGAGATACGCTGCGAGAGCTGCGCGGCAATGTTGTCCGCCACCAGCTGCGCCTCGATCTCCGGGCGCTTGATCTCTTCCACGTTGATCCCCACTTCCTTGCCGCTCAGCTGCGTGAGCTCGTCACGCAGCTTGTCGACTTCCGCACCCTTCTTGCCGATCACGACACCCGGGCGACCGGTGTGGATCGTGACCACCACCTTCCCCGGCTTGCGCTCGATGCGCACGTCGGAAATCGCGGCGTTCTCGAGGCGCGCCTTGAGATATTTCCGGATCAGCGCATCCTCGCGGATGAGCGCCGGCATCTCCTTTTTCGCATACCAGGTGGAGCGCCAGTTCTTGGAGACACCGAGGCGAAACCCGATCGGATTGGTCTTCTGTCCCATTAGCGCACCGCCTCCGCCACGATGATCTCGACGTGGCTCGTCCGCTTGAGCATCGGCGTCGCACGGCCCATGGCCGCCGGCGTCCAACGCTTGAGCTTCGGGCCTTCGTTCACGATGGCCTTCGTAATCACCAACGCGTCGACATCCAGCGACGTGTTGGCTTTCCGGGCCGCCTGCTCCGCGTTTGCCACAGCACTGTTCAACGTCTTCTCGATCTGAATCGCCGCGTGCTTCTTGCTGAACTTGAGCAACGCCAGCGCGTCATTCACGCGCTGCCCGCGGATCTGATCGATCACGAGACGCATCTTGTACGGCGACTGGCGCGTGGTGCGCTGAATCGCCTGCGCTTCGATGCCGGTCTTCTTGGTCGCAGCCATGGGTTACTTGCCTCCCTTCGGCACGCCGGACGCCTTTTTGTCGGTCGACTTCTGACCGGCGTGACCACGGAAGAGACGCGTCGGCGAAAATTCGCCGAGCTTGTGTCCCACCATGTTTTCCGTCACGTACACCGGGATGAACTTGTTCCCGTTGTGCACGGCGAAGGTGTGCCCGACGAACTCGGGCAGGATCGTGCTCGCGCGCGACCACGTCTTGACCACCTTCTTCTCGTTACGAGCATTCATCCCGCCGACTTTCGTCTCGAGGCGCTCAGCAACGAATGGACCTTTCTTGATACTTCTCGACATATCGGTTCTCAGGCTTAGCTAGCGGATCACTGTGTGGCTTTGCCGCGCTTGCGGCCGCGCACGATCAGACGCGTCGACGACTTCTTCTTGTTGCGCGTCTTCACACCTTCGGGCTTGCCCCACGGGCTCACCACGTTGCGTCCACCGCGCGTGCGACCGCCGTGCGGGTGATCGACCGGGTTCATCACTTCACCACGCACCTTGGGACGTTTGCCGAGCCAACGGCTCTTGCCGGCCTTGCCGTGCGTCTGCAGCTCGTGCTCCGAGTTGCCGACTTCGCCGATCGTCGCCGTGCAGTTGCCGTGCACGAGGCGCATTTCGGTGCTGCCGAGTCGCAGCGTGACGTACTCGCCTTCCTTGGCCACGACCTGGGCGAAGGCACCGGCCGAGCGCGCCATCTGGCCGCCCTTACTGATCTTGAGCTCGATGTTGTGCACCGACGTACCGAGCGGCACTTCCTTGAGCGGCATCGAATTGCCGACACGGAAATCGCTGCCAGGGCCTGAGACCACACTGTCGCCCTGCTTGAGCCCCTTCGGGTGCAGGATGTAGCGCTTCTCGCCATCGGCGTACTCGAGCAGCGCGATCCGCGCCGAACGATTCGGATCGTACTCGATCTCGCGCACGATGGCCGTGATGCCCGGCTTGTTGCGCTTGAAGTCGATGATACGGTACTGACGCTTGTGCCCACCACCGATGCGACGCATCGAGATGTGGCCATGATTGTCGCGACCGCCAGAGCGTGGCAGCGGCTCGACGAGCGACTTTTCAGGGGTGCTGCGCGTGATTTCGGCGAAGTCCGACACCGAACGATTACGCGAGCCCTTGCTGACCGGCTTGAAAGTACGAATTCCCATGGCGCTCAGCCCTCGAAGATCGCAATCGTGTCGCCGTCTCGCAGCTTCACAATCGCCTTCTTGGTGTGTGGACGACGTCCGATCGACTGGCCGACGCGACGCGCTTTCCCGCGCGCATTCGACGTCCAGACTCCGGTGACCTTGACGCCGAACAGCTGCTCGACGGCCTGCTTGATGGTGTATTTGTTGGCGTCGGGCGCCACTTCAAACGTGTACTCGCCGCGATCCTGGTAGGCCGCCGACGTGCGCTCCGTGATGATCGGGCGCATGATGGTGCGATACAGAGTGGCCATCGTTATGCCTCCGTCTCGGTCGAGGTCAGCGCGGCCGATTCGATCACGACCACGTCCGACCAGAGGATGTGATACGTGCTGGCGTCGGTGTACGGCATCACGTGCGCCGTGCCGATGTTGCGCGCGCTCAGGTAGACGTTCGACTTCACGCCGTCCGTCAGCAGCAGCACCTTCTTGTCAGTGAGCCCAAGCGCCGCGAAGAGCGCCGTGATCGACTTGGTCTTCGGAGTCGCGTAGTTCAGCGAATCGATGATCATGATGGCGCCTTCGCGGGCCCGCGCGTTGAACGCGCTCCTGATGGCCAGCGACTTCACCCTCTTCGGTACGATCTGGTGGTACGAACGCGGGATCGGGCCGAACACCTTGCCACCGCCCGGCCAGTTCGGCGCGCGCGTCGAGCCCTGACGGGCGCGACCGGTGCCCTTCTGCTTCCACGGCTTCTGGTTACCGCCCGTCACGTCACCACGCGTCTTCGTCTTGGCATTGCCCTGACGGCGATTGGCGAGGAACGCCTTCACTGCCTGGTGCATGACCGGCACGTTGACGACCCCGTCGAACGTGGCCTCCGGAAGCGGACGCGATGCGCCCTTCGTGCCCTGCGCCGAATAGACCGGCGCCTCTAAGGTCTGGTTCTCAGTCATGATCAGCCCTGCTTCCGCACGAAGACGATGCCGTTGGTCGGCCCCGCCACGCTGCCGCGCAGGTAAATGAGGTTGCGTTCCGCGTCGATCTTCTCGATGCGGATACCGATGGCCGTGTGGCGTACGTTGCCGTACTGCCCCGGCATCTTCTTGCCCTTGATGACGCGCGAGGGATCCGTTCCTGCGCCGATCGATCCGGGCTTGCGATGCTTCGTGTTACCGTGCGTGTTTGGTCCGCCGTGGAAGCCATGACGCTTGACTACGCCCTGGAAGCCACGACCCTTGGTCGTGCCCTCGACCTTGACGCGCTCGCCGGCGGCGAAGATGCCGACGGTGACGGTCTCGCCCAACGTGTACGTCGGAACCTCGGGGTTCTTTCCCGGGGCGTCGTCGATGCGGAAAGAACGGAGCACGGCAGGCGGCGCATCCAGGCCGGCCTTCTTCGCATGTCCGACTTCCGCCTGCGTCGCGCGACGGCCACGCGGCGTGCGCTCACCCTTCTTGTTCTCGCGTGCGACGCGCTGCGCGCCGTATCCGAGCTCCACCGAGGCAAAGCCATCGTCCGCAATCGTCATGATTTTCGTGACAGGATTGGGCGTGGCCTCCACCACTGTGCAGGGCACTTGCTGCCCCTGCTCGTTGAACAGCTGGGTCATCCCCAGCTTTTTACCGATGATACCGATCATGATTTACTCCGTACCGTACGAGTCGCGGGGGACCGAAGTCCGCGCCGTTGGACTGTGGAGGGCAACGCGGGATGCGATGACCTCTGTACTACAACTACAACTTCCAGGCTTCGAGTTTGCGGTTCGGGTTTCGAGCTTCCGGTTGCGCCTGCACAACGCAAAGCCCAAAACTTTTACCCGAAGCCCGGCACTTGGTGGTTCAGGGTCCTACTCCACCTTGATTTCGACATCCACACCCGCTGGCAGGTCCAGCTTGGTCAACGCGTCCACCGTACCGGGGCGCGAGTCCAGGATGTCGATCAGGCGCTTGTGCGTCTTCAGTTCGAACTGTTCGCGCGACTTCTTGTCCACGTGCGGCGAACGGAGCACCGTCCAACGCTGCGTCTTGGTCGGCAGAGGAATCGGACCCGACACCTGAGCGCCCGTCTTTTCGGCGGTGCGCACGATGTCGGCCGACGCCTGGTCGATCACGGCGTGGTCAAAAGCCTTCAGGCGAATGCGGATGCGGCCAGCCATCAGAAAGTCTCTCGTGTGTAGGGACAGCGACGGACTGCTGACCATCAAGTTCCCAGCTTCCGGTTCAGGTTTTGAGCTTTGAGATGAGCAGTGCCCTCTCGAAGCCCAAAACCTTTACTCGAAGCCCGACACTTGGTGGTTCGTTCTCTTACGCCAGGATCTTCGTCACGACACCCGCGCCAACCGTCCGTCCACCTTCGCGGATGGCGAAGCGGATCGTCTCTTCCATGGCGATCGGGATAATGAGCTCGATCGTCATCTGGATGTTGTCGCCCGGCATCACCATCTCCATCCCTTCCGGGAGCTCGATGGTGCCCGTCACGTCCGTCGTGCGGAAGTAGAACTGCGGACGGTAGCCCTTGAAGAACGGCGTGTGGCGGCCACCCTCTTCCTTCGTGAGGACGTACACTTCGGCCAGAAACTTCGTGTGGGGCTTGATCGAGTTCGGCTTGGCCAGCACCATGCCGCGCTCGATGTCCTTCTTGTCGATGCCGCGGAGGAGCAGGCCGACGTTGTCACCAGCGCGTCCTTCGTCGAGCAGCTTGCGGAACATTTCGACGCCGGTGACGATCGTCTTCTTGTCGCTGTTGTAGCCGACGACCGCAACTTCTTCACCGACCTTGATGATGCCGCGTTCGATACGACCCGTCGCGACCGTGCCGCGGCCCGTGATCGAGAACACATCTTCGACGGGGAGCAGGAACGGCTTGTCGATCTCGCGCATCGGGATCGGAATGTACGAGTCCAGCGCTTCGTACAGCTTCATGAACTCGGCGACCCACTTCGGATCGCCGTTGATGGCGTTGATCGCCGATCCACGGATCACCGGCGCATCGTCGCCCGGGTAGTTGTACTTCGACAGCAGCTCGCGGACTTCGAGTTCGACGAGGTCGAGGAGCTCTTCGTCGTCGACGAGGTCGCACTTGTTCAGGAACACGATCACCGAAGGCACGTTGACCTGGCGAGCCAGCAGGATGTGCTCGCGCGTCTGCGGCATCGGACCGTCCACGGCCGACACGACCAGGATGGCGCCGTCCATCTGCGCGGCACCTGTGATCATGTTCTTCACGTAGTCGGCGTGGCCCGGGCAGTCGACGTGGGCGTAGTGACGGTTTTCCGTCTCGTACTCCACGTGCGACGTTGCGATCGTCATGATCTTCGTGCTGTCACGGCGTCCCTGAGACTCCGAGGCCTTGGCGACTTCGTCGTACGCGATGTACTTCGTGCCGTAGCCCTTTTCCGCCGAGATCTTCGTGAGAGCGGCCGTCGTCGTCGTCTTGCCGTGATCGACGTGGCCGATCGTTCCCACGTTCACGTGCGGCTTGTTCCGCTCGAACTTTGCCTTGCCCATGGTTCGATTCTTGTGTTGGGTAGTGAATGAGTGGGTGAGGCTTACGCCTTCACCTTGCTAATGATCTCTTCGGCCTTCGACTTCGGCACTTCCTCGTAATGCGAGAACTCCATCGAGTAGACCGCTCGCCCCTGCGACATGCTGCGCAGTTTGGTCGAGTAACCGAACATTTCGCCGAGCGGCACCGTCGCCGAAATCACCTGCGCCTCTCCACGCTGCGTCATACCGCCGATCTTGCCGCGCCGCGAGGAAAGGTCTCCGAGGACGTCGCCCATGTACGCTTCCGGGCTCACGACCTCGACCTTCATGACCGGCTCGAGCAAACAAGGACTGGCCTGACGGGCCGCCTCCTTGAACGCCATGGAACCGGCGATTTTGAACGCCATTTCCGACGAGTCGACATCGTGGTAGGAGCCGTAGACCAGCTGCACCTTGATGTCCACCACCGGATAGCCGGCGAGCACGCCGGTTTCGAGCGCTTCCTTGATACCCGCTTCCGTCGGACCGATGAACTCACGCGGAATCACGCCACCGACCACCTTGTCTTCGAACACGAACCCCTGCCCCTGCTCGCTGGGCTCCATGTTGATGACCACGTGGCCGTACTGACCCTTGCCGCCCGACTGACGAATGAACTTGCCTTCGATCTTCTCGACGCGCTTGCGGATGGTTTCACGATAAGCCACCTGCGGACGACCGACGTTCGCATCGACCTTGAACTCGCGCATCATGCGATCGACGATGATCTCGAGGTGCAACTCGCCCATGCCGGCGATGATCGTCTGACCCGTTTCGGCGTCTGAACGAACACGGAACGTCGGATCTTCTTCGGCCAGCTTCTGCAACGCGATGGCGAGCTTGTCCTGGTCGGCCTTGGTCTTCGGCTCGATGGCGACGTCGATGACAGGGGCCGGGAACTTCATGGCCTCGAGAATGATCGGCGAATCTTCCGTGCACAGCGTGTCGCCCGTGCGCGTGTCCTTGAGACCGATCGCGGCGGCAATGTCGCCCGCGCGCACCTCTTCGATCTCTTCACGCTTGTTGGCGTGCATCTGCAGCAGACGACCGACACGCTCGCGCTTGTCCTTGGTGCTGTTGTACACGTAGCTGCCCGACGTGAGCACGCCGGAGTAGCAACGGAAGAACGTCAGCTTTCCGACAAACGGGTCGGTGGCAATCTTGAACGCCAGACCGGCAAACGGCGCGTCGTCCGTGACCGGGCACTCCACGAACGTTTCGTCATGATGCGGCAGGTGTCCCTTGATGGCCGGGACGTCCAGCGGTGCGGGCAGGTAGTCGATGACGGCATCGAGCAGCGCCTGCACGCCCTTGTTCTTGAACGAGGCGCCGCAGAGGATGGGAATGAACTTGCCGGCACAGGTGGCCGTGCGGATCGCGCTGCGGATCTCGTCGACGGTCAGCTCTTCACCCGCGAGGTACTTCTCCATCAGCGCTTCGTCGTACTCGACTACCGTGTCGATCAACTTGTGACGCGCTTCTTCGACGGCGTCATGAAACTCGGCCGGGACCTCGGTGACGGTGAATGTCTTGCCGAGCGTCTGTTCGTCGAAGATGTACTGCTTGCGTTCGATGACGTCGAGGTGACCCGTGAAGAGTTCGCCCGAACCGACGGGAAGCTGAAGCGGCTGCGCGCTCTTCGAGAGACGGTCGTGGATCATCGCCACGCAACGTTCGAAGTTCGCCCCAACGCGATCCATCTTGTTGGCGAAGATCATGCGGGGCACGGCATAGCCATCGGCCTGGCGCCACACGGTTTCCGTCTGCGGCTCAACACCCGCCACCGAGTCGAGCAGCGTCACGGCGCCATCGAGCACGCGCAGCGAGCGCTGCACTTCGACCGTGAAATCCACGTGGCCCGGGGTATCGATGATGTTGATGCGGTACTCGGGGCCATCGCCCTTCGCGTCACTCTGGCCATGGCGCTGCCAGAAACAGGTGGTCGCCGCGGACGTGATCGTGATTCCGCGCTCCTGTTCCTGCTCCATCCAGTCCATCGTGGCCGCACCGTCATGCACTTCACCAATCTTGTGCGACTTCCCCGTGTAGTAGAGAATGCGCTCAGTCGTGGTGGTCTTGCCGGCATCGATGTGGGCCATGATGCCGATATTGCGATAATGCTGTAGCGGGGTCGAACGCGGCATAGTCTTCAGTCGGCTGCTCGCTTGCGCGGCGCCAGGTGTTGACGGAGTGTGAGCGAACAGGTGGAAACAAGAACGAGCAGGAGTACCGACTTCGAACGTCCAAGAGCGCCAGCAAAAAAACGGCTGGACCGGGCGTCTTGCGTCGCAAGACCGGTATCCATCCGCTGCCGCCGGGTGCACTCGCCACTGCAGCGCGAATGGGGACCCAAGGCGCATCGCCGTTGCAACTGCTTGCGGCGACGTTGAGTTGTCCGGCGTCCTACCAGCGAACGTTCCGGGTGGAACACCATCGGTGCCACGCGCTCGTGAGAGTGGGTAGCCGAGGGAAGGTAATCGTGATGATGCCGTAGTCAATGGGCCATTCCGAGCACATTTGGCGCTCAGAACAACGACCGTTGGGCCATTTACGTGACGGTGCGCACAAATCTGTCCGCTGTCCGCTTGCGTAGCTCCATTGGCAAGTTGACCTTGTGCAGGACCGCTCTGCGCACGCCAACTCCCCTGCGGTTGTGACGGGGAGGTGACTTCGGGCGTTTTGTCCGTGTATGGACGCCGCGCTCGTGCCTTTCACGGTCTCACCCGCGCCCACATCGCGTGAATTTCTTCTCCAATCGCGCGTTCGCGGCCTTTACAGTCGCGCTCGCTGCCAGCATGTGGGCTCTCTTCACCGATGTCGGGCGACCGTATCTGCCCTCGGTGCCGATTCTCGTCTATACGCTGTACCTGTACGCCAACCGGTCGTCCGTCGGCCAGCTTGGTGGGGATGCGCTCAAGGACTCGCCGTACTTCCTGGGCTTCCTGCTCACGATGTTCGCGCTGTTCAAGATCTTCAACGACGTCGCGAGCAGCTCCAGTCTCTTCGGCCAGAACCCCGCCCTGATGACGCAGGAAGTGGGTGGGGCCGTGCTGACGACGATCGTGGGGCTCTTTTGCCGGCAGGCGTTGCTGGCCCTGGTGCAGGACGAAGCCCCCGAGGAGGATGACCGACTGGCCGCACTGGCCAACGCCGTCACCAGTCACGCCGTCGCCTTCGAGGTTGCTCGTCAGCAGTTCTTTCGTGAGATGGCCGAGGAGCGGGAGCGCCAGACCGCGTCCTGGAACGATTCGCAGGAGCGCATGCTCGTTCGACTCGAAAGCGCGGGCTCGTGGCGCGATGCTGCGGCCGGTGTACCGGTCCTGACCTCAGCGCCAACGCCCACGGCGCCAACGCCCACGGCGCCCACGCCCACCGCGCCAACGCCCACGGCGCCAACGTCCACCGGCGCGGTCCGCAGCGCAGCGGATGCCCCCGCCGCCGCTCGACCGCCCGCGACGCCGCCGGCCGTCGCCGCGGTCGCCGCGGTCGCCGCACCGGTCGCCCCCCTCGCACCGGTCGCGAGCACTCCATCGCAGCCCTCGTCTGTCGCCCCAAGCCGCGATCCCTCGGTGGCCGCCCGCACCGACGCCGCTCTGGACGCGATCGTCGATTCGGTCCGAACACCCGCGTCATTTGACGCACCGCGCACGGCGCCCTACGCCGGTCCGCCCGCCGGCAGGTCGACGCCGCCGTCCTCCGCGCGGATGTCACCCGTCGGCTCGGTGCCAGCGGTGAGTTCGCCGGGGTCCATGCCCGGATCCAGCGGCGCCACACCACCGTACCCGCCGTATCTGGGTCAGGGGCGCGTGTCCGACGTACCGCGCGACGAGGGGTGAGCACGCCGGAAAGCGGCGCTCCCAAGCGGAGACGCGGCACCCGAAGCGGCCAGTCGATCATCGGCTTCACGGAAGCCGAACTCGGACTCTTCCTGGCGCTGCTTTTTTTCGGCCTCAGTCAACTCGGCAGGACCGGCGCGCCACCGACCGTGCCGCGCGCGCGCGCGACGGTGGACTCCACGAGCCTGCGCAATCCGCGACTGACGCAGTTGCTGGCGCTGGCCCGTCGCCTCGACTCGCTTGATCGCGCGGTGCGTGCGGCCTATGCCCGCGACAGCGCGCTCGCGGCGCGTCTCGCTCAACTGCAGCGCGAGCGCGACTCGTTGCGCGCACTGAGTCTCGGTCCGATTCCCGGCAACGTGGGGGGGGGGATTCGAGCTGTCTCCGCACGACCCACCATCACCCCCACGCTGGCGTTGTCTCGCGAAGTGAGCAGCCGACTGACAGCCGTCGAGCGCGAAATCGCCCTGTCTCAGCTCACGCGCACCGAGACGGCGACGGCGCTGGCGACCGTCAGTGGTCGGGCCGACAACACACGTCGACAGCTCGACTCGATCGCGCCGTCCGTCTCGCAGGTGATTGCACCGAGTCGCGCGGCGGATGCGTCGTACTCTGTCGCGACGGCCGCGTCGGCTGGCGCCGGTGCATCGAACGCCGCCTCGTCGAACGCCGCCTCATCGAACGCCTCCGCGTCGAACGCCGCGACCGCCAACGCGAGCAATCCGGCAGCAGCGGTGTCCGCGGCGTTGCCAATCGCCGTCACAGCGCGCGACACCATGGCGCTGCTGCGCGCGCTCGCCGCGGCGACCGTTCCCCCTTCCGCCGCGGCGGCCGCACTCGCCGCAGCCACGTCGTCGGGCCTTTCCGGCGTTCCCGGAAGCGGCGGTGGTAACCCCGCAGGACCGGGCGGTGCCAGTGGCGGTGCCAGTGGCGGTGCCGGCGCGTCACGTGTGATCGGCTCGGGGATCGGAAACGGCAGCGGAACCGGCGGCGGCGCCTCAGGCCCGGGCCGTTCCCGCCAGACGCCAACCTGTATCGAACTCAAAGTCGATACGGGTTCTGTCGCGGAAGTGCTCATTGTCGCGGCCGACCGCTACACCGTGCGTGGCCGTTCAGGCCCGCTGGACACCTTACTGCGTGTGATGCAGCCGGAACTGGCAACGGGACGTCGCAATCAGTGTCGACATAACGTGCGCATCAGGACCGCCCCACAGCTGGCCGTGGACGACTACATCCTCGCGCTCAACGCGCTGCTGCCGTACTTCAATACCGAACTGGCGCGCTCGTCGGGATCGCGCTAGCCGCTCCGGGTGACCGCGCGGTGTGATTGTCCGGTCAGTCGCGCGCGCCGCGCCGCACCGCCTGTTCGGCCGGAGTTGCGTCGCTCATCGCAGACCCAGCAGCGCGACGAACAGTGACCGTCAGCTCCTGCGCATCCGCCTCCGACCGCACTCGAAGGCGCGCACCAACGCCACCATCACGCACGCTCCAGCAGTCGACGCAACCTGCCGACTCGGACCAGGGCACGCGTCGAATGGTGCGACCGCTTCGATCCCTCGCCAGCATGACCTCGATCACGTCGCGCAACTCGGGCAGCGAAAGATCGAGCATCGCGCTCGCGGTCATGGCGGAGGACGTGAAGATCAGCGTGGATGGCGGGTCGCCCGGCGAGCGCAGTTCGAGCGCCGCATCGAGGGGCACGGTGAGTGTCGCAAACGACGAGTCGTAGCGCACGGGCGCCACACGGACGGTCGTTGACACATCCCCATAGCGCTGCACCACGATCGCATCCGGGATGCGGCGATCTGCCCGCACGGTGAGCTGCGTGAACGGCGACCCACAGGACCACGCCCGCCAGCTCGCGCGTTGAGCGCATCCGCCACGCAGCAGTGGCGCATCCGGCACCAGGACGCTGTTCGCCGCGCCGGTGAGCGAGCCATCCCGGTCCACCACGAGCGCAGACTTGGTGGCATCGAGACCGTGGACGACCGCCTCGAACATCATCGGTACGGCGTCCACGAACGTCACTTGATCGACCCAGTTTTCCGCGCTGATCGGCCACGGATTGACGGGATTGAAACCGAGGGCGCTCGCGTTGGCGCCGGCGCGCGCGTCGAAGTTCGCGAAGGTCGTGCGACGGACGCCGACCGGACCGTCGTAGAACCAGAAGCCGCGCACGGGCACCCAGGCGCGCGGATTCACGCCGACGTTCTCGCTCACCCCGACGATGAAAGAGTTGTCGAGTAGTGCGTGGTCGGCTCCGAAGGACACTCCTGACATGTTGTCGGCGAGCACGGCGCCTTCGAGGTGCAGATGGCTGCCGCGGAACCAGGCGCCGAGCGCCTGATTCTTCCAGGCGACGAGCCCGCGGAAGATCGCCGGTTCGGGAGCGTTTTCTCCGTCGGACATTCTGGGCTCGTACCACGCGATGTCGAGCCGCCCCTGCGCGTCGATTCCTTCGTCCACCCAGAGTCCACTCTGCACGTTCGAGTGCGCCGTGTTGTTTTCGAAGCGGGCCAGCGGGACGTGACGCGGCCAGATCGCTGTCGTGGCCGACAGCCCCGTCGGGTGGGTGGGCATTGCATACCAAATACCGAAGCCGTCCGATCCTGCCGCTACGTTGTCGTGCAAATCGTTGTCCGGATTCGTCACCCAGAAGGTCGCGGGACGTTCGTCGGTCTCGAGCAGCCGGGTAGCGGGCGACGGTGTGCGCGTGCGCATGCCGAGATTTCCCGCCAGCACGTTGCCGTGCTCGATGCCATCCTCGAGAAAGAAGCCGTGCCCCTCGTGGTCGTAACAGACGTTCCGCTCCAGCGTGACACCGTGCGTCCCGTGGATGGTCATGCATCGGTTGTAGCTTTGCCACACCGCGTTCTCGCGCGCGTAGTGCCCTTCGGTTTCACGCGCGAGATGCCAGTGGAGCGGGTAGCGTCCGAGCGCGCCTCGCTGGCCGACGCGATGGAACTCGACGCCTTCCACATGCGCGACACTTCCCGGATGGATCATCACCTGGGCGCCGTAGCCGGACGCGGCGGACCCCTCGTCTCCTTCGATGACGACGTTGCGTGTGAGCAGCCCGACCTCCGCCCGTTCGTCGAGTGTCCGCCCCGCAATCTGCTGTAGCGCACCCCAGTGGCTGTGCGTCAGCGGACGAGTCAGACGCACACCTTTACCGGCCACGGACTGCACTTCAACGAGTTCGGACTCCGTCGGATCAAAGCTGGTCGAGCTTACCGCCAGTCGATCACCGGCGCGCCAGCCGCTCTCGCGATCGAGCACAAGCGTTGCGTCGCCTGCGCGCGCGTGCGATCCGAGTCGGGTCCACGCCGTGACCGGCTGGCCATGCAGTTCGAGTGTGCCGCCGATCACAACGATGCCCTTGCCGCCCGCGCCGAAGACGCTATTCTCCGCGGCCGATCCGGTCATCGTGAGGCGCGCGCGATGGGTGAAGCGGCGCTCCCTGCGACCGATGATCAGCGCCCCGTGGACTTCGATCGTCCGGGCGGCGAGCGCATGGTCGCGATCATCGAGGAACTCGAGCGTGCCGAGGATGGTGATCCGCCGCATCGCCAGCGGCGCAGGAGAATCCAGCAACACATGCCGATCAGCGGGAATCACCACATCCGAACCGGTTGCCGGCACAGCGCCGTCGGGCCACGCGCCAGGATCGGTCCAGCGGTAGACGCTCTGCTCGCCCGCGGGCAGATTGTGATGCGGTGCCTGCGCGTGCTCGGCGATGGGTGCGAGAATCCGTTCCGCCGGAGTGCATGCGGCGGAGAGGACGAGCAACGACGAAAGCACACTGGCACGCATCAAGGCCACGTCGGACGAAGAGCGAAGTAGTAGCGCGGAGGCTCCGCGTTGCTTGTTCTTCGTCGACGGTGAGGAGCGACTTGAGCGACGTTGCCGGTGCGGAAACGGATCGTGCCGCGGGCGTGTGTGCGTTTCTGTCGTCGTGCCGGAGCTGTGACGCTCGTGCCGCACCTGTGCTCCTGCTCGTCCTTCACGCAGTACCTCTGACCTCGTTGGTGCGTCGCGCAACTGCGACGGCGCGCGACGGAGCGCCAGTCCCTCTGACCGCCACATGTCCCCTGTCCGCTCGCCGAACACGCTCGCGCTGCTGAAGCGACCGCCGACGCTCGTGTGGTCGCAGCGTGCGCTGGCCGTCGCGACGATCCTGCTCGGCGTGCGCTACCTGTTCTGGCGTTGGGCCGAAACGGACAATCCGTCAGCGCACTGGTTCTTTCTGCTGTTCATCGTGACGGAGTCGATGGCGTTTCTTTCGACGGTCGGGCTGATGATCGTGTCATGGCGCCAGCGACTGTATGCCGTGCCGCCAACGATCCCCGATCGATCGGTCGACGTCTTCATCGCGACGTACAACGAACCCCTGGAGCTATTGCGCGATACCGTGTACTGCGCGGTGGCGATCCGGTATCCGCATCGCACGCTGCTGCTCGATGACGGCAATCGTCCGGACGTCGCGGCCCTGGCCGCGGAATTCGGCTGTGTGTATCTGGGCCGCGCCGATCGCGCGCACGCGAAGGCGGGCAACCTGAACAACGGTCTGCGTCACAGCGAGGCCGACTTCATCGTGACGCTCGACGCCGATCATGTGCCGGCGCCCGAGTTGATCGATGAGATGATCGGCTTCTTCGTGCAGCCGGACGTCGGGATCGTACAGGCCAATCAGGACTGCTACAACCTCGACTCGTTCCAGCACGAAATGGACTGGCGCGAGCGCAATGGCTGGCAGATGCAGGAGCTCTTCTTCAGCGTTATTCAGCCGGCGAAAGATGGCTTCAACGCGACGATCTACTGCGGAAGTCCGGCAATGCTGCGCCGTGCGGCGCTCGACGAGATCGGCGGCTTCGCCACGGGCACGATCACCGAGGACCTGCACACGGGACTGCGCCTGCAGAAGCGGGGCTGGCGGGTGCTGTACTTCAATCGGAGCCTCGCGCGCGGTCTCGCGGCCCAGACGTTTGCCGGCTATGCCGCGCAGTGGAGACGTTGGGGTGTCGGATCGACGCAGGTGCTGCGCATCGAACGACCGTTGCTCGGGCCAGGGCTCACGCTTGGCCAGCGCTTCTGCTATCTCGCGTCGTACGAGTACAACGTCATCTTCAGCTGGGTGCGACTGTTCAGTGTAGCGACGGTCATATTCGCGTCGCTCACCGGCATTTTCCCACTCCTCAGCGATCCGCTCTCCTTCGCGTCGCATTACCTCCCGTTTCTCGCCGCCAACCTCGCTGCCACGAGCATTCTCGCGGGCAACTGGCGCACGCCGTTCCTGATGGAGCGGTACAACTTCGTGAAGATCCATGCCACGCTGACCGCGCTGTCCGGATACTTCGAGCGCAATGCGACGTTCCAGGTCACCCCGAAGTCGCGCGCACCTGCAGCGGCGCTCACGCAGGCGGCGCCGTACATCGTGCTTCTCTTTCTCGTGTACACGGCGATGGTGTGGGCCGTCGTGCAGGCCTGGCAGGCACCGAACGAGGGGCAGTTCTGGGCGTACATCGTCACGGCGTGCTTCGGGGTCTACTTCTTTGCGGTCACGTCGCCGGCCGTGGCGCGCGTGCTCGAGCGCCGCGAGCTGCGATCGACGTACCGATTCCCGCAAGACCTCGACGTGAAGCTGCGTTTCGACCTGCAGCGACTCGATATCGGGGGACGCGCGAGCATCGCCGGTGAGACATTCGCGCGGAACCTGAACCGTGGCGGCGTCTCGGTCACGCTCGACCAGGAGTTGGCCGTCGGCACATTCGTCACGGTGAATTTGACGCTCCCCAATCGACTGGTGAATGCCTTCGGGCAGATCGCGTGGACGGAACGGTTCAAGGTGAATGGCAAGTGGCGCTACGCGAATGGCATCCGATTCCTCGTCACCGATTTCGACGATGGCGACGCGATCATGCAGCACCTGTTCATGGAAGTGGCGCCGCGCCATGCCGAATGGCTCACGATGACCGCGCAACATCAGCAGCCGCGCGGACGCGCATCGTCGTCCACTGCGTCCTCTCCTGCGCTGCCGCCGCCTGCGCTGCCGCCGCCTGCGGCGCCGGGTTCCGATTCCGACCAGGCCACGGCTGCGTGAGCAGGCTGACTGTGCAAGGCGCTCTAGGTGCGGCGCGTCAGTGCGTCATCGCCACTATCATGGGCGTCGTCGTCGCCCTTACCAGTGGCCACGTCGTGCAAGCGCAGAGCGTCCCCGCAACCGTAGATTCCGCGCGCGCTGCCCATGCCCGCGGGGACACCGAACGCGCGATCGCGCTCTATCGCGACGTCGTACGCGCCGACAGCTCGTCACGCGAGGCGCTGCGGGAGCTCGCACAGCTCTACGGCACGCAAGGCAAGTGGCAGGACGCCCTGCCGCTCGCGCGTCGGCGCGCCGCGTTGGGCGAGTCCGACTTCGCACTCGAGCGCGATCTCGGCCAGTGGCTCGTGTGGTCGGGGTCCAACGACGAGGGACTCGTGCATCTGCGCAAGGCGATCGCGCTTGCCCCCGACTCCGCCTCTGTCCGTCTTGCGCTGGGACAGACCCTGACGTGGAATCCGCGCACGCGTGATGAAGGACTCGCCGTTCTGTACACCCTTGAGCGGGAGCGACCGTCCGATCGCGCCGTGCGGCGCGCCATCGCTTCGCCACTCACCTGGAATCCGGTTACGCGTCGCGAAGGCGTGCGCAGACTTGCGACGCTGGTGCGTGAAGACTCGTCGGCCAGCCTGCTCACGGAGTACGCCAACGTGCTCTCGTTCGCGTCAGAAACACGCAGTGAGGCACTTCGGCAGTACGAGCGCTTGTCACGCTTGTCACCTGGAAGTCTGGATGCAGCGCGCGGCCGCGTCAAAGTGCTCACGTGGAGCCGACGTCCAAACGACGGACTCCATGCCGTCGATTCCGCGCTGCTGCGCTTTCCGACAGACACGATGCTGCTCGAGTCGCGAGCGACGCTGCTCAGCGATGTTGGTCGTCATGCCGAGGCGATCGAAGTCCTGCGCGGGCTGGTGGAACGCGCGCCCGCTAACGTGGGGTTGCAGGAGCGACTGGGCTACGCACTGCTCGCCGCCGGTGATCGCGCGGAAGCGCGGCGTGTCGCCTCCCGACTCCCGTCGACTGACACGCCCACTGCTCCCGATTGGATTCGTCGCGGCGCGGCGCCGGCGCTCGGTGTCGATGTGGCGTACCAATCCAATTCGTTTGGTCTGCAACTGGCTCGAATGCTGGTCGATGTTTCGACGGCCGTCGCCGTTGGCACACGTCTATCCGTCATCGCGGGCCGCACGCGCTACGTGGTCCCTTCCGACACGTTCAACTCCAACAACGTGTCCGTGGTGCTCGAGCGCCGAGCCGCTCGCCTGTTGCTGCTTCGCGCGCAGGCGGGCGCCGAGCAGTACGAAGACACTCCGTCAAGTTGGTCCTCGGCGGGTGAAGCCGAAGTCGCGGTCGGCGCGGACGGCTCCATTCGCGCGTTCGGACAACGGGCGCCCGTCGAGGACTCGCGTCGTTCAGCAAGCGGTGTGACGATAGGCGGGCGAGTGATCGGACAGGTGCGCGCCAATACTGCCGGCCTTGCAGTGCGGCTGCCCACGTTCGGCACCGGGTTTCGGCTGACCGCCAGTGCCGGACTTGGGCTCTACACGGGCTTCGAGCTGCGCGACAACATGCGGCGCGATTTCACAGTCTCGGCGCTGCGCAGCGTCGCCGTCGGTGATGGCGGCACACGCGTGGAGTTCGGCGTGGGATATTCCTTCCTCGATTTCGAATTTGACGCCAATCGCAGCGACTCGAGCGTGCCGGCCAACGAGATCGGCAACTACTGGAGTCCGTCGAACTTCGGCAACGCAAGTGGCAGCATCGGGCTGTCGGTGCCGATCACCGGTCGGCTCACCTGGCGCGCGGATGGCAGCATCGGCCGGTTGGTCTCCGGTGCCACGACGACGCGCGGTCGCACATCGATTCTTGGCACGACGGAACTGCGACTGGTTGGACGCAGCGGATGGGATCTCACGGCGGGCACGTTCTACATCGACAACCTGAGTGGCTTCATTCTCCGGCAGAGTCGCGCAGGAGTGCGGCACTCCTTCTGAGCCGCGCGTGACCAGTAGCCACGCGGCCGCAGCCTATTGCCGTCCGACTCGCTCCGCTCCTGCCGCATCGACGCGCACCCAGATCTGGTACGCGCCTGCGCCGTCGGCGAGTTCAAACGGAAACCGCGCAGCGAGACGGTACCGCGGTTGCGCACGGAGGAGCTCTTCCTCGACCGCGGTCGCCCACTCGCGCTGCGGTCCGAAGCGAAGCAGCACCGCCGTGAAGTAGCCATCGCGGATCGCGCGGCGATACGGGTCCACGTCGGTCGGCGTCTGCGCGCGCTGCCCATCGTAGTCGAAGTAGTACGGATGCACCCATTGCGACACCGGCGCGCGCCGGCCCAGATAGAGCGTTCCGAGATCCGGTTCTTCACTCAAGAAGTGCGCCGGTGGTCCCGTGACCGGGGCCAAGGCGAGATACGCGACTCGCGTGCTGTCGGGCCAATAGCGGAAGAGCCGGTAGGCCGCCTCGGCACCCGGAACCACGATCGCACGCACGAAAATGGCGACGGCCGCTGCGGCCACGGCGACGGAGATCACCACCTGGCGGGCGTGCCACCGTCGCACGAGCCACGCGCACAGCGCCGCGACGGCACCGCCGGCGAGCGTGGCCCAGAGAACGAGCGCAAAGGCCATGTGCTTGTGCAGCGACACAAACTCGTGGAGTCGTGCGTGGTTGAGCGGGGCCAGCAACGCAAAGGCGAAGATCGTCACCGCTATCCAGCGCACGCGGGCTGCTGCGAGGGCGAGGGCGGGCAGGGCCAGCACCGCCGTGGCACCCCCGAGTGAGAGCGCGAAGAGAATGATGTCGCGCACACGGCCTCCGCTGGTGACGGAGCGTGATAACGTCGTCGTCACGAAGCCCGACCAGAGCTCGCGTGGCTCGCCCGCGAGTGCGAGCGCCACGCCGGTGATGAGTGCCGCGGCCAGCGTCACCGCACCGCGTTTCCATCGGCTGCCGGGCGGCATCACGAGCGACGCGACGATCACGATGCACGGCGCGTACAGCAGCGATGCGTACTTCACCAGCACCGCTGTCGCAATGCAGACGCCGGCCAGCACCGCCGTGAGCCAGCGCGTGCGCTCACCGCGGTCGATCACCGCGGCGAGTGCGACCGCCACCAACGCCAGGGCCAGTGCGTCGTAGGTGGCAAAGCGGGCGAGAAACAGCACGGGTGCCTGCACCGAGAACAACGCCGCCGCCGCGATTCCGGCGACCCGAGAGGAGAAGAGCACGCCTGCGGCCGCATACACCGCGATGACGGCGACGAGGATGCAGGCCAAGCTGAAGACGCGCGCACCTTCCAGACCGCCGCGAGCGTACAGTGCCGCTGCGAGCCGAGGATAGAGGTGCGGCGCGCCCGAGAGATACGTGGCGATCGGCGGTGTTTCGGCACCCGTCTGCGCCGCGTCACGCAACAGCTGTCCCGACACGATGTACGTTGCCTCATCGACAAAGGCATCGTTCGTGAGCGTGCGCGTCTGCATCCAGAGCCCCGCGCCGATCACGAGCATCAGAAGCAGCGTCGCGACACGCTCCAGAAGATCGTTTCGTTGCGCGGTCGCGAGGACACCCGTCAGTGAGTGCGTAGCTCCAGCACTGGCAAACCGTGTCACGTTTTTGTGAGGGAAGATTGCACGGGTCAAATTACAGGAACGCTCGGCTTCGTCCAACCGGCGTCCGCCCAACCCTGAGGTGAGTCTGAGTCGTCACACCGCGTCCCGGTCTCGTGCCAGTGCCGAAGTCGCCGTCGTCTCGGATCGTCTTCGCCGTGCGCCGCACCTCACCTCGGAGCACGGCGTCTGGTTGCTCGTCATTCTGATGCTGGCGTTCACGCTGCGCGCCTTCGACCTCACGTTCAACAGCGCGTTCGAAGGCGAAAGCTTCATGATTCTCATGGGGCGCGGCGTCCTCGACGGCTCGCCGGACGTTGCTGAAAACCTGCGCAGTGCGTTCGGCTGGTATGCCTGGCCAGTCCTGGTCGCCTTCGCCGACCGCTTCGGGGGACTGCAAGCCGCACGGCTGCTGACGTGTGCAGCGGGGACCGCAGCCGCACTTGGCGTCTTCTTTCTCGCGCGACGTCTGTTCGACGAACGCACCGGACTCGCCGCCGCGCTGCTGTGCGCCGCCTTCGCACCGGCGATCATCGTCTCCCGCATCGCAACAGCTGATGCGGCGGGGCTGGCGCTCGTTGCCTTTACGTTGGCCATGGTCGCGCGCGCCTGGCACCGCGAGTCGATCGCGTCCTGGATCGCCGCCGCCGCGCTGGCCGTGCTGACCGTGCTCGTCAAGCACGCGCTGGTGCTGCTCCTGCCGATGCTTGGACTCCTCGCCCTGGTGCTCGATCGCCGGCGAGGCTGGGTCTTCTCGGCGCTCGTCATCATCAGCGTTGTCGCGTATGTGGTATTGAATGGACCCGCACTGCGCGAGCTGCTGACACTGGTGGCGAACGCGACGCGGATGCAGGAGCATTCGTTCTCGGTGATCGGCGGCGACGCAATCGATGTCTGGATACTCTGGGTGCTCGCAGCCATCGGACTGTTGCTCGCCGACCGCGCGATCCGTCCATCGATCGCACTCCTCTGCCTCGGCTCGCTCGCGCTGTCGCTCGTGCCGACGTCGTCGAGCTTCGATCCCCATGCGTGGACGAACGATGTGCACGCGATCATACCGCTGCTCCCCGCCGCAGCGGTGGGGGCGATTGCCATCTGCGATCGCATCGTGAAAGGGCAACGTGCGCTCTCGAGTCTGCTGCTGCTGCTGCTCGCCGGCTGTCTGCTTATTGTCGGAGGGCGAGACCTCGCCCCGCGCAGTCGCGGCGCGCTGATGCAGTGGCCGAACGCCGCGGTGGTGCGCGACTTCGTGCATGAGCATGTTCAGTATGGCCAGCGCGTGCTGGTGGACGATGCTGCGCTGCGATACGTCCTCGCGGAGCTGACTGTGCCGTCCCGTGTGAAAGACGAACGAGTCGCCACGATAAACGGCGTCGAGGCCACGGCCGCGCTGGCCAGGGAGGTGGCCGACGGCACGTTCGACTACATCGTAATCGATGGAAACAACACGGCCGCCGCCCGAGTACTTCATGCCGCCATCGAGCCGGTGGTCATGGGGCGCTACGTGGAGCGCATGCGTGCGCTCCAGCCCAACACGGGCGATGACGCGGTGATTTACGAGCGAATCTCGCCACCCGTGTCACGCGCGGTCGATGCCCCGACGGTGCAGATCGAGTCGCCGCTGCCAGATGCCGTGGTGGAGAGCACCGGACGCCCACCAGGTACGGACGTCGTAGTACGGGTCGAGCACGTGCCGCATGGTGCGCGTCTGCAGTTCGATGTCTTCACCGACCAGTGGTACGATCAGGGTCCGGCACAGCCGACCGTTGGCGCGTCGGGTACGTACCGGCGTCGTGTCGTACTGGGCGGCGTGGGCGCGCAGCGATGCAGCCACATGCTCCGCGTGCGTCTACGTAGCGTGGACGACCGCATCCTGCACGAAGTCGTCGTGGGTCGGATCACGCGCGCCGGCCCCGACAGCACCGCCATCGCCTGTTCGGCCGAACCCGCGTGACGACGTCGCAGCGCTCACCGCGCGCTGCCGCGTGCGCCTTCAGCGTCCGTCACACGTCGAATCAGGAAATGTCGGATTGACGCGCGCGATATCGGTGACCATCGCTGTATAGCGCACACGGCCGCGCAGGTCGCGCACGCGCGCGCGGATGGCGTGATGACAACGCTGCCCGTCGGCGCCACCCAACCACGCCGTTGTCTCGAATACGCCCGTGACCGGATCCACACCCACCGGCACGCCTTGCGGCCACCAACGATTCGTCAGCACTTCGACCTGCACCGACTCGCCACTGCGACGGTCCAGCAACACGCCGCGCACTGGTACCGAGGCGCCGGCAACGCGCGCGTCCGCCACCGGATCGGTGATGACGAAGTTCCCGCTGCGCGGGGCAGGCGGCGCGATCGGAGGACGGAGGCGGCGATAGACGCGAACCACCGCGCCCGTCAGCGAATCGGTGACTTGACCGACCTCGCCATAATGTGGTGGCAGGTCGGGAGCGATCGACGAGAGCATCCCTGTGCCCAGCACGATGAAATCGAACGCGCCGTCACGCACTGCGGCCGTATAGGCGGGAGGCCCCGTCTGCCCTTCGTACGCGAAGTAGAACGGATCGACGATGTGCTCCGGTCGATACTCGGGCCAGAGCGAGTAGCGCAGTGTCTGATCGTCAACCAGTACCTTCCGCGCCGGTCCGGTCCACGCGCGCAGATACTGCGTGGCGAAGCTGTTGTTTGTCCAGGGAAAGGCGACATCCGCTCGCGTGACCGTCCAGTCACGACCTGCCAGCGCCAGTGGCACGGCGATCAGCACACAGGCGTACTGTGTCGCGCGCGCGGGCATGGCAATCGACGCTGACCGCAGTCGTCCGACGAGTTGGCCGAAGACCGGCACCGCGAGGGGGATCAGCAACAGGAGCACGTACGCGGCCTGTCGATACGTGTTGTAGTCGGCGCGCTGCGTGACATGCACCACCGCGAAGAGGAGCGCGCCACCAAACATCGCCAGTCGCGGCCAGATGAGCGTACGCCGGTCCAACGCCAACGACATCACGGCGAGCGCCAGAAGCAACCACACATCGATGCGTTGCCGGACGTAGATGCGAGCAAGCTCGCCTGCGGGCGCGCGCAGGTAGTCCGTGGAGGTCTGCAGATACCGCCACATCTCCTCCATCTCGCTCCAGTACACGGCCACGTACGTGATGCACAGAGTGGAGAGCAGGACGGCGAAATAGCGCCGCGCGCGTGCCCCTTCGAGCAGGGCAAGGCCGACCAGCGGCGGGCCGAATATCGCCAACGGGTGTTTGATGAGAAAGGCGGCGAAGATGCTGATCGCCGACGCAACCCACATCCGTCGCCGATGCGTTGCGCTTGCCTCCACGAAGAGCGCCACACCAACGGCGAAGAAGCAGAGCGTGGCGGCTTCGCGATACGCCACACGACCGGCAAAGACAAATGGCGACAAGGGCGCGAGCAGCAGCCCCGCGGCGAGTGCATCGGCGGTACCGGACAGTCGCCGCGTGGTGTGCATCACGGCGAGAAGCGTGCCGATGCCGAGCACGCCGGTCATCGCCCGCATCCCGGCCGCCCCGCCAAGTTGATCGGCCCACCAGGCCATGAGCGGAAACAGGTACCAGCCGAGGTGATAGCCGATGGGACTCGGCGAGAGCTGCCCGGCCAGCACGCGACGCGCAATCGAGATGTTGTCCGCTTCGTCGAGGTAGACGGTGTTGTAGTCGAGATCGTGCAGCCGAATCCACGCCGCCACGACGACAATGGCAAGCAGCAGCCACCACTCGTCCGAGCGAATCGGCTGCAGTGCGCGCCAGCCGTGCTGGCGATCCGATCGGAGTCTCGACCACCAGCTGTTCGTCACGGGAGATCGCCGCGGTTTAGTATGTGCCAGAATTGACGCATCATACACTGGTTGGTGAAAGGACACGCGCCGTCAGCAGTTGTGACCACGATCACTTTGTGACGTGAATTGCACGTTGCGCTCTTCCAACAGCTCACTGATCATGGTGTAGCGTCCGCGCTGCGCATGGCGTGCGGCGGCGCAGATCCAGGTTGGTGAAGATGACGTAGGTGATGAGTCCAGTTGCATTTAGACGGTAGTTCCTCAGATTTGTCCTATGGCCGAGCTCGGCACGGGGCTTGCTGGAACTAGGTTCGTGGTCAGTACGTCCTCAGGCCGACAGCGCGGATTCTCGCTGCTTGCCCTCTCTCGTTTCTCGGTACCTGCCATGTCCCTTCGCACTCGTGTCCTGTTTTCGCTCGCCGCGGCCGTCGTTTCGGTGCCAGCGGTCGCCGGCGCACAGCAGTGCAATCCGGTCGATGCAGCGGCGCAGACGTGCTTCATCGATCCTACTCCGGCGCAATCGGCTGCCTCGCCGGCGGGCGTCGGATTCGGCGGTGGTTCGCCGATCTCCGTGGCCGCACGGTACCTCGGTGGCATCGCGCTCTTCCAGAGTGACGTCTATTTCTTTCAAGGCTTCTTCGCGAACGGGTTCCTCGCGACCGATCCCCTCGCCCGCATGGGGGACTACACGCTGATCGGCGGAAAGCCGTACGACCAGAGCGTCATCTACCCGCCGGGCGGTCCGGGTTGGATTGCGCTTCCCGGCACCATCAGCGCGGCACAGGAGCTGGTGTTTGGTATTCGAGTGCGGGGTGACGGTCCGACCGATCGCTGGTTCTTCAGCGGATACGGTGCGTACGGCTATGATCGCAACCCACTCGGTCGGAACTCGCAGCCCGGCGGACCGGCGTTCACGCCCATGTACTCAAACCTGTTCCTGAACGGTGTCGCGCCTGCGAGCGACGGTGTCCCCAGCAACAATTTCCTGCGTGCTGCTCCGCCGGCGGCGTGGACGGGTGTGTGGAGCCCCGCCAACGGCTATTACGACGGCGTGGACGCCCTGCTCGGCTTCGAGGACAGCCAGGGGTGGAGCGACGGCGATTTCAACGATGCGTTGATCGCGATCGATTTTGCGTCCAACGTCTCGACTGTGCCGGAGCCGGGATCGATTGCGCTGGTCGCGGCTGGCCTGCTGGCGACGTTGACGGCGGTTCGTCGTCGCCGAAACAGGGCGTAAGCAGTCGATAACGAAAGCGCCCCGGATCGTGAGATCCGGGGCGCTTCCTGTTTCGTGCAACCGTCGGTGACGATTTACCAGCGATAATGCGCGAACGCCTTGTTCGCTTCGGCCATGCGGTGCGTGTCTTCTTTCTTCTTGATCGCATTGCCTTCGCCACGGCTGGCGGCCAACACTTCGGCGGCCAGCTTTTCCCGCATCGACTTTTCGTTGCGGTCGCGCGAATACCCGATGAGCCAACGCATGGCCAGCGCGGTACGACGATCCTGGCGCACTTCGACCGGCACCTGATACGTGGCACCACCAACGCGGCGGCTCTTCACTTCGACCACTGGCTTGAGGTTGTTCAACGCCTGCTTGAACACGCCCACGCCCGGCTGGCTGGTCTTGGCCTCGACGATATCCATTGCGCCGTAGAAGATGCCTTCGGCGGTGGACTTCTTGCCCTGGATCATCAGGGAGTTGATGAACTTCGAGACGGTCTGGCTGTCGTAACGCGCATCAGGCAGAACGGTGCGCTTTACGGCGCTCTTGCGGCGGCTCATTTCTTCTTACCTCCCTTCGCGGCTGCGGCAGCCGCGGCGCCCTTCTTGGGACGCTTGGTACCGTACTTGGAACGGCTCTGATTGCGGCCGTTCACGCCCGAGGCGTCGAGCGTACCGCGGACGATGTGGTAACGCACACCCGGCAAGTCCTTCACACGGCCGCCGCGCACGAGCACGATCGAGTGCTCCTGCAGGTTGTGCCCTTCACCGGGGATGTACGCGGTGACTTCGAGCTGGTTCGTGAGGCGCACGCGGGCGACCTTACGGAGCGCGGAGTTGGGCTTTTTCGGCGTCGTGGTGTAGACGCGGGTGCAAACGCCACGCTTGAAGGGATTGCTCTTGAGCGCGGGCGCTTTCGACTTCTCGACGACGTCCTTTCGGGCGCGCCGGACCAGCTGATTGATCGTTGGCATTCGACTGTGAGTGTTCGGAAACCGACATCTACGTGAATCGCACCGGCGATGGCTCTCGGCTCCAGAGCCATCACATCGCCCGACCCGAACGCGAACAGCGCGCGAACGCGGGAACTGCCGGAAGCGGCACGGAACAGAATCCTAAGCTTAGTCGAGGATGAGGGAGGGGGCAAGCTGGAACGACGGAACCACCAAGTGTCGGGCGCTGAGTTCGGGTTTCGGGTTGTGAGTGCCAGCGCGCGGCAAGCAGACGACGGGCACCACCCGCCACCCGCACCCGGACCCGGACTTGGACCCGTACCTGGACGCGAAGCTCGACACATGGAGGTTCCCCTAACGGAATTTGCATCCCCTCCGTCCATCAGGGTGTCGAACATGTATGCCACTCCCGACGTACGAAGATGAGAACCTGCTGTTCAATCCCGTTCGCGCTCACCGCCGCGCCAACGTCGCTGTACTTTGCGTATCCGATGCAACGACTGCCGTGAGCGACTTCAAAGACCGCCTTCAGAGCGCACTCGACTCCGGTTTCCTGCTCGATCGGGAGATCGGCGGCGGCGGCATGTCGCGCGTATTCCTCGCCACCGAGCGCGCACTGCAGCGCCGAGTGGTGATCAAGGTCCTGCCCCCCGAGCTGGCGGCCGGCGTCAACGTCGAGCGCTTCCGTCGGGAGATCCAGCTCGCGGCGCAGCTCCAGCATCCGCACATCGTTCCCGTGCTTGCCGCAGGCGACGACGACGGATTGCTCTGGTACACGATGCCGTACATCGAGGGCGAGTCGCTGCGCGGCACGCTCAAGAAACACACGCGACTGCCGGTTCGCGATGTCGTGCGCATCCTGCATGACGTGGTCGACGCCCTGGCCTACGCGCACCTGCGCGGCATCGTGCATCGCGACATCAAGCCGGACAACATCCTCACGTCGGGGATGCACGCGCTCGTCACCGACTTCGGTGTCGCGAAGGCGCTCAGCGCCTCGATCCCATCGGCGGGCGGCACGACAACGGGGATGGCGATCGGCACCCCCGCATACATGGCGCCCGAGCAGTTGGCGGCCGATCCCGCCGCCGACCATCGCGTGGACCTGTATGCGGTCGGTCTGTTGGGTTACGAGCTGCTGACGGGAACCTCGCCGTTCACCGGCAGCTCGCCGCAGGCGACGCTGGCCGCGCAGCTCACGGTGACCCCGCCGGCCCCGCACACGGCGCTGGCGGCCGTTCCGGAGTCGCTCTCGCACGTGATCATGCACTGCCTCGAAAAGGACGCCAACAAGCGTCCTGCGTCGGCGCACGCACTCCTCGCCGAACTCGATGCACTGCCGCCGCTCACCGCGAGTCAGCGCGCGCCGTCGTCGCGTAGCCGCGCCTGGATGGCCATTCCCGCTGCGTTGGCGCTCGTGGCGGCAGCGTACCTGGTCGCGCAGCGCGTGCGCTCCACCGCCGATGGAGCCACGGCGTCGGCGAGCAACGCGTCACCTTCCACGTCCAAGCCGCGTGACGCAAGCGCGGGCGGTGCGCAGACAGCTTCGCTGGCAGTCGCCGCTACGGATTCCATGTCGGATTCCATGTCGGATTCCATGTCGGATTCCATGTCGGGCAGCGCCAACAGACGTCCCGCGTTCCGCGACAGTGAGATGACACCGAAGTCGGTGGACGGCTCTCGCGCCGTGCCGGTGCCGATCGTCATCACGCGCGCGGAATCGCTGGCGATCGCGCAGGCGATGATCAAGCGTATGGCAGCCAAACCGAAGTCCGGCGTCGCCACGGACACGCTCGTCCCATCGTCGAGGACGTCGGTGCTGACATCGGTCGGCCCCGGCACACAGCGCATCATCGTGCGCACGCTCGATGACCCGAAGGCAGAACTCGCACTCGATCGCCAGTGGCTGCTCGACGAGGTGAAGCGCATCTTCACCGACTCGATCTCGCAGGCGCTCGCCCGCATGGAGTCAGACCTGTCGCGCATGCCGCGCGGCTCTCGCACGGAGCTGACGCGCGTACCGGCGGGCATTGTGCCGCTCATCGCACCTCCGTCCGACGGTCGTACGCGCGTGGTCATCTCGACCTACACGAATGGCACGGGAAAGCGTGAGTTCGGCGGCATTGGCCGCGACGCCGCGCAGTTTCTTCGCGCCTCGCTCGCGCCGGACAAGTTCGACGTCATCGACACCGAAACGACCGATCGCGTCTCGCGCTCCACTGGCGATCGACTCTCCATGGGTTGGGGCCTGCGCGCGGACTACGTGGTCAGCGGCGTGGTGACGCAGCGTGCGGATTCGCTCGTGCTGCTGACGATCCTCACGGACATGCGCGGTCGCTTCTCGCGCGCCAGCGAGATCGTCTCGCCGAATACCGACGTCAAAAAGGCGTTCGATCCGACCTTGGCGCGACTGAACCTCTGGCTCGACTCGGCCAAGGTCATGAGTGCGCGCATGCCACCGCGCCCGCCACGCGGCGCCATTGAGATGCGCGGGTCTCAGGGGCCCGGTGGTCCGACGGCAGGCGTCAGACCACCGGAGTAGAAGGACCCGGTATTACCCGATCGAACTGCGTTTCCCGTACGGCAGACTTCGCTTGTGAGACGCGCTCGACCGTCGTCTTCTTACTCGGTCAATGAACGACGGTTGTGCCGCTTCCTATCAACTGCCGCGACCGCGGTGAGGATTCCGAATGATGCCCTCCAAAGCCGTCATTTTTCTCGGCGACAACGCAGCTGAGGCGCTGCACGCGATCGAACAGACCGGCGCCGTTGTACTCGCGAACTACGGCGCCTCCGTGCTCGTGCGCGCCGAGAACTCCGCGCTCAATCAACTCGGCATCGGTGGATTGCGCGTTCGCGAACTTGCCGAGGCTCCAACGGTTGAACTCGGCGGCTATCGCGTGGATACGGCGCGTGCTGATCTCGCGGCGACCTCAGCGTCCGCGGTTGCGCGCACCGGCGCGACGGGACTCAGTCGCCAACTGGTGCGGGTCGCTGGTCCGATGCACCCCGACTGGAAAAATCAACTCGAGCGGTTGGGCGTTGTGCTGCATCAGTCATTGTCGGAAGAGACGTATCTCACGTCCATTCCGGGTGCACAGGTCGACGATGTGCAGGCACTTCCGTTTGTTGAATCGGTCGTGCCGTATGCGTCACCACTGAAAGTCAACGCTGCGTTGCTGACTGAGGACGTGCAACAGCAGTTGAATGCACCGACTGCGTTCCGACTCGCCGTTCCGCTCGCACCGACCATCGTGCCTGCGGCTGAACCGACGATGCGTCGAGTGCGCGGTGCGACGCGTCAGGCGATCCTGCCCGAGCCGGTGTCGGGGGCAAACCAGGAAGCGCGTGCGGCTGAAGTTGTCGGCAACCTTGAACTCGTTCTGTTTGATGCGCAGGATCTTGTCGCTGCTGCCGACGCCGTGCGCGCAGTTGGCGCGACAATCATTCGTGCGGTTGGCGAACGTCTCGTAGTCTTTGCTGCCTCGAAGCTGATTCCGGCGTTGGCCGAGTTGCCGATGATACGCGAAGTGAATCCGTACGCGCCATCTGAACTGCACAACAACGTGGCGACCGGCATCATGCGCGCCGATGTGTTGCATTCCACCTTCGGTCTCGATGGCTCGGGGCAGATCGTTGGCATCGCGGACTCAGGGCTCGACACGGGCGTCAACGATGCGACGCTGCTCGATGATTTCGAAGGGCGTGTGGTGAGCATCTTTGCCTTGGGACGTCCGGGAGATGCGAGTGATCCTGACGGGCATGGTTCGCACGTCGCGGGTTCTGTCTTTGGAAATGGCGCAAACTCGAATCAGACGATTCGCGGCACGGCACCGGCAGCGCGCGCCGTGTTTCAGTCGATCATGGATGCCGGTGGTACTCTGAGCGGCATTCCGGCGAATCTGGGAACGGGATTGTTTGATGTCGCGCGCGATCAGGGAGCGCGCATTCACACGAATTCGTGGGGGGCGCCCGTCAACGGCGCGTACAATGCGCGGTGTACGCAGGCCGACACGTTCGCATTCAACAATCGCGAGTTTCTGTTGTGCTTCTCCGCCGGCAACGAAGGGGCGAAAGTCGCGAACAGAGTTGGCTCGCCAGGCACGGCGAAGAACGTCCTTACCATCGGAGCAAGTGAGAGTCTGCGTCCGACGTTGCCAGCGTCGGTGAATTTTCCGGCGAGTCCGATGTTTCCCACCGGTGCGACGTTACCGAACGTCGCAGTGGCCGCGGACAATCAGAATGACGTCGCGAGCTTCAGCAGCATCGGCCCGGCGCAGAACAATCGTCGCAAACCTGATGTCGTCGCACCAGGCACCTGGATTCTGTCGACGCGATCGTCCGTTGCCGTCGCTGATGTCGGTCCCGATGGGCTGCCCGGAACCGGAGACGAAGACGGCATACCGACGCACGCCGAATCGGTCGGCTTGGGCCTTCCGGGGGCACCGATTTTCCTCGCCGGCGACGCCAATGCGCCGGCCGCACCAGCCGGCGCCGGAGCTGCGGCCAACACGAACTACATGTATCAGAGCGGCACCAGCATGGCCACGCCACTCGCCGCTGGTGCATGCGCGCTGTTGCGCCAGTACCTGGTTGATCAGCGCGGCCACGTTCCGTCTGGCGCGCTGATCAAAGCGCTGGTCGTCAATGGTGCCGTCGATATGGGCGCCGGTGTGCCGAACAACACGCAGGGATGGGGTCGTCTCGAGCTGCAGAACACCATTTCGCCCGCATCAACGCAGCGCACACACTTCGACGACGATCTCAACAGCGCAGTCGCGACCGGCGACATTCGCACGTACGACGTTTTCGTGTCGTCGTCGGCTGCGCCGCTGACAGTCACACTCGCCTGGCGCGATCCGGCGGGAAACACAATTCAGAATCGAGTGCATCTGCGCGTCACGCATGTTGCGAGTGCCGTCACGCAGACATCCGATCCGATCGCTGACATCCGCAACAACGTGCAGAAGGTCATCGTCAACGCACCGACGACCGGACTGTGGCGCATTGAAGTGGAAGGCGTGAACGTTGTCACCGGGATTCCCGAGTTGCTGCCTGCAGTTCGACAGGATTTTGCGCTCGTCGTGGCAAACGCGACCGGCTTTTCCTGCAATCCGTCGAACATCGTGCAGGTCATCGACAAGTCCGGAAGCATGGGCTTTTCCGGATACATGGAGCCCGCCAAGGAGCGCGCCAAACAGTTCATCGATCTGATGCAGATCAACGATGAGGCGGCCGTCGTCACCTTCCACGGTACCGCGACACAGGCGTTTCCACTGACGTTGATCGACAACCAGGCAGTGAAGAACAGCGCGAAAGCAGTGATCGCTCCCATCACCGCGAGCGGCATCACCAATCTCCGCGGGGCGCTCACGCAGGGCCAAACCACACTTGGCGCGGACACCGGGAAACCGCGCGCCATGGTATTTCTGAGTGACGGTTTTCATACATCAGGTCCACCGCTCATCGACAATCCGTTTCTCGATTCGATCGCTGCCGCGAACATCAAGGTGCACACCATCGCACTCGGCCCCGACAGCGATTTCCCGACGCTCAACAACATCGCTGATCGCACGGGCACCACGGCCGTGCATGTCGTTGAGTCAGCCGCCGATCTGCACAAGTTGCATGAGATCTATTACAGCATCATCGGCGGGGCCGGATGTGGTGGGCTTGTGCATCTCGATTCAACCAGCGTTGGTCCGGCAGGGCTGACGCAGACGGTGTCTCTGGATAGCACCACGCGCGAAGCGCTGTTCGCTGTCTCGTGGCAGTTGATCGGTGCCGAGCTGGATATCACTCTCACGGGTCCGACAGGCGTCACGTACAGCAGCGCGACCACGATCGCGTCGTACGCTGAAGGAACGACACATGCCTATTTCCGCCTCACCTGGCCGCGTGGGGGCACCTGGCGTGTCACGCTGCGTCCGCGAAAGAATCCGAGCGGACAACCGCTCAACGCAACGCTCGCTGTGATCGCGGACACGGATTTCCATTGCGCCGCGCGCGTCGATCGCAAATTTCTCTTCCTCAATCGGCTGTTCATCGAACACGCGGTGACACGGCACGGCAAACCGGTGAGCACCGGAACCGCCGTTGCCACCATCACCTACCCGACGGTGTGGATCGCGCAGTTGCTGAAGTCGCAGGCCAAGGCGATCAGCGCAATCAGACTGCCGACGAACGCGCTCAAGAAGGACAAAGCCGATCCCAGACTGATCAAACTCGGTGTCGTCATCGCCAACGCTGCGAAAGACGGCAAGGATCTCTTCGGGCGCAAGACGGTGCGCATTCCACTCGTCGACTCCGGCACCGGCCGCGACAAGAAAGCGAAGGACGGGATCTACGCCGGCTTTCTCGACCTGACGAAGATGAAGGTGGCCGGACCGTTTCGCGTGCGTGTCGACTTCGAAGTGAAACAGCCCAAGCTGGGTCTGCATCGCTGCGTCGAATTGCTATCGGTGTACGTGCCGACAACGATTATCTGACGGCGTATAGCTGAACGGACGCGCGGCTCGTCCGGTGCGGTGAATCCATTGATTCGTGCGAACGACATCGACGCGCAACAGGAGTGAGAACAAAGAAGGCGGCACCGATCACTCGGTGCCGCCTTCTTCGCTGTTGCGCGGAAGTTCTGAACTATTCGTTGCCCATCGTGAACGGGACCGGCTCGGCGAACGGCGCCGGCAGCAACGCTTCGAAACTGGGCTCGAGTGCGTCCGGAATCGGCTCCGGCTCCGGGAGCGCATCCGACTCGACATCCACTTCCTGATACCGGTACATACCCGTACCGGCCGGGATGAGGTGGCCGATGATGATGTTCTCCTTGAGCCCCAGCAGGTTGTCGCGTGAACCGCGGATCGCTGCATCCGTGAGGACGCGAGTGGTTTCCTGGAAGGAAGCCGCGGACACGAACGACTGCGTGGTGAGCGAGGCCTTGGTGATGCCGAGGAGCAGTGGTTCGGCCGTTGCCGGACGAATCTTCTTCTTCTTGGCTTCATCGTTCTCATCGCGGAACTGCGCACGATCGACGTGCTCACCTTCGAGCATCTCGGTGTCGCCGGAATCCACGATGCGCACCTTCTGCAACATCTGCTTGACGATCACGCCAATGTGCTTGTCGTTGATCTTCACGCCCTGCAGGCGATACACCTCCTGCACTTCGTTGAGCAGATATTCCTGTACCGCGCGGGGGCCCTTGATCCGCAAAATGTCGTGCGGATTGACGGGTCCTTCCGACAAGCGATCACCGGCGCGCACGCGGTCGCCCTCGTGCACGCGCAAGTGCTTGCCAGCCGGCACTTCATACGTCTGCTCCTCGGCCGTCTCGTCCGCCACCCACTGCCCCTTCTCGATCGTGGCCGGGCGCACGAAGATCTCACGCTTGCCGCGCTTGATCTCACCGAAGCGCACGAACCCGTCGATCTCGGAGATCGTGGCCGGATCCTTCGGACGACGCGCTTCGAACAGTTCGGCGACACGCGGCAGACCGCCGGTGATGTCACGCGTCTTGTACGACTCGCGGCTGATCTTGGCCAGAATGGTACCAGCCGCGATGTTGGCCCGATCTTCGATGATGATGACAGCGCCGACCGGCACGATGAAGTCGCGAACGCGCTTCTCCTTGCCGCCCTTGTTCTGCCAGATCTCGATGTGCGGGTGGAGCTTCTTTTCGCGGTCCTCGATCACGACGCGCTGACGCAACCCGGTCAACTCGTCCAGTTCTTCCGACAACGATTCGTCTTCAACGAGATCGACGAAGCGAATCTCACCGTCAACGTCCGAGATGATCGGATTCGAGTACGGGTCCCACGTGAAGACGGAATCTTCCTTCTTCACGACCTGACCATCCTCGACCATCAGGTACGCACCAAGCGGCACGGCGAGACGCGCTTCGATCAACGCGCCCTTCTCGGCCGAGGCCTTGATGAGCAGTTCGCCTTCGTACGACGTGACGACCTTCTGCCCGTCGGCGTTCTGCACGGTGATCAGGCGATCGCCGTACTCGATGACACCGGCCTTCTTGGTCTTGCGGGCGGTCTGTTCGGCGATACGCGCCGCAGCACCACCGATGTGGAAGGTGCGCAACGTGAGCTGCGTACCCGGTTCGCCGATCGACTGCGCAGCGATGATGCCGACCGCTTCGCCGATGTCGACCATCGCCATCGTGGCGAGGTTGCGACCGTAGCACATGCGGCAGAGCCCACGCTTCGCTTCGCAGGTGAGCACGGAACGGATCTTCACCGTCTCGATGCCCGACGCCTCGATCGCGTCTGCCGACTCTTCGCTGATCAATTCACCAGCTTCCACGATCAACTTCGGACGACCGGCTTCATCGCGCTCCATCGGATCGAACACATCCTCTGCGGCGACGTTGCCCGTCAACCGCTCGGCCAACGGCTCGATCACATCTTCGCCTTCCTTGAGCGCGGACGTGTCCAGGCCGAGGATCGTGCCGCAATCCTCTTCGGCGATCGTCATGTCCTGCGCGACGTCGACGAGACGACGCGTGAGGTAACCGGCGTCGGCGGTCTTGAGCGCCGTGTCGGCCAGCCCCTTACGAGCGCCGTGTGTCGACGAGAAGTACTCGAGCACCGACAAGCCTTCACGGAAGTTCGACTTGATCGGGTTTTCGATGATTTCACCGATACCACCGGTGAGCTTCTTCTGCGGCTTCGCCATCAGACCGCGCATACCAGCCAACTGACGGATCTGGTCGCGCGAACCGCGAGAGCCCGAGTCGAACATCATGAACACGGGGTTGAATCCGCCCTGTGATTCACGCATGGCCTTGACCATCGCGTCCGCCACGTCCGTGTTGGCGTGCGTCCACGTGTCGATGACTTTGTTGTAGCGCTCTCCGTTCGTGATGTTACCGGTCGCGTACGCGCGCTCGAAACGCTCGACGCGCTCGGTCGCTTCGGCCAGCAACAACGCCTTTTCCTTCGGGATGTGCAGGTCTTCGATGCCGATGGAGACGCCGCCGCGCGTGGCATTGCGGAAGCCGAACTCCTTCAGGCGATCGAGCAACTGCACCGTCTCCGCCAGACCGCACTTCCGGTAGCTCTGGAAGACGAGCTCGCCGAGCGCCTTCTTTTTCATGTCCTTGTTCAGGAACTCGAGACCCGTCGGCACGATCGAGTTGAACAGCACGCGACCCGTCGTCGTGACAATCCACCCCGGCGTTTCCTGCTTGCGGTCGTACCAACGGATGGCCGAGTAGAAGCCGATCCGGTTGTTGGCGATCGCCATCTCGATTTCATCGATCACCGAGTACGCGGGCAACTTCATCGCCAGTGCCGCATCCTTGAGCAACGCTTCAAAGCCGATCGGGGCCTTCGTCGCCACGTAGCAGCCGAGCACGATGTCCTGTGACGGCTCGGCGACCGGACGACCGTCCGACGGCTTGAGGATGTTGTTCGACGAGAGCATGAGCACGCGCGATTCGATCTGCGCTTCGAACGACAGCGGCACGTGCACGGCCATCTGGTCACCATCGAAGTCGGCGTTGAACGCCGCGCAGACGAGCGGGTGAATACGAATGGCCTTGCCTTCCACGAGCACCGGCTCGAACGCCTGAATACCAAGTCGGTGCAACGTCGGCGCGCGATTGAGCAGCACCGGATGGTCTTTGATGATGCCTTCCAGCACCTCGTAAACCATCGCGTTCTCGCGCTCCACGATCTTCTTGGCGCGCTTCACCGTCTCCGCTTCACCGCTCTCCACGAGCTTGTGAATGATGAACGGCTTGAACAGTTCAAGCGCCATCATCTTGGGCAAGCCACACTGGTGCAGTTTCAGCTCCGGCCCCACGACGATGACGGAACGACCCGAGTAGTCGACGCGCTTGCCGAGCAGGTTCTGACGGAAGCGCCCCTGCTTGCCCTTGAGCATGTCGGAGAGCGACTTGAGCGGACGCTTGCCGCGGCCACGAATGGCCTTGGAGCGACGTCCGTTGTCGAACAGTGCGTCCACCGCTTCCTGCAGCATTCGCTTTTCGTTGCGCAGGATGACTTCCGGCGCGCGGTGCGAGATGAGCTTGGTGAGACGGTTGTTGCGGTTGATGACGCGACGATACAGATCGTTCAGATCCGACGTGGCGAACCGACCGCCATCGAGCGGAACGAGCGGACGCAGGTCGGGCGGGATGACCGGGATGACGTCGAGGATCATCCACTCCGGACGGTTGCGGATTTCTCCGCCTTCACCCGAGAGACGGAAGGCATCGACGATCTTGAGCCGCTTGAGCATCTGCTTCTTGCGATGCTGCGACGTTTCGCCGACGACGGAGCCACGGAGTTCTTCCGCCACCTTGTCGACGTCGAGACGCTTGAGCAGTTCACGCACGGCCGGCGCACCGATCTCCGCATGGAACGCGGTATCGCCTTCGGCCTTGGCGCGCTGACGCAGATCGAGATACTCGTCTTCGTCGAGCAGCTGGCGCTCACGCGCTTCCTGGCTGCCCGGGTCGATGACGATGTAGTTCGAGTAGTAGATGACCTTTTCGAGATCACGCAGCGTGACGTCGAGCAGGTTGCCCATGGGCGATGGCAACGTCTTGAAGAACCAGATGTGCGCGACCGGCACGGCCAATTCGATATGACCCATGCGCTCGCGCCGCACCTTGCTCAGCGTGACTTCGACGCCGCAGCGATCGCAGATGACGCCGCGATAGCGGATGCGCTTGTACTTGCCACAATGGCATTCCCAGTCCTTGACCGGACCAAAGATGCGCTCGCAGAAGAGTCCGTCCTTTTCCGGCTTGAAGGAGCGGTAGTTGATGGTTTCGGGCTTGGTAACCTCGCCCCATGACCACCAGGTGCGCAGACCGGCCATCTCCAGCCGCTCGCGCTCCTTGGGGTCCTTCGGTCCGCGGATCTCCTCGGGAGAGGCGATACGCACGGACATGTAGTCAAACGCTGACGCGCGAGCTTCGCGCGAACTGCGGAAATCGATCATGGACTACTCCCCCCCGCCGTTACCGTTGCCGCCTTCGACCACGTCAACACCGTTTCCATCGGTGGAACCGAGCGTGACCTTGATGCCGAGCGCCTGCAATTCCTTCACGAGCACGTTGAACGACTCCGGGATACCGGGTTCCGGCAGGTTCTGCCCCTTCACGATCGCTTCGTAGACACGGCTACGGCCGTTCACGTCGTCCGACTTGACGGTGAGGATTTCCTGCAGCGTGTGCGCGGCGCCATACGCTTCGAGCGCCCACACTTCCATTTCTCCGAAACGCTGGCCACCGAACTGCGCCTTACCGGCGAGCGGCTGCTGCGTCACGAGCGAGTACGGTCCAATGGACCGCGCGTGGATCTTGTCGTCGACCAAGTGCGAGAGCTTGAGCACGTACACCTCTCCAACCGTCACTGGCGCCGCAAACTCTTCGCCCGTACGACCGTCGCGGAGACGCACCTTGCCGGCTGTGGTGAGACCCGAGAGACGCAGTAGCTCCATACCGGCCGCTTCCACGTCTGCCTCGCTCTTCGAACCGAGCATGCCGGCAAGTGCCGGCGATCCGATACGCCGAAGCGTGTCGGCCGGGCTCAGTGCCAACTGCGCTTCGAGCGCCGCCACGGCGATCGCGGCGTCTTCCGGTGCACCTTCGAGCGAACGATTGACGGCGAGCGCTGCATTCAGCGACACCATCTCACGTTCGGCGATCGTGCGCGCGCTGTTCGCGAGGAACTCCCGAATGCGTGCAAACACACCCTTCGTGTCCGTCGACATGCCGCGCGCGCCGAGATCGTTGAGCGACGCGTGGTGCAACAGTTCGACCTTGTCCGGTGCCGTGCGCTCAGGGCGCACATCGGACAGCAGGTTACGCACATCCTGCGGCGTTGCGTCCGACTCTGCGCCACCAAGCGACAGCGTTTCGCGCGCCCAGCGCAATCCGGCGAGCTTCATCAGCATCCCGATTTCGCGTTCGTTGGCGCCCTGGAACACCGGCGTCTTGGCGTAGAAGCGCAGCAGCTTCGCGGCCCACCCAAGGTGCGTCTCGAGAATCTGTCCGACGTTCATACGCGACGGCACGCCGAGCGGATTGAGCACGATGTCGACTGGCGTTCCGTCCGGCATGAACGGCAAGTCTTCTTCGGGCACGATACGCGCCACGATACCCTTGTTGCCGTGGCGTCCGGCCATCTTGTCGCCGACCGAGATCTTGCGCTTCTCGGCCAGATACACCTTCACCAGCTGGATGACGCCTGGCGGCAATTCATCCGGCTGCAGAATGCGGTCGATGCGCTCTTCCGCGCGCTCTTCGATGTGTGCCTTCTCTTCGTTGGCAGCATCGATGATATCGCGGACCTTGTCGTTCGCCTTCTTGCTCTCGACGCGGAACGTCTTGAGGTCGAGCGTCGCGAACTTGATCGTCGCGAGCGCTTCGCTGGTGAGGACGGTGCCGGCGGGAATCGCTTCCTCGACGGTGCCGGACTTGAGCGCGAGCGAGACCGTTTCACCAGCGAGCAGCACGGCAATTTCGCCGTCGCGCACTTCGTTGACGCGGATCTTCTCTTCGCCTTCCTGACGACGCACATCACCGATGCGCTCACCACGATCCTTTTCAACGACCTGATCTTCGACGCGCGAGAAGATCTTCACATCGATGACGACGCCTTCCATACCGGGCGGCACCTTCAACGATGAATCCTTCACGTCCTTCGCCTTTTCGCCGAAGATGGCCGTGAGGAGCTTCTCTTCCGGGGAGAGTTCGGTTTCACCTTTCGGCGTGATCTTGCCGACCAGGATGTCGCCTGGCTTCACCTGCGCACCGATACGGACGATGCCACGCTCGTCGAGATCGGTCAGCGACTCTTCGGCGACGTTCGGGATTTCGCGCGTGATTTCTTCCTGCCCGCGCTTGGTATCGCGCACGTGCAGTTCGAGCTCCTGGATGTGAATCGACGAGTACACGTCGAACTTCACGAGGCGCTCAGAGAGAATGATGGCGTCTTCGAAGTTGTGACCGTACCAGGGCATGAACGCCACGCGCACGTTCGCACCGAGCGCGAGCTGACCCTTTTCGGTCGCCGCGCCGTCGGCCAGGACTTCACCCTTGGCCACGCGCTGGCCCATGCGAACCAGTGGACGCTGGTTGATGGCCGTGTCCTGATTGGTACGCCAGTACTTCTTGATCTTGTAGCGATCCTGCTGCGTGAGACGGGCCAGCGGACGATCGCTCTCGATACCGCCTTCGACGAGCCCGGCGTCGACGATGATCTCGTCGGCCGTGACACTCGTGACGACGCCTGGACGACGCGCGATGATGACGGCGCCCGAGTCCACGGCAACCGTGGCTTCGAGTCCGGTACCGACGAACGGCGTCTGCGGATTGAGAAGCGGGACCGCCTGACGCTGCATGTTCGAGCCCATCAACGCGCGGTTGGCGTCGTCGTGCTCGAGGAACGGAATGAGCGCCGCCGCGATGGAGACGAGCTGCTCCGGCGCGACGTCCATGTAATCGATGTTCTCACGCTGCGTCAGCGGGAGGTCGCCTCGCTTGCGGCAGAGCACCAGATCTTCGACGAACGCGCCGCTGTCATCGAGTTTGGCGTTGGCCTGCGCGATGATCGCGTCTTCTTCCTTGTTCGCGTCGAGCCACAGGATTTCGCCGGTGAGACGGCCTTCCTTGACGACACGGTACGGAGTTTCGATGAAGCCGAGATCGTTGACGCGCGCAAAGCACGCGAGCGACGTGATCAGGCCGATGTTCGGACCTTCCGGCGTTTCGATCGGACACATGCGGCCGTACTGTGAGTAGTGCACGTCACGGACTTCGAAGCCGGCACGCTCGCGCGTGAGGCCGCCAGGTCCGAGTGCCGAGAGGCGACGCTTGTGCGTCAGCTCGGCGAGCGGATTGGTCTGGTCCATGAACTGCGACAGCTGCGACGATCCGAAGAACGCCTGAATGACCGCCGACACCGTACGGGCGTTGACGAGATCATCGAGCGAAATCTTTTCCGGGTCGGTGTTGATCGACATGCGCTCCTTGACCAGGCGCGCCATGCGCGACAAGCCAACGGAGAACTGATTCGCGATCAGCTCACCAACGGAGCGGATACGACGATTGCCCAGCTGATCGATGTCATCGACATCGCCGCGTCCTTCGTGCAGCTCGACGAGTTGGCGCATGATCTCCACGAAGTCTTCCTTCGTGAGGACCGTGGTGGACATCGGCGTGCTGAGACGCAGACGCTGGTTGATCTTGTAGCGACCGACGCGACCGAGGTCGTAGCGCTTGGGCGAGAAGAACAACCGCTCGAGCGCCTGTTTTGCCGTCTCACGATTCGGTGCATCACCTGGCCGGAGCAGCGCATAGATCTGACGCAGCGCTTCCTCTTCCGCCTTGGTCGGGTCCTTCAGGAGCGTGTTCTTGATCAACGTCGATTCGGCACGACCGGAGGACACGAAGACGTGCACCTTCGTCGTGTCGGCCTTGCGAATCTTCTTGATGACCGCGTCGGTGAGCAGTTCGCCCTTTTCGGCGACCGCTTCACCCGTCTCCGCATCGATGATGTCGCGCGCCAGCGTACGACGCACATCGCGCTCGCCACGATCGATGGCATCCTGCTCGTCGCGCAAATCGATCTGCGTGTACGACGCGAACACCTTGACCGTCTCGAGCCCCTGACGCACGAGGCGATTCAACACCTCTTCCGTCAGTTCATCACCTTCGCGCACCAGGAGATCCGCCTCGGCGCGTTCACGCTCGGCCTTGGCCTTCTTGGTCTTGGGTTTCGGAGCGTCGGCAGCGGCCGCTTCACCGTCGAGTGTGACGTCTTCGGCGATGATTGCGCCGAGGATTTCACGCTGGTCGTTGCGCGTTTCGCGCTTCTTGAGCAGGTCGAGATCGCGTTCGGCGAAGAAGAGGCGAAGAATATCGCGGTTCTCGCCGTAACCGAAGGCACGCAGCAGCGCCGTCGCGGGGAACTTCTTTTTCTTGTCGATGTGGACGTAGATCACGTCGTGGATGTCCACGGTGAACTCGACCCACGATCCACGGAACGGAATGATGCGCGAGGAAAGCAGACGCTGTCCGTTGGGATGCGTCGACTCTTCGAACACCACACCGGGGGAACGGTGAAGCTGCGAGACGATGACGCGCTCGGCCCCGTTGATGACGAAGGTGCCGAGCTCGGTGAGGAGCGGCAGTTCGCCGAGATAGACTTCCTTTTCGATGATATTCCGGGGCCGCTTGGTGCCGTCGCCGGTGTCCTCGAAAATGACGAGTTGCAGGGTAGCCTTGAGCGGGGCCGAGTACGTCATGTCGCGCTCGATGCACTCGGCGACAGTGTACTTCGGCTCACCGAGGCTGTACCGCACGAACTCCAACGAGAAATTCTCGTGGACGTCCGTGATCGGGAACAGGTCCTTGAACACGCGCTCGAGTCCAACGTCCTCGCGCTCGAGTTGGGCTGCGTCCAGCTGCAGCAGCGACTCGAAGGCGCGCGTCTGGATGTCGAGGAGATGGGGCATATCCATGCCCGTCTCGAGCTTCGCAAACGAGATCTGGTTCATCATGTCTTTAGGGGCTCACCCACATAGCGGGGCGCACCGATCCCGGAGATGCCGGAGGCGCAAAGCACTCCATCCCCGAGGGCGTCGTTCGCAAGAAATGCGTTGGACGCCACCGGGGCGGAGTGGAACTTCGACGAAAGAAACCGCAAGGTCGGATTCGATGCCCTACTTCACTTCGACGGTCGCGCCTTCGGCCTCGAGCTTGGCCTTGAGCGTAGCCGCCTCATCCTTCGAGACGTTCTCCTTGACGTTCTTCGGCGCGCCGTCGACCAGATCCTTGGCTTCCTTGAGGCCAAGACCGGTGATTTCACGCACGACCTTGATGACCTGAATCTTCTTGGCGCCGCATTCCTTGAGCACGACCGTGAACTCGGTCTGCTCTTCGACTGCGGCGGCCGGAGCCGCGCCACCACCGCCGCCGCCCGCGGCAACGGCCGCGATGGTGACGTTGAACTTCGTCTTGAACGTTTCGATAAGCTCGGACAGTTCGATCACGCTCATCGCGCCGATCGCGTCGATGATTTCGTCCTTGCTGAGTGCAGTGTTCGCCATCTTGATACTCTCCGTAATATTCCCCCAGGGAGCCTGGGGCGTGTGATCAGGCAGACGCCTGGGGAAGTTCGTTGGAGCCTTCGGTAGAGCCTTCGGTAGAGCCTTCGGTGGAGCCTGCGAGCTGTACCATGCGGGCTTCGAGCGCGAGGGCGAACATCATCGGAATGCTGTTCATGTAGCCGGCGAAGATCGAGAGCGCATCTTCGCGCGACGGGAGCGTGGCCAACTTCTTGACCAGCGCCTCGTCGATCGCCTTGCCCTCGTAGATGCCACCCTTCACGGACGGCCGCTGGTCGTTCTCCTTGGCGAAATCGGAGAGGACCTTGGCCGCCGCGATGGCGTCCTTCGCCACCACGACACCGGTGGGGCCCTTCAAACGCTGCGATACCAGTCCGCTTTCGTTCACGGCACGGAGCGCCAGCGTGTTCTTGATCACGACGTACTCAACGCCCACACGGCTCAGGCGACGACGGAGTTCCGTCATACGCTTGACGTTCAGGCCGGTGAAGTCGGTGTAGTAGAGCGCCGTCGCGGTGCCGAGCTTGGCGCTCAAGCTGTCCACGAGCAGCTGCTTGTCGTGCTTCTTGGCTTTGGGTTTGGCTTTCATGGTCTCGTCCTGTTACCGGTACGGCGTGGTGTCGACACTGACGCCGGGTCCCATGGTGCTGGAGATCGCGACGTTCCGGATGTAGACGCCCTTCGCCGCAGTGGGCTTGGAGCGGACGAGAGTGTCCATCAGCGCCGCGAAGTTGGTGGCCAATGCGTCGGGCTCGAAGGAGACCTTGCCGATCGGGGCGTGCACGTTGCCACCCTTGTCGACGCGGAACTCGATCTTGCCGCCCTTCGATTCGCGGACTGCTTTGCCCACGTCGAAGGTGACGGTGCCGGCCTTCGGATTCGGCATGAGACCGCGAGGACCGAGGACGCGACCCAATTGGCCGATCTGTCCCATCTGGTCCGGCGTGGCGATCATGACGTCGAAGTCCAGCCAGCCTTCCTTGATCTTCGCGAGAAACTCGGTACCGACAAAGTCGGCGCCCGCATCCTGCGCTTCCTGCGCCTTCGCGCCTGCCGCAATGACCAGCACGCGCATCGTCTTGCCGGTACCCGCCGGCAGAACGACGGTGCCACGGACCACCTGATCCGCGTGACGCGGATCGACGCCCAGTCGGACGGCGACTTCGACGGTCTCATCGAACTTGGCAAAGCTCATCTGCTTGACCAGCGCGATGGCCTGCGGCGCTTCGTACGACTTGGCGATATCGCGACGCTCACTCGCGGCGCGGAACTTCTTTCCATACGTCTTCATGCTCAGTCCTTGACCGTGATGCCCATCGAACGCGCGGCACCCGCCATCATGGCGATCGCGCTATCGATGGACTCCGTGTTGAGGTCCGGCATCTTGATCTCGGCGAGCTTTTTGAGCTGCGCGCGCGTGATCGATCCCACTTTGACCTTGTTCGGCTGACCCGAGCCCTTTTCGACGCCGAGCTCCTTCTTGATGAGTTCCGCAGCGGGCGGAGTCTTCAGGATGAAGGTGAACGACTTGTCGCCGTAGATCGTGACTTCGACCGGGATCACCATATCGCCACCCTGCGTCCGAGCGTTGAACTCTTTGCAGAAGGCCATGATGTTGATGCCCTGAGGGCCGAGGGCCGTACCTACAGGGGGCGCCGGGTTCGCCTTGCCGCTTGGAATCTGCAGCTTGACGAAACCAGTGACCTTTTTTGCCATGCGATTGCCTCAACGCAGGTTGCACGCAAGGGCTGTCCTCGCGCGATCGTGCTACCACTGTGGTCTTTAACGTCGGCGTGGTGAGCGACGGGGGAGAGCGAAGCACGCTGCTCTACGGCCCGGACTGCAATCATCAACGCTCAACTGCAACCACCAAGTTTCGGGTTTGAGGTTCGGGTGGTGGGCTTCCAGTCGTCCTGTACTAACGCGAAGTCCAAAACCTGTACCCGAAGCTCGACACTTGGTGGCTGCCGTTCGCTTTTCAGTATCCGCGCAGCTGCAGGTAATCGAGCTCGACGCTGGTCGGCCGGCCGAAGAGGCTGACCGAGACCCGCACCTTCCCCTTGTCTGGCAGCACTTCTTCCACCGTTCCATTGAAATCCGCAAATGGTCCTTCGGTGATGGCCACCGCCTGACCAACGAGGAACGGGATCTCTTCCTTCACGGCCGATTCGTGCTCCGGATCGGTGACACCCAGCAGGCGACGGACTTCATCGTCGCGCAATGGCGTCGGATCCTTGTCTTTGCCCACGAACTTGATGACGCCCTGGATCGCGTTGACTTCGTGCAACGTGTCCTGGCCTGCCACCATCTCCACGAGCACGTAGCCCGGGAAGATCTTCCGTTCGACGGTGACCTTCTTGCCGTTCTTGATCTCCACCACTTCCTGCGTGGGCACCAGTGCCTGCCGGATCATGCGATCTTCGGGCGAGGCCGAATCCATATCGATCTTTCGCTGGATCAGGCGCTGCACCTTGTTTTCATGTCCAGACGTGGTCTGGACCGTATACCATCGGTGCTCGAGCATCGACGCGCGCGGGCTCAGCGGCTCAGGAGCATCGCGGGCAGGCGCACGAGCAGTGCCTGCAACGCAACGTCCACGAGCGCGATGATCGCACCAATCAGCAACACGAAGATGATGATCTGGATCGTCGCCTGCTGCAGCTGCGGGCGATCGGGCCAGGTCACCTTCTTCATCTCGGCGATCACGTCGTGATAGAACGTGACCATCCGAGTGCCGAGCCCTGGTCGGGCGACTTCCACCGAGGTGGCCATGACTACTTCGTTTCCTTGTGCGTCTTGTGCGCGTTGCAGCGTGGGCAGTACTTCTTCCACTCCACGCGCTCGGGGTGCAGACGCTTGTTCTTCATCGTGAAGTAATTGCGGTTCTTGCACTCGGTACAACCGAGGATGATTTTCTCGCGCGCCATGATTTGCGACTCCGTGCTGCAGCTTCCGGCATTGAGTGCGCTGCCCGCGTTCGCTGAGCGCGCCGCCCCAATGGGTCTCCCAGTCCGCCACGTCGACTCGAAGTGCTGAACGGCCGAGACCCCCGAACGATCCCGCAGCAAGGCTGAGGAGCGTCGAAGGGGGGTGAGCATCGCCGACATTGCCGAAGCACTCTGGCAATTCATCGGGAAGCGCAGCTGGGCCGAACCGCGAGACGACGCGCAGTAGGGTGAGCCTTAGAACGTAACGGTGCCCGTTCCGGCACGCAAGGCAACGAGGCGGCGAACTGCAAGACGAAGGCCCGGCCCCCAACGGGACCGGGCCTCAGGCACGCGACCGGCATTGAACCGGTGACCTCATGGGCACGGACTACCGGATCGGCCTCGTCGTGGAGCCGAAGGGGGCGTGGACGCGTATGGTCGTGACGGTAGCCGTCGCCCGTACACTCAGTGGGATCGCGGCCAGGAACGTCAGCGCGGGAGAATGATCGACCATGCTCGCTGCGACGCGATGCGCGGCCACCACTTCTCCTGCGCCATTGAGCAGCTCGATGCCATAGGGGCCACTTGAACCATCGGTCGGGATTCCCTCAATCGACGTGGCTGGGAGCAGGGTCACGCGATCGCTGTCGATGTAGCCGCGCACGACCACGACGTGCTGCCGTCGTGTGCGTTCCGATTCTGTCGTGACGTCGGACGTCGCGGTCAGCGCCGTCGTCACACTGGCTTGTCGCGCGGCAAGAATACCTGCATAGGTGTACGGGCTCGCCCATACCGGGAAACAGTAGCCCATCAGGTCGCCTGTCGACGCCGGTCGCGATGGCGCCGATGAGGTTTGTCGAATCGACCACGAATAGACATCGTGGCCGACTGTACCAATGACGCCACCGGGAACGGGGTACGACGCATCGACCGCGGACGCGCCGCCACAAGGGGCGTGTCGGCGCCCCACCGCGTGTCCGAGCTCGTGCGCCACGAGGTCAGCCGTCTGTCCCTGATTGTTGAACCATCCCGTTTGCACGAGGGTCGACGTCCGCGTTCCGGGGCCCAACGCCGCGGCATTCGTCGGGATGTACGAAAAACCGCCGAAACTGGTGAACGTGAATCCGTTTGGCGGGCGCACCACGCCGATCCAGTACGTGTCGCGGGATGTGGTATCGGCCACCCGGGCCAGCTCGAGATCCGCCAACACCTGCAGCCAGAACTCTTGCCTGCCGCCGTTTGGCGCAGTGCCGAATATGGCGGTCGAGGTCACCGGTGTGCCGACCGAAACGCGCAGCTGCCCCAGCGGAAAGGTGCGACGAAGCGTGGGCAGATAGGATTCCGTGTTGCCGAGCGTGACGTCCCCAATGACGCCCGCATGTGCACTCAGAATGATCGGCACGAACTGCACACGCATGGCCGGCAATGACACGAGGCTGAACAGCAGTGGCGACGCGCGTGGAAACAAATCATTCGTGTCGCTCGCATCACGCACCAGGCCGCGAGGGTCGCGCCGCAGTTGCCAGCGAAGACCGGCACGGAGTACGGCGGCCGGCACCAGGAACTGCGCGCTGGGGTCGGCGTACGACGCACTGCCCGCGACCACAGGCGGCAACACCGTGTCCGTGCGCACCACGGTGCCGGAACCGTCGGTCAGCGTCAGCAACAGCTGTCCGGGCGCGCGGTCGGTGACCGTGCTGGCGAGGATCACGTTGAGCACGGCGGCGTTCCCATCGAGTACCAGCGGAATCGCCCCACTCGCCGCCTGCACGCCTTGCGTCCACTGGGCGTCCACAATGGCGAAGTCTGGCAGCGCGCTTGGCTCGACGCTGATGGTCGCGACCGCGGTCCGACTGTCGACACTCGCGGTGACGGTCGCCGTACCCGGCGCGATCGCCACGACGGTGGCCGACTCGCCATTGCCGGTGGGGGTTACGCTCACGACGGTCGATGCCGATGAAGCCCACGCGATGTTTCGACCCGAACGGAGATTCCCGTCGGTGCTGCGCACCAGAGCAGACAGACTCCGCTGCTGGCCAACCGTCATCGCGGCGCTGGCTGGCTCGATGACCACCGTCGCCACGGTGGGCGCTGTCACGACGGGTGGCTTCGGCGCGGTACTCCGTTCACCGCACGCGGTGACGCTGCTGGCGACCGCGCCGACTGACAGCACCACGCGACAGAAGCGGGCCCCAGATCTGGCGAATGCGCAGCCGGAGATTGCAGCCGTGTGGGTGAGACTCGAACTCACGAATTTTTTTGAAGTTCGGCGTTCTTCAGAGCCGCGGCGCTCAGCCGCATGGCGAGTATTGCCGAACCTGCGGTTCTACGCAACGCCCATCTCGCGGCGGTCGCGTCGCGTCCATCGTTCACCACGCCGAACAGCCCAGTCTCCGCCGTGTTGAGCCAGCCCAAGCGGACCTTGGCCACGAGTTTCATTGTGCAATGTTGCGCGTTTGAATGTTGAGCTGCGTCAGCGCTCGTACGCACTCACGCGACGTGACGAAGCCAAACCAGCACTGTTTATGGGGCGGATGTCCAGAGGCACCTTGAAGCACGCGACCGGGTCAGAACCGACGACCTCACCCTCGCCAAATATGTGCTCTACCGACCGACCTGCTCGAGCGGGATGGCCCACGACGGGCAGACTTTCAACCTAGTCCGGCTCCGTTGTCGACTCAAGCGCACCGGAACGAAAACCGCCGTCGCAATTCGGGTGAGGAACCGGCGCAGCTCTGCGCGACTCTGACGATCGAACGTCAGATGCGGCAGCGCTGATACTCACCCCGTCATCGCCCGCAACATCTGCGTCCCTGTACGACTCGCCGTCAACCGCGTTCCATCCTTCATCTCGACGCTGAATCGGCCAGCGTCGAACGGCGCGAGCGAGGCGACGAAGTCGAGATTCACCGCATGCGAGCGGTGGATGCGCACGAAGCGACGCCCGTCGAGGCGGTCGAGCAGCGCAGTCAGCGTGATGGTCAGCAGGTGGGATCGTCCGCGAGTGACGATGCCGACGTAGTCATCCTCCGCCACCAGCCGCTCGATCTCGTGTACGGAGATGGGCACGATGCGCCCGCCTGCCTGCACGAAGACGCGCGTCAGTGGCCCCTGCACCGCACGCACCCGCTCCGTGATCGGCGCGACGTGGGCCCCATTGGCAGCCACAATCGCGCGCTGGGTGCGCGACACTGCCATGCCGAACCGATCCGCCCCGAAGGGCTTGAGCAGGTAATCCACCGCGCCCAATTCGAAGGCCTGCACGGCATGCACGTCATACGCCGTGGTGAACACCACCGCCGGTCGATGCGCCGCGCGCTCCAGCACCGTCAATCCATCGACCTCCGGCATCCGAATGTCGAGAAAGACCAGCGACGGCTTCAGCCGATCGATGAGCGTGATCGCCGTCGCCCCATCCGACGCCTCGCCGATCCACTGCAACGACGGATGCGCCTCAACGAGATCGCGCAGGTGCACGCGCGCCAGTGGCTCATCCTCGCAGACGAGCGTGGTGATCAGTTCGTCGGGGATGCTCATACGGGTAGGCGCACGGTGACAGCGAAGCCTCCGTCAGGCACCGAAACCGCCCGCAGTTCCGCCGCGGACCCATACAGCGCGGCCAGTCGACGACGCAACGCGTCCAGCCCTACGCCGCTCCCCGCCGACGTCGCCGGCGCGGGCGCACCCGGTCCGTCGTCGCGCACCTCGAGCACGAGCCGGTCGGCATCGAGCCGACCACCAAGACGGACGGTGCCCCCCGCCGCGCGCGGCGCAATCGCATGCTTGATCGCGTTCTCGACCAGCGGCTGCAGCACAAAGCTCGGCACCGAGAGGCCGAGCGTCCGCACGTCGATCGCGCGCTCGACGCGCAGTCGATCACCGAACCGCATCGACTCAAGCGCCAGGTATGCTTCGGTGAACGCGATCTCCTCGGCGAGTGGCACCTCCTCGCGCGCGCCGCGCTTGGCGTCGAGCACGTAGCGCAGCAGGTCGCTCAACTGTTCGATCGCCTGCGAGGCAGCCGCGGGATCGCGATGCACGAGCACGGAAACCGAGTGCAGGGTGTTGAACAGGAAGTGCGGATCGAGGCGACCGCGCAGCGCCTCAAGCTCCGCCCGCGCGCGCAGCGCGTCCGCCTGCGTAGCAAGCACCTGCTGGCGCCGCGAGCGCTCCGCGGCCTGCCGCGCCCAAGTGACGGCGCTCAGCGCAGCGTAAATGAGCAGCGCCTCAAAGGTCTGCCAGTGGATCCACGGCGACGCCACTTGCAGGGCCTCGCGCCATTGTCCTCGTGAGCCGCCAATGTCGTAGAGGATGAGGACGTCCCAGAGCCCGCCGTACAGCAGCGCCATCCCGCCATGCACGAGGAAGAAGCGAGGACTCGGCGCGGCCGGCCAATCCCAGCGGCGCGAGAGCCAGAGCACGCCGATCCCGAGCAACGCGGCCCATCCCACCGTCGACAGTGCTGCCACGACGGCTTGGTCCACAGGCAGATGCGCGGACCTCCCGATCATCAGCGCGTAGAGCAGCACGAGCGGCGTCCAGGCCGCCGCGTACCACAACGCACTCCGCACCGCCGACGTTACGCGCGTCATGTCGTGAGCTTAGCGCGCCGCAAGCTTAGGGAGCAACTCGTCGCGCACCCATCGATACTCCGACTCCATCGCAAGCGCCCGTTCGTAAGCGGCACGCGCCTCGGCAACACGGCCTCGCTGCTGTTCCATCTGGCCGAGCCACGCGTAGGCCTCCGCCTTGCCCCAGGCAGGCAGCGGACGCGCGGGCGCATCCGACTCGAATGCGGCAATCGCCCGCTGCACGAGGGCGTAGCCCTTGTCCTTCCCTCCGCCCCACATCGCCGGAGTATACCACTTGCTGATCCCCTCGAGCAGCAGCACGCGCGGGTTCGTCGGCCCCATGCTACGCGCGGCGTCTGCGGCGTCGCTCGCGGATGAGCCCCATTTCATTCCCTGAATCATCCCCGCCCCGGCGAGGGACCCCATGCACGAACCGAGCAGGGCCTGCGTCTCAGCGAGCGGCTTCGAGGCGGCGGAGCGCTTGAGCAGCCTGACCGCCAGCTCGAGCGCCTGTGTCCGCTCGTCCTTCATCGCGTCGCCATCTGCCCGCATCGACTCGCGGTAGAGGCCATACGCACGGTAGTGCAGCAGCAGCGGATCATCAGGAAACGCCGTGAGCGCCTTGTCGAGCATCTGGCCGACACGCGCCAGCCCTCCTGAATCGTCCGCGAAGACGGCTCGCTCGATGATGACACGCGCACTGTCGGCCCAGCGCGCCGCGCCTGTGAGGGGCGCGCTGGCCAGCGGCACGCTCTGCGCGGGCGCCGCGGAAGTGAAGGCGGCGGACAGGAGGAGCGCGCCGATCGCGGATCGCGACGCACGACGCGCCGCATTAGAAGAGAAGCGTGGCACCAGCATAGAGGACTCGGTTGAAGGGGGCGCGCACGGGCAGCCGCTGGAAGTAGTCGGCGGACCAGCGGTAGCGCATGACGTTGGTGCGATCGAACAGGTTCGAGAGACTCCCCCACAGCACCACGGCGCTCGTGCCTGCGAGCGGTCGATACCAGCTCGCGGACAGGTCGGAGCGCAGGTACGCCGGCATCCGATCCCCGTTGGGGGCGCCCCAGATCGGCTGGAAGCCATCGCGGGACTGCGTTGTCCCCACGATGTCGGTAAAGGGCCGCCCCGTCGCATAGCGCAGCGCGGAACTGAGGCGCAGCGGCCCGATCTGGCGATCAGTGATCCACGAAACGGAGTGGGTGACGTCGCCAAGCGCCGGCGCATCGATTCCGGTGTCCGGGTCATCGCGTCGTGACTGCACGATGCTCCACGACACGCGACTGCGGGTTCGCTGTCCCATTTGCCAGCGCACGAAGAGATCGGCGCCACGCGCGTGCCCCCGCGCGCCGCCGGCCACATCGAAATCGCGGGTGAACTGCCAGAGATCCGCATACCGCTTGTCGTAGAGTTCGACGCGCACGCCCGCGCTATCGCTGCCGAGCTGTGCGCCAACGATGGCCTCGCGCACTCGCATCGGCGCAAAGTCCCGTCGGCCGTCGCGCGGCCGGAAAAAGGTGGGCTCGGCGACCTGGTGCAGCACGCCGGCGGCGGCGGTGAGTCCGAGCCGTCCACGCTGCCAAGCCACGCTCAGGCGTGGGTCGACCGTGCGCCGCACGGTGATCGTCGCGCGATCGGTGCGTACCCCGGCGATCACGCGCACGCCGCGCACGTCCTGCCACGTGGTCTCAAAGAAGGCGCCCGCGCGATCGCTGCGTGACCGCGCCTCGAAGAGCGTGCGTGTGGTGTCCCGCCCCGTGGCTGTAAGCGCGCCGTCGTACTGCGCGCTAAGCCGCTCGAGGTCCGCGCCCACACGTATGCCGAGTCCGCGGTCCGACTGCCAGCCCAGCGATCCGACGAGGTGTGTCACGCCGAGTCGTGTGCCGAGCTGCAGTCCGGTGATGGTTTCCCGTCGCGTGAACCCCGACTGGCCAACGGTGAGCGCGGGGCGCCATGCCGTCGCGCTGTCGCGCCAGGACAAGACCGTCATGTCCTGCGCCGTCGTCGCGGAGTACGTCGTGCCGGTTTCTACGCCTGCGTCCCGCACGCCGAGCCGTGACCCCTCGCGCACGGCAAAGAGCCGCAAGCGCCCCGCCGATCCGGTCGCCCACTCGATCGTGCCGCTCACGTCCCCGCCCTGCGGCGGCGGATCAAAGGGCTGCGCCTGTCCGAACGTCGACGTCACCGCGCGCATCGAGTTCACGTTCGCACTCGCCCGGACACCGAGCCGTGGGGAGGGTGCGGCCGCCAGTGCCACGCCGGCGCTGCCGATCGAAAGGGTTGCGCTCCCCTCGCGTTTTTTCGGGCGCCCGGCCGTCTCCAGCCGCACGAGTCCGGAGAGCGCATTTCCGTATTGCGCGCCAAACCCACCCGCCGCGAACACGGTGCGGTCGAGCAGGAAGGGATCGACCGTCGCGGTCACATGCCCGATCGGATTGTCGAAGCGCGCGGGGGACAACAACCACGCGTCGTCGACGAGCACGCGCGTTTCGGTGACGTCGCCCCCACGCACAAACAGCCCGCTCCCCTCGTCCACGGCCTGCGAGCCGGGCAGCGTTTGCAGCGCCCGCGACACGTTGCCCGCTGCTCCAGGCATCTGCACGACGTCGAGCGGCGAGAGACTCGCGGTCGTGCCGTTGCCAAGTGTGTACTCGCCGGCGGCGACCACGGTCATCGTTGAAAGTGACGGCGGCTGCGGAACAAGGACCAGCGACACCAGCGTGTCGAGCGGTACGATCACGTCGAGCGCTGCAGGGTGAAAGCCGATGCGACGCGCCACGAGCGTGGCAATCCCGCGATGCGCGCTGCGGAGCGCAAATTGTCCCGCGCTGTCGGTGACGCTCGCGTCACTCCCCTCGAGCAGCGCGATAGTTACGCCGCGGGCGGGCCGCGCATCCGGGAAGCGCACGACGCCGCGCACCACTACGCGCGAGCTGTCGGCGGTGGCCTGAGCGCACAGGGATGGCGCTACGACGGCAGTCATTGCGCAGCCGCAGGCGATCGGGAGCAAGGAAGCGATTCGCATACCCCGCAGCGTACGCGGCCCGGAGACACAGTGCTACAGCGAATCGGTGAACCGACAGCGGCGCTCGGCGAACCGCGCGGCCCGTGCCTCGGTGGAGCAGGTTGATCGGAGAACGACGGTGTTCCGAAGCCCGCGCCCTCAGGCATGCGCAGCGGGCGCGGCGAAAGCGCACCGGCGCACTCTCTCAAGTCGCCAAGGAGACCTCGGCGCGCCGAGCATTATGCATTATCCAGAGCAGTTTATGGGGCGAAACTCCACCAAGCACGCAACCGGGATCGAACCGGTGACCTCATCCTTACCAAGGATGTGCGGCGCCGCCGGTGTTTTCGTAAGCGTATACACAGCAACAGGTTACAAACGTCGGCGCCGCGGTGGGCATCGCCGGGCAATACTTTGGCAATGCGGGGCCCCGAACGATACGGCGCCAACCGGGCCAACGCGGCCTCCCAATGTCGTCCTTCGGCCCGGCGGCGGCGGCGCCGCCGCGCGGGCGCAGAAGCGCGACCCGCCAGCCATTCCACCGGGCGCGAGCCACCGTGTCGGGCGCCGACGCCACACGACCGCATCGGACGCCGAAGCGCCGCGGGCGGCCCGTGATACCCCCCGCGCGGGCGCGAGGCGCTCAGGGTGGATTCGTGCCGTGGGGCGTGGCCGACGCGGCGTGAGCCCCCTGCTGCGCGTTGAGCGCGGCCCGGATGCGCCCCGGCTTCGGCAGCCACAGCTTATACCGCTTGAGCACCATCGTTTCGTCCCGCTGGCCCAGCTGATCGGCGACCTCCCTCGCCGGTACTCCCGCTTCGAGCGCGAGCACGACAAACGTGTGACGCGCCGAGTACGGATGAATGTCGCGAAATTGTGTGGCCCCCTCTGCCACCAGTTCCGCGCTCGCCCGCCTGACCTCTTCCGCGAAGAGAAAGCGCGTAATTTTGCGCCCTTTCGCGTCGACGCGTGGCCACAACGACTCTCGACCGCTTTCCGTCGCGGACACAAGGTGCGGCGCAATGGCGCCCCACACGGCATCGCTGGTCTCCACCCGCCGCTGACGCGTGAGGTTCTTCGTGCCCAGGCCGATGATCTCCTTGCGCACGGCATCCATATGCGTGAGATCGAGGTGCAGCCCAACCGACGGCTCGAGACCGGTGCCGCAGAGCATTCGCCAGATATCGTCCATCGGCGACGGGAGCCGACGCGCCAGCGTTTCCACGTCTGCCTGCGAGCCTAGCTTGCGGATCTTCATGGTAGACTCGCTCGGTTTGTTCAGCGTTGCCGTGGGATCGTCACGCAGGACACCCTGGGCGATTAACCACCGCGCGAACACCCGGAATCCGTCGAACGCCGCTCGGGCGCCGTCGCCCTGCCCCGTCAGCAGCGATCTCGTCAGCACGGACACATTCGGTTGCGCGCTTTCCAGCTTATCGCGCTGCTCCGGACTTGGCTCCATGCTGTAGTGGGCGCCGAGGTGCGCCTGAATCCGCTCCGCGGTCAACGCGGCGAGCGGAAACACGGGCAACACCGGCTGGGCCGGCCGTGGCTTCGGTGGCTGGTTCCGCGTCGTCGGCCGGGCGGCGAGCGCACAGGCGTTGTTCCACGCGAGCAATGCCGGCGAGATCAGCTTGAGCACGCGGGCGACCTCTTGCAGCCGCCGCGGCACCGAGATCATCCCCTTGCCATTTTGCCGATTCAGTGGCGATGCCATCCACTGCTGGACAAGCGGCACGAGGTCAATGTCGGCCCCTGGTGCCGTCGCGGGTGCACGCGTTTCCTCGAACAGTGCCGCGGCTCCCTCGACTCCGCGCTGCTGCAGACGAGCGTCCAGCTCGTCGAGCGTGAACTGTTTCGCACGGAGCGCCTCCAAGACGTCCCAGCGGCGCGTCCCGCCCTCCCACAACACGGCAAGTCGCGAGAGCACCGCCGCCGCCTGCGGTCCGCCCTGCAGTTTGCCTCGCTTGTCCCGCTTCACGGGGATCCATGTTTTTAGGCGCAGACGCGGCCCCGTCGGCGCGACTTGCACCCAGATTGCCCAGAATCCCTGGCGTGCCGTGGTGTGCGGCGGCTGCTCATGCGCGTCAACCTGCCGCTTCATCGCGTCCTCCCGGACAGGCGGCGAGGCGCGCGGGGATTGCAGATCTGCCCGGAGAAGTGCGCCCGGGCAATCCGTTGGATGTAGCGCCGCCGAAACCGCACACCTTGCGCGCCCTCGCGCTGTTCGTTCAGCAGCACGGGGCAATCAGAGCGCTCGATCGTGCGTACCGACAGTCCCAGGAACGTCGCGAGTTCCCGCTTCGTCCACACCTCGTCGCCGGGCTGCAGCGCGAGGTCGGCGTGCAAATCCTTGGTCGCATAGGCGCGGCTCATGCGCGGGCCCCCCAGCGGACGCATGTTGGGCGAGACCCCGACCGTGTGCCCCACGGCCGTGTGCAGTGCAGGCACCGACCGCACCGCGACGTGGGCGGGACGATGCGGGCCGAGGTTTGGACCGGGCTGGCGAGACGGCGCGGGGCGATAGTGGAGCGGACAGACGGCTGCATACGAACTCTCCTGGAATGTGGACATCCCACTTGTAGCGGGACGGATCGAGCGGGCCCAAATCCCCGGATGGGAGGGACGGGAGGTCCTGCGGCTCACCGCAGGCGCCTGTCGGTACAGCAGGGACCCCTGGCCTCGTCTGAGAAGAGGCTG
>Ga0163144_10000767_pt1 | contig 75770 bp, 73 predicted proteins | sample OliLak19BULKMAT1_FD_123175 | JGI IMG/M metagenome (GOLD analysis project Ga0163144, IMG submission 123175) | Freshwater microbial mat bacterial communities from Lake Vanda, McMurdo Dry Valleys, Antarctica - Oligotrophic Lake LV.19.BULKMAT1 | ecosystem: Environmental > Aquatic > Freshwater >... | reverse complement strand
CATAGCTGATCGTGCCTGCCGCTGCGGCGATTTCTTCAGCCGGCAGGCCCCTGCCCCACAGCACCACGGCATCACCGACGCTGGCTTCCGGCATGCCGCGCAAATCCAATGTCATCAAATCCATGGAAACACGACCGATGATCGGCACGCGACGACCGTTCACCAGCACCGGCGTGCCCGCCGGCACATGGCGCGGGTAGCCGTCGCCGTACCCGATGGCTGCGACGCCGACATCCATGTCTTCAGGGCATTCCCAAGTGGCGGAATAGCCGATCCGCTCGCCCCTGACCACACGATTGATGGCGATCAGGCGCGTCGACAGTGTCATCGCCGGCGACAGCCCGAAATCGGCGCTGGTCCTGCCGGCGACCACGGAAAGACCATATAGCGCACCGCCGGCACGCACCCATTCACGATGCGCCGGCGGCCAACCGAGGACAGCGGCAGAATTGGACAGCGATGCCGTACCCGGCAGGCCATCGATGGCGCGCTCGAAGACATGCAGCTGCGCTGCAGTCTGTGCGCCGCCGAATTCATCCGAGCTGGCGAAATGGGTCATCAGCACGATGTCATCGGAAACAGTGGCCAAGGCGCGTAGGCGCAGGTAAGCCGTTGACGCCTGCGCCGCCGGGAATCCCAACCGGTGCATGCCGGTGTCGAGCTTCAGCCAGCAACGAAGGGGATTGCCATCGTGTCGATTGGCATCGTTTTTCGCATCGGACTCAAGAGTCTGCAGCTGCGATTCATGGTGAACCACCGTGTCCACGCCCAGCCGCCGCAATTGCGCCAGGTCCGCAGGCTCGTCGAAACCCGACAGCAGCACGATGCGCTGCGACAGTCCTGCCGCCCGCAAACGCTCGGCATCGGACAGCGCCGCGACGCCGAAGGCATCGGCGCCTTCCAGCGCATGCGCCACCCGCTCCAGACCATGGCCATAGCCATCGGCCTTGACCACGGCCAGCACTTTCGAGTTCGGCGCCAGCGCCCGAACGCGCGCCAGATTGTGGCGCAGGGCATCGATATGGATGGTGGCGGTGGTGGCGCGGGACATGGCGGAAGTTTAACGGAGCCTCGCCCTTTGCAGGAGCGGCGCGAGCCGCGACAGGACCTGGTCGCGGCTTGCCGCTCCTGCATGGGGCTTATTCGAAGCTGCCGACGTTGTCGCGAGCCAGGTTGTCGAAGCGCGTGTATTCGCCGAAAAATTTCAGCTTGAGCATGCCGGTCGGGCCGTTGCGGTGCTTGCTGATGATGATCTCGGCCAGGCCCTTGTCCTGCGAATCCTTGTGGTAGTACTCGTCGCGGTAGATGAACAGGATGATGTCGGCATCCTGCTCGATGCCGCCGGATTCGCGCAGGTCGGACATCACCGGTCGCTTGTCGGTGCGCGATTCGAGGCTGCGGTTGAGCTGGGAGAGCGCGATCACCGGGATGTTGAGCTCCTTGGCCAAGGCCTTGAGCGAGCGCGAAATTTCGGCGATCTCGTTGGCGCGGTTGTCGCCGCTGCCGGTGACCTGCATCAGCTGCAGGTAGTCGATGACGATCAGGCCCAGGTCGTGCTCGCGCTTGAGTCGGCGGGCGCGGAAGGCCAGCTCCTGCGGCGTCAGCGCCGGCGTATCGTCGATGAATATCTTGGATTCAGACAGCATCTTGGTGGCCATGGTCACCCGTGACCAGTCTTCGTCCTCCAACTGCCCGGTGCGAAGGCGGTTGGCGTTGATGCGGCCGATCGATGACATCAGGCGGAAGGCCAGCTGCGAAGCCGACATTTCCATCGAATAGACGCCGACCGCTTTTTTGGTTTTCAGCGCCGCGTACTCGGCGATGTTCAGCGCCAGCGTGGTCTTGCCCATGGCCGGGCGCGCCGCGAGGATGATCAGGTCGGAAGGCTGCAGACCCGCGGTCAATTCATCAAAATCGTGGAAGCCGGTCGGCAGGCCGGTGACCGTGCCCTGGTTCTCGAAGCGGTCCTGCAGCAGCTTGAACGCTTCCAGCACGGCGGTCTTGACCGGCACGAAGGCCTTGCGGCCACGCGCGCCCTGCTCGGCGATGCGGAACACGCTTTGCTCGGCCTTGGCCAGCAGCTCCGGCACTTCGCGGCCTTCGGGCCGGAAGCCGTCGTTGACGATCTCGGTGCCGGCTTCGATCAACTGGCGCAGCACCGATTTTTCACGGACGATCTCGGCATAGGCCTTGATGTTGGCCGCCGAAGGCGTGGTGCTGGCCAACTCGATCAAGTAGCCGGTGCCGCCGACCTGCTCGGACAAACCGTTGGCCTCGAACCACTCGCCCAGCGTAACTACGTCGAAGGGCTTGTTCTTGCCCGACAGCTCTACGATGGCGCGGAACATCAGGCGATGGTCGCGGCGGTAGAAATCGTGCTCGGCCAGCAGATCGCCCAGTTGGTTGAGTGCATCCGGCGACAGCATCAACCCGCCGATCACCGCCTGTTCGGCCTCCACCGACTGCGGCGGCAGCCGCAGCGCATCAATCTTGCTGTCGGGACGGAAGGATTCAGGGCGTGCGGACATGCGCTACTCGGGAGGGATCGCGGACAGGGGCGAAGCGTTCATCGTACGCACTCCCGGCGCTGGTGGTTGCAGATAACCGTGTGGATAACCTTTAACTGGATAAGCTTTGGGCATCTCAGCCGTTGCGACACGCTGACTGATCTCAAAAAAAACGGCCGCCCTAAGGCGGCCGTCAAAATACCGCAAACAGCAGATCAAGCTTCCGGAACGACCGTGACCTTGACCTTGGTTTCGACGTCGGCGTGCAGGTGCACGGTGACCTCGACCTCGCCAGTGCGGCGGATCGGGCCTTCACCCATCACCACTTCCGACTTTTCCAGCTTCAGGCCGATGGCAGTGAACGCCTCGGCGATGTCGCGGGTGCCGACCGAGCCGAACAGCTTGCCTTCGGTCGAAGCGTTGGCCGAGATAGTCACCGACGCGCCTTCGAATGCGGCACGGCGGGCTTCGGCGGCGACCAGCGAAGTATTGGCCTTGGATTCGTACTCGGCGCGCTTGGCTTCAAACGCCGCCAGGTTGGCGGCCGTGGCCGGTACAGCCTTGCCGTAGGGAACCAAGTAGTTGCTGCCATAACCCGGCTTGACGTTGACCTTGTCGCCCAGGCCGCCGAGGTTGATGACTTTCTGCAGGAGGATCAGTTGCATGGTGGTGCTCCGTTTACGTTAGCGGCGCGTGGATCGCTTTGATGCCAGACGCCGCAACTGTGCTGTCCGTATGGACGGGGAATCAAGTCAGCCAGGACGAAGGTAAAACACAGCCCGCGAAGGCGGGGCAAGGCGGAGGGTGGTGCGCAAACCGGAGTTGGCATCAGCCAATGAGGATTTGCGCGCCGCTCTCCAACGCCGCCCTGCCGAACGGGCGAAGTTTTCAGACGTTGTGGTTGTCGGTGTAGGGGATCAGGGCCAGAAAACGCGCGCGCTTGATCGCAGTCTGCAGCATGCGCTGGTACTTGGCCTTGGTGCCGGTGATGCGGCTGGGAACGATCTTGCCGTTCTCACTCACGTTCTGGCGAAGGGTGTTGAGGTCCTTGTAATCGATCGCGGTGACGCCATCGGCCGAGAACTTGCAGAACTTGCGGCGGCGGAAAAATTTCGACATGGGTGTGCTCCGGTCTGGCTCAGGCGGCGTCGACGGCGTCGACGCTCTCGTTCATTTCGTCGTCGCGGCGCGGGCGGCGATCTGCCTTTTCGTCCTTGTTCTTCATGATCAGGGACTGTTCGGTGATGGCTTCCTCGCAGGACAGCACGATATGGCGCAGCACGGCATCGTTGAAGCGGAAGCCGTCGACCAACTCGGTGAGCGACTTCTGCGTGCACTCGATGTTCATGAGCACGTAGTGGGCTTTGACCAGGTTTTCGATCGGATAGGCCAATTGGCGGCGGCCCCAGTCTTCCAAACGGTGGATCTTGCCGTTGTCGCCCTCGACCAGCGCCTTGTAGCGCTCGATCATGGCCGGCACCTGCTCGCTCTGGTCCGGATGGACCATGAATACGATTTCGTAGTGACGCATGGGGTTTTCCTTGTGGATGTGGCCTCGCGGCCGGTCAGCCCCCAGCCGGATGCAAGGCAATCCGCCGTGGAGCAAGGTCTCCCGGGTCTCGGGAGCCGACTATTATGCCAGCCGCCATGCAGGCACGACAAGTACCTGTTTACAAAGTGATTCCTGGCCAGGGACGACCGCTGCGTTCGAGTACGGCCGTATCGTCTGCGTTACAGGCCGGGATCAGCCCTTCTTCGCGGCGATCCAGGCGTCGATGTGCCGCTCCAGCGCATCCAGCGGGATGGAGCCGGTTTCCAGCACCGCATCGTTGAAATCGCGCAGGTCGAAACGGTCTCCCAGCGCCGCGGCCGCCCTGGCGCGAAGTTCGGAAATTTTCAGCTGGCCAATCTTGTAGGCCAGCGCCTGCCCGGGGTCGCCGATGTAGCGGTCGATCTCGTTGACGATGTCCAGATCGGTCTTGGGCGCGTTGTCCTTGAAATAAGCAATGGCCTGTTCGCGGCTCCACCCCTTGTCGTGCATTCCGGTATCCACCACCAGGCGCACGGCGCGCCACATCTCGTAGGCAAGCTGGCCCATGCGGTCGTAGGGGTCCTCGTACAGGCCCATTTCGTAGCCGAGTTGCTCGGCGTAGAGGCCCCAGCCCTCGCCATAGGCGACGAAATAGGCCGTGCGCCTGAACATCGGCGCATCCGGCAGCTCCAGGCCGCGAGCGAACTGGAAGTGGTGGCCTGGCACCGCCTCGTGGAGGGACAGCGGCACCATCTCCCAGGTCGGCCGCGCCTCGGGCTTGTAAAGGTTCACGTAGTAGAAACCGGCCCGGCTGCCGTCAGTAGCGCCGGGCTGGTAATAGGCCGTGGTGGTGTCAGGCGCGATGTTGTCGGGAATCGCACGCACGCCGTAGGGCATGCGCGGGATGATCCGCGAGATCTTCACCAGTTCCGGATCCATGCGTTTGGACAGGGCGCGATACGCCTGCAGCAGGGCTTCGGGCGTCTTGTGGAAGTACTTCGGATCGCTGCGCAGATGGCTGAAGAACTCGCCCAGCGTGCCTTGGAAGCCGACCTGCAGCCGGATTTTCTCCATTTCGGCACGGATCCGCGTCACCTCGCGCAGCCCGGTCTGGTGGATGGCCTCGGCCCCCATGTCCGTGGTCGTGTAGTAGCGCGCCAGGAAGTCGTAATAGGCCTTGCCGCCAGGCAGATCGGTGACGGCGATGCTGGCGCTGCACTTGGGCAGGTAATAGCGCTGGAAATACTCGCCCAGTCGGCGGTAGGCAGGCACCATCCGCTCGCGGATGACCCGCTTCGCCTCGGCGCGCAGGGCCGCCTGCCGGTCGGCGGACACGCCCTCGGGCAGTTTCAGGAACGGACGGTAGAACGGGCTGGATTCGGGGTCGTCCACGATCTGCGCGGCGATCTGCGCCGGCACCCGCTGCATCAGCACCTTGGGCGGCACGTTGCCGGTATCCACGCCCTCGCGCATCAGCACCAGTGTCTGGTCGATCACGGCCGGAAGGGCAGCCATGCGCGCCAGCCAGTCGCGGTAATCCTTCTCGTTGGCGAAGGGCAACAGTTCAGCCAGTCCATCGGCGGTCTGCACCCCGCCCTGATGCGAGACCGGTTGCAGGTATTCCCGGAACGCCTGCCGTTCGACGGTTTTTTCCTGCAGCCACAGGAAGGTGTCGTAGTTGAGCTGGTCGGCGGCCGACAGCGCGGCGCGATCCATGGCCCTGATCCGGGCGAGCGCATCGTTGTCGGCCTGCTCGCGGCGGGCGATGGCTTCGAGGCTGTTGTCGCTCCATCGGTCGTTGAAGCGGTTGTCGCCAAAATAGGCGGCGTTTTCAGGCGATTCGCGCAGGCCGCGCTCCCATTCCTCTGCGAACAGCGCGTGCAAGGCCGTAGCCTGCGGCGAACGGGTTTCGGCCGCCGGGGTGGTTTGAGCTGACAGGGACGCAGGCGTGATTGCCGTGGCGATGGCCAGGCTCAGCAAAAGGCGGCGGATCATGGCGTCTCCAGCAAGATCGGGAAGAGGGCTGGAGTTTAGCGCCACGTGCGGGCTAGGGAGAGCCTCAGCCTCAGGCCGGGCTCAAGCCAGCACTGTGAAGATGAATGAAGGAGCAGCTTGCGCGAGAAGCCGGCGGGCCAAGGCCCGCCCTACGCTGCCTGGCTGTTGGTGGTGAAGCTTTCGCCGCAGCCGCATTCGGCCGCCATGCGCGGGTTGCGGAACACGAACTGCCGGTTCAGGCCCTGGCTGACAAAGTCGATTTCCGTGCCGTCGACCTGCGCAAGGCTGTCGGCGTCCACGCGTACGGCCACCCCGTCCTGCTCGAAAACCTGCTCGCCATCATGCGCTTCCGTGGCGATATCCACGACATAGGCCCAGCCCGAGCAGCCGCTTTTCTTCACGCCAAAGCGCAGTCCGATGCCGGCGGGGGTCTCGACGAGGTATTGCCGGACGCGGTCGGCGGCGGCGGGCGTGAGGGTGACGGCCATGAGAGGTTTCCTAGAAGTGCTGCAAGTATACCCGCGCTGCGGGGAAAGCCCGGCGCGGGTTATTCTTGTAGTTTCCTATCTGGGCCCACGTGGGCAGGGATTCAAGACATGGCCGTGGTCAGCGTCAAGCAGGCGCTTGCGGGCGAAATCGCCGCAGGCAGTGAAGTCAGCGTTCGCGGTTGGGTGCGCACCCGGCGCGACTCCAAGGCCGGACTTTCGTTCGTGAACGTCAGTGATGGCTCCTGTTTCGCCCCGATCCAGGTGGTCGCACCTGCCGCGCTTGAAAATTACGAGTCCGAGGTCAAGCGCCTGACCGCCAGCTGTGCGGTCATCGCCACGGGCATCCTGGTGGCGTCCGAGGGGCAAGGCCAGAGCTTCGAGATCCAGGCGTCCAGCATCGAGGTGATTGGCTGGGTCGAAGATCCGGAAACCTACCCGATCCAGCCCAAGGCCCATTCGCTGGAATTCCTGCGCGAGGTGGCCCACCTGCGCCCGCGCACCAACCTGTTTGGCGCGGTCACCCGCATCCGCCACTGTCTGGCCCAGGCCGTTCACCGCTTCTTCGATGAGCAGGGTTTTTACTGGATCAGCACGCCGATCATTACCACCTCCGACGCCGAGGGCGCCGGCCAGATGTTCCGCGTGTCCACGCTGGACATGGCCAACCTGCCGCGCACGGCCAAGGGCGAGGTGGATTTTTCCCGGGATTTCTTCGGCAAGGAAACCTTCCTCACCGTTTCCGGCCAGCTCAACGTCGAGGCCTACTGCCTGGCCCTGTCCAAGGTCTACACCTTCGGCCCGACCTTCCGCGCCGAAAACTCCAACACCACGCGGCATCTGGCCGAGTTCTGGATGATCGAGCCGGAGATCGCCTATGCCGACCTCAACGACGACGCCAACCTGGCCGAAGCCTTCCTCAAGTATCTGTTCAAGGCGGTGCTGAACGAGCGCATGGACGACCTCGCCTTCCTCGCCGAGCGGATCGACAAGACCGCGATCAGCAAGCTGGAAGCCTTCATCGCCGCGCCGTTCGAGCGCATCGACTACAGCGAAGCGGTGTCGCTGCTGCAAAAATCCGGACACAAGTTCGATTACCCGGTCGAGTGGGGCCTGGACCTGCAGACCGAACACGAGCGCTGGCTGACCGAGCAGCACGTCGGCCGTCCGGTGGTGGTGATGAACTACCCCGAACAGATCAAAGCCTTCTACATGCGCCTGAACGACGACGGCCGCACCGTCGCCGCCATGGACGTGCTGGCGCCGGGCATCGGCGAGATCATCGGCGGCAGCCAGCGCGAGGAAAGACTTGACGTTCTCGACGCGCGCATGGCGCAGTTCGGGCTCGACCGCGATCACTACCAGTGGTATCGCGACTTCCGCCGCTACGGCACCGTGCCGCACGCCGGCTTTGGCCTCGGCTTCGAGCGACTGGTGGTGTACGTCTGCGGGCTGTCCAACATACGCGACGCCATTCCCTATCCGCGCGCGCCCGGCCTTGCGACCTATTGATCGGGATGGGCTGAGGCATGCTTGAAGGACTGCTGTTCCTGTTCCTGGGCCTGGCCGGCTCGGCCGGGCCCGCGCATTTCGGCATGCGCGTGCTGGCGCACCGGCAGCAGTTGGACCGGAAACTGGCGTTCGCCGACGGCACTGCCGATGGCGGCCTGGCCTACAGCTGGTGGCTGATGCGCTTTGGCCAAAGCCACGTGCACGACGCCACCTTGAAACAATTCGGCGGCATCGCCGGCGTGATGGGCTGGCTGTGCCTGATCGGCATCGTCGGCAGCGCCATCTGCATCGCCGGCACCATGAGGGTTTGAAATGAACGAAGAAAACGACATTTACGCGGGCTATGAGGTCAAGGATTTCGAGAGCGAGCAATGGTGGCTGGCTACGCCCGAGCACCTGCTGGTCTGGGCGCGTCTGCGCGTGCTGCACAGCGGCGTCGCCCACGTATTCGACAGCCACGGTGAAACCCTGACCTACGAAAGCGAAGACATCGCCCGCGCCGCCCTGATGGACGCGGACTTCCGCTCCATCGACGGGATGGACGACGACGACGCCGAAATCGTCGGTCTGCTGCTGGAAGAACTGCAGCCGCCGCACGGCGAGGACGACGAAGACCTGCTGCCGCAAATGATCCGCACGCTGGGGCCGCGGCACTAGCCATGTACACGCCGCGCGACTTCGCTGAAGCCGACCTGGCGGCACTCGATGCACTGGCGGCAGGCCATCCCTTCGCCACGCTGATCACGATGGTCGATGGCGAACCCTTCGTTTCCCATCTGCCAGTGCTGTACCGCCGTGACGGCGATCTCGTGACAATTCGCGGCCATTGGTCGCGCGCCAATCCGCAGTGGCGACATGCGGGCGATGCTTTTTTGATCCTGTCCGGGCCGCAAGCTTATATATCGCCGTCCTGGTATCCGGACAAGGAAAGCGCGGCGCGGGTACCGACCTGGAACTATGCGGTGGCCCACCTCTCCGGCACGCTGCGCATCATCGAAGATGATGAAGGCCTGGCACGCATCGTTTCTGATCTCAGCGACCAGCATGAAACAAGCGTCGGCGGCGATTGGCGCTTCGAACTCGAGCGGGACGACCATCGCCGGCAGCTGCGCGGTATCGTCGGCTTCGAACTGCGCACGAACCGGATCGAGTTGAAGTTCAAGCTCAGCCAGAATCATCCCGTCGCCAATGTCCGCAGCGTGATCAACCAGTTTGCGACCGGCAACGACCACCAGCGCGGCGTCGCCGCCTTGATGCATGAGCGCCTGCTGCGGCGCGAACAAGGACACTGACAATGAGCCATCCACTGCAGGGCCGCCACGCCCTGGTCTGCGGCGCTTCCGAGGGCATCGGCCTGGCCAGCGCCCATGCGTTGGCCGAACTCGGCGCGACGGTCACAGTGCTGTCGCGCCGGATCGAGCGGCTGGAATCGATCTGCGCCGAATTGCCCCGATCCATTGGACAGTTCCACCATGTGCTCGCGGCGGATGTTTCCGACAGCAGCGACCTGCGCGCAAAAGTCGAGGCGTTAGCTGCCGCGAATCCCGTCCATATCCTGATCAACAACACGGCAGGACCTGCCGGTGGTCCGGCCCATGCAGCGGCGCCGGAAACCTACCTCACGGTTTTCCAGCAGCACCTGATCGCCAACCAGATCCTCGTGCAGTCGGTTTTACCAAGCATGCGCGACGCCGGGTGGGGCCGGATCGTGAACATCATTTCAACTTCGGTGAAAGAGCCGATCGCCAACCTCGGCGTTTCCAACACCATCCGCGGCGCCGTGGCCAGTTGGGCCAAGACGCTGTCGGTCGAACTCGGCCCGCTGGGCATCACCGTCAACAACGTTCTGCCCGGCTATACGCGCACGCAGCGGTTGGACCAGATACTCAAGGAGCGCGCTTCGGCCACCGGGAAATCCGAGGCCGACATCGCCCAGGGCATGCTCGCCACGGTGCCGGCCGGACGCTTTGCCGAAGCCGGGGAAATCGCCGCCGCCGTCGCCTTCCTGTGCTCGCCGCAGGCCGGCTATATCAACGGGATCAACCTGCCGGTCGATGGCGGGCGCACGAAATCACTTTGAGTCCTGCGCTATCGAGGCATCAAAGCCCAAACGGGCGTTGAAGATCACGACGCCATCGGCGTTATGCTAGGCCATGTCCTTCTTCGAACGCCGCGGCTCCCCACGTCTTCCTGCCCAGAGCCAGGGCTTCGTCCTGTCCGGCACGACGGCGCTGGCCGTCAGCGGCGAAGACTTTTCCCGGGGCGGCTGCCGGCTGCTGCGTCCGCGCGGATGGGACCTGAATATCGGCGATGTCCTGATGTTCTACGTCTTCAGCGGCCCGGGGCCCGCAATGTCCATCGAGGCCCGGGTTGCCTGGTTTCGCGAGGATTATGTCGGGTTGGAGTTCCTCAACCGTTGACTCACGCCATGGCGGCCTTGTCAGTGCACGCAGCCTGCACGCCCGCCCTCGCAGACTGCGTGCATGCCCGAAGGCCCTGAAATTCGCCGTGCCTCCGATCAGCTGGCCAAAGCCGTACTTGGCCAGCCGCTGGCATCGGCGTTCTTCGCCTTCCCCACGTTGAAAAGACACGAGGCCGCTTTGGTCGGCTGCCGGATCGAAGCGATCACTCCGCAGGGCAAGGCCTTGCTGACGCGGTTCGACAACGGCTGGACGCTGTACTCGCACAACCAGCTCTATGGCGTCTGGAAAGTCGCGGCAGCCGGGCAGCAGCCACCGGAATCCACGCGTTCATTGCGAGTGGCGCTGGCCACGGCACGCAGGGCGATCCTGCTGTATTCGGCCTCGGACGTGGAGATGTGGCGCAGCGAGGACATCCAGCAACACCCTTTCCTCGCCAAGCTCGGGCCGGATGTGCTCGATGAATCCCTGCAGGCTGACATCGTCGCCGAACGGTTGGCCGAGCCGCGCTTCACTGGTCGTTCGCTCACGGCCCTGCTGCTCGACCAAGGCTTTCTCGCCGGCATGGGTAACTACCTGCGCTCGGAAGTGCTGTTCCAGGCCGGCATCGCACCGCAGCGCCGGCCGCGTGATCTCGATGCCGAGGAGCGACACCGGCTGGCGGACGCCCTGCTAGACGTACCCCGGCGCAGCTACAGGACCCGCGGCATCCGTCCCGCACGCGGCATGAAGGCCGACTATCTCACCGATACGCCGCGCGGCTTCCGCTTCCTGGTCTTCGACCGCGAGGGAGAACCCTGTCTGGCCTGTGGCAGCGTGATTGAGCGGCATGAGTTTGGCGGACGAAGGCTGTATTGGTGTCCGAACTGCCAGCAATAGCCCCTGCAGTAGCGATGGCAAACACGACCCCCGTGCAGCGCATATCAATGTCGCAATTGCGATCGCTCCTGCGCCCCGACTATGCATCCCTGTCCGTAGGGCCCACCGCCCGGCTATGCTTCGGGGATGACCTTGCGTCTTACCCATCTCATCAGCGGCGAGTCACGCGCACCAATCAACGACGGTTGGCTGGATGTGGTCGAACCGGCGACTGCCAAGGTCTACGGACAATGCCCGGCCGGCGATGCCGCCGATGTCGAAGCCGCTGTGACTGCAGCACGCGCGGCCTTTGCCACTTGGTCCAGGCTGCCAGCAAGCACACGGGCGCGCTGGCTTGATTTGCTCGCGGATGCACTCGAAGCCCGCCTCGATGCGTTTGCGCTTGCCGAGTCCCGCGACTCCGGCAAGCCGTTGGCACTTGCACGCGATGTCGAGATTCCGCGCGCTGTCAGCAACCTGCGCTTCTTCGCGGCCGCCGCCCTGCAGTTCGCCAGCGAGTCGCACCAGGGCGAGGCCGGCCTCAACATCACCCTGCGCCAGCCGCTGGGCGTGGTCGGCTGCATCAGCCCCTGGAACCTGCCGCTGTACCTGTTCACCTGGAAAATCGCGCCGGCGCTCGCGGCCGGCAACTGCGTGGTCGGCAAGCCCAGCGAAGTAACGCCGGTAACAGCGTGGATGCTGGGTGAACTCGCCCGCGAAATTGGTTTTCCCGCCGGCGTGCTCAACATCGTGCACGGTCACGGCGCAGCGACCGGCAAGGCATTGGTGGATCATCCGGACGTGAAGGCGATCAGCTTCACCGGCAGCACCGCCGTGGGTCGTGGCATCGCCGCGTCTTGCGCAAACTCCCTGAAAAAATCGTCACTGGAACTCGGCGGCAAAAATCCCACGCTCATCTTCGCCGACGCCCCGCGCGAACGGCTGATGGACACCGTATTGCGCTCCGCTTTCCAGAACTCCGGGCAGATATGCCTGTGTGGTTCGCGCATCCTGATCGAGCGTTCGTACTACGCGGAATTCCGCGATGCCTTCGTCGAGCGCGCAGGCCAACTGGCCGTTGGCGATCCGCTGGAGTCGGGTATCCGCATGGGCCCGTTGGTCTCGCAGGCGCACTTCGACAAGGTGATGGGCTGCATAGCGCTGGCGCGCAGCGAGGGCGGCCGCATCCTGTGCGGTGGCGACGCCGTGCGTCCGCAAGGCCGCTGCGCTGAAGGCTGGTTCGTCCAGCCGACCATCATCGAAGGACTGGGACCCGATACGCGCACCAATACCGAGGAAATCTTCGGGCCGGTAGTAACCCTGCAGCCTTTCCACAGCGACGATGAAGCCCTGGCGCTGGCCAACGCCACGCCCTACGGCCTTGCCGCCACCGTCTGGACCCGCGACCTGCGCCGCGCACATTCGCTGGCTGCGGGCATCGACGCCGGCATCGTCTGGGTCAATACCTGGCTGCAGCGCGACCTGCGCACACCTTTCGGCGGCACCAAGCAATCCGGCCTCGGGCGAGAAGGTGGTTTGGACGCCATGCGCTTTTTTACCGAAGCCAAAAACGTCTGCATCGAATTTTGAGCCCGACATGACCGACCTGCGCGAACTGATCGACAACAACCGCGAATGGGCCACGAAGGCCCGCGCCGAGGACCCTGAGTTCTTCCGGCGTCTGTCGCGCCAGCAGGCGCCCAAATACCTGTGGATAGGCTGTTCGGATTCACGGGTGCCCGCCAACCAGATCACCGGGCTGGCGCCGGGTGAAGTATTCGTGCACCGCAATATCGCCAACGTGGTTGTGCACACCGACCTCAACTGCCTGTCGGTGATCCAGTACGCGGTCGACGTGCTCAAGGTTGAACACATCCTCGTGGTCGGTCACTACGGCTGCGGCGGCGTGCATGCCGCACTCACCGGCCAACGCGTCGGCCTTGCCGACAACTGGCTGCGGCACGTGGCGGATGTCGCCGAGAAACACGCCTCGCGACTGGCCGAAAGCCAGCTCCAGTCGCTGCGCCATGCACGCTTGTGCGAGTTGAACGTGATCGAACAAACCTCCAACGTCTGCCTGACCACCATCGTGCAGGACGCTTGGTCGCGCGGCCAACCGCTGTCGGTACATGGCTGGGTTTACGGCCTTCTCGACGGCCGCGTGCGCGAACTGGGCATGGACATCGCCTCGCGCGACGAACTGTCCGTCGCTTACGGCAACGCGCTTTGCCGCCTGACCCGGGACCCCGCACTGTGAGCAGCGACGGTATCCTCGCCAGCAGCGCGCCGAAAGCGGTCGGCCGCTATCCGCATGCGCGCCGGGTCGGCAACCTGCTGTTCCTGTCCGGCATCGGCCCGCGCAGCGCCGGTGACGACAGCATCCCCGGCAACGTGATGGATGCTGACGGAAAACTGCTGTCCTACGACATCACCGCGCAATGCCATTCGGTGTTCGCCAACGTTCGCGCCGTGCTCGAGGCCAGCGGCGCACGCTGGCAGGATCTCGTCGACGTCACCGTCTACCTGACCAACATGGCCGGCGATTTTCGCGCCTACAACGCGGTTTGGGCTGAATATTTTCCCGACGCCGCTACCGCGCCCTGCAGGACCACGCTGGGCATCACCGCGCTGCCGACGCCGATCGCCATCGAACTGAAGTGCATTGCGGCGATGTCCTCCGCGCCTGCGGAAGCATGACGTGAAGTTTCACCGACAAAGCCCACCCTCACCCTGCCCTCTCCCGCCAGCGGGAGAGGAGGAGAACTCACTGCCATGCTGACGCCCGCCTTCAACCTGCAGGTCTGGATCGATGAGCACCGGCACCTGCTCAAGCCGCCAGTTGGCAACAAGTGCATCGTCGACGGCGACTTCATCGTGATGATCGTCGGCGGCCCCAACGCGCGCACCGACTTCCACTGGGACGAGGGCCCGGAGTTCTTCCACCAGATCGAGGGCGAGATGGTGCTCAAGGTCCAGGAGGATGGCCAGGTCCGCGAGATCCCGATCAAGGCCGGCGAGATGTTCTACCTGCCGCCGTGCGTGCCGCATTCACCGCAGCGCAGCGCCGGCGGCGTGGGTCTGGTGATCGAGCGCAAGCGTCTGCCGCACGAGAAAGATGGGCTGCAATGGTTTTGCGAACACTGCAACCACAAGCTGTACGAGGAGTTCTTCACCCTCCACGATATCGAGAGCCAGTTTCCGGCGGTGTTTGACCGCTTCTATAGCTCGCTGGCGCTGCGAACCTGCGGCGGCTGTGGCCACCTCAACCCAGCGCCCCCACGCCACAACGAAGAAATCTGAGCATGCCCATCGCCACCGACTTGCTTACCAGCAACCTGCTTTCCCCCGTCGTCCTGGCCTTCGTGCTGGGCATGGTGGCGCGCGGCCTGCGCAGCGACCTGGAAGTGCCGCCGGCGATCCAGGCCTACCTGTCCATCTTCCTGCTGCTAGCCATCGGCCTGAAGGGCGGCGTCGCGCTGCGGCAGGACGCGCCGGACAATCTGGCGGTGATGCTGTTGGTCACGGTGCTTGCGGGCGTCGCGACGGCCACCGCCGCCTACTTCGTGGCGCGCACCTGGCTGCGTGACGACGCCCTGCAGGCCGGCGCGCTGGCCGCGCACTACGGTTCGGTCTCGGCGGTCACCTTCATCGCTGCCCAGCAGTTCACCGAGCGCTCGGGCATGACGTCTGAACCGGTGCTGGTGGCGCTGCTGGTGGCGCTGGAAATTCCCGCCATCCTGATCGGCATCGGTCTGGCGCGCGGCGGCGGCCGGCCCAGTTGGCACCAGGTGCGTGAAGTGCTCACCGGCCGCACGGCCATCCTGCTGCTGGGCGGCATGGCCATCGGCGCCATCGCCGGCAAGCAGGGCGTACAAGCGGTCGACGCCATGTACGTGCAGCTGTTCCAGGGAATGCTGATGCTGTTCATGCTCGACATGGGCATGGTGGCAGCGGCGCAGCTACGCCAGCTGCGGCAGGGTGCGCTGAGGCTGATTGTGTTTGGCACCGCGCTGCCCATGCTGCATGGGCTGGTCGGCGCGTGGATCGGCTTGGCCATGGGCCTGGGCACAGCGGGCGCCACGGTGTTCGCCACCATGACCGCCAGCGCTTCCTACATCGCGGCACCTGCCTCGGTGCGCGCGTCGCTGCCAGGGGCCGACGCCGGCCGCTGTGTCACCGCCGCGCTGGGCATCACGTTCCCGTTCAACCTTGCCATCGGCATTCCCACCTACGCGGCCTTCGCCAGTTGGCTGGCGGCGCGGGCCGGCGGTTAGCCGGCAACGAGTAAACTGCGCGCATGCTCAAGATCGACTCCCACGCCCACTACCTGCCGCGCGACTGGCCGGACCTGGCCGCGAAATACGGTGACAACCGCTTCCCGGTGATCCACCACGGCGACGACGGCCGCTCGCGCATCTACAAGGACGGCAAGTTCTTCCGCGAGATATGGTCCAAGACCTGGGATCCGGCCGAGCGCATCGCCGACTTCGCCCGCTTCGGCGTGCAGGTGCAGGTGCTGAGCACGGTGCCGATGATGTTCAGCTACTGGGCGAAACCTGATCAGGCTTTGGCTCTGCACCAGTCACTCAACGACCATATGGCCGAAGCCTGCCGGGGTTTTCGCCGGCACTGCACCGGCATTGGCACGGTGCCGCTGCAGTCACCACGGCTGGCCATCCAGGAACTGGAGCGCTGCGTCGAGCAGATCGGCCTGCAGGGCGTGCAGATCGGCTCGCACGTCAACGACTGGAACCTCGATGCACCCGAACTGTTCGAGTTCTTCGAGGCCGCGCAGGACCTCGGCGCCGCCATCCTGATCCATCCGTGGGACATGATGGCCAGCGAGGCCATGCCCAAATACTGGATGCCTTGGCTGGTCGGCATGCCGGCCGAGCAATCGCGCGCCGCCTGCTCACTGATCTTCGGCGGCGTGCTCGAACGGCTGCCGCGCCTGCGCATCTGCCTGGCCCACGGCGGCGGCAGTTTTCCCTACAGTATCGGCCGCATCGAGCATGGCTTTCGCATGCGACCCGACCTCGTGGCCACCGACAATCCGCGCAATCCGCGCGAGTACTTGTCACGGCTGTATTTCGATTCCTGGGTGGCCGACACGCGCGCGCTGCACTACCTGGTCGATACCGTCGGAATCGACCGGGTGATGCTGGGCACGGACTACCCTTTCCCCCTCGGCGAACAGGAACCGGGACAATTGATCCATGCGCTCGCGTTGGAAGATGCCGGACAGGCGCGGCTGTTCCACGGCACCGCGCTGGAATGGCTGGGCTTGAACAAGTCGAGATTCGAGTAGATGACCCACCCTCGGCGCCCACTCAGTTGTGCGTTCCTTGGGCACCGCAGCCGTGAAGCGACAGAACTCCAATGACTGACATTTTTTCTGAAGACCACGCCCGCACCCTCGATGCCGCCGACCCGCTGCGCGATTTCCGCGACGAATTCCATATTCCGCGCCACGGCGCCGGTGAACAACTGTACTTCTGCGGCAATTCGCTGGGCCTGCAGCCGAAGGCGGTGCGCGGCGCGCTGATCGACGAACTCGACGATTGGGCCAGATTGGGTGTCGAGGGCCATTTCCACGGAAAACATCCGTGGATGCCCTACCATGGTTTCGTGCGCGAATCGCTGGCCGCCTGCGTCGGCGCGCTGCCTTCGGAAGTCGTGGCGATGAATTCGCTGTCGGTAAACCTGCACCTGCTGATGGTCAGCTTCTACCGGCCTACCGCGCAGCGCCACGCCATCCTGATCGAAGCCGGCGCATTTCCTTCTGATCGCTACGCGGTCGAATCGCAGATTCGTTTCCACGGCTTCGATCCGAAAACATCTTTGATCGAACTGGAGGCCGACGAGGCCAACGGTACGATTTCCATGGAGGCCATCGAGCGCGTGCTGGCCGAGCGCGGCCAGGAAATCGCCCTGGTGCTGTGGCCAGGCGTGCAGTACCGCACCGGGCAGGCTTTCGATCTGAGGGAAATCGTGCGACTCGCGCAAGCGCAGGGCTGCACGATCGGTTTCGACCTCGCCCACGCCGCCGGCAACCTGCCACTGCAACTGCACGACAGCGGTGCTGATTTCGCTGCCTGGTGCAGCTACAAGTACCTGAACTCGGGACCGGGCGCGATTGCCGGCGCCTTCGTGCACGATCGCCATGCCGACAGCCGCGGACGCCCACGATTCGCCGGCTGGTGGGGCCATGATCAGGCCACGCGCTTCCGGATGGGCCCCGAGTTCGTGCCCACGCCGGGCGCCGATGGCTGGCAGCTGAGCAATCCACCGATCCTCGCCCTCGCGCCTGTGCGTGTGTCACTCGACATGTTCCAGCGTGCAGACATGACGCAACTGCGCGCCAAGTCGGAAAAACTCACCGGCTATCTCGAAACGCTCATCCGCGAACGGCTCGGCGACACGCTGCATATCGTCACGCCTTCTGAACCCGGACGGCGTGGCTGCCAACTCTCCCTGCGCGTCGTCGGCGGACGCGAGCGCGGGCGCACCTTGTTTGAACACCTCTCCAGCATCGGCATCATCGGCGACTGGCGCGAGCCGGACGTGATCCGCATATCGCCAGCGCCGCTATACAACACCTACGGCGACGTTTTTGGTTTCGTGCAAGCGGTGCAGCACTGGCGCCGCGGTTGAAACCGTATCCTGCCTTGCCACTTGTGCGGCCTCCCTTCAGTACGTCAACGCACCTACTGCCCATATCCATCTTCATTCCCGCGCCGGCAAACTCCACCGTGCTGCATAGAGACAAGGAGATCAGGTAACCATGATTCCGGCTTCGCAGAAAATCACCATCGCCGGCGCCGGACTAGCCGGCGCCCTGCTAGCCACCCTGCTGGCGCGCGCGGGCTGGCAGGTAGAGGTTTTCGAACGCCGCCCTGATCCGCGGCGGAAAGGCTACGAGGGCGGCCGATCGATCAATCTCGCACTGGCCGAGCGCGGCCTGCACGCCCTGCGCCTGGCCGGCCTGCAGGACGTGGTGATGGCACAGGCGGTGATGATGCGCGGACGGATGGTGCACGGCATCGACGGCGGCGAGCCGCAACTGCTGCGTTATGGCCGCGATGACAGCGAGGTGATCTGGTCAGTGCATCGCGGTCGCTTGAATATCGCGTTGCTCGATGCCGCCGAAGCCGCCGGTGCGAAGATTTGTTTCGGCGCGCGACTGGAATCGGTGGATTTCGAGAACCGGCAAATGCGCCTCGTCAACGACCACGACCGCAGCGCCGAAACACGCGCCTTTAGCGTGCTGATAGGTGCTGATGGGGCCAGCTCCGGTGTACGTGAGGCAATGAAGCCGCTGGTCGAATTGAACGAGCGTTTCGAGCCACTGGGCCACGGTTACAAGGAACTGGAGATACCACCGGCTGCCGGCGGCGGTTACCGCATCGACCCCAATGCCCTGCATATCTGGCCGCGCGGCGGCTATATGTGCATCGCCCTGCCCAATACCGAGCGCACATTCACCGTGACGCTGTTCCTGCCCAATGCCGCCCTGCCCAATGTAACCCTGCCCAATGAACGCGAGCCCAGCTTCGCCACCTTGCCCGACCTGGCTACCGCCCGAGCTTTTTTTCAGCGCGATTTCGCCGATGCCCTGCCGCTGATCCCCGATTTCGACGCCGACTGGACCCGGCACCCGACCAGTGGGCTGGCCACGCTCTACATCGACCGCTGGCATCTCGATGGGCGCGCCGTGCTGCTTGGCGACGCCGCGCACGCGATGGTGCCCTTCCACGGCCAAGGCATGAACTGCGCCTTCGAGGACTGCATTGCGCTGGCCAGGCATATCGACGCTGCCGGCGATTGGCAGGCCGCATTCGCCGATTTCGAGGCCGAGCGCAAACCCAATGCCGCTGCCATCCAGGCGATGGCACTGGAAAACTACGTCGAGATGCGCGACCGGGTGGATGACCCGGACTTCCTGCTGCAGCGCCAGCTTGAACGGCTGCTGGCTGAGCGCCATCCCGGGCTGTTCGTGCCGCGCTATTCGATGGTGAGTTTCCTGCGCGTTCCCTATGCAATGGCCTTCGAACGTGGCCAGGTGCAGCGCCGCATCCTGGTCGAATGTACGGCAAGCTGCAGCCAGTTGGACGACGTGGATCTGCTCGCCGCTGACGCCCGCGTCCGCGAGCGGCTCAAACCACTCCCAGCCCAATAAACCGCCGGGGGCTTGGCGTAAGCCATCGGCCCGAGTAGCCTCAGCAGACCAGCCCTCGGAGAATCGCGTGAAGCCTGTCCTGCTGGCGGAAACCTCACTGACCCGGCGTCGAGCCCTCTCGACGCTACTGACCCAGCATGGCTTCGGAGTCACCGCCGTCGCCAGCTTGGAAGAGGCCTACGCTCATCTGCAGCGCATGAATGCCAGCACCGCCAACGTTGAGGCGGTACTGCTGGGCTGGCCTGAATTTGCCAACGGTATCGCCGAAGACGTGTTCGGCCTGCTGCACGGCGAACGCTTCGAACACCTGCCGGTGCTGGTGCTGGCGGATTCCAACAGCTCCGGTGCCGTGAACTGGCGGATGACCCGGCCGCGCAGTGCGCTGCTGCTGTGGAGCGATTACCAGGAGGCACCGGCGGCACTCGACCAGTTGCTGCGCCCGGCCCCCGCGCACAGCCCCAGCCTCGGCGTCGGTGGCCCAGCCCTGCGTGTGCTTTTCGTGGATGATTCGGCCACCATCCGGGTCGGCTATTCCAAGCTGCTGCAAAAGCAGGGCTACCTGGTCGAGACCGCCAACAGCGTCGCCGAGGGCAAGCTCAAGGCCAAGCAACAGCCTTTCGACATCGCCATAGTCGATTACTGGATGCCCGAGGAAAACGGCACCGCGCTAATCTCGGCGCTGCGCAGCAATCCCGATACCGCGCACATCCTCAGCGCCACCATCACCGGCACCTATTCCGACGCCGTGATCGCCGAATCGCTGGCCAGCGGTGCGGTCGAGTGCCTGTTCAAGAGCGAGGCCAAGGATCTTGTGCTGGCGCGCATCGCTTCGCTCGCGCGCACCATCAACGATGGCAAGGCTATTGATCGAGAGCGCCGGCGCCTGCAAGGCATCCTGTCCTCGGTCGGTGAAGGCGTATACGGCGTAGATGACGATGGCACCATCCAGTTCATCAATCCGGCGGCTCTGGACCTGCTGCAGTATTCGCGCGCCGAGGACCTGATCGGCCGCAATGCCTTCGACGCCATCCATCACTCGACCGAGAATGGCGCGCCGATGAACCGCAGCGGCTGTTTCCTGACCCAGAACTACGCCAGTGGCGGCGATGTCAGCGACTGGCAAACCGCGTTCTGGACCGCGCACCGGCGCACCATCCCGGTTGAATGCAACGTGCATCCGCTGCGCATGGATGGCGAGCGCACCGGCTCGGTGGTGGCCTTCCGCGACATCTCGGCACGCCGGCGGCTTGAAGAAGAACTGCGCTGGCAGGCCGAGCATGATGGCCTGACCAAGCTGCACAACCGCGCTTGGTTCGAAGCCATGCTGGAGCAGGAAATCAGCCGCGTGCGCCGCAGCGAGCAGATTTCCCTGCTGCTGTTCATCGACCTCGACCGCTTCAAATACATCAACGACACCGCTGGCCACACCGCAGGCGACCGCCTGCTGGTGGAAGTCAGCCAGCGTTTGAAATCGCGGCTACGCGGCGCTGATTCTCTGGCGCGGATGGGCGGCGATGAATTTGCCGTGCTGCTCAGCAACGTCGCCGCCAGCGACCTGCCGGCATTGGCCGACGGCTTCCGCAAGGCGCTCACCGCCTCGCCCTTCATCTACGGCGGCAAGAGCTACCGGATCACGTTGTCAATTGGCGCCGCGCGCCTGGACGGCGAGACGTCCTCGCTCAACGATGCCATGGCGCACGCTGACATCGCCTGCCACATCGCCAAGAATGGAGGTCGCAACCAGGCCCATCTGTACACGCCGGAATCGGGCAAGAAGGCGGCGATGGACGTCGATCTGGGCTGGTCGGTGCGCCTTGAAGAAGCCTTGCGCACCGACCGATTCGTGCTTTGCTACCAGCCGATCGTGCCGCTGCGCGGCATCGAGAAGGAACCGCCCGGTGTCATCGCCAAAGATCTGTGGCTGCGCCAGCTCGATCGCAATCCGGACAGCGCCGCCTTGTTCGAGGTGCTGCTGCGCATGCGCGATGCCCAGGGCGAGTTGATCTCGCCGAATGCCTTCCTCCCGGCCGCCGAACGTTTCGGCCTGATGCCAGACATCGACCGCTGGGTGATCGACCACGCGCTCAAGGCCCTGCGTGAGGTTCGCAACAGCGCCCGTCCTGTGGCACTCACGCTGAACATCTCGGCACAAACCTTCGAAAAAGGCGACCTGCCGCAATACGTGACTACCAAGATCGTCCAGTACGACATCAATCCCGCGTCGCTGGTGTTCGAGATCACCGAATCGCATTCGATCACCGATCTCGGCAATGCCCAGCGGCAGTTGCATGCGCTGCGCCAGTTGGGCTGCCTGATTGCAGTGGATGATTTCGGCACCGGGTTCTCTACCTTCGCCTACCTCAAGCAGTTGGAAGCCGACATCCTCAAGATCGACGGCTCGCTGATCCAGGGCCTGCCCGATGATCCGCTGGATCGCACCATTATCGCCGCGCTCACCGCCATCGCCGAGACCGCCAACAAGCGCACCATTGCCGAATGCGTCGAAGATCCCGGCGTACTCAACTGCCTGTACGACTGCGGCGTGGACTACGTGCAGGGCTTCGCCATCGGCATGCCGCGCCTGCATCTGTCGCTGGCGGTGATCGCCTCGGAACCCTCGCGCCGTGGAAACGTGCCAGCCACAGGTTGACCGGGAATGACCGGCAGCTTCCTGTGGTACGACTTGGAAACCTTCGGCCGCGACCCACGCCGCAGCCGCATCGCGCAGTTCGCCGCCATCCGCACTGACGAAGCGCTGGTTTCTGTCGATGAGCCGATCTCGCTGTTCTGTCAGCCTGCCAACGACCTGCTTGCGTCCCCCGAAGCTACCCTGATCACCGGCATCAAGCCGCAGTTCGCGCTGGCGCATGGTCTGTGCGAAGCGGAATTCTTCACCCGTTTGAATGACGAACTGTCGCGGCCCGGCACCTGCGCCGTCGGCTACAACTCGATCCGGTTTGACGACGAGTTTGTACGCTACGGGCTGTATCGGAATTTCCACGAGCCCTATGAACGCGAGTGGCGCAACGGCAATTCGCGCTGGGACTTGCTTGATGTCGCCCGATTGATGCGGGCGCTGCGCCCCGAAGGCATTGCATGGCCGCTGGGCGACAGCGGCGAACCGAGCTTCAAACTCGAACACCTGGCGCAGGCCAACGGCCTGCGCGAAGGAATTGCGCACGAGGCACTGTCCGATGTGCGAGCGCTGATCGGATTGGCGCGAAAAATGCGGCAAGCCCAGCCCCGGCTCTGGGACTACGCGCTCAAACTGCGCGACAAGCGCCATGTCGCCGGCTTGATCGACGTGGCGGCGGGCAAACCGCTGCTGCATGTTTCCGGCCGCTATCCGGCTGCGCGCCACTGCGCAGCCCTGGTGCTGCCGCTGGCGCGGCATCCACGCATCGATTCCCGGGTAATCGTGTTCGACCTGGGTACCGATCCCGCACCGCTGCTGGAACTGTCGTCCGAGGAGATCGCCGACCGCCTGTACACGCCGGCGTCCGACCTGCCCGACGGCGTGGTGCGTATCGCCCTCAAGGAAGTGCACGGCAACCGCTGCCCGGTGCTGGTGCCGCTGGAGCACCTGCGCGATGCTGATTTCCTGCGCCTGAGCATTGATCGTGACCGCTGTCTGGCAAATGCCGACGCCCTGCGCGGCAATGCTGGCCTGGCCGAAAAAATCCGGCGCGTGTTCGCGAGCGAAAAATCGCGCGAACCCGCCGATCCGGACGCAGCGCTTTACGAGGGTTTTCCCTCTGATTCCGACAAGCGTTTTTTTCCGAGAGTGCGCAGCGCGACCACCAGCGAGATGCCGACACTGGCCGAGCACTTCAAGGATCCGCGCTATCGCGAACTGCTGTTCCGCTACCGCGCGCGCAACTGGCCCGAAAGCCTGGACTCGGATGAAAACGCGCGCTGGAACGACTATCGCCGCCAGCGATTGATGCACGACGCCGACCTGTCCGAATACAGTTTCGAAAGCTACCGCGCCGAGATCGCCGCGCTGCGCCTGCGCCACGGGCCCGGCACCGAACAGGCACTGCTGGACGCCCTCGAAGCCTGGGGCAACGACATTGAGGCCACCTTGTGAGCAGTTATTTCACGGAGAAAAGTTTTCGCTTCCTGCGCGCTTTGGCGCGCAACAACAACCGCGAATGGTTCCTCGACCACAAAGCCGAATTCGAGGAGCACCTTCGTGGCCCGTTCCTGCGCCTGATCGTCGACCTGCAGCCCGACCTGCTGACGGTCAGCAGCCAGTACCGCGCCGATCCCAGGGCCAGCGGCGGCTCGCTGTTCCGCCAGCATCGCGATACTCGTTTCGCCAACGACAAGACGCCTTACAAAACATGGGCCGGCGCGCGTTTTTTCCATGCCCGCAGCAAGGCTATCGAAGCGCCGTCGTTCTACCTGCACATCCAGCCCGGCCAGTGCTTCATCGGCGCCGGCCTGTGGCATCCGCAGCCCGACTCGCAGCGCAGGATCCGCCAATTCATCCACGACAACCCCGGAAGTTGGAAATCCGCCGTGCATTCGGCCGCCTTCCGGAAAAAATTCAGTCTCGATGGCGATACGCTGCAGCGCCCGCCGCGCGGTTATCCCGCCGACCATGAATTGATCGAAGACATCAAGCGCAAGGATTTTGTGGCGACGGCGATGCTGACTGACGCCATCGTGCTCGGGCCGCGACTGCGGCAAACCGTTGCTCGCAATTTCGAAGGCTTGAAGCCGATGGTGGATTATCTTTGCGCGGCGCTGGACTTGGAGTTTTAGAAGCCTGCATTGCCAAAAGGCCGGCGGGCCTGAGCTCATTCCATGCCGCCATAAATATTGCGAGGCATGTAGCGAATGGCACTTGTTCAGGCGCCGTCATCTCGCGACGGCGGGAATCCAGCACCCTTCGCTCTTTTCCGAACAGCAAAGTCACTGCCCCCGCGTTCGCGGGTGCGACGAAAGTAGTTGGCCGTCTTCTCACGCATTCGGCAAGGCCGTAGACAACCACCCGGCTTACGGGATTGGCATGGCGTAAAAGCGACAGCGCTATCTTATTCCAGCTCGGACCATCGTCCGTAAGCGACGTCCAGCGCAGCCTGAAGCACCACCAATTCCTGGTTTTTCGACATGACAACCGCGCTACCTTGCTTGTAGAAATCCGGCTGATGCAGCAACGCGGTCATCGCTGCCACCTGTGTTTCCAGCAATTCGATCCGCGCCGGCAATTGCTCAAGTTCACGCTGCTCCTTGAATCCAAGCTTCCGTTTGGCAGGGGCCGATGGCGCGGCGGCCTGCGTTGCCACAGGCGTCTTGGCCACTTCCGCCGTCAATCGTGGTGCTGCTGTGACAGCACTGGCAGTTGCTGGTCGTTGCCACAACCAGTCCGAATAACCGCCAACGTATTCGCCTACCCGGCCGCCGCCTTCCATCACCAGAGAACTGGTGACGACGTTGTCGAGGAAAGCGCGGTCGTGCGAAACCAGGATCAACGTGCCGGGGTAATCGATCAGCATCTCCTCCAGCAACTCCAGCGTTTCCACGTCGAGATCATTGGTTGGCTCGTCCATCACCAGCAGGTTGGACGGTTTGGCGAATAGCTTGGCCAGCAGCAGGCGGTTGCGTTCACCGCCGGAAAGCTTGGTGATCGGCGCCAGCGCGCGGTCGGGGCTGAACAGGAAATCCTGCAGATAGCCCATCACGTGCTTGCGACTGCCGTTGATCTCGATGAACTCGCGGCCTTCGGAAACATTGTCCAGCGCGTTCCAGTCATCGCGCAGGGCACCACGCAATTGGTCGAAGAAGGCGATTTCCAGGTTGGTGCCGATGCGCACCTCGCCGCGCTGCGGCTGCAGGTCGCCCAACAGCAACTTCAGCAAGGTGGTCTTGCCGGATCCGTTCGGGCCAATCAGGCCGATCTTGTCGCCACGCTGGATGACGGTACTGAAATCGCGCACCAGCACGCGCTCGCCGAAGGCGAAACTCACGTCCTTGGCCTCGAACACCCGTTTCCCGGATTTTTCCGCACCGGCCGCTGACAGCCGGACGTTGCCGGATTGCTCGCGGCGTTCGGCACGCTCGCGACGCATGGCCTTGAGCGCAGTCACCCGGCCCTCGTTGCGGGTGCGCCGGGCCTTGATGCCCTGGCGGATCCAGACCTCCTCCTGCGCCAGCTTCTTGTCGAACAGCAGGTTGGCCTGCGCCTCGGCGTGCATCCGCTCCTCGCGGCGACGCAGGAAGTTGTCGTAATCGCCGGGCCAACTGGTGACTTGACCACGATCAATTTCAACAATCCTCGTGGCGAGATTGCGCAGGAAGGCGCGGTCGTGGGTGACGAAGACCACGCTACCGTCGAAGTTCTTCAGAAACTCCTCCAGCCAGGCGATCGATTCGATGTCGAGGTGGTTGGTGGGTTCGTCCAGCAGCAGCAGGTCGGGCGCGGCCACCAAGGCCTGCGCCAGCAGCACGCGTCGCTTCATGCCGCCCGAGAGCGCAGAAAATTCCGCATCCTCGGGCAGATCGAGCTTGGAAATCACCTGCTCGACCCGCTGCTCGATCTGCCAGCCGTTGCCGGCCTCGATGCGCGACTGGATGACGCCGAGCAGGTCCATGTCGATGTCGTGGCCATCGTGGAGCATGTGGTGGTAGCGCGCGAGGTCGGCGCCCAGCTCACCCAGCCCCATCGATACCACGTCGAACACGGTGCCGGTCAACGCCAGCGGCACTTCCTGCGCCAGGCCGGCGATGCGGCCCTCGCGACGGATCATGCCGTCGTCGGGCACGTGCTCGCCCGACAGCAGCCGAAGCAGGGTGGATTTACCGGCGCCATTTCGGCCGACGATGCATATGCGCTCGTTGCGCTCGATGGCAAGGTTCACGCCTTCGAGCAGCAGGGGACCGCCGACGCCGAAATCGACGTCTTGGAGTGTTATGAGGGGCATATCGTCATTTTACCTGCAAGTCCTCTGTAACGGAGAGCAGACTGAACGAGCGATTGACTGTTTTGCATGGAATTCCGGCCCATGGAATTCCAGACTAGTTGTTTTCTGCAAAAATCGAACCCATCACCAGCCAAGCTGCTTGTTAAGCGTGGCGGCATCGTAATAGTCGGCCTGATAGACGATCTTGCCGTTCAGCAGCCGGATAAAACTGACGCCATCAAACTGGATCGCCTTGCCGGTGGCCTTGCTGCCTGGATTCCAGTCGCCGGTATTGGTGCCGCTGATGGTCCACTCGAAGGCGAAGCCGTCGTCGCTGGCGATGGGCTCGCTGCGGATCGTCCACACTGCATCCGGCACGGCGACGATGAAGACCTTGATCACGTTGTCGATGGCCGCCTGCCGGCCGCGCTGGGGCTCGCCCACCGAAACATCGAAATAGGCCATGTCCTCGTGCAGAAAGCCGCTGATCCTGTCGATGTCGTGGCTGTTCAGGGCTTCGTTGTAGGCGCTGAGCAGGGCCAGGGTCTGAGGCGCCGCTGCCTCAGTGGCTACCTCAGGCAGAGGTAGGTTCGCGGCGGCTTGCGGCTTGCATGCTGACGCCGCGATGGACATTGCAATGACGACGGCAATACTTAGTCGAGAGCGTTTCATGGGCTGGTCCAAGGTTGGGTTAATGGCAGGCAAACGACCGGTTGCGCATGCCGAAAGAGCGCAACGCCCATCAAGGATTGGAAACCCCGTGCGGCACATGCCCGGCCGCCACGTGCTGGCGGGCATTGTCGATATTATGGCGGGAGTCGTCGAAGAAAATATCGGCGCCGAAGGCCTGCAGAAACGGGCCTTTGTCGCGACCGCCGAGGAACAGTGCTTCGTCGAGCCGCACGCCCCACTCGCGCAAGGTCAGGATGACGCGCTTGTGCGCGGGCGCCGAGCGCGCCGTGACCAATGCAGTCCGAATTGGCGAATCCTTTGAAGGAAATGCCAACTGGAGTTCATGCAGGGCTGCGAGGAAGCCCTTGAAGGGTCCACCCGACAGCGGTTCGTGCGCGCGTCGCGACTCATGGTCGTGGAAGGCGGCAAGGCCGTCTTCCTGTGACAGACGCTCGGATTCGTCACCGAAGATGACGGCATCGCCATCAAAGGCGATACGCAATTGGTCGCGGGTGGTTTCCGGCGCCTTGGAAGGCAGGATGGTGGCCGCGGCGACGCCGTATTCCAGCGCGCGGCGCACAGAATCCGGATTGGCCGACAGGAACAACTGGGCTCCGAAGGGCTTGATGTAGGGATAGGTCGGCTCGCCGCTGGTGAACACGGCGCGGATGATGCCAAGCCCGTGCTTTTCGATGGCGTTGAAAATGCGCAGGCCGGTGTCGGAAGAATTGCGCGACAGCAGGATGACTTCGACCCGCGGCTGCCCAGATCGGGAACCCGCGTTGAGCGCCAGCAGTTTTTTTACAAGGGGAAATGCGATGCCAGGCGCCAGCGGTTCATTCTCGCGTGAGCGCTGGAACTCGGAATAGGCCTCGACGCCCTCGCGTTCGAACAGGTCGTGGCCATCTTCAAGATGGAACAGCGCGCGGGCGGTGATCGCCACCACCAGTTGTGCGGTCGAGGTTTCGTTGCTGATGGCGTTTGCGGTTGTCATTGGCCGAGTGTTGCGCGCTGCCGTCTCATTGCCTGCGAACTACCCAGAGGCTGCCTGGCCTCATCCAGAATCCGTTGTGCCCCTCGTGGAAACCCCTCTCCCGATCAGGGAGAAGGATTTGCAGTCTGATTACTTCTGCTTCCAGCTGTCGTCGCCCGCCTGATACCACCAGCCCTTGCGTGCGCTCTCCACCCACTGCTTGGCGAAGATGTCGCGGATCTGCGCTTCCCATTCCGGATGGTCGTTGGCAACGGCGATCTCGCGGTAGACCGCCTTGCGGTCGCGGTTGTCGTCGGCGACCAGCTGGTTGGCGCTGACGCGATCCTTGAGACCGATCTTGGTGGCGTCACGCACGACGATCAAGCCGTCGTTGCCAAAGCCCAGCGCGCCGCTGTCGAAATGCGGCTGCAACGAGGTCTGGAAACGCTCGGCCATGCGGGCCTGGATGGCCTGGATGGCTGGCGTGCGGATGGTGATGTCGACACCTTCGGCCGCCTGCGCGCTGTTGATGAACACAGACATCAGTTCGAAGCGCGGGCGCAGGCTGGCCTGCGGTGGCTTCTGGACCGGATCAGGCTTCGCCTGCGGCTCACCGATGACCTTGTCGACGAACTCCTCCGCCGCCTGTTTGGCTTCGGCGGCCGGGAAATACACGTTGATCGTCACGCAGGCAGTCAATACCAGCAGGCCCGAAACCAACAGCGGTGAAATCCACTTGCGCATACCACTCTCCTCGTTGAAAAACTCGTATTGCTGGATCACTGGATCACTGGATCACCGGCGCTTGGCCTTCGGTCACCGCCTTGAGGCGGGAGACCAGCGTTGGCCAATCGACTTGGCGCCGGAAACCCACCACCTGGATCCTGGGCAGTCCGGCACCGGCGACGATGATATAGCCGTCGCCGGCTGAACCGATGCCGTCCATGCGGCAGACGTTTTCCTTGAGTTCACAGCCCAGCCCGATGTCGGCATAACCGAAGTCATCGAAAACCTTGAGCACCTTGGCCTGCAGGCCGGCCAACATGCCGCTGCCGGCGACGTCGGAAATATCGCTGACGGCGCGCTGGCTGATGCGGCGCTTGCCCGGCCACTTGGGATCGGTGAAAAACTTGGCGTCGAACGCCGCGGGCGCCCAGTCGACCAGACGCAGGTTGCGGATATAGCCGTCCATGCGCCCGGTGATTGAGCCAAAGTCGAAAGCGCTGGTCATCGCCTCCAAGCCGATATCGTTGATCGAAACGTCGGCCGAGAGCGTAGGCGCGATACCGAATGGCCGCTCCATCACCAGCTTGGCCAGTCCGATGCGGCCGCCAAACACTGACATTTCCAACTCACCATCGAAGGCCAGTACGTTGTCGCGATAGCGTGCGGTTGGAATGCGGCCAGCAAGCGTGCCGGTAAACGGCGGCCAACCGAGTCGTTGCGAAAGACTCGCCATGTCGAGTGCGTCCATGGTCATGCCCAGTTCGAAACGGGCGCCCTGCTCGCCCGATGACGGCTGCCAACGAAACTGGTCAAGGCTGAGCTTGCCGCCGAGCACGGGCATTGACGCCGGCGTTGCCAGATACAGTTCGCCTGCACGTGAGGCAAAGGGAAACCGCGCCGCTCCCAGCCCAATGCCATACAGCGCCCCGCTGTCCCAGCTCAGCGCACTTTCCAGCGTTGACACATCGCGGGTCCAGCGCAAGGTGCCGTCCATGCCCGCGAAGGTGAATCGAGCCTTGCTGTCGATGGCGTTAACCTTGTCGAGGCCGACCTCGAAGCCGGACAAGGCGCCGGCCCGAAAATGCACTGAACCGCGAACCGCGCCGGTCATCATCAGGTCGGAAAATCCAGCCGGCGCCAGCAGGCCGCTGAAATATCGATCACGCGCCGAGCCGAGTTCACCGATGGCAACGTTCATGTCCAAGTCAGACAGCGATGAGCTTGCATCGAAACTTGCCTTGCCGGTTGCCGTGAGTACGCTCCCGTCGCGCCATGCGATCAGCGGCAGCGTCCAGATCCCGGCCGCCATTCGCTCGGCGCGCACCTTCAGCTGCACGGGGGTGTTTGGCAATACGGCGTAGAACGAATGCGCAAGGAATTCACCCCCCGAGAAATCCAGGTCGACACCGAGGCTCTGGCGTCCGGCTTGTTCGCGATAATCCAACTGCAGCCTGGCCTGCAAGCCCGCCGCTGCCAGCCAGCCGGAGGGCGTCTCGAGGCCGATGCCGGCGAGCTTAAGGTCAGCGTCTGCCTGCATCCGGTCCCTGCTCGGCGTGATCAGGTCCACGCGGCCGGTGATTTCGCCCTGGGTCCAATTGCCTTCCTGCCAAAGCCCGGCCAGGAAAGCCTTCATCCATGCCACCGGAATACGTTCCAGCTTGATCCGCTTCAGGTCCGGTGATGCCGACGGCGCTGCAAATCCGAGTCGGGCTTGGCCGACACGCAGCTCCGCTTCGACCATTGCCGGCGAAATCGCAAGCACAAGAGGCATGGCGGCCGAGCCTTCAACGCGAGCCTGCCCGGCACAGCGCCATCCCAGCGCGCCATCGCGCTGCAGGGGGCACTGCCAGTCGACGTTGCGGGCGCGGTAGGACATGGACGGAAAATCGAGGCTGGCGGCGTGGATGCGCAGCCGGCCTTGACTGGCACCCTGCGGCCAATCGAGATCCACCTGCACTTTTTCCAGGGTGCCGGCGCTGCTTCCAACGCGGGAAAACTTCGCTGTCATCTCCGTTGCCCTTGCCGAAGGCGCGGCCAGGAACAGCAACAACAGGAAGGCCACTAGGCGGTGCACAATCGGCATGCGGCAAGCATAGTCGGTTTGCCGGAAACGATGCAGGCTGCGGCATGAATGGAGGGCTCGAGATGCCGGATCAATCACCGCCACGCCTGCTGCTGGTCGAGGACGATGTCGTCAGCCGCGCTTTCCTGCGCGAAGCGCTGGCTATGCTGCCGGCACAGGTGGACGCTGCCGAAGATATCGCCAGCGCCACTGCCTTCGTGTCGATGCACACCTATTCGCTCTTTCTGGTGGATGCCAACCTGCCCGACGGCAACGGCACCGATTGCCTGCGAGTCTTGCGTCACCACCAGGCTGGAGTGCCGGCACTGGCGATCACGGCGGAAGCGCATCGCGATGGTTTCGATACCTTGTGCAGTGCCGGTTTCATCGAAGTACTGCAAAAACCGATCAGCGTGGCTGCGCTGCAGGCGGGCGTCAGTCGCGCCTTGGGCCTGGCAGGTGGTGTTGTCGCTGACACCATCGGTGAAAAACAGCCCGCTTGGGACGAGCAGCAGGCGCTGGCCGCCGTGGCCGGCAACCGCGGCACGTTGGCCATCCTGCGCCAGTTGTTCTTGTCGGAATTGCCCTCGCAGCGTGATCGCATCCTCGCCAACTGCGAATGCGGCCATGCCGAAGCGGCACGCGCCGAACTGCACAAGCTCAAGGCCAGCTGCGGCTTTGTGGGCGCCGCGCGCCTGCTGGGAACCGTGCAGCGGTTGTCGGATTCACCGCTCGATACCGGCTGCATCGGTGCATTCACCCATGCAGTGAACGATACGCTCGCGGCTCAGGCCTGATCCCGCGGCCTGATCCGCGCCAACTCGCCGAGAATGCCCCAGGATCGCAGCGGCGTCGGCCCGATATGCTCGGCCAGCACCGAACGCAAGGCCGGGCGCAGTTCCTGCAGCAGCGCCGATGTGGGCTGTATGTCTTCGGCCAGAGCCAGCAGCGCGGCGCCCGAAATGCCGTCATTGCCGCGACGAAGTTCGCGTATCGGCCCAAACTCCGGATCAAGTCGATAGCTGGACGCGGCTTCGACGCGTACATCATCCGCCGTGCGATCCCAAGGCAAGCCATAGCCCAGGGCATCAAGCAGGTCGCGTTCGAAACGGCGCAGCGTCCACGCCAGCGGCGTGGCCGATCCGAGCTCGGTGCGGACGCGCGCGTAGAGTTCAAACAGCGGCTGCACCGGGTCATGGCGCGGCGCCAGACGCAGCATCAGTTCATTGATATAGAACACCGCCATCAGCGCCTCGCCCTGCAGCATTGGCGCGGCATCCATGGCCTCGGCCTGCAGCAGCCGCGCCAGTTCGCCACGCGGCAAATAATCCACCCGGAGTAGCTGCAATGGCTGCAGGGCGGCACGCAACTGGTGTTTCTTCGGTCCGGTCAGGCCGCGTGCTACCACCGCGATGCGGCCGTGGTCGCGGCTGAGCAGGTCGACGATGGCGCTGGTTTCGCGCCAGGCGCGGGCATGCAGCACGAAGGCCGGCTGTGCCTCAATGCGCATGGATGAGCTGGTGGCAAACGGGATCCCGGAAATGACCGTTGTTGCACAAGGATGTGCGAGTGGCGCGAAAGCCAGGATCCCGGAAGCAAGTGCTGCACATTTCAGTCGGTATAACCGAAGCGGCGCAACGCGGCCTCGTCATCGGACCAGCCTTCGCGAACGCGACACCATGTTTCCAGGAACACTTTGCGACCAAACAAACGCTCCATGCCGATGCGGGCGCCGGTGCTGATCGCCTTCATGCGCTCGCCGCCCTTGCCGATCACGATCGGTTTCTGGCCCTCGCGCTCAACCCAGACGACGGCTGCGATACGCAGCAGTTCGCCGTCTTCCTCGAACTTCTCGATCTCGACCGTGGCCGAATAAGGCAGTTCGTCGCCCAAGCGCAGCATCAACTGCTCGCGCACGAGTTCGCCAGCGAGGAAACGCTCGCTCTTGTCGGTAATTTCGTCCTCGCCAAACAACGGCTCGGATTCCGGCATCAGGGCCAGCAACGTTTTCACCAGCGCCTCCGTGCCCTTGGACTTGAGCGCGGAAATCGGATGCACGGCGTGGAAGTCGCGGCCTTGCGTCACCTGCGCCATAAACGGCAGCAGTACGCCCTTGTCGGGGAACTTGTCGACCTTGTTGATCACCAGCACCAAGGGCACGCCGGATTCCTTCAGCGCCGAATAGGCCAAGGCATCGTCATCTTGCCAGCGACCGGCTTCGATCAGCAGCAGGGCGGCATGCACATCGGCCACCGATCCACGCGCGGCGCGATTCATGTAGCGGTTCATGGCCCGTTTCTGGTCGCCGTGGATGCCGGGTGTATCCACCAGCACCAGCTGGCCGACCGGGAAACTGGCAATACCAAGCATGCGATGACGCGTGGTTTGCGGGCGCGGCGAGACGATGCTCACCTTGGCACCGACCAGGGCATTGACCAGGGTCGACTTGCCGACGTTCGGACGGCCGACAACGGCCACCAGGCCGGCGCGGTACTGCCCCACAGTTGTTGCCTGTACGTTCATGATTTTATTTCCAGATGTGCCAGCACCAGAGCTGCAGCAGCCTGTTCGGCGTTGCGCAGCGAGGAGCCCTCGGCGATGCCGGACAGTTCCGGATCGAGTGTGCGGCAGTCGACCCGGAACAAGCGGGCATGATCCTCGCCCAGGGTTTCCAGCAGTCGGTATTCGGGACGTGACAATTGCCGGGCCTGCAGCCACTCCTGCAGGCGGGTCTTGGCGTCCTTGGGTGCCTTGCCGACCTGCATGGCCGCCAGCAGTGGCTCGAACCACGGCATCACCACGGCGCGGCATCGATCAAAGCCGGCGTCCAGGTAGATGGCACCCACCAGCGCCTCCAGCGCATCGGCAAGGATGGAGTCTCGACGATGGCCGCCGCTTTTCATTTCGCCAGGACCGAGTTCGATACAGTCCCCAAGGTTCAAGCCGCGAGCTATGCCTGCGAGGGCCGATTCGCGCACCAAGCTGGCGCGGGCGCGCGTGAGGTCGCCTTCGTCGGCCTTGGGCCATTGCTCGTGCAAGACCTCGGCGATGATCAGGTTCACCAAAGCATCGCCGAGGAACTCCAATCGTTCGTTGTTGGGCGTGCCTGCACTGCGGTGGCGCAAGGCCTGATCGAGCAGCGCCTGCGCAGCGAAATGATGACCAAAGTTGCTGGCCACCGGGTCAATTGGACTTGAGCACCACCGTGTAATCGAACTTGGCGACAAAATCGATGTTGTAGGCAAAGGGCTTGCGGACCTCGTATTTGATGTTGAGGTCCTGGCCTTGGGCCGATCGGGTCAACGACACGTCCTTCTTCAAATCAACGGATGAGACGTAACCGATGTTGAACCGGTTGTAGAGGAACCTCTCGATGTCACGGCGCGATGCGCTGCCAATATTAGGTTGCTTGGCGACTTCGTCCATGGATGTGCGGACCGCATGATATTCGGAGAACACCGGGAACAGCCGGATGCCGATGAAAATGAAGAACGAAGAGACGACCAGCGCCACCAGGAAGCCGATCAGCGTTATGCCCTTTTGCTTGCGATTCATGGTGCCTCCAGCGGCGTTGGGAAGGTGTCAGCGAATGGTAGACCCAATCCGCGAATAATCGAAGCCATCCAGGCAAAACCAACCCTGGCAGTTCAACCAGATGATCATGGCGTGTCCTACCAGGTTCTGTTCCGGGACGAAACCCCACTCCCGGCTGTCGGCGCTGCGGTCGCGATTGTCGCCCATGGCGAAATAGTGGCCCTCCGGCACAGTCCAGACGTCATTGCGGCGGTTGCCGAACGGAACATTGTCGAATTCAAGGATCTGGTGGCTGCGCCCGGGAAGTGCCTCAAGGAATACCCGCGCGCCTGTCATGTCGTTGCCCGCACCCTTGCCCACGTAGATGCCGTCGGGTGCGTATGCCACCGGCTCGCCATTGATGGTCACGCGATTTTCCTGCACCGCGATGATGTCGCCGGACAGGCCGACAATGCGCTTGATGTAGTCGGTGCCGATGGTCGGATCATCCGGCCCGTTGCCAGGGAAACGGAACACCACCACGTCGCCGCGATTGGGCTCACCCAGGGCCACAACCTTTCTGTTGAGCACCGGCAGGCGCAGGCCATAGGTGAACTTGTTGACCAGGATGAAATCGCCGATCAGCAGGTTGGGCATCATCGAGCCGGAGGGAATGCGGAACGGCTCGGCGATGAACGAGCGCAGCATCAGCACGGCGAACAGCACCGGGAACAGCGAGCGGGCGTAGTCGACCAAGATCGGTTCAGCGATCTCCTCGCCATCCTTGACCATCAGGTTGCGCGACTTGGCGAAAAACAACCGGTCGACCAGCCAGACCAGGCCAGTGGCAAGCGAAAGTACCGACAGGATCAGGGCCAAATCCAGTTTCACGTAAAATCCTCGTTACTATGCGATGCGTTGCGATGCGGGGCGGGCATTGGCCGCGTTACTTGCTGTCAGTCGTGAGCACGGCCAGGAAGGCTTCCTGCGGAATCTCCACCTTGCCGAACTGTTTCATGCGCTTCTTGCCTTCCTTCTGTTTCTCAAGAAGCTTCTTTTTGCGGGTAGCGTCTCCGCCGTAGCATTTGGCCAATACGTTCTTGCGCATGGCCTTGACCGTCGAACGCGAGATGACCTGAGCGCCAATGGCCGCCTGTATGGCCACGTCGAACATCTGCCGCGGGATCAGTTCGCGCATCTTCTCGCACAGGTCGCGGCCACGGCGATCGGCGTGGGCGCGGTGCAGGATCATCGACATGGCATCGACGCGGTCGCCGTTGATCAATACGTCGACGCGCACGAACGGGCCTGCGTCGAAGCGCACGAAGTGGTAATCGAGCGAGGCGTAGCCGCGCGACACCGACTTCAAACGGTCGAAGAAATCCATCACCACCTCGGCCATTGGCAGTTCGTAGCTGATCTGCACCTGGCTGCCCATGTAGTTGATGCCTTTCTGGGCGCCGCGTTTTTCCTCGCACAGGGTGATCACGTTGCCGACGAACTCCGGCGGCGTGAGGATGGTGGCGAGAATGATCGGCTCGCGGATTTCCTGAATTTTGTTGATCGGCGGCAATTTGGCCGGGTTGTCGAGCGGAATCACGCTGCCGTCGGTGGTCAGCACTTCATAGATGACCGTGGGCGCGGTGCTGATCAGGTTGAGGTTGTATTCGCGCTCCAGTCGCTCCTGCACGATCTCCATGTGCAGCATGCCGAGGAAGCCGCAGCGGAAACCGAAGCCCATGGCTTCCGAACTTTCCGGTTCGAAGTTGAGCGCGGCATCGTTGAGCTTCAGTTTTTCCAGGGCCTCGCGCAGGTCCGGGTAGTCGTCGGCGTCGACCGGGAACAGGCCGGCAAACACCCGGGACTGCATTTTCTGGAAACCCGGCAGCGCTTCGGTGGCGGGATTAACGGCCAGGGTCAGGGTGTCGCCCACTGGCGCGCCGTGCACGTCCTTGATCGAGGCGTTGATCCAGCCCACTTCACCGGAGCCGAGCTTGGCCAGTCCCTTGCGCTTGGGCGTAAAAACACCGACCGCATCGACCAGGTGGACTCGGCCGGTGGACATCACCAGGATCTTGTCTCCGGGTTTGATCTCACCCTGCATCACGCGCACGAGCGACACCACACCAAGGTAGTTGTCGAACCAGGAGTCGATGATCAGGGCCTGCAGTTGGTCGCTGCCGCGCGGCTTGGGCGGTGGAATACGCTTGACGATGGCTTCCAGCACGTCGACCACGTTCAGTCCGGTCTTGGCGCTGATGGCGACGGCGTCCTCGGCATGAATGCCGATCACTGCTTCGATCTCGGCCTTGACCCGCTCGATGTCGGCGGTGGGCAGGTCGATCTTGTTGAGGACGGGCACCACTTCCAGGCCCTGCTCGACCGCGGTGTAACAGTTGGCGACCGATTGCGCCTCCACGCCCTGAGCGGCGTCCACCACCAGCAGCGCGCCTTCGCAGGCGGCCAGCGAGCGCGAGACTTCGTAGCTGAAATCCACGTGGCCGGGCGTGTCGATGAAGTTGAGCTGGTAAACCTGCCCGTCCAGAGCCGTGTACGGCAAGGACACTGACTGTGCCTTGATGGTGATGCCGCGCTCGCGCTCGATCGGGTTGGAATCCAGCACCTGGGCTTCCATTTCGCGCGCCTCGAGGCCGCCGCAGATCTGGATGATGCGATCGGCCAGCGTGGACTTGCCGTGGTCGACGTGGGCGATGATGGAAAAATTGCGTATGTGCTGCATGACCGGGGGCGCGTTCTTTTCTGGACGGGTAAACACGTCATTATCGCACAGCGCCCCGGTTCCAGACCGGCTTGAGGGACGGAACTGGGGCATTGCCGTCTTGACTGTGTCCAGCCCCGGCTCAGGGTACCTGCAGGGTGACCAGAGCCGTGCTGTCCTCGCTGCGCACCAGCAGGCGCACGCGATCGCCTGGCTTGAGGCCTTTCATCGCGGCGTTGAAGTCGGCGACCGAGGCCACACGGCTGCGCCCGACTTGCACGATCACATCTCCAGCCGCGATACCGTTCTGGCGGGCGAGGTTTCCCTCCACACGCGTTACCCTGACGCCCTCGTTGGCGCCGAGACCCAGCTTGGATTGGGCGTCGCGACCCAGTTCCTCGACCACAATTCCAAATGGATTGGCGGCGCTCGACTTGGGTTTAGCCGCAGGTTCGGACGGAGTGCTGCGATCAGGGGTTGTTTCATCAAGTTCGGCCAACACCACCGGAATCTCCAGCGCCTTGCCATCGCGCCAGACCTTGAGCGTGCTTCGGCTACCGGGCGCGAGCGCACCCACCTGCGGCGGCAGTTCCGAAGAGCTGGCAATTTCCCGGCCATTGAATGAAAGAATCACGTCACCGGCACGAACGCCTGCCTTTGCAGCCGCGCTTTTGTTCTGCACGGCACCGACGAAAGCACCCCCGGGACGGCTGAGCCCGAGGTCCTTGACCTCCTCGCGCTGCACATCGCGGATCTGTACGCCAAGCTGGCCACGCACCACCTTGCCACTCTGCTTGAGCTGCTGCACGGCGTTCATGGCGACCTCGATGGGAATGGCGAAGCTCACGCCCATGTAACCGCCGGAATTACTGAAAATCTGCGAGTTGATGCCGACCACTTCGCCACGGGTATTGAGCAGCGGCCCTCCGGAATTGCCGCGATTGATCGCAACGTCGGTCTGGATGAAGGGGACGTAGCGCTGGCTGCCGTCGATGCTGGGGCGGCCCAGGCCGCTGACCACGCCCGCCGTGACCGAATGATCGAAGCCAAACGGCGAGCCGATCGCCAGCACCCATTGGCCGGGCTTGAGCCCACGCGAATCGCCGATACCCAGGACCGGCAGGCCTTTGGCCTCCAGCTTCAACAGGGCCACATCCGAGGCCGGGTCGCTGCCAACCACCTTGGCCACCAGCTCGCGGCGATCGGCCAGGTGCACGATCACCTCGTAGGCGCCTTCGATCACATGGTGGTTGGTGAGCACATAGCCATCGGCGGAGATGATGAAACCACTGCCGAAGGACGTGCCGCGACGCGGCTGTTCCGGCCCGGGCATCTGCGGACCACCGGGACGACCGAAGAATCGGCGGAAGAACTCCTGCATCTGCTCGTCATCGCTTCCGGGGGCAGCTTCTTCCGGGCTGCCTGATTTGCGCAAGCCGTCATCATCATCGCCAGGCTTGCCGGATGTCGCTTCAATGTTCACCACGGCCGGGCTGGCGTGTTCCACCAGGCCGGTGAAGTCAGGCAGACCGATCAGCGGCGCCGCTGAGCTTGAACTGGAGGCAATCGGTTCAGCCGAAGCCAACGCGGGATTCTGGGCCTGCGACCAGCAAGCGACCAGGACAGCGCAACTGAGGAATCCGAAAATGAAGCGTGACAGTGGTTTCATGGTCATGATTTGAACTCGCTGGGGTTCGTTGCTGATTTCACCGGGCCGTCGTCGGCTGTAGCCGTGATGATCGGTGCCGGAATCAGTCGTTTGGAAAAAAACATCGCTGCAAAAGTTCCCGCCACCAGTCCCAGCATGGCAAGCAGGTTTTCGCCGCGTCCGAAGGCAATACCCGCTGCATGGCCAACGGCGGCACCAGCCAGCAGGCCGATCAATGCCAGCCCATAGCCACACCAAGCGGCCTGACGAAGCGCGATGTCATCGATGCTCAAGCAAACTCGGGTTCCTGACGCAAACACTGCATCGATGTGTGAAAGCTCGATCTCGATGGCCTTGTTGGTGGCAAACAGGCTGCAGCGTCCACCGCAGCCGCTGCTGCAGTCACGGCAGGCACCCGTTAACGGCTGCAGCCGGATAAATCCCAGCCTTGACTCAAGCACCAAAGCATCACGCTCAGCCATTTTCCCTACGCTTGGCTGGCGCGCGGACTTGTCGCGCAAAGCGTTCCACGGTGGCGGACGGAACCTTGCCAATGGCCACGACGCGCAGGCCATCAATGGTGATCGAACGGCCGTTGACAGCGCCACGCACCATGCCCGATTCGTCATTGGCACGAGCGCCTACCGGCTCGATATAAACCGAGACGCTGGCGAGGCCATCACTGTAGAGCAGCTGCACCGAGCCGCCCAATCGGCGAGTGGCGCGCAGCACGAAACCCTCCGGTGGCGAATGCACGCGCCAACCGGGATCGTCCTCCTTGCCGGGGTCCAATGTCTGTATGCGCTGCAGCCCCTGGCGCGTGGAAGGACGCAGGTCGGCAGCACTCGGCTTTACGCCGATGCGGATGTCGGTGAACGTCATCTGCTCCAGCGAATTTCCGTTTTCATCCATGAGAGCCACGCGCAGCGGCAGCGCAGTCTCCTTGTCCAGCCAAAATCTGTAACCGTAGCGCCAGCCGTCGCGCGGCTGCAGGTCGACGATCTGGACCTGACGCCCGGCAACGCGCGCTTCGCCGCCCAGACTGGACTTGTACGCGCCCAGTTTTGCGACATCGGTCAGGTCACCCGCCGGGTTCCAGCGGCCTGCGGTATCGGCGTCGTAAGCAACGGGTTTTCCACCAGCGCCTACCACCATCACCATCTTGTCGTCGCGAATCAGCTCTCGGTGCGGGCCACTCAACGCCACCAGGCGCAATTGTTCACGTCCCTTTTCGTGGGCATGGAAGACCGCCAGCGTATCCATTCTGGTTCCCGACACCATCACGATGGTGCCTTGATAGTTACCCGTGTGCAGAGCCGGCCCGATGCGGTCAAGCCAGGCATCGGCATCATTGCGCCACAGGTCGTTGATCCACTCCTTCGCGCCCTTGTACCAGCGAACGGGAGCGGGCGGCGCAGCCGCCGACACGGACTGCGCCAGCAGGGAAGCCAAAAGCAGGACGGCAACGCGTTTTATCACCGGCCAGCAACTCCAGCGTTATCGGCTTCGACCTGCTCTTTTTCGCTGGTCACCACATCGACATAAGGCATGAAACCACCCAGTCCATCATTGGCCATCATCTGGTTGTGTCGCACCAAGTAGGCCTCAAGCGCAGGATCGCTGGCCGAGGCCAAGGGCGAACGCGGCCAGGATTTTTGCAGCGCGGTCTCGACCAGCGGGAAATCCGCAGGCGATTGGCTGCCCAGCGGCAGCGGACTTTCCTGACGGGGCATGCTGGCATCGGCCACCAGCAACGGTTGCGCAACCGAGGCCGACACAGCCGTGCGGGCGGATGCTGCTGGCATGGTTGCAGCAGCAGGCGTCGAGGCAACGCCCATCGCCACGAGGTCGGCGGAAGCAGGCGATGCCACCATGTTGGATGGCGAAACAACCGGCACCTGCGCGATATCCGCACTGGAACCCGGTGCGCTGTTGCGCAGCAGTCCGGGCGCAAGCAACAGGGCCAGCGCCGCGATCGAAGCCGCCACCGACCAACGAACCAGTGCGCCGCGCCTGTTAGTGGCCGGCGCTGGCTGCAACGAACTGAAAACGCGCTCTGGAAATGCCGCCGGCATTGGCCTTAGCGCCTGTCCCTTGAGGCAGGAGGACGCCAGTTGCATGCGTTCGAAATGCCGGCGCAGCCCGGGATCGTTGGCCAGCCTGCGCCCAAGGAAGCGCGCCTCTTGCTCGGGCAATTCGCCGTCCATCCAGGCGCTGAGCTGCTCGCGGATACTGTCGTCGGAAATGTTCATGGCCTTACTCTCTCGCTGTCCATCAGGGGGCGCAGGCGGGCGTCGATGGCTTCGCGGGCGCGGAAAATCCTTGAGCGCACGGTGCCAATCGGGCAATCCATGGTCTCGGCGATTTCTTCATAACTCAAGCCTTCCATCTCGCGCAGGGTGATGGCCTGGCGCAGCTCTTCCGGAAGCTCGGCGACGGTATCGGACACGGCCCTGGCGATTTCCTCGCGCAACAGCTCATGCTCCGGGGTGGCGCCGTCCTGCATCTGCAGGGCACCGGCGTAATGTTCGGCGTCATCGGCTTCGATATCCGAACTCGGTGGCCGGCGTTTCATGGCGACGAGGTGGTTCTTGGCTGTATTCACGGCAATCCTGTAGAGCCAGGTATAAAACTGGCTGTCGCCGCGGAAATTCCCGATCGCGCGGTAGGCACGAATGAAACTTTCCTGCGCCACATCCTGGCTTTCGGCATAGTCGGCGACGAAGCGACCGATGACCGCGCCGATTCGATGCTGGTATTTGAGGACCAGCAGGTCGAAAGCCGTCTTGTCGCCACGCTGCACCCGCTTTACCAGGTCCAGGTCCAGTTCGTTCTCGCCCATCCGGGCCGCTGCTCCCACATGCCGGCGGCCCGATGGCCGCAACGAAAGACAGGCTCGTGCGGAAAAAGTTCATTCGCCCCGACAAACATCGTCGAAGTCGTTGACCCCGCCCGAGCCCTGCCCGGATGATACGGGCTTCCCCTACCCTAACGTATGGAACCGGCCATGTTCGACGGTCTTCGCCTTGCCCACTGGAAACACGAGCGCCGCAGCGACGGCGTGCTCGTGCTCACCCTCGACCGTGAAGGCATGGGCGTCAACGCCCTCTGCCAGTCCGTGCTGGACGAACTGGATTCGCTGCTCGAACGCATCGCGCTGGACCTGCCCAAGGGCGTGGTGATCCGCTCCGGCAAGCCGGCCGGCTTCGTGCCAGGCGCCGATATCAAGGAATTCCAGTCCTTCGACGCCAAGGGCACGGTATTCGATGCCATCCGTCGCGGCCAGTTGGTGTTTCAGCGCTTGGCCGAATTGCGCTGCCCGACCGTGGCCGCGATCAGCGGCCATTGCATGGGCGGCGGCACCGAACTGGCGCTGGCCTGCCGCTATCGCGTGGCCACCAACGAAGAAAGCACGCGCATCGGCCTGCCGGAAGTGAAACTGGGCATCTATCCGGGCTGGGGCGGCAGCGTACGCCTGCCCAGGCTGGTCGGCGCGCCGGCCGCTTTCGACATGATGTTGACCGGTCGCGCGCTTTCGGCATCTGCGGCCAAGGCAATAGGCTTGGTCGACAAGGTCGTCGAATCGCCCATGCTCATGGAAGCGGCGCTCGGCCTGCTGCAGCGCGGTACCCAGCGACCGTTCAAGCAGCGGTTCATGGCCTGGCTGACCAACAGCTGGCCTGCGCGCCAGGTGCTCGCGCCGATGCTGGTCAAGCAGGTCGCGCGCAAGGCGCGCAAGGAGCACTACCCTGCGCCGTTCGCCTGCATAAGCACTTGGCAGCGCAGCGGCGGCATGGGCGTCCATGCCGCGCTGAAAGAAGAAGCCAAATCAGTGACCAAGCTCGCGCAGACACCGGCCGCGCGCAACCTGATCCGCATCTACTTCCTGATGGAGCGCCTGAAAGGACTCGGCGGCAAGGATCACAACATCCAGCACGTGCATGTGATCGGCGCCGGCGTGATGGGCGGTGACATCGCCGCCTGGTGCGCGCTGCGCGGCTTCGACGTGACCTTGCAGGATCGCGAGATGCAGTACGTGCAGCCCGCCATGGACCGCGCTGCCAAACTGTTCGAAAAGAAGGTGCGCAACGTATCCAAGCGCGCGGCGACGACGGCACGGTTGGTCTCCGATGTCGAAGGACACGGCGTGGCCAAGGCCGATCTGGTGATCGAGGCCATCTTCGAAAACCTCGACGCCAAGCGCGCCCTGTATGAAAAGCTGGAACAAACCCTCAAGCCCGGCGCCCTGCTGGTCACCAACACCAGCTCGATACCGCTCACCGACCTTCGCGTGAACCTCAAGGATCGTGCGCATTTCGCCGGCCTGCACTACTTCAACCCGGTGGTGTTGATGCCGCTGGTGGAAATCATCCGCCATGATGAGATGGATGCCGAAACCGAACGTCGCCTCGCCGCTTTCTGCCGCGCCATCGACAAGCTGCCGGTGCCGGTAGCCGGCACGCCGGGTTTCCTGGTCAACCGCATTCTCGCACCCTATATGCAGGAAGCCCTGCTCTGCTTCAGCGAAGGCATTCCCGGCGCCGTGATCGACAAGGCCGCGCTGAAATTCGGCATGCCCATGGGCCCGATCGAACTGGTCGACACCGTCGGCCTCGATGTCGCCGCCAGTGTCGGCAAGATCATGGCCGAATTCCATGGTCAGGCGCTGCCCGATGCCTTCAAGGTCGAATCCGGCAAGCGTGGCAAGAAAGACGGACAGGGCCTTTACCTGTGGAAGGACGGCCGCGCCGTGAAACCGGAGGTGCCGGCCAACTACCGAGCGCCTGCCGACCTTGAAGATCGCCTGATCCTGTCGATGCTCAACGAAGCCGTCGCCTGCCTGCACGAGGGCGTGACCGGCGATGCCGACCTTCTGGATGCCGGCGTGATCTTCGGCACCGGCTTCGCGCCGTTCCGCGGCGGCCCGATTGAATACATCAAGTCGGAAGGTGCCGCGAAGTTGAAGGCGAAACTGGAACAATTGGCCGACCGCTACGGCGAACGTTTCACGCCGAGGCCGGGCTGGGATGAACTTGCCACAGGGTGATGTCGCTGTTGACGAGCTTGATCCCCTTTATTGCTGAATAGCAGTCGGGGCTCAATCCCATCCCACGAGTGCACAATCCACAAACGTCACGCCAGCAAGGCGTGCCCATAATTGATGATGCACCCATTCAATTTGCATCCGCCTGCGCATCAAGAAACCCGCCAATGCGCTGCGAATACTCCACTTCGGCTGACACATTGTTGTGACCTGCCTCCGGAAACACGACAACCTCGGGCGCAACTGAAAACTGGTCGATCAGGAAATCTGAATTGGCGCGCGGCACCACCTCGTCTCGACCGGCGATCAGGATCAGCGTCCATGCCCTGATCTGCGGGGCACGCCGCCAGGATTCGTACTTGTCTTTGAGCAGCAGTGTTACCGGGAAAAATGGATAGCGGCTTTGCGCCACGCTGGCCGTGCTGTCGAAGGGCGTGACCAGCACCAGCCTGCCGACCGGACGCTGAGTGGCAACGTAGCTGGCCACACCGCTGCCGAGGCTGCGACCGATCACATCCACGCTTTCGTGTTTGCCGGCGATGGCGTCGAATTCCGCCAGAGCATCGGCAAACAGCGCCGCTTCGCTGGGCTCGCCGGGATTGCCGCTGTAGCCACGGTAGGCCAGCAGATAGACGCTGTGATCGGGCAAGGTGCTGGCGAAGAAGGCGTCGCGCGACTCCACCCGCTCGCCGTTGCCGCCGAAATAAAGCACAGCACGTCTCCTGCCCGGATTCACCACCCAGCCACGCAGCTGCATATCAGGCAGGGTGAAGGACACCGGCTGCGCGCTGGTCTGCTCCGCAACGGGCGACGGGAAGTACATCAGCCTGCGCTGGGAAAAATACAGGTAAGCCGTCGCGAACAGATACAAGCCCAGAGCCAGCAGGAACAGGCTTTTGAGCAGCCTGCGTAAAAATTTCTTCATGCTGCACCCTGCCCGCGTCGATTGACTGATTTCAATGCCAGTTTCAAACAGCAGGAACCCTGGACACTCTCAAACCTGCATCGTCCGGTGCGCTGATGTCCGTAGCATCGCAGTGGCTTCAGCCCTGACAACCCTTGAGCTTGATCCTTTGCCCTGGATGGATGCGATAACCCGGCGCTTTGAGCTCGTTCGCTCGCGCCAACTCGGCCAGATCACAGTCATGCTCACGGGCGATGGCCATCAGGCTGTCGCCACGCTGGACCCTGTGCACGCTTGAACTTTCACGCGGCTTGGCCACAGGCCGCGCTTGGGCCATGGCCACTTGTGGGCTTGCGAGCACCGGCATCGGCTGGAGATGAACCAGTTTCCCGGCCATTTCGGCCAATTCGCCCTGCACGCAGCGATTGCGGTAATGGTTGGCCACGCGGCGCGGCGCACGCAGGAGGGTGCCCTGCGAGATGTAGGTTTCGGGCTCGTAGCTGGGATTGAGGTTGCGCAGCGCGCGGAACCAGCCGTCGCGGCTGCCGGCATTGCCCAGACAAATGGTCAATTCGTTCAGCGAGGTGCCTCGGGCCACAGCAAACTGGTCAGGCGTGGTGTCTATCTTCGGAAATTTCAGGCCGTATTTTTCTGGGTGTTGGAACAGCCATGCCGCGGCAATCACCGCCGGCACGTAGTCACGGGTCTCCACCGGCCACTGGCTGTAGATTTCCGGCGACCAGAAGCTGCTGTTGGGGGCCGTTCGTGAAATGCGCAGGGCGCGCCCCTCGCCACCATTGTAGGCGGCGATGGCCATTTCCAGATTGCGGTTCAGTTCGGCAAAACGCTCTTTCATGTAGGAAGCATTGGCACGTGTCGATGCCGCTGGATCAAAGCGGGAGTCAAAGCCGCTGTAGCGATTAAGGCCAAAACGCAGGCCAGTGGCATACATGAACTGCAGTGGACCACTGGCACCGGCACGGGAAATCGAATGCACCTTGCCGCCGGATTCCTTGGCCATCATGCCGAACAGCAGTGCTTCGGGCAGGCCAGCGCGCTGGTACTCGGGCCACATCAGGTAGCGCATGAACTGGTAGTTTTCCCAAGCATCGATCAGGAAGCTGCGCTGACTGGTCAGCCATTTGGCAATGGCCGCCTGGATAGCCGGATTGTTCTCGACAAGTTGCTCGAACTGCTGGCCACCACCGAGCATCTGCAGCGTTGCCTGCGCCGCCGGCACGCCTTGCAGGATCGGCGACTGGCTTGCCGCGGCCGTACTGCCCATGTCTGCAGCTGCTGGACCAAGGTCATGCTGCTTGAGCAGCACTTCATAGGCCGCGACCACCTTGAGCGGATCACAGCCCGGCGTCTGGAAACACTGGTTGGCGATATCTTCCATGTCCTCGATGGCCGTATTCATCACCACCAAGCTGCCGTCATCACCTTCCTCAAGCTGCACTTGCGCTAGCTGGTAGCGCTCGCCCGCCTGCCTGAGTTGACCATAGATGCCGTCGACCGCCGCTTGGTCCACGACTTTCGGCGGAGGTGCCTTGCTGGTGCGTGCGGCAAGCACATCGCCAGCGAAAAGGGACAGGGCCGGGATCAAGGCCAGGACAAGGGCGATTCGGGATGATTTCATCAACAGGCTCTCGACTAATGTCCGGACTTGGATCCGGATCGGAATGATGGGTGGACTCTAGCAGCCAGGCAGCAAGCGGCAGGAATCGGCTGCCTGCTGCTTTCAAACCCGCTGTGTAGGGTAAAGGTTCCCTTGTGAAGGCGACAATCGTTCCACAGTGAACGCGCAGGCCCTAGAATCAGGTTCGCATCGGAGGAAGCATGAGCGAATTTCTGGTCGGAAAAGGTGACCTGCCCGTCAGCTTGCTCGGAAAGTACGGCAATCGCCACGGCTTGATCGCTGGTGCCACCGGCACCGGCAAATCGGTGTCCTTGATGGTGCTGGCCGAGGGTTTCTCGCGCATGGGTGTCCCGGTGTTCATGGCCGATGTCAAAGGCGACATCGCCGGCATGGCCATGGCCGGCACCATGAACGGGCGCATCGCCTCTCGCGTGCAGCAGCTCGGCATCGAGGGTTATGCCAATGAAGCCAACCCGGTCGTGTTCTGGGATATATACGGCAAGCTCGGTCATCCGGTGCGCACTACCGTGTCGGAAATCGGCCCGACCCTGCTCAACCGCATCCTTGAGCTGAATGAAGTGCAGTCAGGGGTGCTCGACATCGCCTTCAAACTGGCCGACGACCAGGGCCTGCTGCTGCTCGACCTCGACGACCTGCGCGCCTTGCTGAACTTCGTCGCAGAGAACAAGACGCAGATATCCAAAGACTACGGTCTGGTCAGTCCGCAGTCGGTGGCCGCCATCCAGCGCTCGCTGCTGCGGCTGGAACAGGAAGGCGGCGAAATATTCTTCGGTGAGCCGGCGCTGGAACTGTCGGAAATAATGCGCCAGGACATGTCCGGGCGCGGCATCATCAACCTGCTCGCCGCCGACCAGCTGATCCTCAAGCCGCGCCTGTATTCGAGTTTCCTTCTGTGGCTGCTATCGGAGCTGTTCGAAAACCTGCCGGAAGTCGGCGACCTCGAACAGCCCAAGCTGGTGTTCTTCTTCGACGAGGCGCACCTGCTGTTCGACGACTGCCCGCCAGCGCTGCGAAAACGCGTGGAACAGGTCGTCCGGCTGATCCGATCCAAGGGCGTCGGCGTATATTTTTGCTCGCAGAATCCCGACGACATCCCCGACCAGATCCTCGGCCAGCTCGGCAACCGCATCCAGCACGCGCTGCGCGCCTATACGCCGCGCGACCAGAAGGCGGTGAAGACCGCGGCCGAAACCTTCGTCGCCAATCCCAAGCTAGACGTGGCCAAGGTAATTTCCGAACTCGCCGTCGGCGAAGCGCTGGTGTCCATGCTCAAGGACAAGGGTATCCCGATGCCGGTCGAGCGCGCTTATATCTGCCCGCCCCGCTGCCGCATGGGCGCGATCACGCCGGAAGAGCGCGCCCTCGTGCGTGCGCGCAGCCCGATCGGCGGAAAATACGACACCGCCATCAACCGTGAATCGGCCTTCGAGATATTGAACAAGCGTGCCGACGAAAAGGCGGCTGTCGCGCCTGCGCCCGCGCCCGAGCCGAAAACAGCCAAAACCCAAACGCCGACACCGGAAGCCAAACCGCAGGAAGAACCCCCATCCAAGCTCAATGAATTCCTCTGGGGCAACAAGCGCCGGCAAGGCGCGATCGAGACCGCGGCCAAATCAGCTACCCGCACTGTCGCCAACGGACTGGGCCGGCAATTGCTGCGCGGCCTGCTGGGTGGACTATTGGGCTCAAAGCGGTAACCTGAATATCGTAAACAATGCAATCACCGTCAGAAGGATCAAGGCCATGAATCGGAGTTTGATTTCGTTTTTCGCCATCGCGATCAGCACGGGCTTGATGGCCGGTTGCCAGCGTGAACCCGCACCACCAACAGCACCGGCATCGACGCCCGCCAACCCCACAGCCGACGCCACGCCTTCTGCCGTGGATACGAAGGTAGATGACAAGCCCGACGCCTATGAGGCCTTCGTGCCCAACGGCCCGGCGCTGGACCAGCGCGCCTTCGCCGGCCGCTTCACCGGCACTTTGCCCTGCGCAACATGCCCCGGCATCGATACCCAGATCGAGATCAAGGATGACTACACCTTCCAGTTGACCGAGACTTACAAGGAATCCAAGGATGCCAGCCCGATCAAGACCAAGGGCACATGGAGCGCCGAGAGCGACGGACATATGCTGCGCCTCGACCCGGACAGCAAATCCGAAGACGACCGCCTGTACCAAGTGCTTGCCAACGACGAGATCAAGCTGCTCGACAAGGAAGGCAAGCCCATCGTCGGCAGCCTGGATTACAGCCTTCGCCGCAGCAATTGAGTGGGCCGCTGGCGACCGCCGGCAGAACACGGCACCGCGCTGATAACGCGTGCGGGCCATACACGGCTCAAGGATGAACTGGACGACCTCTGGCGCGTGCGGCGCCCTGACGTGGTGACAGCCCTCGCTGCAGCCGCTGCCGAGGGCGATCGCTCCGAAAACGCCGAATACCACTACCGCAAGAAACAACTGGGCGAGATCGACCGCCGCGTCCGCTACCTGAGCCAGCGTCTGCAAGCATTGAAAGTGGTCGAGCACGCGCCCAGCGATCCGACCGCGATATTTTTCGGCGCTTCATTCGAAGTCGAAAACATCGACAGCGGCGAAGGATCGCACTATCGCATCGTCGGCCCGGATGAAACCGATGCGAAACTCGGCCATATCAGCATCGATTCGCCGCTGGCGCGAGCGGCCCTGAAGAAACGAGTGGATGACCAATTCGAGGCGCCGCTACCGGCCGGCAAGGTTCGTTTCACGGTGGTTTCGGTCAGCTACGAACCTGATGTGCCCCGCTCACACCTGTAGGAGCGACGCGTGCCGCGACGATTCAGAGGGTTCGCGATACAACCGTACTCGGCGGCAAGATCGCGCGCCTCTGGACAGCACCCGGCCAATTTCCCCATTCAGTCGGCAGCTTCGGTTTAAGGAAACGATAAGGCCAAATAAAAGCTTTATGTAGAGCCCCCGGGGCGTCGCGCCGGTGGTTCCAGGCATTCGCAAAGCCCGCGCCAAGGCACGACACATGCAGGCCACCGCTTGGCTTGCTGCTTGTTTTTGGCTGCAGGTGCCAGTCGCGGCTTGCGCCATTCCTACAGGGGGACAGACAGGGGTTTGGGGTAGCGGCGATCCGCACGCCGGGACCGGAAACAGTCGGCATCGCGATAGAACGCCTGTTCGTCAGTGCGCGGATGCCAGCCTGGAATCCCGGAAAGTGGCAGTGGCCGCAGTTCGGCGGGATCGTTGAGCAACCGGTCATCGGCGATGGCTTGAGCCAGCGCGGAAATCATGCTTCCCGATGCATGGCCCCGCATGGTCGAAGGCAGCGGCGGCACGCCACTTCCGGTTTGCTCCGAGCAGGATGCATTGACGTGAACCACGAGGCATTTGCCCACCAGCAGCACTTCCGGCAGCAGTGCATGCTCGTAAAGCGCATGGCCGAACACGATGACCTCGATGCGGCCGTCGTGCCAAGCCTCGCGTTCACGCCAGAACAAACCGGTCCAATCGTGTTCATCCCAAAGTTCCAATAGCGAGTCATCGCGGAGCACAACCACGACGCCTGCCTCGTCGAACTGGGTAAGGGCATCCTGCGCGCGACTTCGTGCCTTGGCGCCAATGCGCAACACTTCAGCGCATTGGCGGGCATTGAGGGCGCTCTTGAGCGCGTGATGCTGCCGCCAGACGATGGCGTTGAACAGGTCATGCCAGCTGTCGCTGCGGGTGGCTATCTGCCCGTGTTCGTGGATGCGGGCTTCATAGTGCAGGCCGTCGGCAAGCAGCATGTCGTCCTGCAGGACGAAGCGTGGCAATGCGGCATCGGCTTCGTCACTGGCGGGAAGCGCATTTATCTGCTCGATGGAAGGCCATGCGGGCATCGTGATCAGTTCGCGAAAGCGCTCGACCTGCGTGAATATTGGATGCATGAAAACAGCATCAGGCACCTCGCCGCGAGCAGGCGCGATGAAGCGGCGGCGTGCCATGGCGGATCAGAATCCGGCGGCGTCCGGATCGACCAATCCGAACAGGTCGTGCTGGTCGCTGCCCATGATGGTGACCTCGCAGAAATCGCCGGGCTTGAGGCCAGCTTGGGCACCGTCCTGGATCTGCACCAGTCCGTCGATCTCGGGCGCATCGGCCATGGAGCGGCCGATGGCCAGTTCGCCATCGATGCTGTCGACCAGCACCTTGCGCACGCTGCCAATCTTGCGCTCGAGTTTTTCCTCGCTGATCTGCGACTGCAGCTCCATGAAGCGGGCAAGGCGCTCCTGCTTGACCGCTTCCGGCACCGGATCGGGCAAGTCGTTGGCTTTCGCGCCTTCCACGGGCGAATAGGCGAAGGCGCCGACGCGATCCAGCTCGGCCTGGTCGAGAAAAGCCAGAAGCTCATCGAAATCGGCGTCGGTTTCACCGGGAAATCCGACGATGAAGGTACTGCGAATAGTGATGTCCGGGCAGATGTCGCGCCAGCGCTGGATGCGCTCCAGAGTCTTGTCGACCGCACCAGGTCGTTTCATCAGCTTGAGGATGCGCGGGCTGGCGTGTTGAAAGGGAATATCCAGATACGGCAGCAGTTTGCCTTCTGCCATCAACGGAATGATGTCGTCGACGTGCGGGTATGGATAAACGTAGTGCAGTCGTGTCCACAGGCCAAGTTCGGACAAGCCTTCGCACAGTGCCTTCATGCGCGTCTGATACGACTTCCCGCGCCACTCGCGCTCGGCGTATTTCACGTCGACGCCGTAGGCACTGGTGTCCTGCGACACCACCAGCAGTTCCTTTACCCCGCCACGCGCCAGCTTTTCGGCTTCGCGCAGCACATCATCGACTGGTCGCGAGACCAGATCACCGCGCATCGAGGGAATGATGCAGAAGCTGCAGCGGTGATTGCAGCCCTCGGAAATTTTAAGGTAGGCGTAGTGCTTGGGCGTGAGTTTCAGGCCGTAGTCGGGCAGCAGGTTGATGAACGGGTCGTGCCGGGGCGGCAGGGCCGCATGCACGGCGTTCATCACGCTGACATAGTCCTGCGGGCCGCTGATCGAGAGCACGCCGGGATGAGCGTCGCGGATGATCTGCTCGCGCTTGCCCAGGCAGCCGGTGACGATGACCTTGCCGTTCTCGGCCAGCGCCTCGCCGATGGCGTCAAGCGACTCAGCCACCGCCGAGTCGATGAAGCCGCAGGTGTTGACCACCACCACGTCGGCATCGTCGTAGGTCGGCACGATGTCGTAACCCTCGACCCGCAGCTGGGTCAGGATGCGTTCGGAATCGACCAGGGCCTTGGGGCAGCCGAGGCTGACGAATCCGACTTTGGGCTGGGACAAGGACATGGAGGTTTATCGATTCCATCAAGGGGAGCGGATTATACCCACCTGCCGGCAACCCGGGCGGCCAGGTGGGCCAACTTGCCCAAGGTCCCACACGATGATGTCTGTCCGCATATCGCTGCTCCCAGCGTATGCTTGCTTGAAGAAATCGGAGGCTATTCCATGGGGCAGTCCATTTCCCTCAGCACTCGGCACGGGCGTATTTCCGGCTGGATGTGCACGCCGCCGTCGGCGACCCGCAGCGCGTTGGTCGTGGTGCAGGAGATCTTTGGCGTCAACGCCCATATCCGCCAGATTTGCGAACGTTTTGCCCGACATGGCTATGTCGTCATCGCTCCAGCCCTGTTCGACCTGGTGCACCCACATACCGATCTGGGCTATGACGAAGCCGGCATCACCCGCGGCAGGGAGATTTCCGAAGAACTGGGCTTCAACGGTGCGCTGGACGGTGTCCGGGCCGCCTACGACCAACTCGGCGCTGGTCATCGGGTCGGCATCGTCGGCTACTGCTGGGGCGGCAGCGTCGCTTTCCTGGCCAATGCGAAAATCGGCATACCGGCGGTGAGTTATTACGGCGGCCGCACGGTACCGATGCTCAAGGAACGGCTGAAGGCGCCGATGATGTTCCACTTCGGCCAGGACGACCCGCTGATCCCACCGGAAGACGTGCAGAAACATTGCGAAGCCCAGCCCAATGCCGAATACCACCTGTGGCCAGCCGGCCACGGCTTCAACTGCGACCAGCGCGCCGACTACAACGCCGAGGTGGCGTCGCAGGCCCTGAGCCGCACTCTCGGCTTTTTCCAGAAAACCCTGCGCTGAGAAATGGCCGACGCTTTCTTACTGGATCCGCGCCTGGCGCAAGACTCAGTCCTTGTTGCCGAAGGCCCGCTGTCGCAACTGCGGCTGATGGACGATGCCCGTTTTCCCTGGCTGCTGCTGGTGCCGCGCAAACCACTTGCAGTCGAATGGACCGACCTCGACGGCGCCGCGCAGCGACTGCTGCTGGCGGAAATCAATCAGGCATCGCAACTGCTCAAGCTGTTTGGCCCCTGCGAAAAGATCAATATCGGTGCCTTGGGCAATATCGTGCGGCAACTGCACGTGCACGTCGTCGCGCGACGCGTGGGCGACGACGCCTGGCCAGGGCCGGTCTGGGGCAGCGGGCCGGCGCAGCCCTATTCACCTGCACAGCGCGACGCATATCTCGCCACATTGCGGGCAGCGCTGGTGTCGTGATCGGCGGCATGGTCGGCATCAGCATCGAAACACTCGGCGACCAGGCTTTGCTGCTTCGGCTGGGTGATCACCTCGATCCCGAGATCAATCTTCGCGTACACCGGTTGGCCGCTCACCTTCGACAGCAATCACCGCCCTGGTTGCTCGACTGCGTGCCGGCATTCGCCAGCCTTGCGCTGTTCGTGGACACGAGCGCCTTCCCCGATTCGGTGGACCCCATGGTCGAAGCACGCGCCTGGCTGGAGACGCAGCTCAAAGGCACGAACTTCCGAAGACACGCCGACACATCATCCGCCGAGCATGAAGTGCCCGTCTGCTATGACCGGGATTTTGCGCTGGACCTTGACGAGGCCGCCACCGAACTCGGCATGAATTGCGAGCAGATGATTGCGCGGCATGTGTCAGGCCACTATCGCGTGGCAATGCTGGGCTTTGCGGCGGGCTTTCCTTATCTTCTCGGCCTGGATCCGACCCTGGCCCTGCCGCGACTGGCCACGCCGCGCAGCCGCGTGCCGGCCGGCAGCGTGGCAATCGGCGGCGCGCAAACCGGCATCTACCCGCGCGAAAGTCCGGGCGGCTGGCGCATCATCGGCTGCACGCCGCTGCTGCTGTTCGATGCAAAGCGACATCCGCCTGCCCTGTTCGCGCCCGGAGACGGCGTGCGCTTCAAGCGTATTCGTGCCGACGAATTCCTCCAGCGCGAGGCACGGCGATGAGTCTACGGGTGTTGTCGCCAGGCCTGCTGACCAGCGTGCAGGCCATGGGCCGCAGCGGCCATCGACACTTGGGCGTAGCCAACGCTGGCGCACTGGACGAATACTCGCTGCAGATCGGCAACCTGCTGGTCGGCAATGCGATGGCGGCGGCGGCGCTGGAGATCACCTACCAGGGCCCGCGCCTGCTGTTCGAGGCGGCGGCGCGCATTGCCATTACTGGTGCCGATATCGATGCCCGTATCGCCGACACCGTCATTCCCGGCTGGCGACCGGTCGTGGTTCCGGCGGGCGCTGAATTGAGCCTGTCCAATTGCCGCCGTGGCGCACGCGCCTATCTGTGCATCGCCAGCGGCATCAAGGTGCCCGAGCAATTGGGCAGCACCAGCACCGACCTGCGCGCGGGCTTCGGCGGGTTTGCTGGCCGCAGCTTGATCGCCGGCGACCGGCTTGAAGTGGCCATGAGAACAAAATCGGTTGCGTCCGTTCCTGACATCGCCGCATGGTGGATCGATCCTGCGCCCGATCTTGATTTTTCTTCGCCAACCCTCGTGCGCGTCTTGACTGGCAGCGATGCACTGGCTGTGCCCAAGGCCCTGTTCGACGATGACTACCGGATCAGTCCTGTCAGCAACCGCCAGGGCCTGCGCATGAAAGGCAATCCACTAATCGTGGCCGATGCCCGCGAACGCATCTCCGAGCCGGTGGCGCCCGGCACGGTGCAGCTGCCGCCGGATGGCCAACCGATCGTGCTGCTCGCCGATGCCCAGACCGTCGGCGGCTATCCACGCATCGGTCATGTGATCAGCGCCGACTGGCCGCGGCTCGCGCAGCTGAGGCCGGGTGATTTGCTGCGCTTTCAGGCCATCGACGCGTCCACCGCGCGCGAATTGGCTTGCAGGCAGCGGCATCGACTGGCCAGAATCGCGCTGGCTATCAGGCAACGCCTGCGCTGACACTTTCTTAGGACAGGAATTTCCATGCGAACCAACATCACTGGCGCCATCATCCTCATCATCGTCGGCAGCCTGCTGCTGGCCGATAACCTGATCCCGAACTTCCGCTTGGGTCATGTATTGCACCAGTGGTGGCCACTGGCCCTTATCGTGCTGGGTATCAGCCTGCTGTTCCGCAAATAGCAGCCTGCCAATGACCGCTGCGGCGCACATCGATTTCAACGCCGACCTTGGTGAAGGCTGTGATGATCGCGCGCTGATGCCCTACATCAGTTCCGCTGCCATCGCCTGCGGCCTGCACGCCGGCAACGCGGCCAGCATGCGCGACACCGTGGACCTGTGCCTTGCCCATGGCGTTGCCATCGGTGCGCATCCTTCGCTGGATGATCGCGAAGGTTTTGGTCGCCGGGAATTGCAGATCACGGCAAGTGATGCCCATGCGCTGGTGCTGTACCAGGTGGGTGCCTTGGCAGGCATCGTCCGGGCCGCTGGCGGCCGGCTGGCGCACGTCAAACCGCATGGCGCGCTGTACAACATGGCTGCGCGTGATGCCGCATTGGCCGACGCCATCGCAAAAGCAGTACGTGATTTCGACCCGGCGCTGCGCTTGTACGGACTCGCTGGTTCGGCGCTCACCGCTGCCGGCGAACGCCAAGGCCTTGCGGTGGCACACGAGGTCTTCGCCGAACGTCGCTATGAAGCCGATGGCCAGCTGACGCCGCGCAACCACGCCAATGCCTCAATCGACTCCCTTGCAGACGCCATCGTTCAAGTCCGGGTGATGCTGCACGAAGGTGCGGTGATCGCACGCACGGGCGAGCGCGTCCAACTGCGCGCCGATACCTTGTGCCTGCATGGCGACCGCCCCAACGCAGCGGAATTTGCACGCTGCCTGCGCGCAGCGTTAGACCATGACGGCATCGTTGTCCGCGCCCTTGGACAAGCGCCTTGAACTATTGGCCGCTGATCGGCATCGCCTGGGTGGTGGCCGGGTTTGCGCTTCGGGTGAATCCGGCGCTAACCGTGGTCAGCGCCGGTCTCGTGACCGGGCTTGTTGCCGGCATGACGCTACTGGAGGTGCTGACTTTGCTCGGCGAGGCCTTCACCAAGAACCGCTATCTGGCCCTGCTGCTGCTTACCTTGCCAGTGATCGGCCTGCTGGAAAAACACGGGCTGAAAGAACATGCGCAGGCTTGGGTTTCACGGATGAAATCTGCCACCAGCGGTCGCCTGCTGATCGGCTATCTGGCGCTGCGCCAGATCGCCGCCGCACTGGGCCTGACCAGCCTCGGCGGTCATCCGCAGACGGTGCGACCGCTGCTGGTGCCGCTGGCAGAAGGCGCGGCTGAAGCGCGCTTCGGTTCCTTGCCAAAACCCGTTCAGCAGCGTCTGCGCGCCATGTGTGCGGCCACCGACAACATCGGCCTGTTCTTCGGCGAGGACATTTTCATCGCCTTCGCTGCCGTGCTGCTGATGCAGGCGTTTTTCGCTGAAAACGGCATCACGTTGGAACCGCTGCAGATAGCGGTCTGGGGCATCCCCACCGCGCTGGCCGCCTTCATCATCCATGGCGCGCGGCTGTCGCGCCTCGACCGCCAGCTCGAGCGCGATATCACCGCGCTGAAGCTGGAGGATTCCAAGCCGTGATCAGCCTGCAGTGGATCTACTGGCTGGCCGGCGTCTATCTGACCGTGCTGACCGTCCAGGGCCTGCGTGACCATGGCAATCCGAAACGCATAGGCACAGGCCTGTTCTGGGGATTGCTCGCGGCGATGTTCCTGATCGGCGAACGGCTTCCGGCGCCTGCCGTTGGCGCGGTCGTGCTGGTGCTCGCCGGCCTGGCCGGATTTGGTGCGCTGGGCAGCGGGCGGCATGTGCAATCTTCGGACAATGAAAAGCGCGCGGAGGCAGCGCGGCTTGGCAATCGCTTGTTCCTGCCGGCGCTGCTGATTCCCGGCATGACCCTGCTGCTGGTGCTGGCCGGCAAGTACAGCGACGCCGGTAAATTTTTACTGGCTTCCGAGCAGACCACCGTAATCGCATTGGGCATCGCCTGCGCTGTCGCGGTCAGCGCCGCCTGCTGGCTGACCCGGCAAACGCCGGCTTCGGCCGTGCAGCAGTCACGCCGGCTGGTCGATGCCATCGGCTGGGCGGCCCTGCTGCCGCTGCTGCTGGCCGCGCTCGGCAGCGTGTTCAACGCCACCGGTGTCGGCGAGGCGGTGGCCGAGATCGTGAAGGCGGTGATCCCGGTCGACAGTCGGCTCGCGGTGGTGCTGGCCTATGCGCTGGGCATGGTCGTGTTCACCATGATCATGGGCAACGCCTTCGCCGCCTTCCCGGTGATGACCGCCGGCATCGGCCTGCCGCTGCTGGTACAACTACACGGCGCCGATGCTGCCGCGATGGCGGCGATAGGCATGCTCTCCGGCTACTGCGGCACGTTGATGACGCCGATGGCCGCCAACTTCAACCTGGTGCCGGTAGCGTTGCTGGAACTTGACGATCCGCATGCGGTAATCCGTGCGCAGATTCCGACGGCGCTGATGCTGCTGGCGTGCAATATCGTACTGATGTACTTCATCATTTTCCGCAATGCCCCGTAGGGTCACCTTGCGGCACGGAGTGAACCGCCATGGCCAAGCGAAGCCTGCCCCGCATCCTGCTCACCGGTTTTGAAAGCTTCGGAGGCGAAACCGAAAACCCATCGGCCCTCGTGGTGCACGCCCTGCACGGCAAGCGCATCGCCGGCCATCGCGTGGTTTCGATGCTGCTGCCGGTGCTGTTCGGCGAATCGTTGCGCCAACTGCAGGCGGGCATCACTGACCACGAGCCCGCGCTCGTATTGTGCGTCGGCCAGGCCGGTGGCCGCAGCCAACTGTCGCTGGAGCGCGTAGCGATAAACGTCGATGACGCGCGCATCCCCGACAACGCCGGCAAACAACCCATCGATGCCGCCATCACCGACGATGGCCCGGCTGCGTATTTTTCAACCTTGCCGATCAAGGCCATGCTCATGGCGCTACGTTCGGCCGGATTTCCGGCTGAGATATCGCAGACTGCGGGAACCTACGTCTGCAATCATGTTTTCTATGGGCTGATGCACGCCCTGCGCGGACAGCCGCAGGTGCGCGCTGGTTTCCTGCATGTACCCTATTCACCCGGACAGGCGGCAAAGCAGCCTGGAACGCCCAGCCTGCCGGTGGCGCTGTGTGTTGATGCCGTGCAACTCGCGTTGAAGGTGGCTGTCGAGACGCCCGTGGACGCGCGCATCACGGGCGGCGCCGAGCATTGATCACCTGCGACGCCGGATGGATCAAGTCTTCGGCAAGGTGACGCCGGTCTGCCCTTGGTATTTGCCACCGCGATCACGGTACGAGGTTTCGCAGACTTCGTCGGACTGGAAGAACAGCATCTGCGCAACGCCTTCGTTGGCGTAGATGCGCGCTGGCAGCGGCGTGGTGTTGGAAAATTCCAGCGTCACGTGGCCTTCCCACTCCGGCTCCAGCGGCGTCACGTTGACGATGATGCCGCAGCGCGCATAGGTGCTCTTGCCCAGGCAGATCACCAGGGTGTCGCGCGGGATCCGGAAAAACTCCACGGTGCGCGCCAGCGCGAAGGAATTCGGCGGGATGATGCAAACATCAGATTCAACATCGACGAAACTGGACGGATCGAACGCCTTGGGATCAACAATCGTCGAATTGATGTTGGTGAAGATCTTGAATTCGCGCGCGCAGCGCACGTCGTAACCATAGCTGGAGGTGCCGTAGCTGACGATGCGCTGGCCATCGGCGGACTGCTTGACCTGGCCGGGCTCGAAAGGCTCGATCATGCTGTTCTGCTCGGCCATGCGGCGGATCCATTTGTCGGATTTGATGCTCATGCTTTTTCCGGAGTCGGTGATGGTTGGTGGTAAGTTCTAGTGGGAAGTTCTATGGGCGCCGTGGCCACAGCAGCCAAAGCACGATGAGGTTGATCGACAGCACGGTGACCGAGGTCCAGCTCGGGTCCCTGACAAAGTAGTACAGTTCGAACGGCACGTAGATGCCGGCCGAAACGATGCCCAGCCAGCGCGCCCAGTTACGCGTGAACCACAGGCCATAAGCTTCGACGAAACGCAGTGAGGCATAAGCCAGCGCGGCAACGGTCAGCAGCCCGTGCTCGGTGTCGGCGGCATGCAACAGGGCCAGAAATTTGCGCGGTACGCCCAGGCCCGGATCGATGTCGAGCAGGCGCAAAAGGGAGATCCCGCCATTTTCCAGCACGTGGCTGTGCGCGCTGAGGATGCCGAAGCCGATGGCCAGGATTGCCGCGCCCTTGATGATGTCCACCACCGCGACGATGCGCAGCTTGCGCCGCGCATCGAGGTGCAGGGCATGCTCGATGCTGTCGCTGACCTCGCGCATTTTCAGCTGCTCGTTCATCGACCAGCATCCGTCGTCGACCAGCGAAAATGACCCACTTGGCGCCATGCGAACAGCACGTCATCGTCGCGTGCGCCAAGTCCGATGTTGTGCACCACCAGCGGTCGCAGGCCATCGCCACTGCGGCCCGTGGAAACCACCCCGACATGCGCCAGTCCATTGTCCAGCCGCCAGCTGACGATGTCGCCGGCAAGATAGTCGGATCCCTTTGCCGAGATCGCGACCGACTTGCCCTTGCGCTGGAAAAACCGCTCCAGGTTGGGCACACGGCGGTGGTCGATGCTGCGATCAGTGCCGCGCAACCGCCACAGTTGCGGGTACGCGGAAAACGTCGAACGCATGTCTTCGTGGACCAGCCGCTGCAGGTCGATATTGATCGCCCGCAGGGCGCGCACCACCACGTCCGAACACACGCCGCGCTCCACCGGCACATCGCCGCCCGGATAGGCCAAGCGCACATACGCTGGGTCGTATTGCACGGTGATGCCGACCTGCTGGCGGGCGGACTGCGCTACTTTCAGCGCGTCGGCCGTCTGCGCCCATGCTGGCGAAGAAAAAAGCGCGAACACTAATCCGATGTCGCGCAACAACTTCATCTCAGGTGTTCTGGATGACGATGTTGGGGAAGGCAATGGATTTGTTCTTCGCCTGCCGCGACAGCCGCGCCGCCGCCTTGCGGGCGATTTCCCGGTACATCGCCGTATTCGGCGAATCAGGCTGCGAGACCACGGTCGGCGCGCCGGAATCGGCCTGCTCACGGATGGAAATATCCAGAGGCAGCGAACCGAGCAACGGCACGCCATATTGCGCGGCCATCTTCTCGCCGCCACCGACGCCGAACACGTGCTCGGCGTGGCCGCAGTTCGAGCACACGTGCACGGCCATGTTCTCGACGATGCCGAGCACCGGCACTTCGACTTTTTCGAACATCTTCAGCGCCTTGCGCGCGTCGAGCAGAGCGATGTCCTGCGGCGTGGTGACGATGATCGCGGCGGACACCGGTACACGCTGGGCCAGGGTCAGCTGAATGTCGCCGGTGCCCGGCGGAAGGTCGATCACAAGGTAATCGAGGTCCTGCCAAAGCGTGGTGGTGAGCAACTGCTGCAGGTATTGCGTGGTCATCGGGCCGCGCCAGATCGCCGGCGTGTCGTCGCCAAGGAACAGCCCGATCGACATCGCTTGCACGCCGTGGCTGCGCTTGGGCTCGATGCTCTTGCCGTCCGGGCTTTCCGGCTTGCCGTGCAGGCCGAGCATCATCGGGATGCTGGGTCCATGGATATCGGCATCGAGGACACCCACCTTCGCGCCTTCGGCGACCAGCGCCAGCGCCAGGTTGACCGCGGTGGTCGACTTGCCGACACCGCCCTTGCCGGAAGCCACGGCGATGATGTTGCGCACGCCGGGCAGCGGCGTCAGGTCCTTTTGCACGCGATGGGCGCTGATGCGCGTAGCGATGCTGACGGTTACCTTGCCGGCGCCCGGAAGCGCAGCCACTGCCTGCTCGATCTCCGACTTCAGCTGGGCATGCCAGCCAGCGGCGGGATAGGCCAGCTGGATCTCGATGGCGACGTTACCACCGTCGACACCGACGCCACGCACGGATTGCGCGGAGACCAGGTCAAGCTCGAGGTGCGGATCGATGATTTGCGCCAGAGCGGCGCGAACGGAATCTTCAGTGAGGGTCATGGCAGGACGCTGGATTCGAGGCCGTCATTGTACCGGAAGCTGGCAGGGCCCTTGCCTGCACCTGTCCCAGGCCTTACGGCCTGGACCTTGTTGCCTGAAAGCACGGACTTTCGGCCAAATCCATTCCTTATTCACTATTTCATCAACGTGATTTTGCCTACCCATGCGCCTCAGCGTTGAAAGCACTGGCTTTGCTTGGTCGTTAAATGCGGCACAGGCCCCAGACCACGATCCATATGCCCAGCCTCTATAATTGACGCATGAACCTGCCAAAACCCGCCCTGGTCACCAACGCCCTCCCCTACGCCAACGGCCCGCTGCACTTGGGCCACCTGCTTGGTTATATCCAGGCCGACATTTGGGTGCGCGCCCGGCGCTTGGCCGGCGCTACCGTGCATTTCGTCTGCGCCGACGACACCCACGGCACCCCGATCATGCTGGCTGCGGAAAAAGCCGGATTGACGGCCGAGCAGTTCATCGCCGGCATGCAAGCCAGCCATGAGCGGGATTTTGCCGAGTTCGGGGTTGATTTCGACCACTACGACTCCACCCACTCAGACGGCAACCGCCAGCTCACCGAGGCGATCTACGCGGCACTCCAGGCCGAAGGCGCGATCGCCAGCCGCAGCATCCAGCAGCTTTACGATCCGGTGCGGCAGATGTTCCTGCCCGACCGTTATGTGCAGGGCGATTGCCCGAACTGCGGCAGCGCCGACCAATATGGCGACAATTGCGAGGTGTGTGGCGCCACCTACGCACCGACCGACCTGAAGAACCTGCGCTCGGTGGTATCGGGCGCTGCGCCGGAACTGCGCGACTCGGTGCACTACTTTTTCCAGCTGGGCAAGTTCACCGAATTCCTGTCGAACTGGATGCAGGGCGACGTGGCGCATTCCGGCGTCAAGGCCAAGCTGCGCGAATGGATCGACGCCGAGGGCGGCCTGCGCGACTGGGACATTTCCCGCGACGCGCCCTATTTCGGTTTCGGCATACCCGGCGCACCAGGCAAGTTCTTCTACGTTTGGCTGGATGCGCCCATCGGTTACCTGAGCAGCTTCAAGGCGCTTTGCGCCAAGCAAGGCATCGACTTCGGGCAGTTCCTCGATGCCAGCCGCAATGCCAAGAGCGAGACCGAGCTGCACCATTTCATCGGCAAGGACATCGTCAACTTCCACGGCCTGTTCTGGCCGGCCGTGCTTCATGGCTCCGGCCATCGCCCGCCCACCGCCCTGCATGTCAACGGCTACCTCACCGTGAACGGCGCCAAGATGTCGAAATCACGCGGCACCTTCATACAGGCGCGCACCTTCCTTGACGTTGGCCTGAATCCGGAAACGCTGCGCTATTACTTCGCCGCCAAATCCTCCGGCGGCGTGGTTGACATCGACCTCAACCTCGAGGACTACGCACAGCGGGTGAATGCGGACCTGGTGGGCAAGTTCGTCAATATCGCCAGTCGCTGCGCAGGTTTCATCGGCAAGCGCTTTGATGGCCGACTTGCCGCTGCGCTGCCCGACCCGGCGATGTACGAGCACTTCGTCGAAGCCCTTGCCGGAATCCGCACCGCTTATGCCGAAGACAATTTCTCACAAGCGCTGCGCGAGACCATGGCACTGGCCGATGAGGCCAACCGCTATATCGATGAGAAAAAACCATGGGTGATCGCCAAGACCGAGGGCGCAGACGCCGAACTGCAGGAAGTCTGCAGCCTGGGCCTTAACCTGTTCCGGGTGATTGCCATGGCGCTCAAGCCGGTGTTGCCGGATATTTGCGCACGCGCAGAAATCTTCCTTGCTGCGCCCGTTGCACATTGGGATGACATGAAATGGCCACTGCTGGATCACGTCATCAATACCTACGAGCCCCTGCTTACCCGCATCGACCCGAAACACATCGAAGCCATGATCGAAGCCTCGAAGGAAAGCCTCCAGCCAACCGAAGCCCTTGCAGGGGCAGCGCAAGCCGCGACCACGGCCAAACCCGACAAGCCCGCCGCCGCTGCAACAGTGGTCGCGGCTTTCGCCGCTCCTGCAGGGGCTTCGGCGACCATCGGCATCGAGGACTTCGCCAAGCTCGACCTGCGCATCGGCAAGGTGCTCGAATGCGCCTTCGTCGAGGGCTCTGACAAGCTGCTGCGCTTCAAACTCGATGCCGGTGATCTCGGCGAGCGGCAGATTTTTTCCGGCATCCGCGCCAGCTATTGCGAGCCGGAAGCGCTGGTCGGCCGCAGCGTGGTTTTCATCGCCAACCTGGCGCCGCGCAAGATGCGCTTCGGCGTGTCCGAGGGCATGATCCTGTCGGCGGGCTTCGATGGAGGCGGGCTGAGCTTGCTGGATGTGGATACCGGCGCGTTGCCGGGCATGCCGGTCAAATAGTTCGCAAGATACGCGTCGCGCAGGAAAACTTCGTCGTGCTTGGACATCGATCAATCTGGCTAGTTATCGCGGTCTCGGCCGCTCGCATGGGGTAACCGTGACCGATTTCTTGCTCATCGTGCTCGGCGCCGCCTTCGTCAACAACTTCGTGCTGGTGAAGTTACTCGGCCTGTGCCCGTTCATGGGCGTGTCGAAAAAACTCGACTCCGCTTATGGCATGGCCATGGCCACCGGCTTCGTGTTGACGCTGTCGGCGGCGCTGGCGTGGATGCTGCAGCACTGGCTGCTGGCGCCATTGGGACTCGATCACCTGCGCACGCTGTCCTTCATCCTGGTGATCGCCGCCGTAGTGCAATTCACCGAAGTAGTGATGACCCGGCAGAACCCGCGCCTTTATCGCGTGCTGGGCATCTACGTGCCGCTGATCACCAGCAACTGCGCGGTGCTGGGCGTGACGCTGCTCAACGTGCAGGCGCGGCATACGCTGTTCGAATCGGTGCTTTACGGCTTTGGCGCATCGCTCGGCTTTGGCTTGGTACTGGTGCTGTTTTCGGCACTGCGCGAGCGACTGGAAACCGCCGACGTGCCTATGGCCTGGCGCGGCTCGCCGATTGCCTTGGTGACGGCGGGACTGATGTCGCTGGCCTTCCTGGGTTTTGCCGGCATCACCGGCTGATCGTGATGGCCGCGCTCATCGCCATCGTCGCCATCGTGCTGCTGGCCCTGCTGCTGGGCGCCTTGCTGGGCTGGTCGGCGCAGCGTTTCCAGGTTGAAAGCGATCCGATGGTCGAGGCCATCAATCGGGTACTGCCACAGACGCAGTGCGGCCAATGCAACTTCCCCGGCTGCAAACCCTATGCCGAGGCGATTGCCGCCGGCTTGGCTGATATCAACCAGTGTCCGCCCGGTGGCGAAGCCGGCGTACGCGCGCTGGCGATACTGCTGGGCCGTGAAGCCAAGCCGCTCAATCCTGAGAATGGCGTCGAAAAACCTCCGGTCGTCGCCCTGATCCGCGAAGCCGAATGCATCGGCTGCACGAAATGCATCCAGGCCTGCCCAGTCGATGCCATCATCGGCGCGTCCAAGCTGATGCACACCGTGCTGGCCGATCTTTGCACGGGGTGCGAGTTGTGCATCCCGCCCTGTCCGGTGGATTGCATCGATTTGATTCCCGCAAACCCGCTCCTACATGATCCACGGGAAGCTCACTACAGCCGCTCGACCTTGTAGCCCTTGGCCTTCAATCGCGCGACCAGTCCATCCTCGCCCAGCAGGTGCAGCGAACCGACCACGACCAGAGCGTCGTTGGTGCTGCTGTCAGCGAGCAACGCCTGCAGCCTGGGCATCCAGCTGATATTGCGGTCGACATTCATGCGCTGGTAAAGCTGCGGATACTTGTCCTTCATCGCCCGCCCGAGTTCATTGAAAAGCGCGACGTCGTCACCGGCACGCCATTGGGCATGGGTCTTGGCGACCGCCTGTTCGAATCCTTCGAGATCGTCGAGAGTTTCGAGCAGGGATTGCTCCTGCACTTTCGCATCCATGCCATCGAACAGGGCGATCTGCTGGGCAGCCGTTTCCAAGCCCATGACCGGCTTGCCGGCCGTGGTCGCCAGCCCGGCGAAATGGCGATCCAGACCCAGGCTCGGGTCAAGGCCAAACCGCTGCATTTCGGTCACGCTTATCACGATCGAAACGAACCAGGGTTCGTAGCCTTCGAAGGTGGCCAGTGGAATGCCGCGCATGCTGGCATAGGTTTTCAGCTTGAGCCAGGTGGCATGGGGCAGCACCTGTTGAAGCGTAAGGCTGCCGCCAAGCCGTGCCGCCGTGGCCATTTTCAGGGTAAGCGTCGGATCGTTTATTTCCTGCGGCGACAGTTCCATCACCAGCTGTTCGGCATCGTCAAATGCGGCGTTGGTTTCAGCTGCGAGCGGATAATCGCCGGGCTTGAGCAGGTGGAACGAGCCGAGAAGGTAGATGTGGTTGTCGGCGTCGCTGACCTTCCACAGCAGTGGTTTCGGTGGCTCGGCACTGACGCAGGAACAGCAGCATGCCACCAAGGCCAGCAGGACGATTTTCGTGAGGATTGCAGGCGTCACTGTCAGGTTCCGGCGCCGGCCTTGCGCGGTTTTTTCTCACCGGCAGTGATTGCCAAATCAAGTCGGTTACCTGCCGGCGGCATCGGACAAGTGGAGAACGCGGTGAACGCGCAGGGCGGGTTGTAGCCCTTGTTGAAATCGACAAACGTATTGCCCGCTTCGTCCGGATATTCGGCGTAGAGGAAACGCGCAGCGGGATAACTTTCGTGGCCGCTGGTACGGTCGGCGTAAATCAGGAACAGCCGGTGGTCGCCTTCGTCCACGGCTTCAAGCGTGTAGCTCTTGCCGTCCTTTTCGAAGGTCACGGTGCCCGGATTGTCCATCGGTTCGATCATGCTCAGGATATTGACGATCTCGATTTTCTTGCCGGGTTCGTGCGCGGTGAATTTCGCCTTGAAACGAAACCCGGAGTCGATATCAAAATAATCAATGCCGGTGAAACCGACTCGCGTGATGGCGTTTGCATTGCGCACGCGCAGGGCAAAACGACCGCCGCGATCGATGACGATGAAACTGGTATCGCCTTTGTTGAAACCGACCACTGTGGCGGTACCGGCGGAATCGGGCACCAGTTCGGCGCTTCCGACGGCCGGCAAGCCGTCGATGGTGACCTCGACGCCGGACTCGGGCGTGAACGTGATCTTGCGGTCCTTGCCGACCGTGACGAGGCCGAGCTTTTCCGGACCCACCGTCAGGCGCGTCCCGTTCGTCGCACCGGTGCCAACACGCGTGCTGCCCTTGTCGAGCCAGTGCATGCCGACCAGGGACAGCCAGCCGTCGGGTTTCTGCAGCCGCTGCACGCGCTCGGCGCGCCAGTCGAAGATTTCCTGCTGGTGGGTTTTCTGCGCGGCATTGGCGGCGACCGCCTCGACCACCGCCGTTTCTGGCTGCCGGTCGCAGGCCGCAAGCAGGATGGTCGTGATGATGGCAACAGCAAGGGTTCGCATGGTGGTGTCCTTCAACGTCCGCGCAAGAAAAATTTGTCCAATTCGGATTTGGTCAACTGCACCCAGGTCGGGCGGCCGTGATTGCACTGCCCGGAGCGCTCGGTGGCTTCCATCTCGCGCAGCAGTGCGTTCATTTCCGGCACGGTCAGCCGGCGGTTGGCGCGCACCGAAGTGTGACAGGCCAGGGTGGACAGGAGTTCGTTGCGGGCCTGTTCGATGCGCTGGCTCTGGCCGTGTTCACGCAAGTCCGTGAGCACGTCAAGCACCAGCAGTTTGGGGTCGAGGTCCGCCAGCAGCACCGGCACCGAACGCAGGCTCAGCAACTGTGGGCCGCTGCGGCGCAGCTCAAAACCCAGCCCAAGCAGGACCTCAGCGTATTGCTCGGCGACATCGGCCTCGCGCTCGCTCACCGCCAGCGCCAGCGGCACCAGCAGCGGCTGGGCGCGGATGCCGCTGCCATTCTGCGCATCCTTGAGGTGCTCGTAGGTGATGCGCTCGTGCGCAGCGTGCATGTCGACCAGGACGAGGCCTAGCTCGTTTTCGGCAAGTATGAAAATTCCGTGCAACTGCGCCAGGGCAAATCCCAGCGGCGGCACTGCGCCTTCGTTGGCGGCCGGCATCTGCATCGAGGCCGAAGGTATAGGCTGCGGAGAGGAACTCGAGCCGCGATATAACGCGGCGTAACCGGCCATCGTCTCAGCCACCGGCAGGCTCATGCTCGATTGTGGCGCGCGTTGCCACGCCGAATAGCCCGCGGCGCCACCACCTGCGGCAACGCCGGGCTGTGTATCAACTGCAACGGCACCGGCGCGGGTTCCGGCCATGGCTTCATGCAGGGTGCGGAACACGAATTCATGGATCAATCGGCCATCGCGGAAGCGAACCTCGTGCTTGGCGGGATGCACGTTGACATCGACGCGGCGCGGGTCGATTTCAAGAAACAGCACGAAGGCGGGGTAGCGCCCGTGGAAAAGCACGTCGCTGTACGCCTGGCGCACCGCATGGGCCACGGTGCGATCACGCACGGCGCGTCCATTGACATAGAAATACTGCTGGTCGGCGCTCGATCGCGACGCCGTTGGCAGGCCTACCCAGCCGTGCAGGCGCAAGCCGGCAGCGGCGTGGTCGATGGCAAGGCAATGACCGACGAATTCCTCACCCAAAGCCTCGGCGACGCGCTTGAGCCGCTCGCTGTCATCACGCACCGGGCGAAAGTGCCGGGCCAGCTTGCCGTTGTGGGAAATACGCAGCTCCACCTGCGGCCGCGCCAGCGCCAGTGAACGCAGCCATTCCTCGACGTGACCCAGTTCGGTGCGTTCGGCGCGCAGGAACTTGCGTCGCGCCGGCACGTTGTAAAACAGATCGCGCACCTCGATGGTGGTACCGAGCGCATGCGGATGCGGCTCGACCACACCGGTCTTGCCGCCTTCAATTTCAAGGCGTGCGCCATGCTCGGCATCGGCTGTTTTTGAACTGACCGAAAACCGGCTCACCGAGGCGATCGATGGCAGGGCTTCGCCACGAAAACCGAGCGTACTGACCTGCTCAAGGTCATCAAGCGAAGCGATCTTGCTGGTGGCGTGGCGCGATACTGCCAAGGGCAAGTCACACGCAGCCATGCCGCCGCCGTCATCGCGGATGCGGATCAGTCGGATACCGCCCTCCTCAAGCTCGATGTCGACGCGCATCGCGCCGGCATCGAGGGCATTTTCGACCAGTTCCTTGACCACGGACGATGGCCGCTCGACGACCTCGCCGGCGGCAATCTGGTTGATCAGGGTGTCAGGCAGCTGGCGTATGGACAAGGCAGGTTTCAGCGCAAGGACCGGACCCGGATGATAACAGCGGGGACTGGCCCGGCCGGCACCCTAGTTCGGCACTGACGCCACCAGCACGGGAATGCGCAGGCGCTCGCCGATACGCACTATGTCATCGTGTTTGTTGTTGGCCTGGCGCAGGCTCGACACCGGCACGCCGTGAACGGCGGCAATATGGGTCAAGGTTTCACCGCGACCCACCACGTGCCGGCGCGGCGCGACCGAGGGCGTACCGACCGACTGCGAATCCGGCTGCGATTGACGGCTGGCATACCAAGTCCCCGGCGGCGGCTGGCGGGTAAAATATTCACGTACTCCGCTGGCGATCGCCTTGGCCAGCTTCCGGCGGTAGGCGGGATCGCTGAGCCGTGCTTCTTCGTCGGGATTGGTGATGAAACCGGTTTCCACCAGCATCGAGGGCACGTCGGGTGAACGCAACACCACGAAATTGGCGCGCTCGACCTGCTGCTTGTGCGCCCGGCCTACTTCCTTGATGGCATCGAGCACGTTTCCGGCCATGTCCTCGGACATGCGCATGGTGGCGCTCTGCGACAGATCGAGCAGGACCGCGGCGAGATTTTTGTCTTTTCCATCCAGGGTCAGGCCGCCGACCAGATCGGCGGCATTTTCCTTGTCGGCGAGCCACCGGGCAGCCTGCGAAGAAGCGCCGCGCGTGGACAGCACGAACACCGAGGCGCCATTGGCGGAATGGTTCTCAGCGGCATCGGCATGGATGGAAATGAACAGGTCGGCCTGCGCCGCACGTGCGCGCATGTAGCGGTCCTGAAGCGGCACGAAGACATCGCTGTCGCGGATCAGCACGGCTTTCATGCCGGGATCGGCGTCGATCAGGCGGGCAAGCTCACGGGCCAGCGCCAGGGTGACGTGCTTCTCGTGCTTGCCAGTCGGCCCGAGGGCACCGGGATCCTTGCCGCCGTGGCCGGCATCGATGGCGATCACCAGCTTGCGTTCGCCCGGACCCAACACGTCCCTGAGCGTGCGTGCCGAAGCCGGCAGCGGGGGGGCGGCAACTTCTGCCATCGGCTGCATGCCGGCTAGCTGCGCTTCGACGTTAACTGCCGGTGGCTGAGCCACCACCTTGGCCGGTTCAAGATTTACGACCGGCATAGGCGCGCTGGCCTTGGGTGCGGCCGAAATTGGCGCTGATGGTGGAACTGCAAAGAGTTTCGCAACCGGCTGCAAACCGGCCTGGCGCAGCAGTTCGTCTTCCGGAACGCTGAAAACATCGACCGGCGCGTCGTCCGCTGTCGGCAAGTTTACCGGGCTGACGGGACGAACTTGGCTGGATGGGGTGGCTGCAACCGCCACAACACCGAGATCGACGGTAAGCCGGCTCCGACCGCCGTCGCGCTCGATCCGGCTTTGCGGCATGGCTGGCTGCAGCAGGTCGAACACCAGGCGCAGGCCGCCATCACCGGTGATGCCGCTTCGAACGCTCTTGATCGGGGCAAAAACGACCGGCATGCGCAGGCCACGGCCGGCCTTGGTACCGGCGATATCCACCACTATGCGATCCGGGCTGGCGAGGGTAAAAACCTTGAACGTGGCTTGCTCGGAGAGCTCGACGATGGCCTTGACCCTGCCGTCCTGCTGCCTGAGCTGCAGGTCCCGCAACTCGGCCGCTTGGGCTGGTAGCGCCGTCAAAGCCAGCCAGAGGCTGCAGCAAAGGGCTTTCAGCGGGGGCGAGATACGACTCATGGCCGGATTGAAGCATCGGCGAAATCCAATTGCAAGCACTTTTTCCTTATTAATCCGCTACCTGGACGATTTATCTCGGATTTTCATCAGAAGAGGCGCTGGAAGCCGCGTTTTTACTGGGTTTCGCTGGCGAAAGACTGCAGCCAGCGGCTTCCCGCAGGGCTTTTTGCGGTCAGGCTGGCAAGTCGACCAGCGCCTTCGGTTTCAAGATCAAGCAGCAGATCCGGGGCCGGCAGGTGGCCGGCGCCGCGCTCTGGCCATTCGACCAGCCACAGGCTGACGCAGTCGGCCAGCTCGTCCAGTCCGAGAAAATCCAGCTCGCCCGACTGGCCGATGCGGTAAAGATCCAGATGCGCAGCTTCGCGGCCGTCGCCGAGCGGGTAACGTTCGACCAAGGTATAGGTCGGGCTCTTGATGGCGCCCTGCACGCCCAAGGCGCGCAGCATGGCCCGGGCCAGGGTTGATTTTCCAGCCCCAAGCTCACCGCGCAGATGGACGACCGTCGTTGCCGGTCGCGTGGCGGCCAGCCGCGCGCCCAGTGCTTCAGTGGCCGCACAGTCAGACAAATGCAGCTTCATTACGGATTGACCATGCGCCGCAGGTGCGGGAACAGGTCTGAGGGCAGCAGACCGCGCTCGCCATCGATGCGGGCCGCGGCATCGGCTGCGGCACCATGCAGCAGCGCGCCATAGCTGGCGGCATCAAATGCGCTGAAGCGCTGCGCGTGGAGTGAGGCGATGATGCCGGTGAGCACGTCGCCCATGCCACCGGTGGCCATGCCGGGATTGCCGGCGCCGATCACCCGAACGGTTTCATCTGGCGCTGCCACCAGCGTGCCGGCGCCCTTGAGCACGATCACGCAGCGGTAGCGCTCAACCAGAGCAGCGACCGCCGCAAAACGGTCGCGCTGGACATCCAGTGTGTGGATGCCGAGCAAACGCGCCGCTTCGCCCGGATGCGGCGTCAGGATGGCCTGCGGCAACACCTGTGGTTGCGCTGCAAGCAGGTTGAGGCCGTCGGCATCAAGAATCAGCGGTTTGCCGCTGGCAATTGCGGCGGCATACAGCGCGCGCCCCCAATCGCCCTGCCCCAGTCCCGGCCCGACCGCCAGCACATTGGCAGTCTGCAGCAGGGGTTGCAGTGCGTCGGCATTCTCAACAGCGTGGGTCATGGCTTCCGGCCGCGCCGCCAGCAGGGCGGCCACGCCACTTCCACGCGTAGCCACACTTGCCAGGCCGGCACCCACGCGCAGCGCGGCTTCCGCGCACAGGCGGACGGCGCCGCCCATGCCGTGTTCGCCGCCCACGCAAAGCACGTGGCCGTGTTCGCCCTTGTGGGCATTGCGATGGCGCGGTGCCAAGGCGTTCGGCAACTGATGGGGCGTCAGCAGTAAAGCCGCCGGCTCGACAACGGAAATCGTCGCCCCGGACACCTGCAGGTCATCGACAAATACCTCGCCGACTACGTCACGGGCATAACCGGTATACAGGCCGCGCTTGCCGACAATGAAACTGATGGTTGCGCTGGCGCGGATACAAGCGCCCGCTGCATGCCCGCTGTCTGCATCCAGGCCAGAAGGAACATCCAGCGCCAATACCGGCTTCTGGCTGGCGTTGATGCGATCAATCAATTCGCGTGCCTGACCTTCAGGCACGCGCTTGAGTCCGATGCCGAACACGGCATCGACCCAAAGATCCACCTCGGGCAGGTTGCCGTCGCAGGCTAGGACGCCGCTGCCATCCTCCAGCCAATCCGCCAAGGCCTGATTACGACCGGCATCGCCTTCACCGACCACCGGCTCACCGGCCACCGGCAGGGCCAGGACCAGCGGGACAAGGCCAATCTGTTGCGCCAACCGGGCCAGCACAAAACCATCGCCACCATTGTTGCCGGGTCCGCAGGCAATGCCGATGCGGCGCGCCTGTGGCCAGCGCTGCCGCAGCAGGGCCAGCGCAGCGGCACCGGCGAGTGACATCAACTGATAGCTGTCAATGCCACCGTCACGGATGGCGCGGGCATCGATATCACGCACTTGCGCGACACGGAACAGGGGCTGCGGCGAATTCATCCGGCGATTCTATACTTGCGCCATGCCCGACTACTCCCCGCTAGTGCAAGACATCAAGGTTTGGAGCCGCGAACTCGGTTTCGCCGACCTCGGCATTGCCGACGTGGCGCTGGCCGAGGACGAAGCCTGGCTGCGCGATTGGCTGGCGCAGGGCCAGCACGGCGAGATGGCCTACATGGCCAGCCACGGCGACAAGCGCTCGCGACCAGCCGAACTGATACCGGGCACGGTGCGGGTTATCACCGTTCGAATGGACTACGGCACCGATGCTGACGGCGATTCTTGGCAAACACTGGCCGACGGCGAACGCGCCTATGTCGCACGCTATGCCTTGGGTCGCGACTACCACAAGGTGATGCGCAACCGCCTGCAAAAACTGTGCGACCGCATCGAGGGCAGTATCGGCAGTTTCGGCTATCGCGCCTTCGTCGATTCCGCGCCGGTGCTCGAACGCGCCTTGGCGCGAAACGCCGGTCTCGGCTGGATCGGCAAGAACGCCTGCCTGATCAACAAGGAGCACGGTTCCTGGTTTTTCCTCGGCGAGATCTACACCGACCTGCCCCTGCCCATCGATACGCCAGCCACGGCGCACTGCGGCACCTGCACGCGCTGCATCGATATCTGCCCGACGAAAGCCATCATCGCGCCCAACCGCATCGACGCCCGACGCTGCATCAGCTACCTCACCATCGAACTCAAGGGCAGCATCCCGGAAGAATTCCGCACCGCCATTGGCAACCGCATCTTCGGCTGCGACGACTGCCAACTTGTCTGTCCCTGGAACAAGTTCGCCAAGCGCCACGACGAGCCGGATTTCCGTGCCCGCAACGACCTTGACCGCGCCACGTTGGTTGAGCTGTTCACCTGGTCCGAGGATGAATTCCTAAAGCGCACCGAAGGCTCGGCGATCCGCCGCACAGGCTACGAGGGTTGGTTGCGCAATATCGCGGTGGCGCTGGGCAATGCGCCTTCAAACATCAAGGTGATCGCCGCCCTCGAGTCCCGAAAAAATCACGCATCGGATATTGTCCGCGAGCATGTGGCTTGGGCGTTGTCGCGGCATATGGCCCCATAGGAGCGATGGCAATCGCGACCGAAATACGGTGTTCAAAACCGTCAACGCAGATCCACGATGTTTTTCCCACGAAATGCGACGAGAGCACAAGCAGGTGGAGATTGATCCGCCTGATGCCGCCGCACTTCCGCAATCAGTTCCCGACTCACCGGATCATCAACCTCTTCCCCACTCTCGCCCTGCAACGCCGGCAGCAGCCTTTCCGCCAATCGCTTGCCTAGTTCCACGCCCCACTGGTCGAAGGCATTGATGCCCCAGATCACGCTTTGCAGGTAGACGCTGTGTTCGTACATCGCCAGCAGGCTACCGAGTGAATGAGGCGTCAGTTCATCAAGCAGGAACAGCGTCGAGGGGCGGTTGCCGGCGTGGCGTTTTTGGGCGTCAGCATCCGGCGCTCCGTTGGCCAGCGCTTCCATCTGCGCGAACAAGTTGGCGAGCTGCGCGCGATGGCTCTCCACAAAGCCATGATGTGGCTTGAGCACGCCGATGAAATCCGAAGGCACGGTGTCCGTACCCTGGTGCAGGGCCTGGAAGAAACTGTGCTGGCAGCTGGTGCCGGTACCGCCCCAGAGCACGACGGTAGTGGCGACGCCAACGCCGCTGCCATCGGGCCGCACCGACTTGCCCAGGCTTTCCATCACCAGTTGCTGCAGGTAGGCCGGCAGCAGAGCTAGGCGCTCGTCATAGGGCATCACGGCATGGGTGTCGCAGCCGAGGCCGTTGCGGTTCCAGACCACGCTTAACGCATGCCATAGCGCCATGTTCGCTTCCGGTGGCGCCTGCAGCACATGCGCATCCATTACGGCCGCACCGGCCAGCAGGGCCTCGAAATTGTCCATGCCGACGGACAGTGCCAACGCGAATCCAACTGCTGACCACAGGGAATAGCGACCGCCCACCCAATCCCACATCGGCAAAACGTGAGCGGCGGGCACACCGAAATCGCAGGCCTTGTCAACATTGGCGCTGACCGCATAGAGCGCGTCGTCGCGGCCCAGCCATTCCTTCAGCAATCGGCCATTGAGCAGCGTTTCCTGGGTGCCGAAACTCTTGGAAACCAGGATCACGGCGGTCCGCGCCGGGTCAAGCGTGCGCATCAGCCGTTGTACCGGATGGGCATCGGCATTGTTGAGAAAATGCAGGCGGAAGCGGCCCGTGGAAAAATCCTGCAGCGCGTCCACCGCCAAATGCGGCCCGAGGTCTGAGCCACCAATGCCGACGTTGATGATGTCGGTGATTTCCGAGGTCTCAAGCCCGGCCAACAGACCGGCCATTTGCCTGCGCATGGCTTGGGCCGATGCATTGGCCTGCGATGCCACGTCACTGTTGCCCAGCTTCGAACGCAAGGCGGTGTGCAGGGCCGGCCGTTGTTCCGACGTATTGACCAACTCGCCGGCGAACTGTGCGCGCAGTGCAGGCATCACGCCTCGCGCACAGGCCAGCGCTTGCAGGGCCGCCAAGGCGTCGCGGTCATAGCGTTGGCGGGAAAAGTTCGCGTAGACCGGCCCGACGCGCAGGGAAAAATCCCTGGTACGTCCGGCATCGGCGGCGATCAAGTCGCGCAGGGGCACATCGACCATTCGAGCCGCATGCGTGCACAGTGCCTGCCATTCCGCTTCGATCCGCATCCGCTGCCGACTCCTGTTTTAGTCAAGACTGCCTGAGCCTGGAGTTTAACCGCGCGCCATGACGGGACGCCGCCCGCGATCAGGACGGATCGAATTCCAGGCTGTCGATCAATCGCGTACGGCCCAGACGCGCGGCGACCAAGGCCAGCAGACCCTTTTCATCGGCGGCCAGCGGTCGGCGCAGGTCGCTGCGGCGGATTTCGGCGTAATCGACGGTGTAACCCGCCATTTCCAGACGCAGTTTCGCTTCCGCTTCGACTGCTGGCACCGGCAGGCCCAAGCCGGCCTGGTCACGCATGAAGCACAAGGTTTTGTAGACGAAGGTGGCCAACGGCCGCTGCTCGGCAGACAGATACTGGTTGCGCGAACTCATAGCCAGCCCGTCGGCTTCGCGCAGGGTTGGCGCCGGGATGATCTGCACCGGAAAATTCATTTCAGTCGCCATGTAGCGGATCACCTGCAGCTGCTGGTAATCCTTGCGGCCAAACGTGGCGATGTCCGGTTGCACCATGTTGAACAGCCGCGCGACCACGGTGGCGACACCGTTGAAATGGCCAGGCCGGTGTGCGCCGCAGAGAATGTCGGTGATGCCGGGCACGTGCATCTGCACGCAGCCGGCGGTGCCGAACGGATACATCTCCTCGACCGTCGGCAGGAACAGGGCATCACAACCGCGCGCTTGCAGGCCATTGAGGTCGGAATCGGGCGTACGTGGATAGAGCGCGTAGTCTTCGTTCGGTCCGAACTGAGTGGGATTGACGAAGATGCTGGCGACCACGCGGTCGGCATGCTGTTTGGCCAGATCGACAAGGGCAAAATGGCCGGCGTGCAGGTTGCCCATGGTCGGCACGAAGCCGACGCGCAGGCGCGAGCGCTTCCAGTCGGCGACCACTTCGCGCAACTCAGCCAGCGAGGTCAGGGTCGCTGTCATTCGTAGCTGTGCTCCGGGCCAGGAAAACTGCCGTCGCGCACGGCGGCGGCATAGGCACGCAGAGCACCCTCTATGGAACCGCCCTCGGCGAGGAAATCCTTGACGAAACGAGGCCGGCGATGGCCGGAACTCAGGCCCAACAGGTCATGCAGGACAAGAATCTGGCCGTCGCAGCCGGGCCCTGCGCCGATGCCGATGGTGGGCACGTCGATGACAGATGAAATTTCCGCGGACAGCGCCGATGGCACGCATTCGAGCACCAGTAGTTCGGCACCGGCATCCACCACCGCGCGGGCATCGGAAACGAGCTTGCGCGCGGCAGCCTCTTCGCGCGCCTGCACCTTGTAGCCACCCAGCTTGAGCACCGATTGCGGCGTCAGCCCGAGATGCGCGCACACAGGAATGTCGCGTTCCACCAGGAACCGAATGCTTTCCAGAACGTGCCCGGCGCCTTCGAGCTTG
>Ga0163144_10000766_pt1 | contig 75779 bp, 62 predicted proteins | sample OliLak19BULKMAT1_FD_123175 | JGI IMG/M metagenome (GOLD analysis project Ga0163144, IMG submission 123175) | Freshwater microbial mat bacterial communities from Lake Vanda, McMurdo Dry Valleys, Antarctica - Oligotrophic Lake LV.19.BULKMAT1 | ecosystem: Environmental > Aquatic > Freshwater >... | reverse complement strand
TGGCAGCACAGATCACGGCTCACCACATCGGAGCGGGCTCGTTGAAGACCGTTCGGAGACTGCTCGATAGGCATACAGAGCTGATTCGCATCCACCCCGACGCGTGGCTGGAGAACGCGCATCGGCTGAGCGAAGTGTCGGCGAATGACACTGGGTTGGCGATGTGCGCGGCTGCCATCTTCGAAGGCGCGGGCCGCTCGAGAGAGGCGCTGCGGGTGCTTGCGCGGGCGCTTCGCCGAGATCGATCGCTCGCCCGAAGATCGGCGCTCTGGCATTGCGCCGGCAACGCGTACTTGAGAGCAGGCCAAGTGGCGCACGCAGACCGCGCGCTTGCACGAGCGCTGACCGTGGCCGCCCCCGAAGATCGCGCGGAGATCCTCGACGCGCTCAGTCGAGTCCTGATCAAGCGAGGTGCCTTTGCGGAAGCGGAGCGCGTCGCTGCGGACGGTTTGGCGCTCGAGCCGGCCCCAGCCGTCGAGGCGGCGTTGCTCGACGACATGGGTCTCTGCGCGACCTATCGCGGCCAATGCGAAAAGGCCCACGAGGCGCTGGCGCGCGCCGCACGGCTTCACGCGCAGTGTGGACACCCGCGAGGCCAAGCGCGCTCGGCGAGCTATCGCGCGCTCGCAGAATATCGCGCGGGTGACACAGCAGCCGCAGCAGTTGGCTTCGCGAGCGCCTTGAAGCTCGCCCAGCAATGTGGCGCGACGGATCTGATCGTCTACGCGGCCCAGAATCTGGCGGTGTCTGCCCATCAAACAGGTGACCTGGGCCAAGCCCTCGAGTCGTACGAGCGGGCCATCGGTATGGCGGTCGCGCTCGGGGACCGGAACACCGAAGCTGTCGTGCGTGTGAACCTGGCAAAGTTGTTCGGTGATCTCGGGCTGCTCGATCGTGCGCGGCTGGCCGCCGAAGAGGCAGAGCGCGAGGCGCTGAAGGCCGGGCTCGTCGCGCTCGCTGCGAGCGCCGCCGGGGTGGCCGGCGAGATCGCGCTGAGCCAGGGCGATCTCGCCGCCGCTCGGGACAGCTTCCTCCGGTCATTGAGCAGAATGGACGACCCTGGCGCGCGTGAAGGGCTGGAGATGTCGCAGCACCTGGCAGAAGCCCACGCCATGCTGGGCGAGCTCGATGCCGCAAGCTCGACTTGGAGCAAGGTCGAAGCGCAAATCACCGTGCACGGGGCCCCCGACTTGCTCGCTCGTGTCCGCCTCGGACAAGCCAACGCGTTCCTCGCCAAAGGAGAGCCGAACGCGGCAATCGCGGCACTGGAGGAGGCGCGCTTCCTGGCGCGTCGGTCCGGACAACACGGTCTCGGAACGGACATCGTTGCCTGCTGCAGCCGAGCGCATCACCAGCTGGGGTCGAGTGAGCTCGCTGCCGGCTACGCCCGCGAGGCCCGCGAAGAATGGCAGCGAGCCGCTGCGGCTCTGCCAGCCCACATGCGTGCGGCCTTTCTCGCGCACCCGTCGCGTCGGCTGCCTGAACCCTCCGCAGTCGCCTCAGCGGAACGGTCAACGAGCCCTGGCGAGCGTGAGCGCGCGCTTGGGCGCCTCCTCGACATCAACAAGAAATTGTCGTCTTCACTCGAGCGCGACCCCATCTTGCAATGGACAATCGACTATGCGCTCGAGCTCACAGGAGCACAACGTGGGTTCGTGATTCTGACTGACCCCGCCGAAGACGCGACGGGCGGTCTGACCATTGCCGTTGGTCGCAACATCGATGCGGCGGCAAACGCAGAGGAGCTGGCATTCTCGCAAAGCATCGCGCGGCGTGTGGTCGACAGCGGGCGACCGGTGGTTACCGTCGATGCTCGAAGCGACCGACGTTTCGATGCCGAGCAGTCGGTTCATGCGATGCAGCTCACATCCGTCTGCGCCGTTCCGATCTTGGCCCCGAATGGCGTCATGGGCGCGCTCTACTTGGACCATCGCTTTCGACAAGGCCTATTCGATAGCGGCGCAGTGCAGACGCTGGAAGCCTTCGCGGATCAGGTGGCGATCGCGCTGCGCAACGCGGCGTTGCACGAGGAGCTGGCCCGCCGCACGGCACAGCTCGCCGAGCTGGCCCGCGGTCAGGCCGAAACGATCGACGACCTGAGCGAGAAGGTCCTGGCGAACCGAGAATTGCTGCACTTTCGGTACGACTATGGGCGAATCATCGGTCATGGCCAGGCAATGACGCCGGTGTTCAGGCTGCTCGACCGCGTCATCCCGACGGACGTGTCCGTCCTGATCGAGGGCGAAAGCGGGACGGGGAAAGAGCTGTTGGCAAAGGCAATTCATGTCAATGGCCCTCGTCGCGACAAGCCATTCGTCGCCATCAACTGTGGTGCGTTGCCGGAGGCGCTCCTCGAAGCAGAGCTGTTCGGCCACGAGAAGGGCGCATTCACGGGTGCCAGCCAGGCCAAGGAGGGGCTGTTCGTCGCAGCTCGCGGGGGAACCGTCTTTCTCGACGAGCTCGGCGAGATGCCCTCAGCGATGCAGGTCAAACTGCTGCGCGTGCTACAGGAGCGAGAGGTCCGACCCGTTGGCGCACGTCGCGCTATCGCCATCGATGCTCGCATCGTTTGCGCAACGAACAGGAACATTCACGAAGAGGTGAAGCGGGGTCGTTTTCGAGAAGATCTCTACTATCGAGTAGGCGTCATCGAGATCAAGGTGCCGCCATTGCGTGAGCGCCTCGATGACCTGCCCGAGCTCGCGGACCACCTGCTCGCGGCGGCCGCTTCGCGCTCCGGTCGCCCTACCCCGCGAATTTCGCCGGCGGGCATGAAGGCGCTCTTGGCTCATGTCTGGCCTGGAAATGTGCGAGAGCTCGAGAACGTCCTGACCAAGGCTGTGCTGCTATCGGATTGCCCCGTGCTGGGCCGCGCCGCCTTCGAGTTGGTCGCAGCGGGCCCCGCGGGCAGCCGACAGAGCTTCGATCAGCAACGTGACGCGCGGCTGGTTGCCATGCTGCACAGCACCGGTTGGAACTTGAGCGAGACCGCCCGCCGTCTGCAACTCTCGAGACCGACGCTCTACCGCCACATCGAACGACTCGGTCTAGCGGCTCGCAAGGACGCGGGTGGGTAGCGGTGTGGCGACGGCACCGTCGCCATCGACCTGGACCCGCTCTCGCTACCGTGCCGACTCGCGGCCAGCGTGCCACCACCCCGCAGCCACAGCGTGCGCTACGCCGGCGTGCTCGGCGCGGCCTCCGAGTGGCCGCCCCTGGACGTCGAGACTTGCACAAGCTGCGGCGGGCGCATGAAGATCAAGGCGCTCGTGACGGACCGAGTCTCCGCTCGTCCGCAAGCGCCCCTCCGACCGAAAACGCCGACACGAAAAGGCAACCGCCTCAGCTCGTCGACCCCCGCTTGTTTCGCCTACGCGCCCGCACCGAAAAGGGCCCGATGCTCTCCGCCGTCAGCCGGCTGTTGCTCGGCAACTAGCTTCGGCTTGCCGGTTGTTTGGTGCGGCGCTGGGCGCGTGCCTCGTTCGCGGTTCGACCTCGTTGCTCGTGCGCGAGCCGGTAGCCCACCTTGCGGCGCTGCGTCGCTCTCTCTCGACTTCGCTCGTGGTCTCTTCGCACGGTGATACATCCCCCGGCTTGCCCGAGGGCGCCATCGCGGGCGCTGTCTAGCAGTGGCGGTCCGCAGCCGTTGCAGTCGCAAACGCGAACGCAACGGGAACGAGCTCGAGCAGCCACGTCACCCACCACGCGCGACGCGGCTTCTCGAGGACGTCGGCATCGGCGCTGACCCCGAGCGCTGCTGCAAGACCCATCGAGAACGCGCGCTCGGCGATGTCGTAGAGGTCATCTTGGTCCGTTCGGCGGCTCTCGCCCGTGGCGACGTCCAGCGCGCAGAACGCGAAGTGGCCGATGGCGGCTGCCGGATCGGCCGGCCTCGCCTCGGACTCCGCCTCGAGGGACTCGGCAGTCGGCCAGTCGGGCCCTCCCGCTCCGGCCTGCAGCGCTTCGAGATTCGCGACCAAATCGCCGACTCGCGGGTCGGACGCGCGGAAGCGCGCGAGCACCAGCACCGAGAGCGCGACCTCGCGTGCCCAGCCATCTCTTTCGCACGGCTCGCTCGGCTCGGACGAGCCTCCGATGCCCCCCTGGTGCAGGCGCTCGAGCGTTCGCAGTCGCGAGGCTTGTCCGAGCAACACTTGGATCGGTGCCTTGAGCTCCACCAGCCGCAGCGTTCGTTCGCGAACGAAATGCACCGCGCTCGGCGCTGGGGGCGCTCGGCGGCGGTGGCGCTGGCCAGAAGCTTTTGAGCACTTCCTGCTGCAGGAGGCGCGGCAGGTGACCATCGGGCGCTACCGCCAACCTCGACAGGGCCAGGCCGACTGCGGCTCGAACGGGCTCGGGCAACGATGGTGCGCCCGCGCTCGTCGGCTGATCGAGCCACGCGCCGCTCAGCGCCGCCAACGCGCGCCGAGGCGCTGAGCGCTCTGGCCCATCGCACAGACCACCGAGAGCGGTATCCCGCCGTCGAACGCAAGCGCTGCCTCCAGGAGCACGCGCCGGAAGGAGTCGGCGGTCGCGTGCCGTGCATTCTCGAGCAGCGACCACCAGTAGAGCCCCTCGGAGGTCAGAGTCTTGCTCTCGGCAAAGCGTGACCAAGGCGTTGCTTGGAGGGACATCTTCGATCTGCTCAGAACTGGAACTCGATCAACGGAGGATTGCACATTCCATCTTTGGCTTTGCAGCCGACACGTTGCTCGACGCAGCTCTTCGTCGCGCGGCAGCTCTCGTCCGTCGCCTTGCATAGCCCCAGCTCGTAGACACATTCTCCGCTCTCGAGGCACGCGGTAGACAGCTTGCAGTCCGCCTCCGAGTTCGCGACACATCGGTCGGTCTCCAGCTGGCAACGCCCGTACGCTTTGCAGTTTGCCGACGCCAGGCAGGCGGCTTCATCGGTGGCGACACAGCCGCCTTCTCGCGCTGCACACAGACCTTCAGCAGCGCAACTGCTGATGGCGTGCTCGGGTGTCGCCGGGCTTTGGCAGTCGCCGCCTCTGACCGTAGCGGCTGCACAAATTCCAAATCGGGCAACGCTATCACGGGTCACGGCCATCCCTGGACAGCTCGACCCGTGACGATGGCGTCGCTCGCGCTGCTGTCAGCGTGCTCGAACGTGGCGACGGATCCCGCGCAACGCCGCGGGCGGAGCCTCGGGTAGGGCGTCGCGAGCGGTGGAGCTGGTGGCGGCGCGCCTCCGCCAACCTGCCTCAGCCTCGGAACCGATTTCGAGATCGCCGACGAGCGCTATTGCTACACCGACTACTTCGATGGCTACGCCGATGCGATTCGCTTCGTGCCGGACGTCGTCGGCACCTTGCTGGCTGTTCCCTATGGTCAACAGCTGGGTCCTGTCTTTCACCGCTACGTGTGGGATCCATTCTTGGGTCTGGACGTAGCGGACATCCAGCTCGACGCCGGCTCAACACGGGCGAAAGGTCTCCACTCCCCATCTTCAAGTCGGTCGACATGCGCTCTGCCATGGGCATGGATCTGGTCCGTGCATTCGTTGATCGCCGCCAACGCTTGCTCGCTGTCGACCGACGGCTGCCTCCTGCCATTGGCCCCCAGCGAAGTTTCGATTGGCATCGAGCCCGTAGATCGAGTGCCCTGTAAACCATTTGCCGGGCTCGTCGTACAGGGCTTTGCCTCGAGACACGACGTTGGCGGCCCGCTGGCCTGGCTGCGATATCGCCTACGTGGCAATCGCACGCGGACGCGTGTTCGAGGCCGCCGACCTCGAGGGCTCCAACTGCGTGGCCGCCGATGGGAGGGCATCGATCGGACGGCGACCAGATCAGCTTGACCGCCCCAATTGGAGCCGAGGACGATAGAGATCGCGATCGATCTGGCGGCGACGCGGTCCGCCGGAGGGACCTCGTCGTCGAACGCGTGCCTCGCGCCCAGCCACACCGATCCCCATGTCGCCGAGGGGCCCCTCTCCCGGGTGTCGAACGCACCGCGCGTGGCACCCTAGAATCGAGGGTCCCCATTGCGGTGCGCCGAGCAGCCGGCGCGGCCGTGAGATCGTGCGATCTGCACCAGTGATTGGAGCGAAAACCTGCGAGATCGAGCGCCTTGCAGCAATTGTCCGGCTGGGTACCCGCCCGCCGACGCCGCTACGCGCACCCTGGGAGGGAGGGTAGAATCTGCCCCCCATTGCAGTGCGCTTGCGGCCCAGAAGCGGGCTTTCGGCTGGCAGTACTGGACGAACTATCGCTAAGCGATCACCAGTCGCAGCCGATCTCGCGCCGAGCGAAACACGGCTCGAGCGCCGAAGCCCAGGCGGAGCCGATCGTCTTCGATGCCGTCGCCAAAGGCGACTCCACCCTCGGAAAGCTCGCTCACGATTTCCAGCTGGTGCTCGGCTGAAACGATGCCTTCAGTCAGCGTGGTTCCGGTGGCGCGGCTCGGAAAGGCTTCGCGCACGAAAAACGCCAGCGTGTGATCGGCTGGGCGCGGCAATGCGATCTGGGCATGCCTGTCCCGCGCAATCGAGCGCGCCCAACCTGTCGACCCAGTTCCCGTGGCGACGATGAGACCAGAGGAAGACTGGCGCTCTTCGCGACCGTCGAAACGAATGCGATAGCTGGCAGATTGGTGCGCTCGATGGCCGATGAATATCTCGTTCAGCGCCTTCAGGTGCTGGCCATCGTCGACCGACACTTCAACGAGCGTTCGCTCTTCGATTTCGGCATTTCCTTCGGCCGTTCGGGCCAAGAGGTACCCCGTGCGGTCGGCGGCGTGGCGTACGAGTGTCCCGTCGAAGCGTTCCGGGTCCGGGTTGATGCCAATCACCGGCTGTCCAGCAAGATATTTGGCTACGTTCGCAACCAGACCGTCCTGGCCCACTGCCAAAACGACGTCGGCTGGATCCCAAACGAAGCTCTGCAGATCGGCGCGTGCGATGCGCGAACGCCGCCAGCGCGAAGGAATGGCCTGCGAGACGAGCGTCATCACGTCGTCGAACCGCTGCTGGCGGTGCTCGTACGTTTCGATGCTCTGGCTCAGCTGGCGCAGGGCGAACCTGGCTTGCTCGCGGGTCCCGTGCCGAGCGATGAGCAGCTCGAGCTCGGTGGGCCGCGTGACGACGACCACTCGCGGGGGGCTCACGGTTTCGCCTTTTCGTTGGCTTCGAGCGCGCGGGTTCCGGCGGCCGCGAGCTCAGAGAGCAGGGGGCCCAGGGCGTCGCCGCCCAGGTGAAGATGGTCGATGCGCTGCAGCTTCCCCGCGAGCTCCCGTGCGGCGAGCGCGGCGAGCACCAGCGGGGGGACTTTCTCCTGAATCGCCATTCGCGCTCGTTCTTGCTCGACTTTCGCGCCCTCGACCAGACGGATGGCTTGGGCCTGACCTTCCGCGGCCGTCTGCGCCCGTCGCGCCTCCGACTCGCTGACGATGCGGCGCGCTTCTGCGTCCTCGATCGCCTGCCGCTTTCCGTTCGTTCCGCGCTGAACAATGAGGTCTTCTTCGCGGCGCGCGAGCTCAATCTCACTTTGGAGCTCGTTCTCTTTGATGGCGCGCTCTTTCTGGACGGCGAGCGCTCGGCGCCCGAAGGCGGCTTCGTCGGCCGCTTGCTGGATGTGTTCGCGCATCGGCGCCTCGAGCGCGCGTTCGAGGTCCGGTACGGGGGCTACGGATGCGACTCGAACGCTGACGATGATGATTCCGAGCAGTGTCAGACTGCCATCTGCTTCGAGCGCATCACGGACACGGTCGCGCACCTCTCGGGCGCCATCGCGCAGCACCTCGCGAACCGCCGTGCGGCCCACCCACTCACAGGCATGCTGTTGCGCAAGCTGTGCCAGCGCGAGTGCAAGCTTCTCGAGCGGTTGCCTCAAATGGACCCCCTGTTGGTTGTCGACGGTGAAGTCGATCCGCTGGGCGGCCGCCTCGGGGTCGGCGACCCGATAGGTGACGACTCCCTGCACCGAGACGTCTTGGTAGTCGGCCGTGCGAACCTGCACAGCCAAGGGCACTTCGCGGTCGTCGATGGGAACCTCCGCAATCGATGCGCTCATCGGTGAAAACCAAAACGCGAGACCCCGTCCACTTCTGACCAATTGGCCGCGACGATAGTGAAGAACATGCGAGCTTGTTTCGGCGCGCAGATGGCGGACGAACCAATACGAACGAATGTCGGCCATGACACGACCTCCTTCATTGAAAATGATGATGAAAACTCGGCCCTGGATACGAATCGACTCGAAACGCCGGGCTCTTCGCCAACAAACTTCGTGAACAGCCGCTAAGGGGCTGTCCAAGAATAACTTGCATAGCAATCGCGCCGAGACCGATGCGAGGCGGGCGCCTGAGGAGTGAGCAGCGCAGGAATACGCCGTGTATTTCGAGCAGCGGAGCGACGAGGCCGCCCGTCGTAGCGATGGTATCGGGGACTATTGCGCAAGTTATTTCTGGACAGCCCCTAACCGGGCCTGGGAGGCGGAGCAGCGCGATACAGCTCAGCCGGCCGGCCAAGCTCCATTGTGGCCGGGGCGCTACCCCCCAAAACAACCGCTCGCTCCTTCAATTCCCCAGTAGGCTCGATCTGGCCTGAAGCCAGCATTCGGCGCCGGAAAGAGTCCTTGTTGAGCTTCCGACCGAGAATGGTTTCGTGAAGCTGTTGAAGCTCGAACAGCGTGAAGCGATCGCCCAGCAACTCGTAGCCGATTGGCGAATAGTCGAGCTTGCCCCGCACCCGCAAGATGGCTGTCTGCAACATCTCGCCGTGATCAAAGGCGAGCTCGACCTGGCTGCCTCGAATACGGATTGCGAAAGGCTCATGGACGCGGCCAACGTCGACAGTGGGAGGGGTCACGAGTTGCAGCATCAGCTCTCTTTGGATCAACGCGTAGTAGGCAACGGAGATGACTCTCGTTCGCGGGTCGCGATCGAGTGCGCCAAAAGTGTAGAGCTGCTCGACATAAACGTCTTCGGTTTCCGCCTTGTCGCGCAGGACACGTTTGGCGGCTTCGTCCAAAGACTCTCGGGGTCGAACGAACGTGCCGGGGAGCGACCAGGCTCCTTTGGCTGGGTGGGCGTCGCGGCGTACGAGCAAGCTCATGAAACCAATCGAAGGATCGAGCGCGAGCAGGGCGACGTCGACGGCGACGCTCAGGCGCTCGAACTTCGTGGGGTCGTAGGAAGCGAGAAATGCCTCTTCGCTCGGGCCGCTCGGCATCCGTGGCGAAATGCGCCGCGACCCTGGTGTTGCTTTCGGAAGCCGCGCCATTTAGATACTCATTACATATATTCTGCGCGCATCTAAGTCAAGGAGGCGAGCGTGTGATTGCTTCAGCAGTAGCTCTTGCTCGGCTTCGATTTCGATCACGCCTGCGCGCAAGACGAGCTTCTCGGGTTGGCGCGAGCGCAGCACACCCACGACGGCGACTTCGCCTGCTTCGTCCCGAGTCGAGCGGGACCTCGCGGACCTCGTCTTCGCCGCGCAATGCCACCGTGGCCTGGCGACCCGTGAGGCCTATCAATCTTGCCGAGCGCACGCCGACGAACGGGTGCTCGGCGCCGGCGGCGGGGTTCGACCCTCGTTGCGATACGCCGGTCGAAACCGGCTCGGGCAGAAACGTCTCCAGCCCCTCGCCTTGTGCGGCCGGCAAAAGCGCATCATTTGGTTCCTGAGCTGCCTTGGCCTTCATGATTCCTCCGTGCTGCCTGCGAGGGCTGCGCAGAGCGGCGGCTGATAGCGTTCAGTTGCAAGGGGCGAGGGAAGCCACCGCGCCCGCTGCATGACCTCAGCGAACGCCGCTGCGCGCCATGGCGACCGCCGTCAACGCGTCGATGTCGGCCAGATCCTTGACCCGGCCCGACGCACGTTCGTTGGCGATGAGCTCGTCCCACCCGAGGAACGGGACCGGCAGGTCGTCGAGTACGGCGGTGACCCTTCCGGCCCATGCTGCCTCGTAATCCACGCCCGAGATCGTGGTGAGCAGGTCGATGCGATTCGGCGGCCGGCCCAGCTGGACGACGTTGCCCAGCCGCGTGAAGTCCTCGACCGTCAGGCCGAGATCGCCGAAGCCGAAGATACGCAGCGCCTCGAGAACGCGCACAGCGTTGTCGGGCGTTGGCCGGAGGAGGAAGTCGATGTCGCCCGTGTAGCGAGGGTGACCGTGGTAGGCGACTGCATGGCCGCCGACGACCACGAACTCAACTCTCTGCGAGATCAACGACGCGACAAACTCTCTCAAATCCTTCTGCAGTTGCACCGAGCGACTCCCTGTGACGGGCGATGAGCGTCAGGAGGAGATCGAGGCGTTGTTCGGGCGTGAGGGCGCCGTAGTACGCGGCGTCGGCTCGATCTGCCTCCTCGGCATCGGAGAATACGCAGACGAGCCTCTCCACGGTGCTCAACGTACCATGTCTGGTTCGACCACGAGCTTCGAGGTTTGGGGAGCTGTTTCTGTGGTTGGCGGCGCCACGCATTCGCGCTCAGTGAGGCTCTAGTCGATTCGCTGGTAGCCGTCGGCGACTCGGTCGTGCGCTTGGAAGGCCGGGAGCCCCACGTGCCATTCGGGACCGCGCCCGGAGCTGGCTCCTGGAAATTTGAGGCCCACGATGGCCGCCAAGAGCGCTCTGTCGCACCCCGGGCTCGAAGGTCCGCGCTAAGTACTTCAGCGTCTGATTGATGCGGCCCCCAGCGAAGGTCCACAAGCGGGCCTGGCCGCCTTCGATCTGAATGGCGGGGCTCGTGCGCAGCAGGAGTTCGCCGAGATCGTCACGCTGAGCTCGGAGATGGGCGGCGGCAGTCTGATCGACGTAGGGGTAGATCGTCTCCTCGACGAGCACGCCTTTGATGCGATTGCAGATGTCGAACGAGCTCGACGACAGGCTCACTCCAACCGAGCGAGCGCGCCTTGTCGCGAAGCCCGAGTTGCAATCGCGTGCTCTCCGTGTGGTTATGGGTTTGTCCAGGGCTCGAATGCCGGACGTAGATCATCGCGGCCCGCGTACGATGAACGTCGGTTGATTGGGTCACTCATCGGAGAGCCCCTCGCAGCGCGAGTTGTTTCTGGACAGCTTCTGAGCCCCTTCGCTCACTCGCACGGACCGAGCGGTTCGTCGCAGTTGGCGGGCCCACACCCCGAAGGGTAGAGCTGACCATCGACGCAGATGATGATCGCGGTGCACACGAGGTTCGGATCACAATCGATCGGAGCGCATGGACCGATCGGCGCGTCGCAGTTGGCCGGACCACACGTGGTCGGGTAGAGATCGTCACCGAAGCACGTCAGCGCCTCGCCACACGCGAGCGTCTGATCGCAGGGCTCGTCGGGGCAGTCACCGATGGGGCCGTCGCAGTTCGCTGGCCCGCAGCCGGTTGGGTAGAGCTTGCCCTCGTGGCACGTCAGGACCTGGGTGCACACGATCGTTGGGTCGCACTCGGCCTCGCACGGCCCAAGGGGAGCGTCGCAGTTCGCCGGGCCACACGTCGTCGGGTAGATGAGGCCCTCCACGCAGGTCAAAGCCTCTCCGCATATGAGCGACGGATCGCAGATCACATCACAGGGACCGATGGGCTCGTCACAGTTGTCCGGACCGCATCCTGTCGGGAAGAGCAGACCGTCGACGCACGTCGTGACCTGCGCGCAGGCGAGGCTCGAGTCACACTCGACACAAGCTGCCTCGGTGCAAAGCACGCTCCCACTCTCGTCACAGGTGCAGGTGTTGCAGCCATCCGGCCCGGGGAAGACGTCGCCTGGTTGGCTGACGACCCCGTCTTCTCCTTCGCAGCTCGACCCACCGGCCGATCCGCCCTCACCGCCAGACCCTCCGTTCCCTCCGCCTCCGGAAGAGCCGCAGGCCGCGGAGAAGCCGAACACCAACATGCCAACGAGCGGTCCTTTGAGAAACATATCGAACTCCAAGCTAGGGTTTCTCGAGTGAGTGTCCGTCGGACGAGAGACCTGTGACGAAATCGACCTCGACGGACGGGACCGCCCGAAATGTCGGATCTCGTCGTCGCGTTCGCCCCCGAGACGCTCGTCCGCCTCGAAGTGGAGCGCGCCATTGTCCTCGAGCAGCTGGAGGCGCACGGGCTCGAGCGCGCGCGGGCGCTCGTCGCGGGGTGGCCCTGCCGAGCCGGCAGGCTCGTTCCCGAGTTCGTGGATGGCGTCCTGCTTCGGTCTCACCTGGAGATGCAACGACTCAGCGAAGAGTTCCAGCAGGGGGCGCGGATGCACCGTCTGCTCGCCCCGCTCGTGCAGCCGACCGCGAGGCAGCTGGGACGCCGGCCGCGCGTCGTCGATGTCGGGTGCGGGCTCGGCTATGTGACGCGCTGGCTCGCGAGCGCTGGCGAGCTCCCCGTCGAGCTCGTGGGCTGCGACTACAACCGACCGCTGCTCGAGTACGCGGCGACGCTCGCCTGCCAAGAGGCGCTACCGTGCAGCTTCCTCGTCGCCAACGCGTTCACGCTCGACTCGCCCGCCGACATCTTCACCTCCACCGGCGTGATCCATCACTTCCGCGGCAAAGGCCTGGCGCGCTTCTTCGAAGGGCAAGCCGCAGCCTCCCCGGCGGGCTTCGTTCATTGTGACATCAAGCCGAGCTACTTGGCTCCGCTCGGCAGCTGGATCTTCCACCGGGCCCGCACTCCGAGCCGCAGGCTGTCCCGGTGCTCAAGGTGATGCAGGCGCTCGTGGGCTTACGATCTAGCGCCAGCCGGCTAGCGAGCGCCGGTGTCGGCGAACGTCAGCGCGAAGCGAGCGAGGTATTTGCGCAATCGATCGGCGTCGTTCACGAGCTTCTTGCTGGCGCGAGATTTTTCGAACAGCTTGCGGCCCGCCTCGGACAGCGAGCGCGAGCCTCGACAGACGCGAATGACCTCCGCGAGCTGCACGCGATCGAATGGGTCGAGCTCGCCCGCTCGCTTCCCCAGCAAGACATCGAGGTCATGGCTGGCGTCCTTCTCGGTCGAAGCCCAGGCGCCGCGCAAGCGCGCAAGCTCTTCATCGACGAGCTCTGCCGTGACGCGACCGCCCGGCGCGAGCGTCGCGAGCCGCGTGACGGACGCATTCAGGTCGCGAAAATTGCCCGGCCAAGTTGCCTCGGTCGAGAGGCCGAAAGCCAGATAGCGAGCCCTCGCCTCGCGGCTCCAGGTCACGCGGGTCCCCGTCAGCTCGGCGGCCCGATCCGTCTCGTGATCGAGGTTCGGCTCGAGATCTTCACTGCGCGCGGCGAGACCGGCTAGCGAGAAGCTCCACAAGTTGATCCGTGAGAGCAGGTCCGCGCGGAATCGGCCAGCCAGAACCGCCTCGCCGAGGTCGCGGTTCGTGCCGGCGAGCAGCAGGAAGTCGCTGCGCACCTCGCGATCCGCCCCAACGGGGTAGAACACCTTCTCTTTCGATCGCGCGGAGCAGCATCGCCTGCTCGTCGGAGCCGAGCTCACCGATCTCGTCGAGGAACAACAAGCCAACCGTCGGCTTTCCGCAAAAGGCCTGCACGCGCGGTGGCTGCATGCGTGAACGCTCCCTTGGTATGACCGAACAGGGCTGCCATTGCCTGATCACCTCGGAGCGTCGCGCAGTTCACCTCCACCAGCTCGCCCGGCAGCTTGTTGCGCGCCTTCTTCAGCTCGTAGATCCGTCGCGCCAGCTGCGACTTGCCCGCCCCCGTCGGCCCCATCAGCAGCATCGGCGCCCGAGAGCCGAGAGCCACTTGCTCGATGCGATCCATCAGCTGGTTGTAGGCGTTGTTGCGTGTTGCAATGCCTTGCTTGAGGAAAGATACCGCCTCGCGCTGCTCGGCTCGGAAGCGCGAGGCGATGCGGTCGTAGCGCGACAGATCCAGATCGATGATCGTCGCGAAGCAGCCTGGCGTGAAGGTGAAGGACCCGGCTTGCCAGCTCGGCTCTCTTGGCACCGGCAACCACTTCATCGAGGTGTGTCTCGACGAGAGTGACCGCGTCTGGTTCATGTTGCACAGTGGCTCACGCGGTCTCGGAAACCGCATCGGCCAGGTGTTCATCGAGTTGGCGCGCGCCGACATGGAGCGCCACGAGCGCAACTTGCCGGACCGTGACCTCGCGTACTTCGAGGAGGGCAGCCAGCACTTCACGGACTACATCGAGGCCGTCTCCTTCGCGCAAGAGTTCGCAGCCGAGAACCGCCGCTTGATGATGCTAGCGGTGATCGAGGCTGCCAAGAGCACACGCATGCTGCCGCCGTTCGATGCTCGTTTGATGGCGGTCGACTGCCATCACAACTATGTCGCGCGGGAGCGTCATTTCGGCGCCGACGTGTTCGTCACTCGGAAGGGCGCGGTGCGGGCTGGCCTCGGCGAGCTGGGCATCATCCCGGGAAGCATGGGTACACGCTCGTATATCGTGCGCGGCCTGGGTAACCCGGAGAGCTTCGAGAGCTGCAGCCACGGCGCAGGCCGAACGCTCTCGCGAACTGCAGCCAAGCAGCGCTTCACAGTGGCCGAGCACGAGGCGGCCACACGCGGCGTCGAGTGTCGCAAGGACGCCGGCGTCCTGGACGAGACGCCGGGCGCGTACAAGCCGATCGAGGACGTGATGCACGCCCAGCGAGACCTGGTGGAAATCGTCCACACGCTTCGCCAGGTCGTATGTGTAAAGGGATGAGACGGTGATCACGATCGACGGTTCAAGAGGTGAGGGCGGAGGCCAGGTGCTGCGAACAGCGCTGGGCCTCTCGCTCGTCACCGGCACGCCGTTTCGCATCAGCAACATCCGCGCGGGCCGACAAAAGCCGGGCCTCTTGCGGCAGCACCTGACCGGCGTGCGAGCCGCCGCCGAGATCGGCAATGCCGACGTCAGCGGCGACGAGCTCGGCTCGGGCACGCTGAGCTTTCGACCGCGCGCGCTGCGCCCCGGCGCGTACGCCTTCAACATCGGCTCGGCAGGCAGCGCATCGTTGGTGCTGCAAACGGTGCTGCCTGCGCTTCTATCGGCCAGCGGTCCGACCTCGATCAAGATCGAAGGCGGCACCCACAACCCGATGGCTCCTCCCTTCGAGTTCTTGAGCGAGGCGTTCACGCCCGTGTTGCGCCGCATGGGCGCCAACATCGAGCTCGAGATGTCACGCTATGGCTTCGCGCCGGCAGGCGGCGGTTCGCTCGAAGCGCGCGTTCAGCCAGCCACGCTGACGCCGCTCTCGCTCTGTGAGCGCGGCGATCTGCGCCGCCGCACCGCGCGCGCGATCGTCAGCTCCGTTCCGGAAGCAGTCGCTCGGCGTGAGCTCGAGGTGATCGCCAAGCGCCTCGGCTTCAAGCGAGACGAGCTGCACATGAAGGTCGTCGCCTCCGTCGGGCCAGGCAACGCCGTGTGGGTAAGCCTCGAGCACGAGCATGTGACCGAGGTCTTCGTCGCGTTCGGCGAACGCCCGCTCTCTGCCGAGAAGGTCGCTCACAACCTGTGCAGTGAAGTTCACGACTACCTCGCGACCGACGCGCCAGTGGGCGCCCACCTCGCGGACCAGCTGCTCATCCCGCTGGCGCTCGCCGGCGGCGGAGTGTTCCGTACCACGGCACCCAGCAGTCACACGCGCACGCAGCTCGAGCTCATCCCCGAATTTCTCGAAGTTCTGTTCGAGCTCACCGAAGAGGCGAACGGAGTGCACCGCATCGAGCTGCGCCGCCGAAGCTGATTCTTCGCGTGCGCGACGGCCGGCAGCTACGCCGGCTCGCCAAGCAAAGTGGGCCCGGCGCGGCCCCGCCGTTGGCGCGTTGCCATCCACCTCTCGGCCGTGGCGCCCGCCGAGGCGCTCGTGGGTCTGATGATCGACCTTCCCATCCCCACGCACGATGAGAACGCACGCGCGCGTTGACGCTTGAAGTGCGGACGTGCACGGTCGTGTGGACGACGCACGATAAAACACGTCTTTTCGGTACTTCGAGGCCACGCTTACCGTACCGCTGCTTCTCGCGGTCACGTGCCTCCCCCCGGCCGACGATGCCCTCGAGGCCGGCAGAGCTGGCGGCGGCCACCGCGAGGGCGGCGGCCGCCACCCCGAGAGGCCGTGAGCACCGGGAAATCGCGCAGCCTTCCGATGGCACGGAGCTTCCTCACAGCGCCTGGCCATGGCCCAGCACGTCTCGCAGCACGGAGCACCTCAGGGCCGCCCATGCGAGCGGCACCGGCCCGAGGAGACGGTGCTCTACCGCACCATCGACAAGCACTGGCCAGCTCTCCGACGGGCGCATCGTCTCATGGGGCCGCGGGATCGAGCAGGACCCGAACCTCGGGCCGCGCGGCTACGGCGACGTCATCGTGACGACGCCGTGAGAGCGCACGACGCGACGTGAGCTGAGGAGGGCCGCGATCGAGCGGCACTTCTCGTTTGTCGGGTGGATCCGGGGCGGCACGGAGCTCGAGGCAGATGCGGAGATGACGACCCGCTTGCCACAGAGCGCGGGGCGGCCCGAACCGGTCAGGCCGCATCGAGCACGCCGGCGTAGAGGGTGTCGATCGGAGGCGCGATGTCGAGCGCCGCGATCGGCACCGTCGAGCCTGCCCCATAGGTGCGCAGCACCCAGCTCCCGTCGGTCTGCCGCGCGTAGTGCTCGATACGCGGCTCGTTCTGCGACACCAAGAGGTAGTCGCCGAGCGAAGGGACGCTCCGGTAGCCAACGAACTTCTCGCCCCTGTCGAACGCCTCGGTCGAGTCGGAGAGCACTTCGACGACGAGGCGCGGGTTGGTGATGGTCGCGTCGTCATTCGGGTCGAGCTCGACGGGCCGGCAGATGACCGAGGCGTCCGGGTAGACGTAGCGATCCGTGTGGGGCAGCCGGATCCGCTGGTCCGACGCACAGGGCGCGCAAGGCCCGCCGAGCAAGCGGGCACGCAGCTCGCCGAGGATCGTCGCGACGAGGAGGTTGTGCGTCGGGGAGGCGCCGGCGATCGCGAGGACGTCGCCGTCCCAGAGCACGTGCTTCGTCTCCGAGACGCGCTCGGCCTCGAGGTCGAAGCATTTGCGCCGATCTTTGAAGAGCTCCTCGCGCGTGTAGCCCTCGGCTGTCTTCCCGTCGGCGATGCGAATCTGCATCAAACACGCGGACTTGCCCGAGTCGCAACGGGTGCTCTGCCCGTTCTTGCCCCGGTAGCAAGGACCGATGTCGACGTCTTTCATGAAGCCGCTCTCGTGGTACGCGACTGCCAGCACGAGGGCCGCGGTGCGCGCGCGCCCGTGCACGCCACCGAAAACTGGCCGTATTTTCTCGTCGAAAACGAACGTTTCCAGATCGCCCGCGATCGCGGTGAAGCGATCGCGACGCTCGGTCACCGTCTCGGCAAAGCCGGGAAACGCATCCTCGGTGGCGGCGCGCTCGGGGTTGGCCACGCTGACGATGATCGCAAGCAGCCACTCAGTCATCGGCGTCGACGTCCCAAGGGAAAGCTCGGGCGGCAACCGAAAGGCGACGCGGTAACGTTGGTGCTCAAACGATCCGCTGAGACTGTGAGCTTGCTGCAAGCGTCATCCCAAGCGACTATGCGAACATGCCTTCGGTTGTGTTGACCCGCGTCTCGATCGTCTGCTGCGCGCTCTCGGCGAGCGCATGCGCGGACATCCTCGGGCTCGGCGACTTCACGTTCGGTGATGGTGGCAACACCTCGACCAGCACGGGCGGCAACGGCGACGGCGGCAATGGCGCTGGCGTCTCCGATGGCGGCACCGGCGGCACCCCCGTGGTTGTCGGCGGCATGGGCGGCACAGGTGGCGACGGCGGCAGCGGTGGCGGTCCGGGCATCTGCGACGACCCGGTGATGTACGCCAACGTAGTGGCGTGCGACCTGCCCGTGCTCTACCTGCGGTTCGAAGACGACGGCGACGCGGTGATGACGAACGACTCACCCGTGGGCACGGTGCCGAATGGAAGCTACGGAGGCAGCGCTGGCTTCACCGAAGGCGTCGCGTCCATCGGTGGCGCAGCGCTGGAACAGGGCCCAGGTCGCAGCGAGGTGCTGGATCCGGGGGCGGTGCTCGATTTTGCGCCGCTCGAAGCGTACAGCCTGGAAGTCTGGGTGCGCGCGCCGGCCTCGAGCACCGACACCTTCGCCTTCATCGGTACCTGGAACGGCGGAGACCAAGGTCATTCGCTGTTCGTGTTCCCGCAGTCCGAGCCGTCCGGCACGCCACAAGAGATCGAATACAAGCGCAACGCAGCCCCCGACGTCTTTCTTTGCGCGGAGACCAACAAATGCTCGCTGATGGTCGACACCTTCCAGCACATCGTCGCGACCTTCGACCCGGAGCGAGAGGGCATCGTCACGCTCTACCTGGACGGCGCGCGCATCGGCACCAAGAGCTTGAGCAACGGGCTGGCGGTGCCGCCGAACGCGTTCGCCATCAGCGGCCCGGGCAGCGAGTACGTCGCCTTCGACGAGCTCGCGATCTACGACTATGTGCTCACTGAAGACCAAGTCGCAGCGCACTTCACGTGCGGCATCGGCGGCGGCTGCTGACACTCAGAAGCTGCCGCGCCAGACCGAGCCAGCTGTCCACCCCCTGACGCCGAGCTTCGTTCAGCAAATACTTTTTTCTGAGGACTGGCGAGGCCATCTGGGCTTGTCACGGCGAAAACGCCCTGCTCGGTTTTCTTGCGACGGTCGACCGTGACAAAAATATCGGCGGCATCATTTCGGGTCGGTCGACCGTCGCCGCCAGCTCACGGCGAATTCTTGGCCTCGCAGACTCGCAATGTGCAGAGTCGAGTAAGTGCTGCAGTGGCACGTGCCTCGAAGCGGAATGCTGCGCGGAGGCGGACTGCGCTGTGGGCGAATGTTGCGTGGGCGGCTCATGCGAAGAGTGCTGCACGACAGCGGCGGACTGCTTGGCAAGCGAGTGCTGCGACCCCATCACACGTAACTGCGGTCCCTGCGAATGCACGAACGGCGCCCAGTGTGGCGATGGGCAGCAGTGCTGCGCGGGCGCGTGCATCTCGACTTCGCAATGCTGCGCTGACGATGATTGTGGAGCCGGCGACTGCTGCCAGGACGGCGAGTGCGCGCCATGCATGCTGTGCCTCCGACGCGGACTGTGTTGCTGGGCAGTGTTGCGACGCCGTCACCGGCCAATGTGCGGCAGTTTGCGCCTGCCATGCGGATGAACAATGCCCCGGGTCCCAGTGCTGCGACCTGCCGTCCGGCGCCTGTTTCCCGTGCTGCAAGGTGACCGCAGATTGCCAAGCGGGGGAGGTGTGCTGTGCGCAATAGGCAGAGGATGGGCGCTGCGCTGTTTCTTCTCGCAGTGATAGCAGGCTCGTGCAGGCCCGGACCCGAGACATCCAGCGCCGAGACTGAAAGCAACAACGTATGCCTTCATTACTTCGCGAGCGACATCGATCCGGCAAAATGGCGCGAGGCGTGCCTGCATGCCAACCCCCTGACGCCCAACATAGTATTTTGTCTTGACGCCAATCCATCCGGTGGCATCGACGAGCCTGTGCTCGAGGATGGTATTGACCCGGATGCCGTTTGGGTCATCTTTCAGAACCAGGATGGCGAGGAGACATCACTCGGTCCCGTGATTGGCTGCAGTGGCGAGGTCGCCGGAACCTGCCGGTGCTGTCCTGACCCCACAGACAACATCCTGTGTAGCAGCGGTCCGGCATATTCGGTACCTCCTGGCGGAGTCTGCGACTTCCATCACCCTGCATGTTGTCGCAGCGGCGTGTGCGACGACAAGGGCAACACCCTCGATGGGCCCTACGCCTGCCAGGCGCGTAAGCGAAACAAGCGGGGGTCGATCAGCTCCCGCGCCCAGCCTGCGCTGAACGGGAAGCGACCGCCGAGCAGCGTCTCGACGGGGCTGTCCTGCACGAGGGCCATCGCGGGCGATACTGCGGCCAAGGGCGCAATTCCGGTGGCTCGCTTGCCACCTGTGGAGCGCCGTGCACGGAGCTTCACGTGAGCGAGTTCCTTTGCCGCTGCCGCGCGACGAACTGCGTGAAGGCAGCGGTCACGATGTTGCGCGTCTTGCAGTAGCGAGGCGACGGTGTCGCGAACGCACGCTGAGCTCGAGCTCGTCGCGGAAGGTGTCGCCGTGCGCGACCTCGGTAGTCGCAATGGCACGTTCCATTTCGGCCAGCGGATCGAGAAGGTCGTGCTCAGCATCGGCACGCGCATCAAGGTCGGCGGCGTCAGCGTGGCGATCGAGGCGGACGGCGACGCGCTCAGCAACCTGCCCCCGTTCGCGGGCACGAACTACAGCGGTCTGCTGGCGGCTGGATGACCTCGATGTACCAATCCGGAGCCATCGTTGGGTGACGGCTGCCAGGTCGGAACCTGACGCGCCACGCCTGCACCGTCTCTGCTGCGTTCAGTGCCCGATCACGCGCAGGGCATCGCAGCACCGCGGACACTGGTCCCCCTTCATGGGGCCTGTGACCATCACCATGGGCTCCAATGGCAAGCCAACGGTGGAGGGCGCGCCGGTCGATGTGCCCTTGGCCGACCCTCGGGCAGAATGTGAAGGTTCGTAAGAGGCGCATAAGAGGACGACGAGACTGCGCCAACCCGCAAACTTGGCCAATGGCAGGGGCGGCGCGGGCAGGGCCCAAACTTGTGCGCGCGCTCGCCCACCTCGGCTAGGACATTGAGGAAGCGCGGCTCCTCTCGCAGGATCTCCAGCGCGGGGCAGAGGGCGAGCCACTCCACGTCCACGAAGCCCAGGCCGTTGGTCTGGCCCATGTCGAAGGTGCGGCCCACGTTTCTGTGGGTCACCTTCCGGGCCAAACGCACCTCGGACTTGAAGCGCTCGAGAGCCAGCCGGTCGGGGTGCGTCAGGATCTCGAGCGCCACCTCTTCGCCCACGACCTCGTCGAAGACGCGAAAGACCGACAAGCGCGAAAGTGGCCCGAGGGCTTCCTGAACCTGGACGCCGGGGTCTTCGGCGGCGTCTGCTGCGCGAGGAAGGCTTCGTCACGCTGGCGAAGGATCTCGCCACGATCGAGGCGCAGGTCACCGAGCTCCTGCGCTAGGCCGGGGCGCCCTGGTCGCGTTCGGCGGGATGTGGCGTGCGGGTTGTCGCCGGCGCGAATGCACGCACCAGCCTGCGTGCGTCGCCCTGTGCTCGACCATCTCGAGCGCTAGTTAACTATGGGCGGAGAACGATCTCGTTCTTGGTGGACTCGCCTCGGACAGCAAGCGACGAGGTCTCGAACCCCAGCTTTGCGACGCTGATTTCTTGAGGCTCTCGCAAGCCGCCGAGAGTGAATAGCCCGGTTTCGTCCGTGACCGTCCAGAAGCTCGGCAGCTGGACGGGCCATCGACGAGCACTGGGCGGAGCTCTGCGAGCGCGCGGAAGAGGCCCGCTTCGTAGCCGAGGCCAAGGCACTTGCGCTGGGCCGCGATTGTACAAGCGCAATTGAGGCCGCCCGCCGACTCGACCACGACCCTCTTGGCCGCGGTCCTCGGATCCGAAAACTCGGCCCGCAAACGCCCCTGGCGCGTTGCTTTCCGCGCGCTGATGATTCGCGTTCGATCCGTGTTGTCGTTCCGAAAAATCCGCAGCGTCATTTCGACGGCTGAGCGCCTCACCCCTCGCAGGGACGAGCGTTCGTCGTTTGTGGGGCCAACAACCGATGATTTGACGCTACGAAGGTTTGCCAAAGCTCGCCCATGCTGTTTGCCAGTAAGGGACGGACCAGCGCTTCGCGCCGTCAAGCTTCTAGCGTGACGGAGTTGAGTCTTTACAGCAGCGAAAGCCCTCTTCGTAGCCGTAGTCGTCCTCTTTGTGGAAATCGACGGTGGGGCGGCAACGACCTCGCACAGGCCCCCACCACCCGCCTTTGAGGCCCGAACGATCTGGGTACTGCTTCTTCGGGATCTCGACCCACTCGTTGATGTTGCCGTTCATGTCGTACACACCGAACGGCGACACACATGTCTCCAGCGACCCGGCGGGCAGGCGTTGATCCAAGTGGGCGAGGTGCTCTTTGCACTGCGGCTTGGTCAGACACTTTTCGTACGGAAAGAGCTTCTTCTTTCGCTGGCGATACTCTTTGTCGATGCTGCACTTGGTCGCGTCGCGCTCGTAACCGTAGGTGTACGGCAGCATCTCCGGGCCTTCACAGGCGAAGTTGAACTCCGCTTCGGTGCACAGGCGTTTGCCGATCGCCTCGCACTTCTTTTTCGCCTCCGTCCAGGAGATGAGCAGCCGCGGCAGCTCGCCTCTCTGATTCGGAAACTCGTAACGGTCGACGCAGAAGCTGACAGGCCGCTTCTGTTTCGAGACGCACACCGACGGTGAGCGATACGCGAGGCAGCGCTCCGGCACGGTGCTCTTGTACTTGTTGCCCTTCGCTTCCGCCTTCTTCCGTTTCTCTTGGTCACGCTCCCACTCGGGGTGGTGCTTCAGACAGATCTGTTCGACCTCGGGGCAATAGTCGCCCGCGACGTGCACCATGCCTTCGCCGCACGAACCATCGTCCACGGGTGGCGTCGCCGCCGCGCTGCTCACGGTGCTCGCTGAAAGTGCAGGCGCCGCGCTCTGCGAAGCCCTGCTGGGCGAAACCGACGCCGAGGCGGTGGCCTCACTGGAGCCATTTTCCTGATCATTTGCTGCATTGCCGCAGCCCAATGCGCCGAGGCAGCAAAACAATCGAACCATGCCCAAGCGCATCACGTGGCCTCGATGCTGGTGCGTGCGTGCACCTCGAGAACGCTCTCTTCGCCTGGTACTCCCACGCGCAACGGAAAGCCGTAGTGACCCGTGCCGCGGTGCACGTACAGGCGGTTTCGACCCTTCGCCCAGAAGCCATGATCCGGAATCTTGCTGAACAACGACACGAACGTGGTGGGGATGCCGAGCGACACCAACCCCAGCTGCCCGCCGTGTGTGTGACCCGAGAGCACCAGATCTGCATCGCCGTCCGGCACGTGTTGAAACGCGCCGGGGTCGTGCAGCATCACGACACGTAGCAGCCCAGGCTTGCGCGGATGCTGCTCGAGCGGCTCGCGTACCCGCCTTGCGCGATCTCGATACGCAAAGTCGAGACCGACGATTTGCACGCGCCCCGCGGGCGTGTCGACCTCGATCGCGTCGTCGATCAAGTACGCGACGCCGGCAGACGCGAGCCCCTTCGTGATCGTGTCGGGCGCCTCGAAATCGTGGTTGCCTCGACATGCGAACGTGCGACCGGCGAGCGAGCCGAGCGGCGCAAGCGCAAAAGAAAAATCTTCGAGCGCGCCATGCGACTCCATCGTGAGAAAGTCACCGGTCAGCAGCACGATGTCCGGATCATGCGCGACAGCACGCTCGACGATGCGACGCAGGCGTTTGGGGCTCATGAAAGGCCCGAGATGCGGATCGGTGATCTGCACGATGCGCAGCGGACGGTCGACCCGCAGCTGCCCGTGTTTTGCGCGGGCGAGATCGCCGAGGTCGGTGCCGTCCAAGCCGAGCGACACGACGGCCTCCGATGATCGCAGGCTCTGGAGCAAGCCGAGCGCCGCGATCACGTACGGGACGAACACGCCTGGCAACGGGAAGCCGAACGCATTGGCGATCGCCCAGGGGAAGGTGAGCAGCGTGCCGGCGACAAACGCGCTCGCCGGCAGGCTGACCAGCGCGCGATACCAAAGCGGTCGCAGCTTGCCGCCGACCAAGAGGGCGAAGTGCAGATAGACGACACACTGCAAGTAGCCCAGGGCGGGTAGCAGCGGCCCGGAGAGACGCGCGATGCCGCACAAGATCGCCGTGTGCAGGCCCAGAAAGACGCCGACGAACAGCGCGAACAGCCGACCTCGGGTCAGCGCGACGTAGGCGATCAGCAGCAGCCACGCCGCGATCGAACCCAGTTGAAGGTAGAGAGGCCCGTCCATCTCGCCGCGTGGCGGGCTCTCTAGCACATCGCTGGCGCTACATCAGAAGCTCTGCTGTTCTCAAAAGCTGCAGACGGTCGCTACCTTGGCGGAGGCGCCGCTCGAGCCGATGAAACGCTCGACCTGCTTCGCGCTGGTGCCATCGATGTCCAAGCAGCCGTCGTTCTCGACCGCTGCCTTGGCCATACAAGTGCCGCTGTTGCTTCCCGTGCGGCCGCAGAAGGTGGGCGCGGCGCCGGCCGTGTCGGCGCAGTATCCTTCGCACGCGACAGTGCAGAAGCCGTCGCCACCGACCTTGTTGCAGTGCGCTTGTGTGCCGTCGACCTCGAAGCCGCACTCGCTGTCGGCATCGCAAGACGAGCCGACCCAGCGGGTCTCTTCTTCTTCGACGACCAGCATTTCGCCGGTGGCGACGTCTTGCTTCACGATACCGATGTTGTCGCAGTGGGTGCCGTCGAGCAGACGCTTCGAGTCATAGGCGCACACGAGGTTCGGGATGTTGCGCGAGTCCCAGGTCTCGAACATCACGACGTTGCCGGTGGGGCGCTTGACCGCGGGCAGCGCCGGGTAGTCAACGTCGACCAGCTTGCCTTCGAAGCTGTCGTACTCGTTGGTGACGTCGACCGAGACAGTGATCTGCGCCGTATCGCCGGACTTGTGTGGGCCAGCCATGTTCATGCCGAGCATGTGCGACAGCTCGACGACGTGCTCGCCCTGCATGCGCTGGCAGCCGTGCGAAACGGGCCCACGCTTGAGCACCCACTCCCAATCGCCGGTGTCGGCGTTGCGCTCGGAAGTGATCGGCCCGTGGAACGCGAGACCACGCGAGGCGTGATACTTGAGAAACGGAAAACCGCCCCACGCCGCCTTGTCGGTGGTGGGCGTGAAGGGCACGCCGTAGAGCTTGCTGTAGTGCCCGGGGCCAGCGGGCGCTTTGCCGGTGGAGGGGTCGATGGCGCCCGTGGCGACTGGGTACACGACTGTCACCCGCGTGCGACCATTCTGCTCCCCCGTGGTTTTGGCGTAGAACGGCAGCTCGGCTTCGTAGCTCGCCGGCAAGAGGCCCGTCATGCGCAGTGTGTGCGCCTTCAGCGAGATGACGACGGCGGGGCTCTCCAGCTTCGGGAGCGTTCCTTCGTAGATCCATTTCTGGCTCTTGCCGCCCGTCTTCTCGACGTTCTTCAAGTAGGCGTCGTCGCCGGTGGTGACGCTGTCTTCTTCGCAACCGGCAACCAGGGCGAACAGAAACAGCGGAGCGAGCCGGGAGAGGGTTTGGCGGAGCACGGACCGCGTGTAGCACCATGTAGGCCAACGCCAATCCCCCCGGATTTTGCCCTATTTGAACGAGTGTTCGACTTGCAGATGGATCGAGAGCGATCCGATTTTTGCCTACATGTGGGACTGCGGCGATCTACCTGGCGTGCGATGCTCCGCCTCCCATGAGAACGACGCAGCGCTTTCTGGCCTGGCTCGGATTCGTCGTCGCGCTGCTCGCGTGCGGCTCGGACCCGCCGGCCAACGCCGTCGGCGAAGCCAGCGCGGCGCCGACCGGCGTTGCTTCACCGCAAGGTGTGGCCACCAGCCCGAGCGCTGACGCGAGCGCAGTCGCCAGCGTCACTGCTGTAAGCCCCGTGATCCCTGCGCCACCGGCGCCGACAGTCACCGCGACACCGGTGCTGTTCGAGGTGAAGAAGGGCAACGCCGTCGGCTACCTGTTCGGCACCATGCACACTGGTGTCGACGCCCACAAAGAGCTGAACCCGATCGTGTTCAAGAAGCTCGACGAAGCCAAGGTCGTCGTGCTCGAGGCGGACGTCTTCAACGTCAACCCGATGGAGATCGCGAAAGTTGCGATGTTTCCTCCAGGCACCGAAGGCGTCGCGAAGAAGCTCAAGCCAGGCCATTGGAAGATCGTGGTCGATCGCCTGTCGTCTTTCTTGATGCCCGAGTCGTCACTGGCGCAAATGAAGCCCTGGTTCATCGGCACGATGTTGGTGCAGAAGATGTTGCCCGAGGTCGAGCCGATCGACAGCGTCATCTACCACCGCGCCGATCGAGCCGGAAAGCAGCTGGTCTACGTCGAGACAGTGAAAGAGCAGCTCGATATGGTGGAGAAGTCGTTCGAAGTGAAGGTGCTCGACGACATGCTGGCAGACATGCCCAAGACCGAGAGGCTGACGCTCGAGCTCGCTGACGCGTATCGAAAAGGCGATCTCGATGCGCTGACGAAGATCAGCTTCGACCCCGAAGAGATGAAGAAGCACCCGCCCATGTTCGAGATGATGTTCTTCGCGCGAAACAACGCCTGGGTCCCAAAGCTGATGCCGCTCTTCGACAAGGGCGGCGTGTTCGTGGCCGTCGGCGCCGGGCACCTGCTCGGCGACAAAGGCGTGGGCGCGCTGCTCGCGAAGCAGGGCTACAGCGTCGAGCGCATCAAGCTCTAGCAACAGGCCTGTGGCCTTTCAAACTCGACGTGCCGACGTGATCGACACCGGCTCGAGCGGCGCGTCTTTGCTGAACGGGCCCTGCTCGCCCGTCTTCACGTTCTTGATCTTGTCCACTACGTCCATGCCGCTGACCACCTTGCCGAAGACGGTGTAGCCCCACTCGCGGTCCGTCTTGGACTTGTGGTTCAAGAACTTGTTGTCCGAGACGTTGACGAAAAATTGTGCCGTCGCGGAGTGCGGCTCGTTGGTGCGGGCCATTGCAACCGTGCTTCGCTCGTTCTTCACGCCATTGTCGGCTTCGTTGACGATCGGGGCGCGCACGTTCTTCTTGTCGTAGGCGCCGTCGTAACCGCCACCTTGCACCATGAAGCCATCGATCACGCGGTGAAAGATGGTGCCCGAGTAGTGGCCCGCGTCGACGTACGCGAGAAAATTCTGCACCGTCTTTGGCGCCCGCTCCGCATCCACCTCGATCGTGAAGCTGCCCATGGTTGTGTCGATGACGACTTGGTCCATGGGCCGGAGGGTACATCGCCGAAGGCCCCGCTTGGTGCCTATACTGCCCCACCTTTGGCCGAGCCGTCCGCCGTCTTCGTCTATGGGCCGTTCGCTTTCATGGCGGCCTCTTGCGTGCTCAGCTTGGCGCTGACCCCGTGGTCGACCCGGCTCGTGCAGGCCACCCGCAAGCGCTTCAGATCGGGGCCGCGCGCCAAGTCGGTGAATATCGAGGCGACCAGGGACGCGGACGAAGCCGACGAAGTTCGCGAGATGTTTCGCTCCGGACCAAAGCCTCAGCTCGACCGAGCGATGGGGCTGATCGTTTCGATCGCATTCTTGTGGGGGGGCAGCTCGGCGGTCGGCGGTCTCTTGCTGCTAGCCGGCGGCGAAGAGCGTCCTGGCGCGCTGCCAGGTGAACACGTCGACGGCGCGGTGCTGGCCCACGCGGTGCCGCCGCTCTCCAACCTTGCCGCCCGCCAGATCGTGGCGCGCCTGGAGCACGCCGCCGACGTCGGCCGCTGGGACCAGGACGGCGCCCTCGAGCCGCGCTTGGTGCTCGCAGCCCGACTCGACCCCAGCCCGGAAAAAGGCGTCGAGCGTCTGCTGCACCACGGCTACCGCACGCGCGCTGCTCGCTTCGCGTCGGCGCATCCGTCTGCCTACAACTGCGAGAAGGGCATGCTCGCAGCTGCCGATGCGCTGCGCGGCGGCCTGCTCTTCGATTTGATGATGGCGTGTCGCAACGTCAAAGGAGACAGCGCCGCCCACGCTGCCTTCAAGATGGGCGACTTCTCGCGCTCTCTTGGGCCGGAGTCGGAGTCGATCGTCTCGCGTGTCACGCGTGCACCCGAAGCGGAGCCAGCTTGCTTGGCGGGCGGCTACGAAATGCCTCCTCCGGAAGAGCCTCTTTGCCGGCTGATTCACGCAGAGGCCCACCCGGCGCTGCGGCAGGACATTTTGACCACGACAGCCGCTCCAGGCGCGTTCTTCGCGCAGCGCTGGGCGCAGGCTGCAAAGGCCGAGCTAGGTGAGCCGATGGCCGAGTCGTTGGTCTTCACGATCGACCCGGAGAACCTCGTGCTGCATCCATTCGATGCCGTCATCGAGCAACCGATAGCCGTCTACCAAGACATTCGGATCGGCCATGCGGCGAACCTGACGCCCGGTCAGTCGGCCTGGGTTCACCTCGCGCTCGCAGCCGAACGTTCGGCGATGAGCCGCCACCTCGACGCGGCGCTGCTGGTCGACGAAGCGTTCAGCGCGCTCGACATCGGCGATGGCGCCAGCGACGAAGAGCGGGGGCGAGCTGCTTGTCTGGCTGCTGCGATCGCGCTGCGAGCCGACGACAGCCAGAGCTTCGCGCTCCACGCCGAGGCTTGCCCGAAATCAGGCCCGCTTTATGCGCTCGCCCGCGACTTGGCAGAGCCCGACGCCGCGATCTCCAGCCAGAGCCTCGATCTCGACGCCGCCCCCTTCACCGAGAGCCCGATCATGTTTCGGCGCGCGGTCGAGGCCGAGCGCGCTCAATTACGAGAATGGCTGCGGGAGCGCTTTCCATCTTGCGAGCGCTGCGCCTTTTTCCGAGAGCTGCGCAGACTAGCAGCCATTCGTGAAGCAGCCGGCGCCCTCGGCGACGAAGACCTGGTGCAAGAAGTCGAGCCTGTCGTCGCGCGCTTCGAGGCTGTCTTCCTGAATCGCTCGCTGGCGCTCTCATTGCGCGCCGCGGACCCAACGTCTGCCTCCGCTGATCCAGAATCGCCATGATCCGGATGCACCCAGGGCGCGAACGCGGTATGCCCTAGAGGAATGTTACGCGCGAAGATTCTCGGTCTCGGCTCGTACGTGCCGGAGCGAGTCGTGACCAACGAAGAGCTCGCTTATTTGGATCAGCGGCACGTGCGTCAGGCTGAAAAGCAGTGCGATACGACCGACGAGTGGATCCGCCACCGCACCGGCGTCGAAGAGCGCCGCTACGTCCCCAACGACGAGTCCACCACCTGCAGCGACCTCGCACACCACGCTTCGGTCAAAGCGATCGAAGACGCCGGCTGCGAACCGAAAGACATCGACTGCATCATCTTGGCAACGCTCTCGCCGGACATTCACTTTCCGGGGACAGGCGTGTTCTTGCAGACGCGGCTGGGCATCGACGGCGAGGGTGGCTGCCCCTGCTTCGACATCCGCCAGCAGTGTTCTGGCTTCCTGTACGGCCTGCAAATGGCCGACTCGTTCGTGCGCAGCGGGCAATACAAGCGCGTGCTCGTCGTCGGCGCGGAGCTTCACAGCCACTCGCTCGACTACACGACGCGCGGTCGCGACGTGATGATCTTGTTCGGTGACGGTGCTGGCGCCGTCGTCGTGGGCCCCACCGAAACGGACAACCCGCGCGAAGGCATTCTCTACAGCAAGCTCGGCGCAGACGGCGGCGGCGCGATGGATCTACACCTCAAGGTGTTCGAATCGCAGAAAATGCCGCACATCCAATACAACGCCGAGTGGGGCGTCCCCAAGACGATGTACCCGCAGATGAACGGCAAAAAGGTGTTTCTCAATGCCGTGCGCACGATGAACCTGACGACACGCGCCGCGCTCGAGGCCACCGGCCTCACCTGGGCCGACGTCGACTGGTTCGTTCCGCACCAGGCAAACCTGCGCATCAACGAGGCGGTGGCCCATTACGCCGAGGTCCCCAAAGAAAAGGTGCTGAACAGCATCATGTATTACGGCAACACCACCGCCGCGACGGTGCCGCTCACGATCGACCACCATCGCAAGCTCGGCACAGTGAAAAAGGGCGACCTCGTGGTCTCCAGCGTGTTCGGCGCCGGCTTCACCTGGGGCGCCGCGATCTTCACGGTTTGAGCGTCACTGCGCTCCCAACAGAATGACTCGCAGCGCTCTCATTCGCACTGATCGACGAACGACTCCGGGCAACCGAGCTCTTGGGTGGGGTCCACGTTATCGTCGTCACAGTTGCACGCGCCGTTGCACGCCCATTCGATGGAGCCGGTTCGGAGGAAGATATTTTGCTGAACGAAGCTCGGCGTGAGCGTGTGGACACGATCGTGAGGGTCACAGCCTTCAGCCTGTGGCAGGTTGACCGCCGGGTTCGGCGGTAACCCGAAGTCGTACTCGACGATCACCGATTGGGTTGTGTCGGGCGCAGCAACCTGCGGAATTCCAAATATATCGTCCCACACAGGCTGCGCCAAATCGTTGGACGAAAGTTGTCCCGCGCCCATCGAGCGCGCCAACAGATGCGCAGAGAAGGTGCTGACTTGGTGATCGCCCCGCCCCAGGTGGAGAATCACGCGGTGCGCGGGGGTGCCTGGCAACATGTCGCTGCCGAGATACGGCGCAAAACCGGACGGCTCGCTGCGGTCCCACATCATTTGGAGCAACGACAAGATCAGCTGAACGTTGATGGCGTCATCGCCATAGCCGACCTTCAAGATCGCTTCGTACTGCGTCCAATCGATGCTGCGATTGAGGAGCAGACTGTACGCCATGCCAGGCTCCCCCAAGACGCCGCGCGTGACGTCGGTGCTTATCGCCATGTACGCGGCGCCCATGATGCCGCCTTGGCTGTCGCCGCGATAGCCGAGCACCGTGTTGTCGACCCAGCTGGGGTCGAGCAGCACGTTGCCGTCACCATCGACGATGCCGTCGCTGGCGATGCGGCCCTTCATCATCCGCATCGCCAATAGCTGATTCACCATGCCTTGGATCTGCCGCTCGGTGAACGACTCGAACGCTTCGTAGCGGCCGGACAAAATCTGCACTGCGTAAGCCTCGGTGTCTTGGTCGAAGCCGAATAGGTTCATCGCAAACGGGATGTAATGGTCCTCGTTCGCCATACGGGCGAGAAAACTATTCTGCCCTTCGTGGCGGTCGCCGAACAAGCCATGACCGTTTTGCAGCAAGCCATGCGGCTCGGCCGTCAGCACGCTGCGCGGGACGTGAATGAGCACCGGCATCGTCATGGTGCCATTCTGAACGAGCTCGCCGCGCTTGCCGTAGTTGAGCGTCGGCGGGGAGTCGGCAGGGGCAATCTCGTTCGCGCCCGAGGTCAAGAACAGCGGCACCGTCATCTCCACTTCGATGCGTCGCAGCAGATTCGGGTGGTCGGCCGGTGTGGGAAACTCTTCGACCGAGAGTAGCTCGAAGCTTGGGCCCTCTTCGCCGACGCCGGCGAGTGCCTTGTCGCGTAGCTCGATCATGCGTGACGTGTTGCTTTCACGTGTGGCAGTCGTGAAGTCCCACGCGATCTGCAGATCGTCGCGGCTCACGCCGGCGTCATCGAGCCGCGAGAAGATGTCGTCGTACAGCTCGTGGCGCGCCTCTACCGCGAACCTGTCGCTCTCGCTGCCCTCTGCCAATGGCTCGCCCGCCCGAATGGCGGTGAAGACCGGGGAGGGGGTCAGCGGCTCGCCGCCAGCGTCGAGCACCCCGCGGATGGCGACGATGTAGCGCGTGTCGTCCCGCAACCGCACGACAGGTCGGATCATGAACAGGCGGTTTTCATCTTGGGTGGTGCTCATGTCGAGATCGACCCAATGGGCGACGCGCTCGCCCGTCTCGGCGTCGATCAACACGGAGGGCGAGTCGGCTTCGAGCGAGCGCGGGATGTCGTAGGGCGTCGCGCAACCGGCCACCGTCGCGCCAAGCAGATGGGTCATCGGCGCCTGGACGGGCGAGAACCCGTCGTGGTCGAAGTACGCCTCGGGGGCGATGTGCTGGCCGCCTTTCTTGCGCGTCGGCAGCGTCGTCGCGCCGAAGCGCACCGACTTGCCGGAAGGGTTCAGCCCTGTGTCGTCGTCGAGCAAGTACACGTTGGACGGGAACGGTAGACCGCAATGACTGGGCACCATCGGGTCGCAATCGGAGCCGAGCAGCGGCAGCCCCACGAGCGGCGCGCCACCGGCGCCGCCCTCGCCGCCAGCCCCGCCAGCCCCGCCACCAACGAAAAGCTCGCCACCGCACGAGGCGGCAGCGAGCAACATGGCAATCGAGGCTACCCCTACCCCCGGCGCTAAACGCATCTTGGCGAGGTAGCCTTTTGCTGGAGCGGCGTCACCCCTCACCTCAGTCGTCACCTCCCGACAGCGGGCCGTAGCCGAGCTTGTAGCCGATCTGACGAGCTGCATCGAGCAGACCGACGTAGCGAGCGAGCTCTCCGATGCGACCATCCGGCAGCTCCTGCGCTTGCCCATCGACGTCGAGGACCAAGATGGGAGACCCGAACTCGTCGACCGCACCTGCCTCGATCACGTACGACGCGGCGATCAAGTTGTTGGCGTGAGCCAACATGCGGGAGGCAATCCCCTTCTCCACCTCCTTGCCGTCGATCAGCTCTATGCCATAGCGACGAGCGATGTAGGTGAAGCCGCTGGCCGGGTCGTAAAAGCGAGCCTGCTGAGCCTCCGGAATCTCCACGGCCGAGTCGTGACCCAAGAGCCAAACGCGCATCTTGTTGGCAAGCTGCATGTCGGAGCCGGCCCGCGAGAACAGGTTGGCGAACATGAGCATGCCGAGCTGTTGCTTGTAGCCGACGTTGGGAAAGAGCACGCGGGCATTGTCGGCCCTGCGTGGCTCACCGATCGCGAGCAGGTCGAGGTTCTGCGGGCTGGGGTCGCTGACGGCGCCGGGCGCTACCCACATGCCGACGCTCTCCCAGTCCTCCGACAGGACGCCTCCGATCAGGCGATCCATTGCGCTCGGCATGTCGGCGCGGAAGCTTATCTTCGCGTCGCGTCCGTCGAGGTAGTTGGCGCGACTGATGGTGCTGAGCACGGGGCGGGCGTCGGCGAGCGCCATGGCGGCGAACGTCTTCTCCACACCGAAGCCGGCGTGAACCATCCAATGTGTGTAGTCCCACGAGCCACCCGCCTCCGGGTCGCTGTCGAATTGCTCTTCGATGAAGCGACCGTCGACGGCGCCGATCGTGAACGCACCGTCGCTGGCTATATCCCAGATGGGGCGCGACGAGCCAACCGGTGTCACTGCCATTTGAGCGTATTCGCCAGGTTGCGGCATCAAGATGACCCGAGCCAGTGCATTGAAGGCCTCTGTCTCGGCCATGATGAGAGGGCGGTGCCAGTCGTCGCTGCCCGCCAGCTCGTCGAAGGTCGCCTGGCCGAGACCGCGATAGAACGCGTTGCGGTTGGCGACGGTCCAATGGTAGGAGCGCAGCCGCTCGAGCGTACCGTTCGCTACCGCGAACGGGATACCTGCGGAGAAGTACTCCTTGTTATGGCGGCGAAAGTACGACCATGGGTAGGTCGCGTCGAACTTCTTGATGGTGTTGACGGTCACCTCGTACGGGTCGGCGCCCGCATCACCGGGGTTGGTGTGGAAGTACCCGTTGTCCGAGGTGCCGAAACGGTAGAACCAACGCACTTGCTCCGGCCCCGTCTTGGCGGTCTCTTTGGTGCGCCAATAGGGGGCCGCGCTGGCTGCGTTGTTCGCCGTTGTCGGCGTGCTCTCGAAGTCTTGCCAGGCAGCGTGGTCCCGCGGTGCGGGCGCACACACCTTGCCTCGCACGACACGCCAGCCACCGAGCTCGATCTCTTCCGGAGTGGCGGCACGGCAACGCGCCGGGTCGAACACCTTCATCTCCCTGGCGAGCTCGGTGTAGTGGGTCGGCTTCGCGAACTTCTGACCGGTGAAGGGCGCCGAAGTGCGCGTCACGCGGTCTTGCTCGATCAGCTGGGACTCCATCCGGGGGCCGAACGGGTCTTGGTCTTCGGTCGAGAGCCCACCGTGGGCCTCGTCGTCGAACGTCTCGAGCACGCGACCGTACAGCGACTTCATCGCGTGCGAGTCGTATTGCCCGATACCGCCGGTCTCGCCGAAGCGCTCGAGGGGGTACTCCATGACCGATGTCTGGGCGAAGTACTCGATGCTCGGTCGCGGCTCGTCGCCCAGGCCTTGTTCTTCGTCGGTGGCGGGGTCGAGATAGCGCGGCCCCATGCAGGTGTCGTCCGCGACCGAGGCAGGGTCGCCGCCGCGCGGCACACCGTCGCACGACGCCGTGCTGGTGCCATCGTGGCTGCGCAATTGCCAATAGGATGGCGGGTAGTTGGGCGTGTCCCAGGAGGACGCGAAGTTGTGCAGCAAGCCGAGCGAATGACCCAGCTCATGAATGGCGATACCCTTGAAGGTCTCTTCTACGAGGTCGGCGTAGATGGCCTCACCTCGCTCGATGGGCGTGAACTGCTCGTCCGGGTACTTGGCCTTGAAGTATTTGGCCAAACCCTGCAGCGTGACGATGCCGAACGCAGGAGCGTGGTTCTCGCCGAAACACGCACCGCGCACGGCGAGCATCTCGTCGATGTCGTGACGGGCCATGCGGAGCATGCCCGGGTCGAAACCGCGCAAGGGTGACATCATGTCGAGCAACTCATCGTCGCCCGCGCCCGACGGGTCGAGGCCGGCGCTACCGACGAGCCAATGGCTGTCGACCAGCTGCGCCTCGTATGGGCTTCCCTCCAGTTGGTTGGCATAGGCCGCCACCTCGAGCTGAGACGACGAGAGGTTCTCCGCAGAGAGCGACGCTTGCTTCGCCATGTCGAACAGCTGGTCGAACTGTTCGCCCAGGTTGTTGCCGTCAATCGGGACAGGCCCGACGACATCACGCGCATGCACCGCATCGACGGACGCGACCCGTGCGTCCAGATCGGCCTGTGTCAACGGCGCCTTGAAGTCGCCGTTCTTCAACTGATGCACGTAGTTCGCGGCGGGCACGCCGTCCGTGATCTCTTCGATGGTGATGTCGCCCAGCGCCAATTGGATGACGTCACGCTCCATGGCTGCGGCGTAGGTGACCGAGCGGCCCATGACCATGGCGGCGGCGCCGTGAATCTGCCCCGTCTTGGGGTCTGCACCCCAGTTGCCGATACCCCCCCACGGTGCGCGCGACGAGTACGGCCAATAGCCGAAGAAGTTCTTCCGAATGTCTCCGAGCCGCGCGGTTTCACCCGTCGAGCCGCAGACCTCTTGATTGTCATAGGCGCGCACCGGGTTATGGCAGAGGGTCAACACATCGGTCGGGTCTTTGGCGCTATCGGTCAGCCATGCGCCATACCGAACCATCTCTTTTTCGGGATTGAAGAAGGTCGCCTCGCACTCTTCACGGGTGCCGCCCGTGCGCCGGCACTCGACTGTGCGCGCGTGCCCGACCGAGCCGGCGAGCATCTGGTTCCAGGTCTCGATCATCTGCTCGGCGGCGCCACTTCTCATCTTTTCGCCGTCCTCGTTGAGCGGGTCTTGCAGCTCGCGCGGAAACTCGGCGTTGACCCAATAGCCCACAGTCTGAATCTCGCGATCTCGATAGGGCAACGTGCAGAGGTTACTGGCGACATCGCACTGTGAGCCGCTGGCTCCGCTATAGCCGGTGTTTGCATTCTCGCACGCGTCAGCCGAGCCGTTCTCGTCCAAGTCGCCATTGGACTCGCAGGCGGCCGCTTGGTGGCTGGCTTTCCAAATGTTGTGAATGTGCGCGTAGCGGTGGAACAGATCGTCGGTGAAGCCATAGCCCGGGTCATAGCCCTGCTCGGTGCCGCCGGTATAGCCAATGGTACGGCTGCCCATTCGGATGCCGACCGGGTTGCCCACGATGTCGAGCGGAGCATTCGTCATCTCCAGCGGCTCGAAGTCGTTGTTGGGGTCGACCCGCAAGAACGAGCTTCGAACTGTCGCTTCTTGCGCATCGCACTCGTAGGTGGTCGACCCAGTGTAGATGCCGACGATGAGACAAGTGGGCACACCCGGGAACATGCGGCTCTTTTCAGGCTCGACGTAGTAGCGCGTGGTGATATCGAAGTAGCCGTCGTCGACGTCGAATTGGGGCGCGTCGGGGCTGTCTGGGTCGGTGATGTCGTAGGTAGCCGCCGTAACGGTGATGTTGCCGAAGACTTTGCCGAAGAACATCTCGTCCCAGAGTGGGCTGTCGACCAGGTTCTTCGACCAGTCGACACGCATGTACTTGCGCTCGTTCCACAGGCGATCGCGCGCATTTTCTTCGACGACGTTCATCTCCTCGCCGGTGGTCGGGTTGTATTGGCGACGAATGTCGAAATGGCTCTGAATGGCAAATGCGGCGACGACGGTGCCATTTGCCGTTTCTTCCGGGAGCCCTTTGTTGTCTCCCCCATCGGCGATTTGATACGCCTTGCGGGCGATCAGCGCGTCTTCGGTGACCTCCCAGCGAACGCGATCGACGTTCGACCACGAGCCGACGCCGACGAGCGACTGAGATGCCGAGCCGTCCACCACATAGTTGCGCCAGTGGAACTGCGGGTCGTCGCCGGGGTCGTTGAGGTCCTCTCCCAGGAAGAAGCTCTTCGTGAGAGCTCCCGCTTGCACCAAATTGATCGGGTCGCGCTCCTGCATGCAGGCGCTCGAGAGAAGGAAAAGAATGCCCAGTCCGAGGTGGGCTCGCCCCAACGGTCGCATGTCGCCTCCGAGGCCGCGGTCTCTGCGGCACTTTCTTCAATCGGGGCGCGCGCCGGGGTGGCGCGCGCAGCCCGGGAATAGAGCAAGCGCGGTGCCAGGGGAGGCGAGTATCTGCGTCGCTGCGGAATTTCGCGTGTAGCTCGATCTCGAGTCGGGCGGCCAAGCACACTGCGTCACCGAGCTAACGCCTTCGAGCGTGCGCGATCCGAACAACATGCTCGAGATCGAAGAGGATCTCAGATCCTCAGCGGTGCGCCGTCGAGGGGCAAACTTCGGCCGCGGCGACGCGCGCGATGTTGCGTCTGTGCACCGGAAGCCCATAGACCATCGGTAGATCACTCTCGGTATGCCAGAACAGGTCCCACCCGCGCAACCTCGGCCGACGCGGGATACACGGTGCCCTGGTGCGTGATGGGAAAGAGCAGCTCGTGCCACGTCTCACGGTCCACGTGTCCCTGTGCGACGCGGCGGAGCAGACCCGGGGTGTCCGTCGCGGGGCCGTACGCGTGCCGTAGCTCCGTCCACGGACAATCCTCGAGACCTGCCAAGGGATCGCTCATGCGCGATGCTTTCGCTACGGGCTGCAGCCATGTCGAGCCACGACGTGGGAGGCGTTTCCCGCTAGCCGTGACGGCGAGGCGGTATTGGCCGACCGGAGTGGGTTCGTAAAGTGACTTGCGTACGCTAGTCTGAGAGCGTGGACTCGTCCGCGCTCACCTCGATCTTGCGCTCGGTGCCGTCGGTGCCGACTTTGGCGATGCGCCGCGCCGTGCTCGAGCGGCACCTCTCCGGGCTCGCCCCCGAAGAGGCGGCGGCCCTCCTGGAAGAGCTGTGCGCGGCCGCGGGCCACCCCGGTGCGCACTCGGCCGCCGTGTCACTTGCGAGCTTGATTGCCCACCGGCGCAAGAGCGGCGACAGCCATATGCTCGACGCCATCGCCGCCGCGGCGAGCGAGGCAGGTCTCGCGCTGGCGGCGTCGCTCTCCAGCGACAGCGCGGCGCCGAAGTCCATCCGGGCTCGGGGACGGCTCCCGGAGGTCGGGCTCAATCGCGAAGCGTACTTTCCGACCGTGTTGCCGCCCGAGGTCGGCTCCGGGTGGGGCCAAGCCGACTGCACGATCTTCCGGCGCTTTGCAGAGATGGGTTTGACGTGGTTCGGGCCCGAGCTGAAACCGACGGGGCCCCTCTTGCAGCATCCGAGCGGCGCGTTTCTCGAGCGCCTGCTACGTTCCCGCTGGATCCGTCAGCGTGACGTACTGACGGTCGCGGCGCGCAGACCGTCCACGCCTGAAATCGCGATCACTGTCGCCACCGACGACCGCTGGTTCTCGGATCCGCGCGTGCGATCCGCGCTGGCAGAAAACCCGTTCACGCCGAGCTGGCTCGCTGCCGCGATCCGGCTCACCACGCCGCTTGGCAGCGCGCGCCGCCGCTCACCCGTACCGCTCCATGGGGGTGGGCGGAGTCCAAGTAGGCCTGCGGAGCGAGAACGAAGTGAAGCGCGCTAGCGCGCAGTGAAAACGCCCAGCCAGTCGCCTAGGACGCGCCCTAGCTGCTCGCGGTTCAGTTTGTAGATCCGTTCGCGGCCGCGCTTCTCGACAAGCACGAGCTTGGCGGCCTCGAGCACCCGCAGGTGGCGCGTCGTCGTCGGCCACGAGCACGCGAAGCGATCGGCGATCGATCCGGCGCTCATCTCGCCGCCGCGAAAGTGCAGCGTCAGCAGGATGTGCCGACGCTGCTCATGGGCAAGCGCCGCGAAGGCGAGCTCGATCTCTTCGAGCCGCTCGAGCGCCGGGATTCTGGACTTGAGAGCGGCCAAGCGGGCTCAATGCTTGATTTGCTCGACGGAGGAAAACTCCATCGACTCGCAACATTTGCCCATCGGTTCCCATACGGCTGCGACCTCGGGCAGGGAGTGGGCGCGGCCCATCGCGTCCTTGTCCTTCCACGCAAACGTCTCGACGAAGAAGAGGCCGCGCTCTTTGTCTTCGCCGCGGAAGATCAAATGCGGCGGGTCATCCGCGACCAAGCCGAGCTTCTCGAACACGGGCCAGTGCTTGGCCAGTAGCTCGCGAAATTCTGCTTCTTTGCCGGGTTTGACGAAGTAGCGACAGAGGGTGATCGGGGTCTCGCTGGTGCTGGGCGTCGAGCTCATGAGCGACACTTAGCCAGTTTGCTAATCATCGATCAAGCCGGTTCGTCACGTCCAAAAAAGATCGTCAATGAACCCCGGCTAACGAGAGGTCACTGGCAGGTCAAGAAGCCTGGAGGCAGATCAGTGGCGTCGAGGCATTCGTCTTTGGCGTCGCAATCGCCATCGATCGCGCAGACGAGGATATCGAAACACTGCGCTTGGCACTGCGAGCTCGTGTAGTCGCCGTTCGATTCGTTGAGGCAACAGACCTGGCCGGGGCAGTCTGAGGGCTCGTCGCAGGCGAGCCCCGCCTCGTTGCCTTGGCAGTTGGTCTCACAGTCGCCGGTCTCGGCGCCGTTTACGCTGATGCAGCAGAGCTCGCCGTTCTCGACGTCGCAGATGTTGCCGCCGCCGCAGTCGATGCCGTTGACGATCGGTGTGCCGCCCATGCCGCCCATGCCGCCCATGCCGCCCATGCCGCCGATCGGGGGGTTGCCACCGTCGCCGCCCATGCCACCGCTCGGGGCGCCACCATCGCCGCCCATGCCACCGCTCGGTGCGCCGCCGGCCGGCCCGGCACCGCTCGGGGCGCCCCCACTCGGTGCGCCGCCGGTGCTGGGGCCTGCGCCTTGGTTCGTGGTGCCGCCAGTGTTGAATTGGTCGTAGTCGTTGCTGCACCCGAGCAAGAGGCCGAGCGCGAAGGGAAGGGTGATTCGCATTAGAAGCTCCTCGACAAGCCAACGAAGCCAGGGCCCACGCTCACGCTCGTCGCGCTCTCTTTCGAGTCGCCGACCACGAACGTGGGAATCAAGAACGCCGCGCCGACCGCGAGGCAGATCGAGCCGGCGATGACGCTGCCGTTCGCCGCCGTCTGCAGCATCCTGCCGTCCTCGATGTCCTCCTCGGAGCCAGGCGGGCAGCTGCCTGATGCGCACGCATCTTCGAGCTCCGAGAACTTCGACTGGTTCGCGGCACCGAAGCCGGCGAAGAGACCCATGCCCACGACGCCCAAGCCGAGCAACACGCCGCCGGTGATGCGCTGGCCCGTGCCCATATCGAACGGGTGGGCGCTGCCGCCGCCGTCACCGGTGGACGGCGGCGGTGGCGTCGTCGATTCGGTCTTCGCGAAGCTCACGCTCTCTTCGGCGCCGGCTTTCACGTCGGCGCGTTTGCTCTCGGCCGGCTCGGCTTCCAAGACCACGTCGACGAAGCCGGGGTCGACCGCGATCGGCCCGGAGAGCTCGGCGGCGCTGACGGCGCGACCCGCAACCTTCACGCTGCCGGTGCGACCGGCGAGGTCGACGCGCACGAAGCCAACTTTGGCCTTCCACTCGGTGGCGTCGTCCCGCGCAGCCGTCTCCGCGCTCGCGTACTTCTTGTCAACGACGAGGGCCTTGCGAGCGATCTCCTGCGTCTCGAGCGCCTGCCGGTAAGCCTCCGCGTAGCGCCCCAGGTGCGCGAGGCTGCGGCCGATGACGAGCGCGGTGTTCGGGCTCTTCACGAAGCCGAAGCTCGCGCGGAAGCCGGCCAGCGCCCCCTCCATGTCACTCGCATCGTATTTCGTGTTCGCGGCCAGGTACGCGGCCTGGGCCTGCGCTTTCTGGTCGACCGTTGCCGACGCGATATCGGCGCCTTCCGCGAAGGCCAGCGCCGGAGACACCAACAGCATCGAAGCGATCAACCAAGGCAAGCATGCTCGCATCCAAACCTCCGCAAGGACGACAAGCCCTAGCGTACCGTGAGTCTGGTTGATTCTGCCCAAAGAACCAGCAAACGCCCAAGGCCGCCGCGTGGGACGCCGAGCTCACCGCCTACGTCGATTGCGACGAGGCACTGTGAGCGCGTAGCTCGCGCGAGTCACCCGACGCCCCTGGCGGAGATGACCCTCTGAGCCTGTGGCTCGGATCAGAACGAACCGCGCAAGACTGCACCCGTAAGGCCCAGCGAGAGATCGAGGCCGATTGGCGCTGCGGCGCGGGCGGCCGCAGCCTCCGGTCGAGTGAAGTAGATGATGAGTGCCGAGGCGAGCCCGAGTGTGCCCACGCCTAGGGCCACGTCACCGATCAGGAAATCACGGGACATCTCGGCAACGTCCCCCGCGGCGCAGCCAGGCTTGCACGCGTCGAGCTCGCCAGCCTTCGCCAGACCGAGGGACTCGAAGATCACGCCCCCGACGACCGCGACCGCTCCCACGCTGCCAACCAACCAGAAGGCGACCGGGACTGGGCGCTCGACTTGGCCGCTTGGACCTGGCTTCTCGAGGTCGGTCTTGCTGAAGGTCACCGACACTTTCCGGTTCTTCTCGCCCTCGCGAATCACCAAGTCAATTTCGGCGGCGCCGAGCTCCTTGGACTCGAAGCTGAATTTGTGCGCCCCCGGATCGACGGGCACTGCGCGCGACCCCAGCTCTTCGAGCACGACCCGACCGTCGACCGAAACCTTCACGGCGACGAGGTCTTTGCCGGCGGGATCGGTCGCGGCGAGCACGACGGTCGGGGTGCTCTCGGCGATCTTCTCGAGCCATTGCGCGCACTCGGTGGCGAGCACTTTGGGGCAGGTTTCCCGAGCGCAAACCAGGCTCTTTTCCCGGGCATCGATCAGCTTGCCTTGCTCGCGCAGGGACTGCACCGCCTCGTAGGCCTGAATGCACTCAGCGCTCGCAACGCTGCCCTTCTTGGGATCTCCACTGCCTTGCGCAACAGCCAGGCGCGGCAGCAGCAGCGCAACAACCAGAACGACGAGCCCCCAAAAGCGACCCGAGGAGGATGTCAGAAACATTCGGGGCGAGGCCTCTTTTTGCCGCTGGGGTCGATGGTGAAGGGATTTGAACAGTCGGGCTTGGAAGGCCGAGCGGTCGTGGGAGTCGCGGGCCCAACGCGCTTGCCCGTGGTTGACGCGCTAGCTGAAGCGGGCGCCTGCGCAGCGCTCCCGGACACGCCAACGCCGCTCGCTGCGGCCTCGGCTGATGGGCTTGCCCCCGTCGCGTCGGCGGAAGGGTGACCGCTGGATGGACCAAGCGGCGAGCCAAGAGGAGCGGGGGCAGGCGGAGCGTCAGCGGCACCGGGCGAGGGCGGCTTTGCCGTCACGATGGTGAAGCCGAGGGCAAGAGCGACGCCGGAGACGGCGGCCAGCGCGACCGCGACCACCGTACGCTTCGAGCCGCCAGGTGCCGCCGCTGCAAGTGGCTCGGCCTTGCTGACGCTGCGCTCGGCTGGTGGCACCGTGCCTTGGTAGGAGTGCGAGGGCGACGAGCCGCGCTGACTGTTGGCCATTTCGTCGCGGACGGCTGCGAGCACGGTCTTGGCCGAGGTGTCCTCGTTCGAGTTGGTGACGGCAGAATCGCTTTCAATGGCCGCGACGTCCCGGGCGCGCCGAGACAGCGCCTCGAGCGCCGCCGTCTGAACCCATTCTTGGACCCGCCGGGGCGTGGCCGGTGCGACTGCGTCCTCGAGGGCGACGGCCATCTCGTGGGCAGTTGCAAAGCGTTCTTCGCGGCGCTTGCTCAGGCCCTTCATGATCACGGCGTCGAGCGCGGGTGGAATGTGCGGGGCCAGCTTGCTCGGGGGGGTCACCGCTTGGTGAACCACCGCGTACACGACGCTGGCGCTCGATTCGGCCTCGAACAATTTGCGCCCCGTCAGCGTCTCCCAGAGCACCACGCTGGCTGCATACACGTCGGTGCGGCAATCGACCGGGAGCTGCGCGATCTGCTCCGGCGACATGTACGCGAACTTGCCTTTGACCTGGCCCTCCCCCGTCTCTTGCAGCCGGCCCGCGGCCTTGGCCACGCCGAAGTCCAACACGTGGGCCACGCCGTCTTCGCCCACCAGGATGTTCTGCGGGGAGACGTCTCGATGCACGATGTCCAGCGCTTCGCCGCGATCGCTGCGCGCTTCGTGGGCCGCATGGAGCCCCTCGAGCACACCAATGAAGATCGCGCTCGCGACGGCGAGCGGCACCCCACCGGACGCGGCCGCGGCGCGCGCGAGCTTGCCTAGCGACTCTCCCTGAACGTACTCCATCACCAGGAGCAGCTCGCCGTCCGAGGCAACTACGTCCAGCGTGGGCACCACGTTGGGGTGCCGGATCCGCGCGACGAGCCTCGCTTCATCCAGAAACATCGCGACGAACTCAGGGTCGCGTGCGAGGTGCGGGTGCAGGCGCTTGATAGCCACCGTGCGCGCAAAGCCAACCGGCCCGAGCAAGCGTCCAAAGTGGACGGTTGCCATCCCCCCGGAGGCAAGCTCGCCGTAGAGCGCGTAGCGCCCTACGATGCGCCGTTGTCGACTCGTGCTCATGCCGCCAGTTGTCATGGTAACGGGGGCGCTCAGAAGGGCACAAGCCGCAGCGCGAAGTCGCTTCTTGGGAGCGGCAACTCGGGCTCCTCCGCGGCCCAAGCGCCAAGACTGCCGTCGGCGGGCAAAATCGGGCTACTGAGCACCTGGGCGCTGCGCTCGGTCTGCCCCTCCCCGCCGAGCACGAACAACACGCCGTCGTGAACGAAGCACGCCGCTTGAGTCACCGGAGCGGGGAGCTTGGTCATCGCGACCCAAGGCCCCAAGCCGCCGCTCGCATCGAAGGCGGAGGCAAGCACCAAATCCGAGCGACTCGTGCTAGCCAGCGAGCCTCCAGCGACGTAGAGATGCGTGTCGGAGGCGCACAGCGCCGGGTAGTAGATGGGGTAGACAGCAGCGCGATCGTCAACCAGGCCCGGTCCGGCGACGAACGCTCCGAGGGACCCGTCTGCGTTGACTGGCGCATACTCCGTAAGGGGCAACGCCGATCCATTGTATCCGCCGACGACATACAGCTTGTCGGCGTGGACCAGGGTGCCGAAGCGATAGCGCGCGGTGAGCAGATCGGCCGTCGGGGCGCGCGGCGCAATGGTCTTCGCAGCTTCGTCGATCGGTAGGAAGTACGTGTCCACCGTCGAGTTGGTGACGACGCCGGCGTCGGTCGTTTGGGTGAGCGTGCCGCCCAAGATGTAGCCGCGCCCCTGACCGTAAGCGACCACGGAACCGTCACTGTTGTATACCGTGGTGTCCGAGGCCACGACCCAATCGTCTGCCACGCCGTCGGGGGTGACGCTGGCGAAAAGCACGCTTGGTCGATCGAAGGCATCGATCTGATCCACGCGGCCGAAGGCCAAGAACACGCCGCCCACGACATCCAGTTGCATGCTGCCCGTGAAGGGTGCGGGCGCCGTGTGGCGCCAGTCCGAGAGGTGGCCCGTCGCATCCATGTCCGAGATGAGGAGGTCGTTCAGATCCGCGTCGAAGCTCATGGGCGCGCCGAGCGGTCGGTCACGCTTGCCGAAGCCCACGAACACGCGGGCCACGACGCCCGGTGGTGCCCCACCCATGCCGGTCCCGCCCTGCCCGCCCGCTCCACCGGCACCCGTCGAGGTGGTTGGGCCGGGGCCGGCAGTGCCACCCGTGGCGCTTCCGCCTTCGCCGAGGAAGTCGCCGGCAGGGTAGATGAGAGAGCAGGCGGCGATGAGCTGCACGCCCACGCCCGCAACAAGCCAAGATCGACGCCGCATCTACGCCAACGTACCAGACTCCGAGAGGGGAGAGCTGCTGCGGCTCAATCGGCAAGTCACGCCCCCTTCGAGGAAGCACCATCTGGGGTCAGGCTGTCACGGGTTCTAGCTGAGCTCGATCTCTGCCGTCGCGTCGACCTTGCTGTGGACGTAGACGCCCTGCCCATTCACCTGGCAAGCGCCGTCGCAAGAACCGAGCTCGACGCGGAACGTGCCGGTCGGCGAGCCCTCATAGACCTGCAGCAGCAGGTTATCGATCTCGAACCAGCCACTCTCACAGGTCGATTCGACGTAGTCAGAGAGCACCACGAAGTCGCTCGGCAGCGTGGCCTCGTAGCTCGGCGGCGAAGTGTTGCCCGCCTTGATCGCCGTAGTCCATCCTTCGCCCGTCTCGACGACGGCGCGAGCTTGCAACGCTTTCGGCGGTGCCGATGATGATCGCGTGGCTCTCCGCCGGTGCTGGCTCGTCATCGACGCAGCTAGTCTCCGGATCGGGGATGCCAGGGCCGCAGTCGAACAAGCAGCCGGTCAAAGACAGGAAGGGCCAAGCCAAGAGAGAGGCGCGCATGATTCTGCCCAAGGCAACGGCCGTGCCGCCCGAATCGTTCGAATTTCAGAGCCCGCTTGCACCGAGGGCGCGACACCGCGAGTCGCGGCACTGTGCACGGGCAGGTCTACCGCGCGCGTGCGACCGCGATTAGACACTTCGCGGCACCCACGGCTGCGCGCGCCTTGTTGGCCAGGCCCCGGGCGTAAATCAGCGCGATCACATTTTCGGCGAGGCCGAACGTGGCTGGGCGAATCGGGTAGACCGCCACGCCGCCGCCGAGACGCACGCGGTCGGAGACCATTGCCTTCTCGTTGCAACAAGCGCGCAGGCCTTCTTTGCCGTTGATCTTGCCGAAGCCAGAGATGCCCACGCCGCCGAAAGGCAGCGACTGAATCATGTAGGCCAGGCCGTAGTCGTTGACGACGCTCATGCCGGCGCGGATGCGATGGGCGATGCGCTCACCACGCTTCACGTCCTTGGAAAACACACTCGAGCCGAGCGCGTAGGGGCAATCGTTTGCCAAGCGAATCGCCTGCTCTTCGCCAGTGACGCGCAGAATGACCATGATCGGGCCGAACTGCTCCTTTTGGGTGATTTCCATCGTGTGGTCGACGTCGACCAGAATGGTGGGCTCGAAGTATTGGCCCTTCAGCTTGGCGTTGCGTTTGCCACCAACCAACACCTTTGCGCCTTTGGCGACCGCGTCGGCGATCAGCTTCTCGAGGATGTCGAGCTGCCCCGGCATCGTCATGGCGCCGACGTCGACAGTCGAGTCGACCGCGCCAGCGATCCCTTGCTGGGCAGACAGAGGCGGACCTTGGCGCAGCTTCTTCACGCGGCCCTCGACGATGCTGACGAAGCTGTCGTAAACGCTGTCGAACACGTAGACCCGCTCTGCACCGACACACATCTGACCGCAGGCGGTGAAGACACCCAGCATCGCCTGGCTGGCGGCGTGATCGAGGTCGGCGTCATCGCACACGATCATCGGGTCTTTACCGCCGAGCTCGAGCACCACAGGCGTGAGCGTCTCGGCGGCGGTCAACATCACCTTCTGGCCATTTTGTGGCGACCCCGTAAAAAAAATCTTGTCTGCGCCGGAGCTGACCAGAGAAGCGCCCGTTTCCCCGTAGCCCGTGACCAGCTGCACCAGGTCGGGGCTGTGCCCGTGCTTGACGAGGGCCTTCTTGAAGACGTCGACGAGGGGCTCGGCTGACCACGAGGTGTGCTCGGAGGCCTTCACCACCACCGCGTTGCCAGCGAACAAGGCAGGCACGGCTGGGCAGAAGATGTTGTGAAACGGAAAGTTCCACGGGCAGATCACGCCGATAACGCCGAGCGGCGTGTACTCGACCCACGCCTTCTTGTGCTTCAAGAAGCCCGACGAGCGCGGCTCGGCGGCGAGGTCGCGCTCGCCGTTGGCGATCACGTACCGCAGCTTCTCGCACACCGGAAAGATCTCCCCCAGCGCAGCGTCGACCATCGTCTTGCCAGAGTCGCGCACGGCCAAGCGGCAGATCTCGCGCTGATGGCTCACGATGTACGAGAGCACCTCTTCCAATACGGCGCGGCGCTCGGCGAACGATGTCGCCGCCCACGAAGGCTGCGCAGACCGGCCCCGCTGCACGATGCCGCGGACGGTGCTGTCATCCATCACGGCGACAGTGCCGAGCGCTTCGAGCGTGGCCGGGTCGTGGCAGGCGATGTTGCGCACGGGGCTCGAGGCCGGGCCGGAGAAGCTGTGCTGCTGGCTGCTCATGGCAGCGACGCTAACTCGGATCGCGTCAGAGTGCGAAGCAGTACAAGTGGCCCTGGCCCGCCGTGCAATTCATGCTCACGCGATCGCACCCGGTCGTGTGTGCCGAGGTGAACGCGCCCTGCTCGTTGGAGTGGCCGACCGTCACTTGGTCGTTCTCGCTGTTGCTGGTCCAGCCTGCGCAGTCGGTGCCGCTCGGGGTTCCGTCGGCTGCCGTGCCGGTCATGATGTCGTGCGCGAGCGCCCAGTCGATCTGCGTGCCGAGCTCGGTCAAAACGAGCTCTGGGGCGACACCGTTCGAGAGCAGGTCTGCGACGCAGTCGGTGCACGCGCCACCGACGATCGCCTCGCCGCGCGCGTTGACCCAAGGCCCGTCACCGATGCGATCTTTGGCCGGGTTGCCTGCCGTGCTCAAGTAGGCTCGCCACGTCTTGCCGCCCAGCCCCGCCTCGGCTGCGTGTTGTGCGCAGATGGCGTCGCCGCCAGCGAGGCCGCCGAGATTACCGCCTTGATCGTACGTTCCACGGCTGGTGACGAAGAACGACATCGCTGGATCGGTTCCGCCGAACGACTCGCAGTTCCATGTGCTCTGCCCCTGGAACGCGCACACGCTGCCCGCGTCGCACGGTCCGCAGCTTCCCCCGCAGGTGTCGTCACCGCACGTTTTTCCGGCGCAGTTCGGCGTGCAAGTCAGGTTGCATTTGCAGACGCCGCCCGAGGTGCAGGTCAGGCTCTGAGACGAGTTGGAGGGGCAAGGGCCACACGACCCCTCGCAGCTGTTGCCGCAAAATCCCAGGCAAGTCCCCGTCTGCACGTCGCACGACTCTCCTTCGTCGCAGGTGCCACAGACACCCCCGCAGCCGTCGGGACCACACTCTTTGCCCGTGCAGTCGCAGTTGGCGCCACCGCCAGTGCCGTCTCCGCCGACGTTGGCAGCGCCGCTGCCGTTGCCACCTGGGTTGTTCGCGCCTTGTCCGTCGCCGCCCTGATTGCCGGCGCCAGGGTTTTCTGCGCCCTGATTGCCACCCCCTTGTTGGGTGTCATCGCCACAAGCCATGAACAAGGCGCCGAATGCACACGGCCAGATGGCCGCCAAAGTCGCAAGTTTCATGAACGCAGAATAGCCGAGCCTCCCGCCAGTCCAAGTCGTGATTGAGTAGCGTGGCGATTCGCCGCAATATGCCCGGCACACGTGATCGTCCGGCGCGTCATCGAAGACCCTCGTGAGCTCGCAGCCCTCGCTCCGGAGTGGCGCGCCCTCATGGAGCGCAGTCAGATCGACGAGCTCGCGCTGACGCCGACGTGGCTTTTGACCTGGTGGGAGATCTTCGGCAGCGTCGGCGGCGCAACGCTCTGCACCGTGGCTTTTCGTAGAGCAGGCAAGTTGATCGGTCTGGCGCCGCTCTACCGCCGTCGTCGATTGCACGGCGGGGTGTTGCCGGTTTGGCGCATCGAGCTCTGCTGCACTGGCGAGGATGAGAAAGAAGAGATCTGCTCACCCTACGTCGGCATCCTCGCAGAGCGGGGCGCCGAAGCCGACGTCGCGCACGCGCTGGTCGACGCGCTCGGCAGAGGCGAGCTCGGCACTTGGGACGAGCTGTCATTCACCTCCCTGGTCGAAGGTGACACGCTGCTGCCGCCGCTCGAGGAGGCGCTGCGTCGCGCTCGCATGCAGCCAGCGCTCAGCCAGGTCAACACGAGCTCGTTCATTCGTTTGCCCGCGAGCTGGGACGCCTATCTCGCAAGCCTGCCCAGCCAGCGACGCTACTTCGTCAAGCGCACGCTGCGCGATCTGGAAGCGTGGTTCGGCGCAGACGGCGGCGAACGCAGCGTCGCGACGGCCGACGACCTCGCGAAGGGGCGCGTCGTGCTCTACGATTTGCATCGCCAGCGCTGGCAGGCCGAGGGCAAAGACGGCGTCTTCGCGTCGCCGCGCTTCAGGCGCTTCCACGAGGCGATCATGAGCGCTTTCCTCGAAAAAAAGGACGCCGCGCTCGAGCTCTGCTGGCTGGAGCACAAGCAGCAAGCGGTCGCGGTGCTGTATAGCTTCATCTACAAGGGCCGCGTTCACTTCTACCAATCGGGTCGCACCCTCGAGACACCCAAGACGGTGCGGCCAGGTATCGGCGCCCATCTCTTCGCCATTCGGCGTCATATCCAGCTCGGCCACAGCGAGTACGATTTCCTGGAAGGCGAGCAGATGTACAAGTCACAGCTGTCGTCGGAAGGGCGCCGTCTGTTCGGGCTTCGCGCGTTGTCGCCGTCCCTGCGCTCTCGCGCGATCGAACAAGCACGCAAAGCGCTGGTGGTCGGTAAGAGCCGCGCGGCCGAGCTACTCGCTCGCATTCGTTCGAAGCCAGCCCAAAGCTGACGGTTCAGCGCCCCAGAGCAGCGCGCAGCCGCGCGGCTTGCAGCATGACGGTCGAGCGCAGCCAGGCGGTGTAGGCCGCACGATCAGTGGGCTTTGCGCGGATGGCGCGCTGGAGCAAGCGGCGCGCCTCGGACCACTCACCCGCGCGCACGTGCACGCCGGCCATACGCAAAGTCGCCGCGTGTGTGAGCCTGTTGGCCTCATCAGGGAACTGCGCGCAAAACGCCGGGTCGTTGAGCCAAACCGTCTCGGCGACGCGGTAATACCCGCGGGAGCTCGGATCTTGTTGCTTCGTCAGCTGGCTGCCGTGCTGGCGGTACAGCAGAACCGGCACGTCGAGATAGATGAGGTCGTAGCGTTTGGAGAGCTTGGACGCGACCCCCCAGTCGGGCCACACCCGCAGCTCCGGATCATGCGCGCCGACCGCGAGCAAAGCCTCGCGTCGGTACATCGACGCACCGCCCCACGCGATGTGATCGACAGCGATGAGCTGTGGCACGCGACCCTGGAACACGTTGCGATCGAGCAGCTCGGGCGGCAGCGGCAGCTTGCGTTCGCGCGCCGTCTTCGGCGCACCGAAGCAGCGCCGGGTGGCCTCGTCGAAGCTGTCTCGCACAGGGCCGAGGGAGCGAGAGGGGTCGCGCAACGTCGAGTGGATCATGATCTTCTCGCCGTCCCACGTGTGCAGATCGCTCGCGACATGCGCCGCTCCGGGAGACTGCTCGAGCAGCGTGGCGTGCGCGGAGAGCCGGTACGGCAGGTGAATGTCGTCCGAGTCGCACAGCGCGACGAGATCGGCGCTGGCAGCTTCGAGACCGGTGTTGCACGCGGTCGCCAGCCCGCCGTTTTCCCGGCGGATATATCGCAGCTTTCCCTCGTACGGCGCCAGAGCCGGCCGAATGTCTTCCGTGGAGCCGTCGTCGACGATGATGAGCTCGACGTTCTTTTCGTCTTGCGAAAGGATGCTTTCGATCGCTGCGGGTAGGTACTTCGCGGTGTTGTACGCGGTCATCACCACGCTGACGCGCGGTCGGTTCGGCTGGCCCATCGCAGAAAGCTCACCTCTCTGCCAGCGACCGTCAAGAAGTCAGTACGGACCTTCCGAGTCGCCGTAGGAGAGGTGCCAGTTCTTGATCTCGCGCAGCGTTGCGGGGCAGCGGTACTTGTTCTCGCACGCCATCGCGAAGGGCAGCTCTGAGCGCTTCAGGAACAACGCCCGTTCGAGCAGCGCCACGAACACGGGATCGGACGCCGCACACTCGATCTGCGCTGCACGCTGATCTCGGTAGTAGCGGATCGCCGCGTGGACCAACGAATGCGCCGTGCGCGGATCATCGCGCGGCACGACCAGCTCGAGGATGGTGCCGACCTTCTCCTTCGGCTGCAGCTTGCGCATCACCACGAAGCCGAGCATCTCGCCAGCGGCCCCCATTGCAGCGACACAAACAGTGTCGATGAAGGGTCGGCGTGTGTACTTGTAGTCGAGATAGGCAGCGTCTTTGATCGGAGCGATACCCATGCGCGTGCCGATTCGCTCGGCGAGCGTATCGAAGCGCTGATCGAAACGCTCGCAAAGCTCTACGCGTCGCGGCCGGGCCAGCGCCGACAGCGCGATGTCGACTCCATGCAGCGCGAGGCGCGCCGCGGGCTTCATGATCTCCCGAGCTCTACCGAACAGATGCAGCTTTTGGATCTGCGAGTCCACGCTGAGCACGTGCACCATGCGGTGAAAGTACTTCCGCTCGTACTTGCGTGAGTTTTGCAGCTGGACGTTGATCTCGTTGGTCCAGATCATTCCGCAAAAGCTGTCGCACGCCTTCTCGACCGCCTCGTAGAAGCGCATCGCCACGAAGAAGGCGTGACCGGACTTCTGGAGGTCGGGGTGCACGAACAGGTCGTGCGCGAAGGTCGCGAGGTGACGTTGACCGTCGACAAAGAACCAGGTCGGCATGCGGCCGAGGTGACCCGTCAGCCTGCCCCCCGTCTCTGCGACGAAGTACGTGGGCCTGCCGTCTTTGGTCGGATTCTCGAACGCCAGAAACGCGACGAGCTCTGCGCGCTCTTCGGCCCCTTTGCGGTCGAGCCCATCGCGGGCAGCGCACAGCTCTGCGTACTGATCAACGTCAGCGGGTCTCAGCTCCCGGATGATCGTCTTCATTCTGAGCGCGTCCTACCATGGGTGACGCGACGGCGCGCTGCCCCGCCACGTAGGCGCGATACTTGCGAGACGGGTTCCAGAGACTTACAACTGCCTCCATGAACCCGTATCAACCGAGTCGCAGCGGTGTTGACGCACCCTGGGGTGCTGGCGCCCGCTCCGACTCCCGCGATCGCTTCTTGGTCCGCACCTACAACACGCTGTTCGTTGCCATCCTCGCTTTCGCTGGCATCGAGTTCAGCTTGTTCTTCAGCGGCTTGGCTGAGCCGATCGCTCGTGCGCTCTTGGGCACCAGTTGGTTCTTGGTCCTCGGCGCCTTCATGGTCGTTGGTTGGCTCGCCACGCGGGCCGCCCACACTGCCGAGTCGAAGGTCGCGCAGTACAGTGCTCTCGCTGCCTACGTGGTGATGGAGGCGATCATCTTCGTCCCGCTGCTGTTCATCGCGAACAGATATGCGCCCGGGGTGATCTCGAGCGCCGGAGCCATCACCATCGCTGGCTTCGCTGGGCTCACCGGTATCGCCTTCTGGACGCGGAAAGACTTCTCGTTCTTGGGCGGCTTGATCAAGTGGGGCGGCATCGTCGCTCTGTTGTTGATCGGTGGCTCGATGATCTTCGGCTTCCAACTGGGCGTGTTCTTTAGCGTCGCGATGATCGGCTTGGCGGGCGCAGCCATTCTGTACGACACCTCCAAAATTCTGCGCGACTTCCCGGAGGACAGGTACGTGGGCGCCGCGCTTCAGCTGTTCGCTTCGGTTGCCCTGATGTTCTGGTATGTGCTCCAGCTGTTGATGAGCCTGAACCGGCGATGAGCGGTCGCGGCTGAGTTCCTCCTGGCTCTGCTGTGCAGCTTGCGAGCATGGATCAGCCACACCCCAGTGCGTGTGGCCGATGGTTACCTGTGGATCCAGGCAAGCCCAACCAAAATGACCGAGATGTAGCCAAACGTGGTCTGGCATGCTCCGTGCTGCGTGCGCCGGCATGAAGACGCTGCAATTGTCCGCGCTTGCCCTGCTCGCCGTTGGCTTCTTGGCCTGTGACGACGGAACCGAGAGCGAGACGGACAATGCGACTGCGCTTGCCTCCGAGACCACCGTCGAGGCCCAAGCAGTCCGCGCCCTGCTCAACGACCCGGTGACCACCAGCGACATCCTGGTCACTGGCAAGGTGACCAAGGCAGCGGCCAAGGCCATCATCGCCCACCGAAACGGCGCTGACGCGGCAGCCAAGAGCGCTGACGACGATCTGTTCGACACCATCGTCGAGCTCGACGCAGTTTCCGGGGTCGGTCCTGCTACCTACAAGCGGCTGGTGACGCTGGCCGACCAGCGTGGCTACCTCGCCGCCCAGAACGCAAAGAAGCGCAGCGTCATCTTCTCACCGCAGACCGCCGACAAGACCCACAGCGTCGAGGTCGCCAAGCGCATTGGCGCCGCGAAAGAGTCGATCGACATCGCGATGTACAGCTACTCGGATGCCGGCATCGGGACGGCGCTGGCTGACGCCGTGAAGCGCGGCGTGAAGGTGCGTATGGTGTTCGAAACGGCCTCCGAAGACCGCAAGCTCACGGGCACCGCGCTGACCAACTCGAAGAGCGGCAAGCTGGAGACCGCTGGTGTCGATGTGCGCTGGGTCAACAAGATCATGCACCACAAGTTCATGATCGTGGACGGCCCCCGCGACGACGCAGAGGCTGCCAAGACTGCCACCATCGTGAGCGGTAGCGCCAACTGGTCGAGCGGCGCGGGCACCAAATACGACGAGAACACCATGTTTCTCGCCGCGTACCCCGAGCTCGCCCTCGAGCTGCAGCGCGACTTCAATACGCTGTGGGAGCACTCCAAAGACTTCGTCTCGAACCCCGCGCTGGTGTTCGAAGCCTCCACGCTGGTGATCACCGACGACATGATCACCGACGACCCGGGCATGGGCATCTTTTTCACGAGCAACAATTTCAGCGTGAACGGGTCGACCTTCTCCGGGAACGGCAAGAACACGATCGCCGATCAGCTGGTCCTTGCCATCGAGAACGCCGAAGACCGCATTCACATCGCATCCGGCCATCTGCGCTCACGACCGGTGTCCGAAGCGCTGATGAAGAAGGCGGAAGAGGACCCGACGGTCGAGATCAAGATCTACCTCGATGGGCAGGAGTACATCTCGGAGAGCGGTAACACCGAGCAGAAGCAGGCGCAGGTGACGTGTCTGGCTGCTGCCACCACCGAGTCGAAGAAGCGCGCCTGTCTCGACAAGTCGTTCTTGTATGGGCTCGAGGTCGAGCGCGCGGGCGCCAACGTTCGTTACAAGTACTACGCGTACCGCTGGGACGCTGGCTACGCCGCCCAGATGCACAACAAGTTCTTCATCGTCGACGACGCCCTGTTCAGCGGCAGCTACAACCTGAGCGACAACGCAGAGCACGCGACCTTCGAGAACATGTTCGTGTTCAAAGGCCCCGAGTTTCGCGATCTGGTCAAGAGCTACGAAGATCGCTTCCAGACGCTGTGGGTGCAAGGCGACGGCCTCTTGCCCGGCTTGAGTGCGAAGATCGACACGGACACGACGATCCCGATCGTGTTCCCGGGCATGTCGCTGTCATGGGCCCAGGTTCGCGATCTCAAGTCGCTGATCGCCAAAGAGTGCCCGGCAGTGAACTCGGCGCCCTTCCGCGAAGAGCCGACGGCACACCAGGTCTGCAGTAAGTAGCCTTGAAGCCGTCCAACCTTTGCTGGCTCGGCGCGCTCGCAGCCATACTTTTACTCGCCTGCGCGGAGGCCGAAGACCCGCAGCCGAACGGAGGCACTACCGCAGCGGGTGCTGGCGGTAGCGGCGGCACAGCCGCAGGCGGAAGCGGCGCGCTCGGGGCAGCTGCCCCGGTCGGCGGCGCTGGCGCTACTGGAGGAGGCGGTGCTGAAGGAGGCGCCGGGGGAAGCGGCGATGAAGGTGGCTCTGGAGGCGCGCCAGCCTGCGACCCAGCAGGCTGCCAGGTGGACATCAACAGCATCGCCAGCATGCCGGTCGGCACCACGACATTGAACTTCGAAACCTGCACTGGCGGCTGCGCGTGCTGCGGCGGCGGCACTTACAACGACCCCATCACCAGTGACTGCATCACCTGCTCGCTCGACGCTACCTTGCTCGCGAACGGTATTACGCGCAGCGGCGGACTCGGCACCTACTTCGTCGACTGCATTGTCGGGAACGCTGACGCACCGATCGAGCACGCAGCGCTATTCGCTGGCGGCAACACGGTCGTGCTCGACTTCGCCGATGGGGTCAGCTTCGTCGGCTTCTCGGCGCTGCCGAGCTCGAGCGACAGCCTGCCGACCGTGACGCTGGAGGGCTACACCAGCACCGGCGAGCTGAGCGGGATCGACACGTTCGACTTCCTGACGCCCGGCGGCGACTGCGCGACCTCCAACCCAGCGGTGCGCTTCTTCGGCTTCCGCGGCTGCTGCGGCGAGATCACGCAGGTGGTGGCCACCTTCAGCGACGGGAATACGGGCATCGACTCGCTCAGCTTCTTCTGACGCGACGTCTTCCGCCCAATCAGTCCGGCTTGATCGTCGCGGTAATGTGCTGCATGCACGTGATGCGCAGCGCAGTGCCGGCAGTGAGCCAAACGCCGGCGGTTTCGCGCAGCCGCACGTTCTTCTGACCGCAGCGCACCAAGAGCTTCTCGTTGGTGCGGCCAACGCCGACGCCTTGAACGACCACCTCGGCGTCGACCGTCGAGCTCACTGTCAGGTACGCCTGAAACGAGAGCAGCGTGGCGTCGGCTGCGGCGCTGGGGACTGTCGGTGGCTCGGGGGCAGCGCGGGCGGGTGAAGCCGCCGACGTCGACGGCGCGCTCGCCGATGATGTCGCTGGCAAAAGAGCAGCGCTCGGAGGCGGAGCGACATTCGCGCTCGCAGTCGCCGACGTAGCAGTCGCAGTCGCTGTTTCAGGGGCCAAGTCGTTGCCGGGCTCGCCGCTGGGCTTGCTAGCGTGCTTCCACGGGAGCGGGATCACGCCCAGCGCCATTGCGCCGCCGGTAGCCGCGAGGACGCCCAGCACCAACAGCACGACCCAAACCCCCGCGGAAGACTTCTTGGGTGAAACGATGCTCGTGTCGAAGGTAGAAAACTGCGGAGGCCGCACGTTCGGGGCCGCATTGCCGATCGACATTGCAGGTTGAATGGCGTATCGGGGGTACGCGGGTGGAGGCGGCGCGGTGGGTGCTTGCGACGCCATTTCGGCGGCAGCCACCGCGCGATCGACAGCAGCTGCGGCCGCGATCACGCTCGCCGAATCGATGATCAGGGTGCCGGCGCGCCCTGCCGTAGGCAGCGACGTCGGTGGCGGTGGCGCCGGAAGAGGCGGCAATGGGAGCGTGCCGCCGGGCCGCGGCACAGCATGCATCGGCACCGTTTTGACCGCAGATTGCAGCGCCGCGGAGAAAGCGACAGGCTTTCGCTCGGTCGGCGGCTCGAGCAACATCGTCGACGGGTTGTCGTCGTCCCGGTCCCCCATTGGCGCTACCGCTTCTTCACCTTGTAAGCCTCGTAGGCCTGCATCAGCGCGAGATATTGCATCTTACCGAGCTTGCCACCGCCCGACTCGGTCGGGTGAACCATGTCTGCGTTGCCGTAACCATTTTGTACCCAGCTCCACATCGAGCCGGAGCCGCCCATTGCGACGAATTGGTTCCAATACGCCCAGCCCAGCTCTTCAGCGCAGTTTTTCTGGTGTTTGACGAGCCTCGGCACCATTGGCTTGCTGTGGCCCTCGGCTTCGTTCTTTGAAGCCATGTCGGGTGGCCCGACCAGCATGACGCCCGCCTCCGGCACCGCTGCTTGTACTTGCGCCATTACCTTCTTCAGATTGCGCTCGTAGTCGCCCATCGGATCTTTCGAGCGTTGCCCATTGTCGTCGTAGGCGATGTCGCCGTCGCCCACTTCATTGGTGCCGAACGCGAGCACGACCAAGTCTGGTTTGGCGGCCTTCAGCACCTCGGCCCAGTGAGTGTCGTCTTGCTTGTCCAAGAATCGCGCGCGCGCACCGGTGATACCGAGCGAGCTCAAGGTGATTCCGGGCACGTCTCGCTCCATGCGCATGCCGAAGAGGCGCGTGGGCGCGTCGCTGGTGGTGCGCACCTCGACCTTGTGAGGCCCGTCGGCGAGCTCGATCACGTGGTACTTCAGCTTCTTTTCGCTGCCGTCGGTGGAGAGCGACTCTTTCTTTTCGCCGTCCACGATCAAGTCGACCGAGCCGCCGCCAGGCTGCTCCAGGTACTCGAGCTCGAAGCGCGAAACTTGGCTGCCCCACTTTTTCTCCGAGGTCCCGATCGAGAACCATTCGTCTGGTTTGCGCGAGATGAACGAGACGCAGCCGAGGCCATAGAGACCGTCTTCGGCGTAGGGGCCGAGGCAACGTGAGGTCTTCCACTGATCGCTCGCCTTGCGCGCCACATCGAGGTGAAGCCAGCCGGGGTAGGCGTTCGCCACGATCGCATAGCCGTGCCCGGAGTCACCGAAGCGATCTTGCAAGAGGCGCCGCAGCTTGCCGGTGACCATGAAGTCGCTCGCGACGATGCTGTCGCCGTAATACAGGATGCGTGCGATCGCGCCGGGCTCTTTGGCTTCGACGCGGATGAGCTTGTCGAAGAATTTCTCGAGCCCCTCCGGCCTGTCGATCGGAATCGGCGGCTTGTCTTCCAGCACCGCCGCGGGGATCGGCAGCTGTCCTTTCGCGATCGGGCCACGCACATTCACCGGCTCTTGATCCATGAGGTCGCCGCGCGCCTGCGCGTCGTCGGTCGTGCCTGGCAGCGACGCTTCGCCAACCGTATCGATCGGCGGGGGCACCAACGATGCCGGATCTGTGTCGTCGTGCTCCAGAAAAGAAATGCCAGGGCTGAGCACGCGCAAGCGTCGCAGCGAGTCGTGGCTGTAGGGCAACAGGATGCAAGCGCCGAGCACGACGGCTGTCAGCGCCACCTTGCGCGAGATCGGCAGCGTCTTGGAGACCAGCGTGCTCTCTTCGATGGCCCGCGCGCGCGCCTCGGCCTTCTCGTCCGACCGCTCGGTGGAGCCGAGCTCGCCGAAAGCAGCGTCATCTGCGCTCTTGGGTTTTTCTACAGCGGCGGGCGGCCCGGCCATGGCGAGGCGGTAGCACACCTTGGCGGCGGAGGCCCAGTCGCCAGCCTTTCGGGGCGGCGGCGGTTTTCTTTCCCTGCGGGCCGAGCGCCCTGATCATCCCGCGGGCCGCGGCATGCTGTTCAACACGCTCGTCTTCGCGAAGTTCATTCTGGTCGTGTTTCTGGGTTCTTGGGCGCTCAGCCGCTGGCCGAGGGCGCGCTTTTGGTTCCTGGCGATCGCGAGCTACGTCTTCTATTCGGGGCTGGACGTGTTCTCGGACGCGTTCGTCACCTCGCTCCGGACAGTGGGCCCGTGGCAGGCGCTGACAGAGAACGCCCCCTACCTGCGCTTCGTGCCGATCATCTTCATCGGCTCGACCGTCGACTACTGGCTGAGCATCTGGATCGACGGCACCCAAGACCCAAAGAAGCGAAAAGCGCTGCTGCTGATCACGATCGTGATGAACGCGGGCCTGCTCTTGGTCTTCAAGTACTGGGACTTTCTCGCTGAACAAGTGATCGCCGTGGGCGGGCCGGACAAGCGCCTGCACTTGCCGCTGCCGATCGGCATCTCCTTCTTCACCTTCATGTCGCTCAGCTTCGTGGTGGACGTGTATCGGCGCGAAATTCCGGCGAGTCGCAACTACGCGCACTACGTGACGTACATCGCGTTCTTTCCGCACTTGGTGGCGGGGCCGATCATCCGCGGCAAAGATTTGCTGCCGCAATTTTTGAGGCCGGTGACCCTGACGGCAGCCGCAGCAGGAGAAGGAATTTTTCTCGTCTGCGTGGGGCTCTTCAAGAAGGTGGTGATCAGCGACTACTTGGCGATCAACCTGGTGGACCGTGTCGTCGCCGAACCGACCAGCTACTCGTCTCTCGAAGTGCTGACGGCGATGTTCGGCTACGCCATCCAGATTTATTGCGACTTCTCCGGCTACAGCGACGTCGCGATCGGCATCGCGCTCTTGCTCGGCTACCGGCTCAAGATCAACTTCGACGCGCCGTTCAAGTCGTCGAACCTGGTCGAGTTCTGGCGTCGCTGGCATATCTCGCTGTCCAGCTGGCTGCGCGACTACATCTACATTCCAATCGGCGGCAGCCGCGACCCCAAAGAGCGCACCGATTCACCTGCGCGCCGGTGGCTGGCGGGCAGCATGATCGCAGCAGGCGCGACCCTCGGCTTGTCGCAGGCGTTTGTTTACATCACGCGCTCGGGCGCCGGGCACACCCAGAGCGGCGCGCTGTTCTTGCTCTCGACTGCGCTGATGTTGGCAGGGTTGATGACTGCCAACGCGGGCCGCAAGTACCGCAACGTGTGGATCACCATGGTGGTGTGCGGCGTCTGGCACGGCGCCGCGTGGAGCTACGTGCTCTTCGGCGTGATTCAAGGGTTGGCCGTGGGCATCTCCCACTTCTATTTCGATTCGCGCGGCAAACGCGCGAGTGACGCAGGCGATGCTGGTGTCTCGATCGCCAATCTGCCTGCCATCTTGGTCACGTTCGTGTTCACCACACTGACCTTCGTGCTGATTCGCGCGCCGCTCGATAAAGCGGTGCTGATGTACAAGCAGCTGCTCGTGTTCTCGACGTTCACGCCCAACCTGTCGGCGAAGATCGTGAGCGTTATCGCGCTCGGTTTGGTGCTGCAATGGCTGCCGCGCGACTTTTTCAATCGTACGCGCGACGCCTTCACTCGTGCACCAGCGATCGTGCAGGGCTTCGCATTGTTCGTGTTGGCGGTGGTGTTGCGCGAGGCAGCCAGCAGCGAGGCTGTGCCGTTCGTGTACGGGCAATTTTAGGGGGGCAAGCTGACCGGGAGCGGCGCAGCGTCGAGAACCCCTTTCGCTGCAATTTCTCCCCAGGACCGCCTTCACGCGTGAGGCGGGGTCGCCCTGGCGGGCACGGAGGATACGACTCTTTGCAGCTGAAGAAGCACTTCCCGCCTATCGGCGGCTCGTCGTCGAGTAACCTTCGAGCTAGTGGGCCACAAGGGAACCTCGATCGAGAAGGACGCGGAGCCCCCTGCGCGACGCATGGCAACGCCAGCCCGCGCTGACAGAGTCACGGTCGAGGAGCTAATGAAGTGGGCGAAGGAGGGCCGGCTCCGAATCCCTGACTTCCAGCGGCCGCTGCAATGGACCGCGCAAGACAAGCGGCACCTGCTCGACAGCATGGAGCGTGGGTACCCCGTAGGCACCCTTCTGCTGTGGAAACGCAGCGCTACGACGGAGCTCGAGGGGCGCCCACTGCCAGGCGCGGAACAGACGCCCTCCCAGGGCGACGTGTACCTGATCGTGGATGGTCAACAGCGAGTGTCCGCCTTATGGGAAGCGCTGGGCGGAACCCCAAACCCACGCGAGCCGCAAATGCTCTTCGATTTCGAGAGCGAGCGGTTTCAGCTCCGGCCCCTCACCGCGCGTGGCCAAGCGCGGGTTTTGCCCCTCGGCAACAAAGATGTGCCGCCACTTCCGCTTTCAGCTGCCCTTGACGCGACGAACCTCTCGGAGTGGATGCCCGCCGGGTTGGATCGTGAGGTGAAACGGCGCTATTTCGACGTGGGCAAACGTCTGCGCGAGTATCCGCTCCCAATATACGTGGTCGAGGGCGACGATATGGATGTTCTCCGTGACGTTTTCGACCGGATGAACTCAAGTGGGCATCCGCTCAAACGCGAAGATGTGTTTCATGCGCTCGTCGGCTCGCGCATCGTGAAAGGCGACCTCGCAGGCTTGGAGACCGTAAACAGTGAGTACCGGGATCTCGGGTTCGGCCGGCTTGAGCCTTCCGTCATCTACAAGGCGTTCGAGGCTATTCGAGGCGAGATCGTGGGCAAGTCCGATCCGCACACACTCAACCCGCCCCAAGCGGAGAAGGACCTTCAGCGGGCAGCATTGGCGCTGCGCGGCGCAATCCTCTTCCTGAAGAGCGCGGGTGTCCCCCACGTCGAGGTGCTCCCCTATGAGCTGCCGCTCGTCGTCCTCGCCCGCTTCTTCGCCAGACACCCCCGACCAGACCCGCGCAGCCTCATGCTGCTGCGGCGATGGTTCTGGAGAGGAGCCCTCGGCGAGCGCTTGGGAGGTGCGTCGGGTTCGCTTCAGCAACACGTGGATGATGTCGGAAGCGACGAGCACGACGCCGTTCAGGCCCTCCTTGGCAGGAGCGGTCGCGACGACGGCCTGACCATTGAAGAGGTTTCGTCGAGCGCGTTCTCTGCCGCACACGCACGGGGCAAGCTGGTGCTATGCGCGCTGTTTCACGCGGCGCCTCGGGACCTCGTGACAGGTGACAAGTTGGTGCCTGACGACGTGCTGCGTGACGGCCTCGACGGGGTGCTTCGACCAATTGCTCCCCCGTCGACGCGAGACTTTGGAAACACGGTTGCCAACCGGCTACTGGGCCAGTCCCGTGGCTCAAAACCAGCGAAATTGATCGTCGAATGCGACGACGCGGGCGCGCTTGCCTCACACACCATTACGATTGGTATGCAGAGAGCGCTACGGGTCGGAGACGTGGCACTGTTCCTTTCTACGCGTCAGAAACAGATCAAAGAACAAATCGAATGCTTCTTCGCCACGAGGGCGGAAGTCGGTCGCGACGACTCACCACCAGTTGCCGCGCTCGCATCCAAGCGCGCCGCCTCGTGAGCTCGCGGATTCTGCTAGGCGACGTGCTCGTGGGTCATCTGCGTCCGGTCGGCGCCCGACTTGCGCTCTCGTTCGACCCATCCTATTGCGCTCGGCCCGATCGTCCTGTTTTGAGCCGTCATTATGAAGAGCAGGGGCTCGAGCCTCATGTCGACTTTGTCGGCGCCTCTGACCTCAGGCCACTGCCCTCCTTCTTTCGCAATGCCCTTCCTGAGGGGGCGCTACGCGCCGTGCTCGAGGCAAGGTTTCGGAGCTCGACGATGCCGGATTACGAGATGCTTATCCGGCTTGGAGATGACTTGCCTGGAAATGTCAGGGTGGTCAGCGACGACCTGCTCACGTTCGAGGACGACGAGCCCGGTGTTTCGACAATGGCGACAGCCGGTCCAGATCCCCTGAGATTCTCGCTAGCAGGTATCCAGCTCAAGGCCTCGGTGTTGGCCGATGCCGACCGGGTCACGCTGCCCTTGGTTGGCGGCGGTGGAAACTGGATCGCCAAGTTTCCCAGTACGCTGTACCGCGAGCTTCCTGAAAACGAACACGCGGTGTTGCGCTGGGCTGCAGCAAGTGGCCTCACCGTGCCGGAACACCGGCTCGTGTCTGTTTCCGCAATCGAGAACTTGCCCACCGACTTCCCCAATGAAGGGAATTCCTTGCTCATCAAACGCTTCGATCGACTCGCTGACGGCGGACGAGTTCATCAGGAGGATTTCGCGCAAGTCTTCGGCGTAGAGCCAGAGGACCGCTACCTAGCCGACTTACCTGACTACGCCCACTATGCTGGCATTGGCGCCATCGTTCGCACTCTTTGTGGCCACGACGACTTCGTCGAGTACGCGCGCCGCGTAGCCTTCATGATCCTGTGCGGCAATGGTGACGCGCACGTCAAGAACTGGGCGTTGCTTTACCCAGACGGCATCCGCCCCAGGCTTTCGCCGCTCTATGATTTCCTTGCGACGATTGCATATCCGCGCCTCGGGAGTAGTCTCGCACTCGGATTTGTCGATCCGGAAGATCCAGCACATCTGCCCGGAGTTCCCATGGCTTCGATCGGCTATCCCGAGTTTCGCGAGATGGCCACACGTGCCAGGGCTGATCCCGACGAATGCGAGTCCGAGGTGCAACACTTCGTCGAGCAAGCGCGCGACCTTTGGCCCACCGCGCGTTCCGAGATGCCTGCATTTGCCCGGTCAGCGCTCGGAAAGCACTTGGACAACGTGAGCTTGAAGTAGTCGCGTTGGGAAGCCTCGTCACGGTGCGGAGCAGCAGTCGCCGCCGACCAGCGCTGCGGCCTCCGCTCCGCACCCATCTCGTCCAATTTTGCGTGAAATTTGTCTGGCCTGACGTTGGCCTCGCTCTTGCGATGTGCCTCCTCGGAGGTGATCGTGATTCGATCTTTGTCGCGCCGTGAGCTACTTGCCTTTGGTTCTGCTGGGCTCGCCAGCGCCCTGTTTGCGGAGCTTGGTTTCGCGCAAGCGGGGCCCGAAGCGGCACCCGCGGCGAAGAAGGCGGCGGCCACCCACTGCATCGTGCTGTGGATGAACGGCGGACCCAGCCACCTGGACACCTTCGACCCCAAACCGGGCAGCAAGGCAGCAGGGCCGGGCAAGGCTATCAAGACGCGCGCCGACAACGTGATCATCTCGGAGCACCTGCCGCTCTTGGCCGCGCAGATGGACAAGGTCGCGCTGCTTCGCGGCGTCTCCAGCAAAGAAGGCAATCATCAGCGCGCGCAAGAGCTGGCGCACACAGGTCGCGTTCCCAACCCGACTGTGAAGGCGCCTTCGATCGGCTCGTGGATCTTGAAGCGCACCAAGACACCGGCGCTCGACATCCCCGCGTTCGTCAGCTTGGGCGGCGTCAGCGCAGGCGCGGGCTTCTTCGGGAACGCATTCGACCCGTTCGTGGTGCAAAACGCAGGCAGCTTGCCCGACGATATCGCTCCGGCGCGCCCATTGGCACGCTCGCGCGAAGACGGGCGCCGCGCGTTGCTCGACGACATGGACGGCGACTTCAGCAAGACCACCAACGACGCTCACGTCACCGCGCGTAAGAGCCTCTATCAGCGAGCGCGCACGATGATGAGCTCGAGCGCAGTCCAGGCTTTCGATCTTGCCAGCGAGCCGCAGGAAGCGAAAGACGCCTACGGCGACACCCCGTTCGGACGCGGCTGTTTGGTGGCGCGCAGGTTGGTCGAGGTGGGCGTGCCCTTTGTCGAAGTCACGCTCGATGGCTGGGACACGCACCAAAACAACTTCGAACGCACCCAGAAGCAGATGGGCATTCTCGACCCGGCGTTCTCGTCATTGCTCACGGATCTCGGCGCGCGTGGTGTGCTGGACAAGACCCTGATCGTGTGTATGGGCGAGTTCGGCCGCTCACCGCGCATCAACGGCGACGAAGGCCGCGATCACCACCCGAATGCGTTCTCCGTCGCAATGGCCGGCGCTGGCATCCGCCGCGGCGTCGCCATCGGTGAAACCGACGCCGAAGGCGCCGCCGTCGTGCGCGGCAATGTGTCGGTGCCCGATGTCGTCGCCACCATCGCCAGCGTCATGGGCCTCGACCCCACCACAGTCGAAGTAACCCCCGCAGGGCGACCGATTTACGTCACCGAAGGCGGTAAACCCATCACTGAAGCGCTCGTGTGACGCGCGAGCTTCCGCGCCGTCTCGTTCGGGCGCGTCTCGCCTATCCGAACGGAGTCATTGTTCGGGGCTGACCGTTCTGGCAGACATGATGTCAGCCGCGTTGACAACCCGCCCCTGGGGCAGCTCCTCGGACGACACCAGTAGGCTGACCGCGCTGCCACGCGTTTGGACCTTGTCGACAAGGAATGTCGAGCGCAGGAGCCCCTCGGCGGTAGTCAGCTCGAGCCACACGCGCTCACCCGCTGTACGCGCGCCCATCCAGTCGCGAATGGAGGCCGGAGCGCTCACCGCGCCCGGCGTCGCCGGGGCAGCAACCGGCGCACTCGGGGGGGGGCTCGATGGGTTCGCCGGCGCGCTGGGCAGAGGAGGGGGCAGCAGCGCCAGCACCAGCTCGGTCAGCTGGTCGGGGTCGTGCACGTAGCGCTCCATGAGGGGCTCGAAGAACTCCATCGCCTCCTCGCAGGGCTGCCCTGCAGTCATCCGTTGTGTGAGGGCGGCCAGCGACCGCGAGCGATTGAGCACGGCCTGTCTCGCCTTGGGCGCCATCAGAAAGAGCCAAAGAAAACCGGGCAGCGACTCGCGGCAATACGCAGCGCGCTCGGTGGCCGGCAGCGTCTTCAGCCACGCCTCCAGTTGCGACAGCGCAGAGCGCAGCCAATGACGAGCATTCATCACCAGCGGGTCGAACGGGTCGAGGCGAACGCTGGAAGGGGCGGCCGACGGTGGCTTTGCTGAAGCGTTGCCGCTGTCCGGGCTTCGCTCGAAGCTCGCGAGCGCGCGCTCGCTCGTCTTGAAGCCCAATCGCACGTCTTCGCGAAGGCGCACGCGTAGCGCTTCGTTGCCCGCGAACCTCAACGGAAGCGGGCATTCCGGTGGCGCGGCTGCTCGAGCCTCACGACGGTAACGCCCTCGCTTGAGCGCTTCAGCGGTGGGGTCGTCGTCATCGAAATCGCCCTCGTCATCGAAACTCGTCTCGTCGCGGAAGTCGGCACGCAAGTGGGAGGACAGCGGGCCATACCGTTCTGCGAGCTTCCGGTTGGCCGCGCTATGCACGGACATGCCCGCCCCGAGCACGACATCGTGCGTCTTGAATACGTCTGTGAGTGCCTCGAGCGGAGTCGCGAGTTCGAGCGCTAGCAGCTCGGGCATGAGGCGCTCGACCACGAACGAGCTGTGCGACAGCGCAACGGCATCGAGAGCCTCAGGCGGTCCCCTTACCAAGAGCGCCTCCGTAACCCGGCCGATACGTGCGCGCGCCGCCCAATCTCGGATCGAATGGGCGACGTTGCCCGGAATCGGGTGGCGGGAGGCTCCCTCTAGTGCGCTTATCAGCCCGTCCGCACTGACACCCGCAGCGACTCCGGTGCTGACGGATTTTGCAGTAATGGCGAACGTGAGCGCAGCATCGATGCGTTTGAGCTCGCACCCAAGGGAAACCACGGCGAGCGCGGAGAGCGCCGTGCGGGGTCCGGCGATCACTTCGTAGCTCGGCGTGACATGGAGCTCACGCGCCTCAGGCGCGGTCCAAGGCCGCACGAAGCGCCGCTTCGCCACCTCGCGTGCTTCAAGGCTCTCTGTCGACTGCAGCAACGCGCAGAGCTCCTGGCGATCGCGCGACCCGGGAAGCCCCCTGGGAACCGTCGCGCCCTCGAGTTGCACCTTGTCGCGAGTCCGCATCTCGGCGCGAATGAGCGCCTCGAAGGAGACCCATTCACGGCCAGCCGAGCTGAGCCATTGCACCATTCGAATGGGAAGACTTCGGGGATGCCAGGGACCTGCCTCAGCGGCCTCGAGCAGGCCTTTCAGTGTGGGTCCGACGACCTGGCCGCGTGCGCGAAGCCAGCCATTCGACACCGCGTCCTCGATCCACTGATCGATCGTGGCCGGGTCGCCATTCACGGCCTTGGCAAGCGCATTCACGCTGCCGCGATGGACGCTACCGTACTGGCCGATCTTGATCTGCCGGTGGGCGAGCAACCCGAGCGCTGCAATGCGGGCGCCACGCTCACGCAGTTGCTCGAGAGCGGGCTCGGGCGTGCCGTCGTCGGTCGGTGGATCTGGGAGCGTGATTCCGACTACGGCGCGGGAGACCTGCTCAGCGACGCAATCGGTGAGCATCCAGGCGCGCGACGAGCCTACGGTGAGTAGCACGCAGAGCGGGATTTCCCGCATGGCTTCGAGCGCTCGAAGCGAAAGCTTGCGCGAAGCGCCGCAGCGAGCCTCGACCTCCAGCACGAGCTCTGCCTCCACTGCGCCGCCACCGGACTCCGACATTACCTCGAGTGCGACGAGCGAAAGCGGAGGCACCACGGCCAAGGCTCGGTCGACCGCGCTCGCTTGCAGGAGGCGCTCTGTGGCCTTTCTCGCGAGCGGACCAAGGTCGTCGACCGGCCACACGGTGTGCGCCCAACCCAGCTTGCCGCGAGTGGGCCCTTTGGCCGCGGGACCCGGCCCGGGCGCCGCGCCCTTAGTGGAGCGTTTGGCCGCCACGCTCATTGCCCTGTTCTGCTACCGGTCGCACGTCCTCGATGTAGTAGCGATAGCCTTGCTCGGTGAGAAAGAGTTGACGATGCAGCGCCGACTCTTGCTCGACGGTGTCGAAAGAGACGAGCGTGTAGAACGTGGCGCCACCCGGCTTCGGTCGCAGGACCCGCCCGAGCCGCTGCGCCTCTTCCTGGCGCGAGCCCATCGTGCCCGAGATTTGGATGAGGACGTTCGCGTCGGGGAGGTCGAGGGCGAGCCCGCCTACGCGTGATAGCGCGAGGCGGCGGACGGTACCTTTGCGGAACCCGTCGTACAGTTCTTCGCGCTGGCTGTGCGGCGTCTCGCCGGTCACGATCGGTAGACTATACGCGTTGGCACACGCGCGAAGGCTGTCGAGGTAGCTGCCGACGACGAGCACGCGATCACCCGCGTGGCGCTCGAGCAGATCGCCGACGATGCGCAGCTTCTCGGGGTTTTCGGCTGCCAACTGGTGGCGTTCACGGGCGGAGGCGCAGTTGTACTCGGCACGAGCCTCGTCCGTGAGCGGGATGCGCAGCTCGAAACATGCGGCGGCGGCGATGTGCCCGCTGGCTTCCAGATCCCGCCACGGCACGTCGTATCGCTTCGGTCCCACGAGCGCGAAGACGTCCCCGGCCCGGCCGTCTTCCCGAACCAATGTCGCCGTAAGACCTAGTCGCCGGCGCGCTTGGAGCTCGGCAGCGAGGCGAAAAATAGGTGCCGGCAGCAGATGGACCTCGTCGTAGATCAGAATCCCCCACGGCTCTCGTGCGAGCAGATCGAAGTGCCGGCATCCCGTCGGTCCCGAGCCCCCCTTTTGGGCGAGCATGCCATAGGTCGTGATCGTGACCGCTCCCATCGCCTTCTTGTCGCTGGAGTAGATCGCGATTTCCGCAGCGGTGAGCGTCGTACGCGCGAGAAGCTCGCGTCGCCATTGACTGCACGCCTCGCGACTGGTCGTCACCACCAGCGCGCGTGTTTGCAGCTCGGCGATGACGCTCGCGCCGAGGATTGTCTTGCCGGCGCCGCATGGCAACACAACGACGCCGTGGCTCCCGGAGTCGAGGAACGCTCGCAGCGCGCTTTCTTGGTACGGGTAGAGCGAGAACGCGTCGAGCCTGAGCCCGAGCTCGAGCTTTTCTCCATCGATCAGACCCGCGCGATCGTCGACGGGGTAGCCGAGACCCAGGACGTACTGTTTTACCGCGCCGCGGTGTGCGCGTCGCAGCAGCAGCTGCTCATCGCGCTTCATGAGAAGCGATCCGAGCTTCTTATCGGAGATGAAACGGGCGGCGAGCTTCGCGTCCGCGACCTGCAGCACGAGGTACCCGTCGTCACCGTCCTGGTCATTCTCGAGTCGGCAGAGCCCGTGGCGACCCATCAGCTCGGTGATCTCGCGGGCAATCGTCTCCGGCAGTGCAAACCGACTCACGCTGGCTAGGCCATCGATGACGTCCGTCGCGGTCATCCCCGCGGAGGCGGCGTTCCACAGGGAGAGCGCGCTGATCCGATAGGTATGCACATGCTCCGGGCTCTTTTCGAGCTCGGCGAAGCGGCAGAGCAAGCGTCGGGCGGCCTCGTAGCCGGGGTGATCGACCTCTAGCAGCACGCAGCGGTCGCTCTGCACGATGGCGGGCCGCGGATCCATAAAGGGGTGGTAGATCGTCACGCGTCGTGCGGCAACGCCGCTCGTCACTGGCGCCACCCCTCCGTTGCATGCATGCAAAATAGAGATACAATGTATGCATGAAAGCGAGTGCACGTCAGTACACGATTCGAAACGTGCCGCCGGAGGTCGATCGCGTGCTGCGGCGGCGAGCCAAGGACGGTGCAAAGAGCTTCAATCAGGTCGCGCTCGAAGCATTGGTGGCCGGGACGGGGCAGACCCTCGTGCCGAAGCGTGACCTGAGCGACGTCGTCGGCTCACTGACCAAGAACGAGGCCGCGCATCTCGAGGATGAGATTCGCCGCCAGCACCAGATCGATCCGGACTTGTGGCGTTGAAGATAGCGATCGATTCGAACCGGTACAGCGACCTCTGCCGCGGTATCGTCGAGGTCGTCGAGGTCGTCGAGTCCGCCAGCGAAATCTACGTCCCGCTGATCGTTCTCGCGGAGCAAAGGGCGGGGTTCGCCCACGGCTCTGCTCGGCAGAAGAACGAACGCGTGCTGACTCGGTTCATGAACAACCCAGGCGTCTTCGCGCTCGCCCCCGATGAGCAGACGACGTTCTTTTACGCGGATGTCTATGCATACTTGCGAAAGAAGGGGCGACCCATACCCACTAACGACCTGTGGATCGCCGCCCTCACGATTCAGCACAATCTCGTGTTGTTCGATCGAGACTCGGATTTCGATGCACTCCCGCAGCTGGCACGGCTGACTTTACCTCGCAGCCGTATTTGAGCTCCTGTGATGAACGAGACTCATCCGGGCTCGGCTGAGTGGCCGCCCGATCGGTAAAGGGGCAGACCAGGTGCTGCCAATAGCTGCGCGGCTGATTATCGGGGACACCGAGCCGAACCGGTTCGTGAACGAGCGCGTAGGTGCCAAACAGCCAATCGAGCCAGGGCGCTAGATTCGCGAAATTTCGCGGGGTGCGGTCCATCGCGTGGTGGTAGTGGTGAAGCTCGGGCGCGCCGCACAACATGCGCAAGGGGCCGAGCGGTAGGCGAACGTTCGAGTGAATGAACACCGCCCAGATACTGCGGAACGCGATGAAACCCGCGAGATACCGGATAGGCAGACCTGCGATCATCAGCGGCAGGTTGGCAGCGAGCTGCGTACACAACCCATCCAACGGGTGCTCTCTGTGGGCTGCCAGAAAATCGAGCGTGCGCGCTGTGTGGTGCACCCTGTGAAACCGCCAAAGAAAGTCGAAATGGTGGCAGGCGCGGTGAAACCAGTACACGAGCAGGTCACCCAGCACCGTGGTGATCACGAACGCCAACAACAACGGGATGGATTGAAAAGCCACGCGCACGCTCACGAGCCAGGGACCGATCGTGTTCGTGAAGGTCAGCGCGGACAACGAGCTCAGCAGCGCAGACGTTGCGATCGCGAAGAGCAGGTACTGACCCGTGAGAAATGCAAAGTCCGTCCACCATTCGCCACGAAAGAATGGCTGACCTGCGTGGGCTGGAAACCTGCGCTCGAGTAAGGCGAATGCGATCAGCAGCACGACCAAGCTGGCCGCGTACGCATAGAGATACTCGAGCGCGTAGCTCAGCATGGGGCCCGTGCTCCAAGCTACTTGTTCGCGGGAGCAGGCGCCTGGTTGGGAACCGCTTGCGGTCGGGGCTTGATCATCCCTCCGGACTTGGACATGCCACCCCATTCTCCGCGTTGGCTGGTCGGCGGGGCAGGCGAGGACGAGGCCGCTGCAGCTGTCTCTGGCGGGGGCGCTTCTGTATTTGCGAGCGCTGCCGTCGCCGCTGTCGCGGAAGGAGCCGCCGCGGCAGCACTCTGAGATGTGTCGGGCACCGCTGCCGCGTCAGGTGAGGCGCAGCCGAAAGAGGCCGCGCGCGAGATGACGAACGCCATGCAGCTGAACGACAGTAACGGAGCTCCATAGCGGAAGAGAGCGCTCGGCATCGCCAAAGCCTAGCAGCAACAGAACACGAGGCGCGCTTCAATCGCGGCGCATCCAGCAGCCCTGGTGCCATTTTAGGACTCGAGCGAGAAATATCAATGGATCGCGCGGCCACTCGACAACTCCCAAGAGAAGGAGACGGCTCGTACGGACGAGGTGATCGCTCGAGGTCGAGCGGGACAGCTCTCGGTGACGGGCCGAGTGAAATCAACATGCGACGATCGACTGGCGTGGTGGCATTTCTGGCGCTTGTACTCTGCGCGGCTGCCTGTGAGCGGAGCGACTCTGGCGAGGAGCTCGCTGCATCGAGCGAGGCTGTCGTCATCTCGGAGAGCGAGACCGGCTTCGCAGTGGCTGCCCCTGCCGGTGACTACAATGGCTTCGACCTGAACCTGGGTTGGTCCTATGGAAGCCTTTCCGACGGCTGGACGTCCACGGGGAGGCCCGTGTATTCCATCCGCGCCAACTTCGATTGCCTTGATTGCTTCTTGCCGAGCAACATCGAAATCGGCCAAGCGATTCAGAACTTTGTGCCCCAGGCATGCTTGCCGACGGAAGGCGGCGAGTCCGACTGTGAGCTTTCAGACGATATCGAAGGCGTGCAATTGTCCGACCTGCTTTTTCAGAGAACCGATCTGAACGGGGAACCGATCGAGATCACGAACATCTCCGTCAGCTTCTACCGCGTGCACGAGAAGTGGAACGACGACACCCCCTATGACGGCGAGGCCGTTCCGTTTCCGCGCGTGGACAGCGCGACCGCGGAGCTCGAGCTGCAAGCGGACGGCAGTCTCACGGCTGTCTCCGATTGGGTCATCGCCGAAGACGCCTTGAACTCCGACCCCTGACGGCTGCGCTCAGCGTCCCGAGCGACTCGGGTCCACGATCGTCAACCACCGAACATGATCGGGTACGTGACCTTCAAGGGTGGGCCTTCGAAGGTCGGGAACTGCAGCTCTTTGAGCTTGCCGACGATGCACCGATGCAGCTCGTCGGTCCCCAGGTCGGACTCAGCCGTCGCTTTGGAAACGCGCCCCGTCTTGGGTTGGATGGTGAAGTGGACGAGGACGCGGCCGTCAAGCTTGGGGCAAGGCCGGAGCGACGCTTCGTAGCAAGTCCGGAAACTCGCAAAGCTGCCCCTCACGACCGATTGAATCGCTTGGGCTGCAAGTCCGCCCTTCTGCTTGCCCACGTGGGCCTCGGACAGGCCGTCACCCGAGCCAAGCTCGATTCGCGCCTGCTTCGGCGCACGCCCGCAGGTGATTGTGCGAGCGTCGACGTCGGTCGTGGCAAGGAGCGGCACGGTGAGACCGAGGCAGCTCAGGACCCACCCACCCAGGAGAAGCTTCTTCGAAAGCACAAGCGACAGTGACACCTCGGAGCGTCAAAGGCTCCGCAAATGCTCAGCGCCCCTATTTCTCGACCACGTCGACCTGCGTGACGCCGGCAATGCGCGGCAGCGGGTCGCCGCGACGACCGAGGCGACCGCCGCGCCCGTGATAGGGCGGAAACGGGTTGTCTGGTTCGATGAGTGCGGCCATCACTTCGCCGCGACGGCTGACCATCAGCACCGGCTCTGGTGCGGTCGAGCCGGCGGCGCGCGGAAGCTCGAGCACGATGCCCTTTTCGCCGGTGACCTTCACGACTGCGCCCGGCTGATCGAGGCGTGCGCCGAGGAGGGTTGAGAAGCGCCATGCCCGGCGCTCTTCGTCCTGGAAGTCGGGTTTGACCGAGTCGAGCTTGGCCGTGTCGATGGAAGCCGCAGGTTTGCCGTCCAGCGAGACGCCGATGGCGATCGCGAGACCCACGCCCGCGTCTTCTGGCGGGGGCGGCTTGGGCATTCGTCTCGCCTCGTTCGGATCGCCGGCGTCGCACGCGATGAGGCTCAATGCGACCAAAAATATCTCGCTTCTCATGATGGCAGATCTCCCGGAGCCACCATCGGGGTGTCGGCGAAATCGAGTCTGTTCTCGGGCACGGGTGGCGCACCGGAGGGGCGTGGGCCCTCGGACAACACCTCGGATGCCGGGCCCTCGGCGACGACCTTTCCGGCGCGCAGCATCACCACATGATCGCCCAGCGCGCGGGCCTCGTTCTGATGATGTGTGATCAAGATCGTCGGCAGCGACAGCGAATCGACCATGTGCCGCACGTCTGCGTGCAGCTCGCGGCGGAGCGCGCGGTCGAGCGCCGAGAAGGGCTCGTCCAGGAGCAAGATCGCTGGCTCGATGGCGAAGGCGCGGGCGAGCGCGACACGCTGGGCTTCACCGCCTGAAAATGTGGGCGGCTTGCGTTGCGCGACGTGGCCGACCTTCAGCCGTTCGAGCATCGCGCGCACGCGCCCATCGATGACGCTGCGTGCGAGGCCGCGAGGTAGACCGTAGGCGACGTTTTCTGCGGCGGTGAGGTGAGGAAACAGCGCCAGCGACTGGAACACGTAGCCGACTTTGCGCGCTTGAATGGCGACGTTGGTATGGCCCTTGGAGTCGAACCAGACAGTGTCGCCGAGGCGAATGTCACCTTCGTCGGGCTGAGAGATGCCGGCGATCATCGCCAGCGTGGTGCTCTTGCCGGAACCCGATGGGCCGAACAGGATGGTGATGCCTGGCTTCACGCAGAAGCGCACGTCGACCTCGAAGTCGCCAGTCCGCTTCTTCGCGTGTACCTGCAGGCTCTTCATGTCGGGCTTCGTCGAGTCAGCTTGTTGATGCCATAAAGCAGGGCAATCGCCACGCCGGTTAGCACACTGACCATTCCGAGCGCCTCGCCTTCGCGATTGCCTTGAATGGCGTCGTAGATGGCGAGCGAGGCCGTTTGTGTCTCGCCCGGGATGTCGCCTGCGACCATCAGCGTGACACCGAAATCGCCAAGTGATCGAGCGAAGCCGAGCATCAGTCCGGCGACGATGCCACCCGCCGCGAGTGGCAGCTGCACGGTGACGAAGGCGCGCAGCGGCGAGGCCCCGAGCGTACGGGCCGCCAGGACCAGCACCGGGTCGACAGACTCGAGCGCGGCGCGAGCTGATTTCACGACCAACGGCAGTGCGCCGATCGTCGCAGCAATGACGGCGCCGACTTGGGTGAACACGATGGGCGAGCCGGTGACGCTCTCGTAGAAGCCCCCCAGCGCGCTGCGCCTGCCGAGTGAAACCAGCACGTAGTAGCCGAGCACGGTGGGCGGCAGCACCATCGGCGCCGTGATCAAAACGTCGAGCACTTCACGGCCCGGCACTCGTTTGTTGGACAGCAGCGCTGCCAATGCCGTGCCCAGAATGGCGGACACGAATGTGGCGATGAACGCGATTTTGAACGACAGAAAGAGCGGATCGTAGCTCACGAACGGCTGTCTTCAGTTGGCGGTGACGGCTTCGCCAGGCAGCAAGAAGCCGCTCTTCTTCATCAATACGCGTCCGTCGGCGGAGTTCACGAAGCCGATGAAATCGGCGGCAGCGGCCTTTTGCTTGGACTGCTCACAGACGGCGATCGCCTGATCGATCGGCTCGTGCAGGCTCTCCTCGATCACCGTGTGTTTGCCTTTGGCGCTGAGCGCCAGGCTGAGCGCGACGATGGCGACCTCGGCGTTGCCGCTGTCGACGTACTGCATGGCTTGGAGCACATTTTCACTGGGCACGAGCTTCGCCTTCACGTCGGCGTACACGCCGGCTTTGTTCAACGCTTGTTCGGCTGCTTTGCCGTAAGGAGCGTGCTCCGGGTTGGCGATCGCCACCTTCTTGAGCTTCGCGTCGGTGAGATCAGCCAGCTTGGCGACTGGCTCGGCGCCCTCGGGGGTGTAGATCACGATGCGCCCACGACCATAGAGCTCCTTCGAATCGGGGAGCACCGCGCCGGCACCGACGAGGTCGTCGATGTACGAGACGTTGGCCGCTGCGAACACGTCGAACGGCGCGCCTTCTTTGATCTGTTTGCTCAACAGACCAGTCGAGCCGAAGCTGAAGACGACCTTCTTGCCGGTCTTCTTCTCGTACGCCTCGCCCACCTCTTTGAAGGCGATTGCGAGATCCGCGGCAGCGGCAACCTTCAGCGGCTGTTCCGAGAGGGGCGTCGGTTTGGAGCAGCTTACGAACGCCGTGAGCGATGCCACGACGGCTACGGAGAGAACGCTTCGCCTGCTGACGCGCTCGAACATCGCGCCAGCATACAGAACGCGCCCGATTAGGACGAGAGCGCTATCGTCGGAAGCTGAACTCGCTGCTGTTCAAGAGCGCCCAGAACAGATCTTCGAAGCCGCGCTCGCGATCCGAGCTTGCTTGCGAGCGCAGGGCTTGCGGGGGGATGCCTGCATCGGCGCCGAGCATACCCTTCGCCTTGCCCTTCTTTTTGCCCTTCAGCTTTTGCGCGCGGTTGGGACCGGCGCCGGGGTCGGCAGCGTGCGGCGCGCTGACGAAAGCCTGAGCGCGCGTGAGCTCGACAGCAGTCGGGCTGCGACCGAGCGCGCGCAGGTAGAGCTCCTCGATCACTTTTTGATCGCTCGGCTCGCGCAGCAGACGTTCGAGCAGCGCGCCTTCGGCGTAGGTGGTGGCGGCCACAGGCAGCACCCCGTTCATCGCAAAGAAGGCCTGCTGCAGGGTGCCGTCGGTCGCCTCCGCGTTGGATTCGGCGTCCTCTTCGAACACGAAGCTCATGCGCCTGCGGGCAAGCGCCTTCAGCACACTGGCGCGCTCGGGCGCGCGGTCTTGCAAGAGCGCGTCGACGTCTGCCGAGACGAAGATGGAGTCGAGTAGGGCGTCGCCCGACAGCGGCCGCAGCGTGCCCTTCGAGAAGTAGCTCGCCGAGCCACCGCCCTCGCCGAGCGCGCGATTGTATGCCTTGGAGCTGCAGATCGTCGCGTACAGCCAATCGAGGTCGTAGCCCTTCTGCTCGAATTGTTCTGCCAGCCGATCGAGCACCTCGGGCATCAAGCCAGGGTTCGAGGGCCGCATATCGTCGACTGGGTCGACCATGCCGGCGCCGAACAGCTCGGCCCACACGCGGTTCACCATCGCCTTCGAGAACCACTGATTTTCTGGCGCGGTCATCCAGGTCGCGAAGCCTTTGCGAGCGCCGTCGTCCGAAGGCAGACCAGTGCCGTCGAGCGCGCGCGGAGCCGTCTTCGCGAACAACGCGAAGTCCTCGTTCTTCTTCATCAGTCTGCGCGCTGGCTTGTCTGCCGATGCAAGCTCGAGGATCGGCAGCTCGCCCTTGGTGCGGTCGACTGGCTTGATGTTCATGCGCGTGAACACCGCCGACAGGCCGCGAAAGTCCGCCTGCGTCCATTTCTCGGTTTTGTGATCGTGGCATTGCGCGCACTGAATCTGCACGCCCATGAACGATCGCGAAACGTTGCCGGCCAGATCGGCGGGGCTCTGCGCGAAACGAAGCGAGTAGTTGGTGGCACCATTCACGCCCGACTTGCGCTCTTCTGCTGCTCGGCTCGGATCGTCGGCGTACGACGCCGGGCCGCGCGCGCCACCGAGGCTGCTGGTGCCTTCGGCCGTCACCAGCTCACGCGCGATCACGTCCCACGCGACGTCGTTCTTGAACTTCTCTTGCAACCAATTACGGAGCGCGCCGCGATCGACATAGCGATTTTTTGTGGCGGGGCCGAGCAGTGTCTGCTCCCAGCTGCGTGCGAGATGAGCCGCGTGGTCGTCGCTGTCGAGCAACCGGTCGACAGCGCGCGGCCGTTTGTCTACGGACTTGTCGATCAAGAAGGCGGAGACTTCGCTCGAGCTCGGCACGCGGCCCGCCAGGTCGAGCGTCACGCGACGCAGAAATGTGGCGTCGTCGATCTCACCCGCTGGTGTGACGCTGTGCTCGGCCCAGGCCTTGTCGATCAACTGATCGAGCTCGCTGGTGCCGGCGAGGCCCGGCGCGGCCACAGAGGTGAGGGGGGCCGGCGCCGAGGCAGGCGCCCCACACGCCGTGACGAGCCCGAGACCCACCGACAACCACAACCAGGCGCTTCGCATGGGAGCCACATCGCAAGCCGAGTGCCACGCGAAATGGCAGGCAAAAGGCGCCGTATTTGCTGCGGTCTGGCTGCCGCAGGGGGTGGCGCTTGCGGAGCGAAGGCCGCAGCTGGCTGGTGACGCGGCACAGCGCATTCCCGTCGTGCTTACGCCGCACCATTCCTGCTACGCGCCACTACGTTGCCCCAATCAGCCAGCAGCGGCGACGTCACCACCTGCACCAGACGGTGCTGCAGCGCGCAGTGCGGCTGGCCAGCATCAAGACCGGCATCTCGAAGCCCGTCTCGCCGCACGATCAACAGGCCCGCATTTCGACATGTTATCATCCACACCTCGCAGAAGATTTCCCCATGATCCGAAGTAGTCGGTTCGCTGATGCCGCGTTATCATTCACGGCTGGCTTCGTCTGGTGTTGCTAGGCGGAACTGGACAATTGTAGTTGGGCTGATCCGCGTTTTGCCGAGGATCTGTGATTGATCTCGGATTGGGCTCGGGTGGCGATGGTGGAGACCGCGAGCTCGTTCGGCGCCGCACGGTCTCCCTGAACGTTGCGCCCGCTGAACCGGCAGAGCCCAAGACCGTGCC